>Ga0247809_1000107_pt1 | contig 46393 bp, 38 predicted proteins | sample UWRJL104311B1_FD_180951 | JGI IMG/M metagenome (GOLD analysis project Ga0247809, IMG submission 180951) | Plant litter microbial communities from Arlington Agricultural Research Station in Wisconsin, United States - UWRJ-L104-311B-1 | ecosystem: Environmental > Terrestrial > Plant litter >...
GCCCCCGCACCAGCGCCTGCCCCGGCACCAGCGCCTGCCCCGGCACCAGCGCCTGCCCCGGCACCAGCGCCTGCCCCGGCACCAGCGCCTGCCCCGGCACCGGCGCCTGCCCCGGCTCCAGCGCCTGCTCCGGCACCAGCGCCTGCTCCGGCACCAGCGCCCGCTCCGGCACCCGCGCCCGCTCCGGCTCCGGCGCCCGCGCCTGCTCCGGCGCCTGCTCCGGCACCAGCACCCGCTCCGGCACCAGCGCCCGCTCCGGCACCCGCACCCGCTCCGGCGCCCGCTCCAGCACCGGCGCCCGCTCCAGCACCGGCACCGGCACCAACGCCGACGCCAACCCCGACGCCTCCGCCAGTACTCGCGCCGCCCCCTACCGCGACGCCGCCCCTTACCCCTGTTCCGAACCTGCCGAATGCTACGCGGCCGTTTCTGGAGGTTCCGCCCGTGACGGTGCGCGTACCGACGCCGCCGACGATCGAGGTGGTCGAGGGTGGCGTGACGTATCCGACGCCAGAACGGCCCGGCACCGTGATCGTAGAAACGCCCGAAACGCCGCAGGTCGTGCAACCGGTCGTCGAACGCCCGTTCGTGCAGCCTACGCCGCCCAATACGCCAGCCGTGCCCAATTATCCGCGGAAGCAGGCGCGTCATTGAGATGATCGGGACTGCGCGGCGTGGCGTCTCGGCGCCCGCTCGCTGGTTTTCGCGCTGGCAGGCATTGCTCGGCTGGAGCATCGTTGCAAGCGGCGCGACGGCACCGGGCATCGCGGCGTCCCCCGCGTCGGCTGCCATTGTCGCGACCGCGGCGCCGGACGATGCCGGCCGGTTCGGCGGCATGGCGACGTCCGACGACGTGCGCGACACGGTGAACTGGGTATCGACGTCGCATGACAATCACGCGCTGCCGTTCGTCGTGATCGACAAGGTCAATGCGGTCGTGCTCGCGTTCGATGGCCGCGGCAATTTACGCGGGCGGGCGCCGGCGTTGCTCGGGATGGCACGCGGCGACGCCAGCGTGCCGGGTATCGGCCAGCGTAAGCTCGCGACGATCACGCCAGCCGAGCGCACCACGCCAGCCGGGCGTTTCCAGGCCTCGCTCGGGCGCGATTTCGAACAGGATATCCTGTGGATCGACTATGATGCCGCGCTGTCGCTGCACCGTGTGATCAAAGGGCGCCGCGTCGACGATCGCGCCGGACGGCTCGCATCGGCGACGCCGAGCGATAACCGGATCTCATATGGCTGCGTCAACGTGCCGCCGGGATTTTACGACGATGTGGTGAAGCCGTTGTTCACCGGCACCGTCGGAATCGTCTATATTCTGCCAGAAACGAAACCGCTCCGGACCGTGTTCGCCGTGCCAAACTGACGCCTGATCCTCCCCCGCCAGGGGGAGGTGGCTGGCGCTTGCCAGACGGAGGGGGAGGACACGGAACGGGCCTGATCGTGCCCTCCCCCTCCGTCGCCTTCGGCGCCACCTCCCCCTTGCGGGGGAGGATCAAACGTTACGTCACTGGCACCAAGGCCGTTCGCGGTACCATTTCGTCAGGACGTACTTCACGCCTTGCTCGACCGGCATGCCTTGGTGAAGCGACCCCAGGTTCGGCGCGCCATACTCGTCCATGTTGTTCCAGATCACCAGATTGCCCGCTTTCGGCGCGATCATCACCCCCGCGGTCGGGTAGTTCGTGCGCCCTCCAGCTTCTGGTTCGTTGAGGAAGGTCATCGCCGACCAGGTCCGCTGGCCGCCCATCGTCACCTGATCCAGCCAATAGGGCTGTTCGGTATCGAAGAAGTCGTGATGCGGCTTGAACTCCTGCCCGACCGCATAGCGCTGCCCCTGCAACGCCTCGCCGTAGCGCGGCTCGAGTCCGGTCAGCAGGTCGAGCTTGCTCTCGACCGCGGTCACGGGCGCCGGTCCGGGATAGAGGTAGCACGTCTCGCTGGTGCGGTGCGGAGACACCGGGGCATCGCCGACAACCGGCGACGGCACGCGATTGGCCTCGATGAGCGCGATTACAGCGGCGCATTCGTCGAGCGTGAGAAAATCGCGAACGATGTAAAGCTCCATGCTGTTGGCCGGCATCCGGACCGCGCCGGGATAGCACAGGATCCGATCGCGCACCTGCTCGGCGGAGTTCGCCCTGCCAAGCGCTTCGATTTGACCATCGCGACGATCGGTGGATCGTGCGTCCGAATTGGCGTCCAGGCTTTCAATATTAGTCATAAAGTCCGCAATACTCACAAGAATCACGATATGGATTATGACTTGGATCTATAAAGCAGGTTAAGTTTCGTACAACGTGCATCCTTATCAGATAACCGACGTTTATCCTGTACGACCAACATAGGTTAGGCCGGTTGCGCGACTACATCGCGAACCTCCGCCCTCATGGATGCGCATAAGTCGCACCTACCGAAGAGTTCGGGAACATCCCCCGCTCCGCTGCCGGCGTGAGCCCTGGGTGACGCGATTGAACGACATCGGCGGAGACTATTCATGAACCCGAGATTTCTCGTGGGCGCTGGGCTTTGGTCCGGCCGGCACACCACCCTGGCGGTAGCGACCGAAGCGCAGAACCAGCGCATTCCCCAGCGGATCAAGGACCGGCAGACCGAACGCTTTCGGTAGGCGCTCGCGGGTCGCGCGCTGAACGCCAGCGCAACCCATCGACGTCCCCAATTCTGCTCTTGCTCGTCCTCGCGCTTCGCGGGGCCAGGATAGTCATGTTCAAAAATCTTCTCGCCGGCGCCGCCGCGGCGTTCCTCGCGATCATCCCACAACCCTCGGCCGCGCAGACGGTGGTATTGCCGGGCGCGCTCCTGCTCGCCGGCTACCGCGCGACCTGCGGACCGGTCGATACGATGATCCAGCCGATCAACGACATCGCCGCCGCGTATAAGGGCCGCATCATCCTCCACCCACGCGTCCTCGACCTGCCGCGCGCGCAGCAACTCTTCTGGTACACGCACGAATGCGCGCACCAGATCTTCGGGCCAGGCGAAGCCGCCGCCGATTGCTGGGCCGTGCAACAGGGCAAGATACAGGGTTGGCTTACACGAGACGAACTGGCGAAGCTCGCGGTAACGATGCGCTACTATCCAGGTGACGCCACGCATACCGACGGTGCAGCGCGGATCGTGGCGATGGACGCTTGCTTCGCACGATAGTCCAGCGATCGCGGCGTATAATGTAAACTCAAGACTTTGGCGCTAGTTCGGTATCGACAACGCAATAACTACTCTTGGCTGATCCAGGTCGTTGACAAGATCGCACCGACGGCTTCTGTATCGTTAGCGTAACGATACGGCTCATCGCGGTGTCGGATCGCCTCCGTCTGGATTGCACCCGCCATGCCTGGTTCCCTACCCGAGGCGATAGACGGCGGTGCACGGTCGCACGGCCCGGACGTTTCCGCCTGCGACCGCGAACCGATCCACCGGCCAGGATCGATCCAGCCGCACGGCCTCGTCCTCGTCGCCGACGCCTGCACGTTCAAAATAATGGCGGGCGCGGGCGACATCGAGACGTTGCTGGCGCCGCATTGGCTCGGCGCGAACCTCGACGATCTTCTCGGGCAAGCCGTCTCGATGCAGCTGGCCGCCAAGCCCAACGCCAGCACGGTCGTCCTCACACGAGTCATCGGTATCGAAACGCCGTTCGATGCGATCGCACACCGGGTGTCGAACACCATCGTCGTCGAACTCGAGCCCGCCCCCATAGCGATGCCCTCCCCCATCGATGTTCTGGTGGAAATGGAGGAAGCCGCCGCGACTTTCGAACAGGCGTTCGGCCTGCGCGAACTGTGCGAACGCGCCGCCAGGACGTTTCGCCAATTGACCGGGTTCGACCGGGTGATGCTCTACCGCTTTCTCGACGATGACGCCGGGGTCGTCCTGGCCGAGGACCGCGATCCGGCGCTCGGCAGTTTCCTGAACCAGCATTTCCCTGCGTCCGACATCCCAAAACAGGCGCGCGCGCTGTACGTGCGAAACCGCGTCCGCATCATCCCCGACATCGCCTATGAGCCCGCGCCGATGCGTCCGGCCGGCACCGCGCCGCTCGACATGAGCGATCTTGCGCTGCGCAGCGTATCGCCGATCCACCTGCAATATCTCGCCAACATGGGCGTCGCGGCGTCGGCATCGGTATCGATCGTCCGCGACGGCACGCTGTGGGGCCTCGTGGCATGCCACCATCCGACGCCCAAGTTCCTGCCGCTGCATGTCCGGATGGCCTGCCGTGCGCTCGCCGGGAGCCTTGCCCGCCAGATCCGCGCTAAGGAGGATGCCGAGCTTTACCGCGAGCGCATCCGGCTCCGCACCGCGGAGGACGCGGTCGTGCTTCGGCTCGGCAGCGACATATCGCTCGCCGGCTTCTTCGCGACCGCGGGCGACGACATGTGCCGGATGCTCGGCGCCGACAGTTTCGCGGCGGTTCGTGGGACCGAATTGTTCGTCGCCGGTCGCTCCCCCCGCCATGACGACATTCGCGCGGTCGCCGATCATGTCATCGATCTCGGCCGAGCGCTGCCCTTCTCGACGGATCGACTGTCCGAACAGCTGCCCGCCGCCACCGGTTTCCAGGATCTCGCCAGCGGCGTTCTCGCGGTGACGATGTCGACAGACGAGCCAACGATCCTGATCTGGTTTCGCGCCGAACAGATCGAGGTGATGAACTGGGCCGGCAACCCGCACAAGGATTTAGGCGTCGATCCTCACATCCCGTTGACACCGCGCGCCTCGTTCGAAAGCTGGAGCGAGGCGGTCCGTGGTCGTTCGGTACCGTGGACGTTGTTCGAGATCGAAGCCGCCGGGCGGCTGAAGCGGACGATGTTCGACGCCCGCCAGAACCGTCGCCTGTTCGAGGTGAACCGCGAGCTGACCGCGACGATCGCCGACAATGAGAGCCTGTTGCTGCAGAAGGACTATCTCATCAAGGAGGTCCATCACCGCGTCCAGAACAGCCTGCAACTCGTCTCCGCGTTTCTCGGCCTTCAGGCGCGAGCGGTCGGCGACGACGTCCTGACCGCGCATCTGGCGGAGGCGCAGCGACGGCTCTCTGCGGTCGCGATGGTCCACCGCCGACTGCATTCCGACGAGCACGTCCAGGCGGTCGATCTGGCGCGGTACATCGGCGACCTCTGCACGGAGATCAAATCGACGATGGACAAGTCATGGGGCGGCCAGATCGAGCTGGAGCTCGCGCCGATCCTGATCTCCACCGATCGTGCGGTCAGCGTCGGGCTGATCCTGACCGAGCTGGTGATCAACGCCAACAAATATGCCTATGCGGGCGCGTCGGGACCGATCACGATCGCGCTAGAACAGCATCGCAACCGCTTCCGGTTGATCGTCGCCGACCGCGGTCGGGGCAAGGCGAGTTCCGGGACCGGGTTCGGGTCGCGGATGCTCATTTCGATGGTCGCGCGGCTGTCCGGCACGATCGAGGAGGCCGACAACGATCCCGGCCTCCGCGTCACCATCGGCGCGCCGATCAACGACGACCTCCCGCACGCCTGATCCCCTACTCGGTCGAGCCCGTCTGCATCAAGTGACGCACGTCGTCCGCTACCTGGTTGTTGGCGCCGAGCCGCTCGATTAACTGCGCCTGACGGCTTCCCCGCAGACCTGCCGTCGTCAGCTGCTTGTCGCGGACATAGGTGTAGACGCCGCTGACCGCGAACGCCTGGACATGCGCGATGTTCGCTTTCTGCGCAGCTTGAGTACCGACGAATGTGTCGGACTCGAAGAAAGCGCGGCGGGTGAGCGGGCTCTCGAAGGCCAGCTCGATCACCGCGATCAGTGCACGATCGGCCGGCACGAGATGATCGACATTGGGTGCAGGCGGCGCGGGCTCGGCGTTGTCGTAGCGGTCCGGCAAGTGCAGCCGCAGTTTCAGCACCGCAGGGTCAGCGGCGAGCGTCCGGGCAAACTCGGTCATAAACCCACCGAACGCATCCGCATCGTCGGTTGCCGCGCCGAAGTGGACGTGGATACGGTCGAAGCCGTCGTCGCCATTGGGGATCGGATCCGCGATCCGGTCGACCAGCGTGCGTGATCCGCTCGGCAGCGCATAGGCGACGGTGGCGGCGAACATGTTCTGTTCGTCGGCGAATAGGATGTGGCTCGCGGCGTTGAAGACGTCCTGATCCGCCTTCGATGCGAAACCGATCTCGACCCCGCCATCGAGTTCATAGTCCGCAAACGGTGCGATACCGTCGATCACCGGCCAGAGGTGCGCGTCCTGCTCGCGGTCCAGGTGGTTCTGGACGTACCAACCCAGTCCCGGAATGCGCGAACACAGCGGACCGTGGACGTCGCGCCAATAGGTCGCGAATACCTCGTGCGGCACGCGGGGACGGCGCAATACCGTCGTGTAGCTGTTGATGACGATGCTGGCATCGCGCTGTGCGTAGTCGGTCGTGGTCGAGGCTTTGGGCATGGCTGGGTTCCTGATGACGGAAAGGTCGAACGCGTGAAGGCGGGCTGCCGGGCCAATGCGGGACGCGCTATTCCCGCACGAAAACCGATCGTTACGCGATGCTCCGGGCCTTCAACCGGTTGACTACGGGCGTGACGAGCACCGAAAGGATTGCGATCGCGGCGGCGACATAGCCGACTGCGCCGAGCCCGAGATGCTGGATCACCGAGCCGCCGATGATCGCACCGAGACCGATGCCGGCATTGGCCATCGACACGTTGAGCGTACCGGCCAGTGCCTGCGCGTGGCTCGCCGACTGCATCACGCGGACCTGGCAGATCGGGTAGAGCGCGGTGTTGGCAATGCCCCATACGGCCAGCGCCACCGCGAGCCAGGCATGCGAACCCGCGACCAGAGTCGTTGCCGCCATGCCGACCGCCAGCACCAGCGACGTGATCGCCGTCACGAGCAACGGCCCTCGACCGACGAACTGTCCGCCCAGCCAGTTGCCAGCGAGACCGACGATGCCGAAGCCCATCAGCCACCAGCCCACCTGCCCCGCCGGAATGTGCGCGATCTGCTCCAGCGTGTCGGCAAGATAGGTATAGGCGGTGAACATCGCGGTGAAGACGATCACCGACAGCACGACGTTGCCGAGGAAATACGGATCTTTCAGGATGCGCGCCTGTTCGGCCAGCTTGACGCGCGCGGGGCGGGCCAGCGTTGGCATCACGACCAGCAGCAGCACTGCCATCAGCAGCGAAAGCCCCGATAATCCCCAGAACGTCCCGCGCCAGCCGAACGCGGTCGATGCGAGCGTACCGAGCGGAATGCCGAGCACCATCGCGCCGGAAATGCCGAGATAGACGTTGGCGACGGCCTTGCCTGCCTTCTCAGGCCCCGCGAGTTCGCCCGCCGTCTCGCTCGCCGTCCCCCAGAACACCGGCAGCGCAAGCGCCGGCAGGAACCGCGCGAGGCCCAGCACCCAGATGTCGGGCGCGGCCGCCGCGAGTGCGTTGGCGCCTGCGAAGATCATGAGGATCACGACGAACAGCCGCTTGCGCTCGAAATGCGACAGCATCGCGGTCAGGAACGGCCCGGCGAGCATCACGGTGAACGCGAACAGCGTCACGAGTTGCCCCGCGACGGTGATCGAGATGCCGAGGTCGCGCGACAGGCTCGGGAGCAGGCCGACGATGATGAACTCGGTCGTGACGATCACGAAGGCGGAGATCGCCAGCAGCAGCACGGCCAGGCCATGCCCTGCGGACTTGGCGCTGGGTGGCGCGGCATTGAGAGGACGAACGGGGGACGACATTGGCAAACTCCTGTAGCTGCCGTCTCTACGCGCGACGAAAAGCGACGTCCTGCGGCATGTTTTCGCGTATGGCGGGACAATAATTCCAGAATGGACTCGCATGATCCCCTCCGAACGCCTGAAAGGTATCGAAGCCTTTGTCTGTACCGCCGACGCCGGCAGCTTCACCGCGGCCGGCGTGCGGCTGAACCTGACCAACTCCGCGGTCAGCAAGAGCGTCGCCAGGCTGGAGTCGCGGCTGGGTAGCCGGTTGTTCGAACGGACCACCCGCCGACTGACGCTGACCGACGTCGGCGCCGCCTTCTACGAGACCTGCGTCCGCGTGCTCGAAGATCTCGCCGACGCCGAAGCGGTGCTGGCGGCGCACCGGTCGGAGATCGTCGGGCGGCTGAAGGTTGACGTGCCGATCGCGTTCGGGCGAATGCAGGCGATGCCGCTGTTGCTCGCCTTCGCCGAACGCCATCCGAATCTACGCCCGAGCATCACCTTCACCGACCGGAAGATCGACATCGTCGAGGAGGGAATCGACGTCGCGATCCGGATCGGCGCGTCGGAGCCCTGGGCGGACAATCTCGGCCACCGCTATCTCGGCAGCGAGCGCGTCATAATCTGCGCCGCCCCCGCCTATCTCGCGCGGCGTGGGACACCGGCATCCGCGGACGATCTCGCACGGTTCGACTGCATCCTCTACGGGCGCGGCGACGGCAGCACGATCAAGTGGCGGTTTGCCGATGGCGCTGGCGGCATCGACGAGCGCGCGATGGAGGGCCGCATCGTCCTCGGCAGCGCGGAGGCTCAGGTCGGAGCGGTCAAGGCCGGTTTCGGTATCGCGCAACTCGCGACCTGGCTAATCGAGGACGAACTCGCGCGCGGCGACCTGGTCGAGGTTCTCCCCGAACTGGCGACGGCCGGGCTGCCGCTGCATCTGGTCTGGCCTCGGCGGCGACAACTCAGTCCCAAGGTGGATGCGCTGCTCGATGCGCTGACCAGCGGACTTCGGATTGCATGACGGAGAGGTGAAAAGCGCGTCATCCCGCCAAATCCTGCAACTCGGTGTGGCATCGCCTGTTGGGGAAGGATGACCATCTTCAACGATCAAATCGCCATCGTCACTGGCGGTGAATCCGGCATTGGTGCTGCTTGTGCCAAGGCGCTCGGCGAGGCCGGCGCGCGCGTCGTCATCACCTATTTCAAGGACGCGGCGGCGGCGCAGGCGGTATGCGCGGCGATCGGCGGCACCGACCGCGCCATCGCCGTCCGGGCCGACGTCGGCGACGAAACCGCGATCGAACATCTGTTCGCGCAAGCGGAAGCAGCGTTCGGCACGGTTACGCTGCTCGTCAACTCCGCTGGCCTCAACATGAGCGGCGTGATGCTGGTGGACATGGAACTGGCGCAGTTCGACCGGGTCATCCGCTCCGACCTCTACGGCCCGTTCCTGACCTGCCGCCGCATGGTCCGCGCCCTCGAAGCCAAGGATACCAAGGGCCGCATCGTCAACATCTCGTCGATCCACGAACGTGCCCCGCGGCCTGGCGGCGTCGACTACGACTCCGCGAAGGGCGGCCTGTCGCAACTGACGGCGACGCTGGCGCTGGAACTTGCGCCGAAGGGCATTGCGGTCAACGGTGTCGCACCGGGCATGATCCTGACGCCTATGAACCAGTCCGCGCTCGATCACCCGCAGGAGCTCGCCGCCAAGGAGGCCGCGATCCCGTGGAAGCGCGCCGGACGACCAGACGAAGTAGCATCGCTGGTGACGTTCCTGCTCTCGCCCGCCGCGGACTATATCACCGGCACAACCGTGACGATCGACGGCGCGCTGTCGCTGACCGTGGCGCAGGGCGCGTGATGGTCACCTACGCGGTCGAGCAACTCGACACCGTCGCGATCTCGGCCAATTCGGTGATCGACGGCATGGACCTGATGAGCCCGTTCGTCTGGAAGGAGGGCGACCTGTACCGGATCATGGTCCGCGGCGTTCCCCATCCGCTCGGACCGCACGACCCGACCGGGATCATCGCCCGCGGCGAAAGTAGCGACGGCTTGTCGTTCACGATGGACACGGGGCTTGCGATCACCCCCGGCCCCGGAGTCGAGGACATGGGTGGGTGCGAGGACCCGACCGTCCTGATGACGCCCGATCACGAATATCTGATCTACTACACAGGCGTCGATGCGGACCGCTCGCAGGGCTGCATGATCCTCGCTGCCGGCCGCGACCTGACGGCGCTGGTCAAAGAGGATCTGGTCCTCAAAGCGCCGCCGGGGGAGGGCAACATCAAGGAAGCCACGCTGGTGCAGACGAGCGCCGGCGACTGGCGGTTGTTCTACGAATACGCCGCGGATGGCGCGTCGCGGATCGGCATGGCGGGTGGGCCCACTGCAAAGGGACCGTGGACCGTGCTGCCCGATCCATTCGGCATCCGCGAGGATAGCTGGGACAATTGGCATCTGTCGACCGGGCCGATCTGGCAGGCGGAGGGCGCCGACCCGGTGATGTTCTACAACGGCGCGACGCATGATGCACGGTGGCGGATCGGCTGGATCAGCTTCAGTCCCGATCTCACGCGGGTCACGGGGCGCGGGTTGGAACCGCTGCTCGTGCCGCCGCCTGCGCTGAGCCGCGAGGCCACCGATATCGCGTTTGCCGCGTCTACCGTCGCGGAAGGCGACCAGATCGCGCTGTATTATTCGCTCGAGGACCGCATGCTGCGGCGGGCGTTGATCGGGCGCTATAGTCGCTGACTCGGAGAATGGTCGCGGGCGGCGTACCGTCCGCGACCCTTGACCATCAGCCGTGCGCGCGAGCAGCGGCTTTCTGCGCGCGTGCCTGTTTGGCGTAGTGGTGATGCGCGGCGACGCATCCGATGGCGGCCCCGGCAACAGCATGGCCCTTACCGACGAAATGCCCACCGACGCCGCCAGCAGCAGCGCCGCGGATGCAGCCCTTCGCCAACACGGGCGACGCCGTCATCGCGAGGAGCGGAAGAGCGAGCAGGGTAATGAAGCGCATGGCGGTATCCTTGAAAGCACTGCAGGAAGACCTGAAATACCGTTCAAGCCGCCACCGTGTTCCGTGAGAAATTCGTCATGTTCTGCATGCGCGAAGGTCTCGTCAACGATACGAACTGTCCGCCATAAGATATTGAAGATGCGGTAGTCCTGTAACGAGCGGCACATTTACCGATCCGGGTACGACGCACCGGCGTTGCATCCCGATCCGAACGAACCGAAAGCCACGAACCATGATTGCCCTGTATCTCGCGGCGTTGTCGATAACGCCTAACGCCGCCTTGAAACCGATCGGTCCCGACGCGGCGAAGTGCACAGCGGGTAGCACCCATCCGGCGATGCTGGTCATCGTCGAAGGGTTCAAGGCGAGGACCGGAACCGTTCGTGTCCGCACGTTCGGGGGGTCGCCCTCGACCTATTTCGACAAGAAAAAGACGCTGTTGCGCACCGAAGTTCCGACGCCGCGCGAAGGCCGGGTCGCGATCTGCATGCCGGTCGATCGGCCGGGCGTGTATGCGGTCGACGTGCGCCACGACATCAACGCCAACGACAAGACCGACCGCAGTGACGGCGGCGGGGCGTCGGGCAATCCGCATGTCACGCTGTTCGACATGCTGTTCTCGCGCAAGCCCGATCCGAAGATCGTCCAGGTGCGTGTCGGATCGGGCACGACGGTCGTGCCGGTCACCCTCACCTACCTGCAAGGCGGATCGCTGCAGCCGATCCGCTGATCGATCACCAGCCGATCGCGCCGCCTAGCCGGAACGTGCGTGGCCGCAGTGGTGTGTATTCATTACGGGCGGCGAGCGCGAACGGATTGCCGCCCGCGAAGCGGTCTCCCTTCACGTCGAACAGGTTCTCGACGGTGGCGGTCAGTCGGATGTTGTTCCTGCTCCACGTTCCGCCGAGGCGCGTGCTGCCATATTCCCCCTGTGACACGTCAAGCGGGGCCTGCGTCCCGACGGTCGACCGGCCGACGTAGCGCCATCCCGCGTCGACGCTGACGTGCGTATCGGCGCTAAGCGACCATTCATAGCCGATGCTTCCCGATACCGCGAACGGCGGCGTGTTGGGCAGCCGTGCGCCGACCTGCCGACGGAATGCCGGATCGGGATCGGCGACGTGGGTCTCGTTGAGGAACATCGCCATGTCGATCTTCAAGCCGGACAGCGGCACCCAGTTGGCGCTCGCCTCAAGCCCATAGATATGGCTGTTGCCGAGATTGGTGGTGAACGGAAAGCCGGATTTGTCGACCAGATCCGCCTGGATATGCCGCCAGTCGGTCAGCGATGCACCGATCGATGCGGAAAGCCCGAGCGGTCCATGCCGCTCCTTGCGCAGTCCGATCTCTCCAACATGGATTGTATCGCGAACAAGGTCGGTAACGCGTCCGACGCCCGGCGCTACGGTGATCCCGCCGGTCCGAAAACCCGATTGGTAGCGTGCATACGCTGCCAGCGTCGGAGTCAGCAGCCAGGATACGCCGAGCGTCGGATCGAGTCGGGTCGAACTTAGTCCGCGAATGTATGTCGTCTTGAGTTTGGCGATCGGGTCGCCGTCGGTGCGCTGATGCGTCAGTCGTGCACCCGCGGTAATCGTCAACGCCGGGCTGATCGCGATCCCTGCCTCGCCGAACACCGCCGCATCGAGCGTCCGGTTGGTGACACCGACGATGTCGCGCAGCTTGTCGGGCGCACCGTATCTGCGTGCATAGGCGTCGCGCGCGTGAATGAGCGCGACGCCGACCAGCCAACCGGCGCCGTTCGGTTTTGCGCTGGAGAGCCGTGTCTCGTGCGAGAACAAACGGCTGCGTTCGTCGGTGTCATAGGCGATCGGTGCGTTCGGACGGATCGGCCGCGTGGCGTCGAACCGGCTCTCCGCATCGCGGTGGACGAACCCGGTCGCCGAAACGAGGTGCAGCCCGTCCTCCCAACGCCTGTCGACCACGACACGCCCGAGGAAATATCGCTGGCTGAACGGCTGCGCCAGCAGGGACGCGCGAGAGAGCGATCCCATTCCGCGCTCGGCATATTGCAGGTCGGGCGCGGTCAAATCCTGGACCACTCCGCCCGCTTCGATCGTCCACCCGCTTGCCGGAATGACGCGTACGTCCAGGCGTCCGCCCGTGGTCGCCACGCGGTTGACGTTGTGCAGGCCGCGGCGGATGTCGTCGATATAACCGCCTTCGACGACCCGGTAGCCGACCGCGCGTACGCCAGCGACACCCGTCTCTATCGGTATGTTGACCATCCCGGCGATATCGCCGCCCGGATCGCCCGACTTTGTCGCGCTGATGCCGTCCGATACATTGGCCGACACCCCCGACAGATCCACCGCGTGCGGCACCAGCCGGACGATTCCCCCGATCGCGCCTGCGCCGTACAGCGTGCCCTGCGGCCCTTCGAGGACTTCGACCTGATCGACGTCGTACAGGTTCAGCCCCGGTTCGGGACCGTTATAGGCGACTGGTACTTCCCCGAAATAGACGTTGGCGGTCGATTGCGTCGGGCCGGTGAAGCTGCTGTCCGCGACCCCTCGAATGAACAACTTGTTGCGACCGGCACCCAGTGCCGTGCTCTGCAGGATCGGCGTCGCGGCGATCGCCTCGTCCATGCCGTTCGCGGCATCGTTGCGGATGTTCACGGTGCTTGCCGGTCGCAGGATGGTGAGCGCGCCGGGAAAGCGTAGTTGCGACGTCGCGCGCTTGGTCGCGGTGACGATGATTTCGGGCGACACTTCGACCGGCGGCGGCGTCAGGGGGACTCTCAGTTTCGGTTGGCGTTCGCGTGCGACTGGCTGGGAGATGATCGGGCGACGAATAATCCGAAAGCTGCCCCCGCTCAGTCTTTGCGCTGTGTACGGGGTGCCTGCGAGCATCTGGTCGAGGGCTGTGGCCGCGGTCAGTCGGCCCCTCGCCCCTCGCGTCATGACGCGCGACAATCCAGGCTCCGCACTGCCGATATCGACGCCCGCCTGCTGCGCAAGCACCGCGATCGCGCGATCGAGCGGCCCCGGCGCAACGGCGATCGCCCGCCGCTCCGCTGCGCGAGCGGGCGTAGACAGCGACGGTGTAATCAGGGTGGCGGCGACAAGCGATACGGCCAGGTTGATTTTACGGACCGGCATGGCCCCCAACCAGACGCCAGCGGCCATTAACATGCTCCGCTCGAGCGCCAATCAGCGCTGCGGCGCGTGGGATCAGGCTGTCGGCACCGCCCGTCACGCCGATCGATCCGGTGAACCGCGTTTCCGCCAGCCCGGGAGCGACGCGGACGACCGTACCGGTGCTGCGTTCCAGCGCCGCGGCAACGAGCCGCACCGGCGTCTGCTGGAAGACCAGCCGACCTTTACGCCAGCTGCCGACGTCGTCGATCGCGATACCCGACATCCGTGGCGCGCCGCCATCGACATGCGACAGCGCCGCACCCGCGGTCAGCATGATGCGTTCCTGTTCGGGCTGGAACATCACCGCACCCTCGGCGACCTGGACGCCGAGATGCGTGCCGACGCGGGCGACGTTGAAGACGGTCCCGACGTCCTGCAACCGCATCGTCCCCGACTGGACGACGAACGGATGCGCGACGTCGTGCGTGACGCGGAAGATCGCTTCGCCGCGTTCCAGCGTGACGAGACGCGAACTGCTGTCGTCGACCGCGAGCCTGGTGCCGCCGTTCAGGTCGATACGGCTGCCGTCGGCGAGCGTCACGCTGCGGCGAACCCCGGCGGGCGTCTCGATGATCCGCGCCGCCGTCTTCGACGGGTTTTCGAGCGGCAGCATGACGCCGACGATCCCCGCCGCCGCCAGTCCGCCGACGGTTCCCAGCACCCAGCGCCGCCGCGGCGTCGGTCGATCGTCGTTGGCGGCAACCGGCGACATTGCTTGCGACCAGTCGGGCGGCGACAGCGCGTCGGTCAGTTCCGCGTCCGCGACCGCCAGCGCGTCATAGGCTCGTGCATGCTGCGGGTCAGCCTCCAGCCAGTCGGCAAACGCCGACCATGCGCCACCATCGGCAGTCGCCAAGCGGAGGTGCCACGCGACCGCCTCGGCCGCGGCGTGTTCGCCGTAACCCGGGCCGTAATCGCCATCCTTGCCCCACTCATCGACCATCGCGCTGGTCCTCCTCATGGGTGAGACGTCCTGCCTGCGGGATATCCGCACCGGAATTGCTCCGTTGCAAGTGAATTCGCAGGTATGCGCGGTGCAGCAGCTTCTCGACGCCACTGACGGTGATCCCCATCTGCTCGGCGATCGCCTTCTGCGGAAGGTCCTCGAACCGGTAGAGCCGGAACGCGGTCGCGACGCGATCGGGCAGGCCGGCGAGCGTCGCCTCGACCCGCCCGAGCCGTTCGCGGGCAATCAACGCGCGTTCGGCATCGGGATGCTCGTCGGCGGTCGCCTGCGTTTCCAGCCAATCGGTGTCGCGGTCCGCCCGCCGCGCCGCGCGACGACGCCGGTCGACCGCGATGTTGTTCGCCATCCGGCAGATGTAGCCGAGCGGTTCGGCGATCGGCCCGCCGGTCACCATCTCCAGCTTCAGCCACAGATCCTGCAACGCATCCTCCGCCTCCTCGACGTTGCCCAGTCGCGCGACGAGCAACCGGAGGAGCATCGCACGCTCGGCGAGGAATACGGCACGCAGCCCGCCGAGCGTCACGCCGGGTCGGCCTTCGCATCGCGGCGGAACAGGACAGCCAGCGCGATGATCGCGACGCCGTTCTGGAGCAGCGCGTGCCACCCTGCCCCGTCGGTCCCGAACGCCCACAGCATAGCCGGCAGCAGCGGGTAGAGCGCGAGGCTGGTGACGAGGCCGATGGTCATCGAGCGTCCCGGCAGCCCGAGTGCTGTCAGTCCCGAGGCCAGTGGTGCGCTCGCGAGCCCCGCGGCCCGCGCGCCGGCAATGAGGATCAGGAGGACCGTGCCGCCTTCAAAGCTCGCGCCGCCCAGCGTCACCAGCAGGCGATTGCCCGCAAAGCCAAGCACCAGAACGATCGGCAGCGCCACTGCGAGCGCCAGCCCCGCGCTGCGCCAGACCGTGTGCCGCAACGCCTTCAGATCGCCGCGCGCGACCTGCGCTGCGAGCACGGCGTAGCTGGCCTGACTCAGCAGCACCGTCGGCTGAGCGAGCAGTGACGTCGCGCGCTGCGTCAGTGCGAGCAGTCCTGCCGCCGCCGGCCCGAGCAGCCAGCCGACCGTCAGCGGCGCGAGGTTCGGCGCGAGTTCGCGGACCGTGATGTCTAAGTTGGTGATGAGGATGAAGCGCTTGAGCCCCTCGGTATCGCGCGCCGTGCCGCGCCATGGTCCGCGCAACCGCTCGCCGGCGGCGAGCTTGCGCCACGCGACCCAGCCGAAGCCCCACATCGCCAGACCCTCGGCGACGGCAGCGACGAGCCAGACCGCGATGAAGCCGATCAACCCGCCGCCCGCGAACCAGACTCCCAGAGCGCCGACTAGGCGGATCAGCGGCGACACCGCCTGGTGGATGCCGATCAGGTCGAACCGGTCGGCGATCTGCAGCAGTCCTTGTGGAGTCGCGCGGACCGTCGCGATCACCGCGAGCGAATAGGGAATGGCAATCCGGATCGTGTCGGGCGACCAGCCGAGCCGCGGTCCGATCAGCGGCACCAGCAACGCTGCCACGACGACCGCTATGGCGCCACAGCCGAGCTCGATCACGGCCATGAACCGGACGATCCGCGCGAACCCGGCACGATCCCCCGCCTCCAGCGCAAGCCCGCCATACCGCACCACGCCGTGAAAACCGGAGAACGCCAGGACGCTGCCGATTAGCACGGCATAGGCGTTGACCAGCACCAGCACGCCGTAATCGGCCGCGCCCAGCCGGTGCGTGACGAGCACCAGGTAGACAAGGCTCATGACGCCCGCCGCCGCCTTACCGCCGAGCAGGTGGCCAAGGTTCGCCAGCACCAGCCATATCCCCGACCGATCGCCGCGTCCCGCCCCAGCTTTGGCGGAGTGCGCCTGCCGGGACGTCATACGGTGGAGAAGCGAACGCATCGCGAGCGCTTAGACGCCCAGCGTTGCGCCGACGAACGGAAAGTTCCCCTCGATTGCGCAGATGACAAAATATTTAGTGAGGATGACCGGTGCCGGGAACGTCTACCGGCCATGAAGATCGGTTTTCTGTTCAATCACGACCAGGTTCATCAGGTCGCGCACGCCCTTCCGACTGCCCTGGCAATGGCAGAGGGCTATCCCGATGCGGAGATCGTCGTCGCGACCACCAACGCGCGGCTGACCGACGAAGTGCGACGCCTGTGCGCACGGCTCGGCGTTACCGTCCCGCTGGTCGAACTGGGCCTGCGTCGTGCATCGACGCGTGCGCTATCCGGCGCGCTCGAATGGGCACTCCCGGTGACGAAGATCGGTATCTACCGCGACAATCTCGATTTCTTCCGGTCGCTCGATGCGCTGGTGGTCGCCGAGAAGACCTCGCTACTGCTGAAGACCCGCTACGGCCTGGACGATCTCAAGATCATCCACACCCGCCACGGTGCGGGCGACCGCGCGATCGGCTTCAACAAGCACAGCGCGACGTTCGATCACGTCCTCGTCTCGGGCAGCAAGATCCGACAGCGCCTGCACCGCGAGGCCGGCGTGCCGTTCAACCGGATGAGCCTGATCGGCTATCCCAAGTTCGACCTAATGCCCGAGCCTGCCCCGCGTCTGCCGTTCCAGGCTAACGGCAAGCCGACGGTGCTCTACAACCCGCATCCGTCGCCGCATCTGTCGTCCTGGTATGCGCAGGGCCGCGCGGTGCTCGAGCATTTCCTGCGTGACGACCGCTACAATTTGATCTTCGCGCCGCACGTCATGCTGTTCCACCGCAAGTTCGTGCTGACGGTCGACAAGTTCCGGATCGACCGCGCCGGCGTGATCGAGCAGCGCTTTCTCGACGCGCCGAACATCCATGTCGATCTCGGATCGGCCGCATCAACCGACATGACCTACACCGCGGCGGCGGACATCTATCTCGGCGACGTCAGCAGCCAGGTCTACGAGTTCCTCCACACGCCGCGGCCTTGCCTGTTTCTTGATGCGCATGAGACGCCGTGGGACGGCGATGCGAACTATGCGCATTGGCAGGCAGGCGAAGTCGTCACCGGTACCGAAGGCCTTGGCGCCGCGCTTGACCGCGCGGTGGCACAGCATGATCGCTATCGTCCGGTGCAGCGCGCGCTGTTCCAGCGCAGCTTCGAGCTGACCGCGGAACGCTCCGCGGTGCGTGCGGCGCGCGCGGTGATGAGCGTGCTCGGCGATACCGTCCCGGCCGTGCTGCCCGAGCGCGAACTCGAGACGATCACCGGAACGCAGGGGTTGCGCGTAGCCTGATCCGCCGCGAGAAGGCCCGTGCGGCGCCCCTGTCGGGCGCGGCGTTTGGGATCGATCGACCACCGTGGCTCTACGCAAGGATATCTGGCGCCCCGCGATCGTGATGGCGACTGCCGAGGCGATCGTTGCGCGCGGCTCGACCGAGGGGTTCCCCCTGATGTGGCTGCCGCCGATGGGCAGCTTCCAGTTTCTCGCCGACCCGTTCGGGCTGTGGCGCGACGGGCGGCTGTACGTGTTCGTGGAGACCTATGACTACCGTGTCCGGATCGGCGCGATCGAAGTGCTGGTCTATGATGCCGACTTCCGCCTGGTCGACCGTCAGCCGGTGCTGAACGAGCCTTGGCACCTTTCCTATCCGCTGGTGTTCGAGGCGGAGGGCGAGACGTGGATGCTGCCCGAAGCGCATCGCTCGAACCGGCTGACGCTGTACCGCGCGGTGGACTTCCCGACCCGGTGGGAGCCTGCGCATGTCATCGAACTCGATCACGTCGCGGTCGATGCGACGCCGGTGTTCCACGATGGGCGGTGGTGGCTGTTCTTCACCTCGGCCGACCGCGAGCCGGACAAGATGAGCGCGCTGCACGTCGCCCATGCGGACCGGCTTGCGGGACCGTGGACGCCGCATCCGATGAACCCGGTGCGCGTCGACGTCGCAAGCGCGCGACCGGGCGGAATGCCGCTGGTGATCGATGGCCGGATCGTGCTGCCGGTGCAGGATTGCAGCCGGACCTATGGTGGCGCGATCCGCCCGCTGACGATGACCGTTTTGACGCCCGATCGGTTCGAGGCCGAGGTGGGCGACGCGCTCGTCCCGCCGGCCTCTTCCGCGCCGTTCGTCGAGGGGTTTCATACGCTGTCGGCGGCAGGGCCGGTGACGCTGGTCGATATGAAGCGTACCGAATTGTCGCTTCACGGGCTCTCGATCGAGGCAGTACGCGAGGTGAAGAAACTGGGCCTTAAAAGGCGCGCATCCGTTTGAGGATAGCGAGGCCGGTCGCGGCGAACCGGTCCGGCCCGAACGTCGCGAGAACGCGCTCGCGACCCGCCTGACCCATCGTTGCCAGTAGCGCCGGCTCAGTCAACGCTCGCGACAACGCTGCGGCGAGCGCCACGGGATTACCGGGCGGGACGGTAAAGCCTGTCTCGCCTTCGACGATGCTGCCAGGGAGTTCGCCGACCGCCGAAGCGATCACGGGGAGGCCCGCCTGCATCGCCTCGTGCGCCGCAACGCACAGGCCTTCCGAGCGCGATGGCTGCACGTAGAGATGACAGCTTGCCAGGAATGTCGCAGGGTCAGCCGCATAGCCTGCGAACCGCAGCGTCTTTATGCCGAGAGCATTCGCGCGAGCTTCGAGAGCGTGCCGTTCTGCGCCGTCCCCCGCGATCACCATTTCGTACGGTGTCGAGGTATCGAGCAACGCCAGCGCTTCGACCAGTACGTCGTAGCCCTTCACGCGGTGCAGACGGCCGAGGCTGCCGATCCGGATCGGCTGGCCGGGCCGCCACGGCGTCGCTTGAAGCGCTTCGGGATCCGCGCGGAAGATCGACCATTGGACGAGCCGCTCGGGGGGGACGTGGAGACGTTCCGCGGTCAGTCGCGTCACCGCGGTGGAGTCGCCGACCCACAGTCGCGACAGGCGTTGTGTCGCGCGCAGCAAGACGCGGTTGGCTGGCTTAAGGAAAGCAGCGTGCTGCCAGCTGACGACCGGCCACCCCCGGCGCACGCCGACGATCTGGCCGAGCAAAGTCGCACGGGTGAGCGAGGTCCAGAGATGCGTCGGCGCCCAGTCCTTCAGGATCGCGTCGAGCCAGCGGAGTGCGGCCGCGTGATCGATCTCGCCGCCATCGCGGACATGCACATCCAGCCCGGCGGCGCGCATCGCGGTCTCGCCGCGACGGTCGCGTGCGGTCAGTGCGAACACCGCCACCTCCGCACCGCCGTCGCGCAACACGCCAAGCACCGCGGGCACCGGCGACGCGGCCCCGCCGCCCTCGACCGAGTTGATCACGTAAGCGATCCGCATCGGGCGATCGGTCACGCGCGCAACCCCGCAAACAGATCGAGATACTCGGCCGCGACCGCGCCTATCCGATGATGCGCGACCAACCCCGCAAGGGCCTCCGGATCGGGCGGAGACTGCGCGAGCATTGCCGCGATCGAGCGGGCGAGCGCTTCGCTGTCGTCCAGTGGAACGACCATCCCCGCGCCCGGCGCATCGAGCAGACGGGTCGCCGGGGTACAGTCGGTCGCGACCACCGGCCGACCCGCTGCCAGAGCCTCCACTAGGACCGCCGGATACCCTTCAAAATCCGACGCCAGCACGAACAGCCGCGCGGTATCGAGCCATGGCCGGATGTCCGCGACATACCCGACGAGCTCCACCCGATCGCCCAAACCCAGCGTCTCGCTCTGCCGACGTAACGCATCTGCCTCCGGGCCGTCCCCGACGATGACAAGCTGCGCCGTGCCTTCCGGCAGGCTTGCAAACGCGTTGATCAAGCGCGCGAACCCCTTTTCGGGGACCAGTCTCCCCGCGGCGAGCACGATCGGCGGTTGCGTTTCGGGGATCAGCAAAGGCGACGCAGCGTCGTCGCTCAGCGCGGGCAACGCGATCGTCGTCGTCACGGGACGGCGCAGGATCCGGTCAGCCTGATCGCGCGCGACGTCCGACAGCGCGACCACTGCCTGCACTCCGCCAAGAAGTTGGCGCATCCGAACCTCGAACGCCCATTGCCGCAGCCGACCGCGCTGCGGCTTGTCGAGCGCTGCGCTGACCTGCGCGACCACGGGTATGCCCGATCCGGCCAGCGCGGCGGCGACCGGCCAATGGAAATTACCGGGAATGAAGACGCCGTCGAACCGATGCTGATCGACGAACGCGCGCGCGGCCTGCGCCAATCGCTGCCGCGAGGCCGATCCACGCGGGATCGGAGGCTCGGCAACGACGATCTCGACCGCTTCGCCGGCCAATGCCCGAAGCGGCCCGGCGTCCGAACCGGCAAAGATCGTGACCGCGACGCCCTGCTTCGCCCACGCTTTGGCAAGCCGCACGGCAACCCGTTCGGTGCCGCCCAGCGCGAAATCATGGAGGACGATGAGGATCGACAGCGCGGCCATTCCCGCGCGGTTAGCGCCGACAGCGCGTCGACGCCAAGCTTTGTTAGGTCGGGACCCCGTGCCCCGACACGAAAGAGGAGAGCTAGGTTGGAGGCAGAGACCCCAGCGTATCCGTCACCCGCCGTCGCAGTTCGGGATCGCGAGTGATCTCCAACATCGCGCTCAAGCTGCCACGCGCGGCCGTCACGTCGCCGTCGACCAGTTCCAGGCGCGCTCGCTCCCACCACGCGTGCCCGTAGGCAGGCGCCATCAAAGTCATCCGCGTATAGAGTTCCAGCGCGCGTCGGCCATGCTCCGCCTGCTCGGCGCGCGTCGCCTGGTTCAGCAACAGCCGCACCAGTATCGCGCGGTTCGGCATCGTCGCGATGTGGTTCACCGCGGCGGCAGGTCCGGTGTTGGACGCGAGTACCAAAGCGGCCAGCGCCTCGCGGTCGACTCGCATCCCGCCGCGAAACGGATCGACGATGACGGGTGCCGCTTCGGCGCCCATCATCACCACTACGTGCCCGGGAACATCGAGCGCGTCAGCCGTCCATCCGATCCGGCGTGCCGCACCCACGTAGAGAATGGACAGGCTTACCGGCAGGCCGCGGCGCCGGTCGATCACACGGATCAGGTCGGCGTTGGCGGGGTCGTCATAGGTCTCGCGGTCGCCGACGAAGCCGAACTCCTCGCCCAGCACTTCCGACAGGACATCGGCACGCTCTTCCGCGGTACCGGCGCCTCGGCCAACCGTCTCGAGACGTTGCGACACAGCATCGATCAGCGCACGATAGGGTGCCGGATCTGTGTCCGGATGATCGAGCAGTGCCAGTGACAATGCGGCCTCGTCGAGGATGATGTCGTCCTCGTCGAGGAGACCGAGGCGGATCAAATTGTCGTTCATCGACCGGAGATGGGTGCGCGCGGCGATGCTGCAATAGCGGGGGTCGGGGTGACGGTCGCAGCTATCGGCGTGCTGGCGCGTTCAGGAAGATCAACGCGGAGACCATCGATGAAGCTCTATTATTCCCCCGGCGCTTGCAGCCTGGCAGATCACATCGCGCTGCACGAAGCCGGGCTTTCGTTCGAACACGAGAAGGTCGATCTCAAGGCCAAGCAGACCGAGAGCGGCACCGATTATACAAAGATCAACCCGAAGGGATACGTCCCCGCCCTGACCCTGGACTCGGGCGAGACGCTGACGGAGAACATCGCCATCCTCGACTGGATTGCGCATCAGGACAGTGCGCTGAAACCAAGCGGAGCGATGGGGCACACGCACCTGCTCATGGCGCTCGCCTTCATCTCGACCGAGATCCACAAGAGCTTCAAGCCGTTCTTCTCCGGCGGGAGCGATGAAGAGAAGGCGAAAGCCAGCGAGACGATCGTCAAGCGAATGGGCTATCTGGCCGATACGATCGAGGGCGACTATCTGTCCGGGGACGCCGTCAGCGTGGCGGACTGCTATCTGTTCGTGATGCTGTTGTGGGCGGCGAAGAACCAGATCGACGTGCCGGCTTCACTGGAAGCATTCCGGGAACGGATGAAAACGCGCTCGGCCGTCCAGACGGCGATGCAGCATGAGGGGCTGATCTGATGCGGTTGGGCGTCAAGGGTCGCTGTCCGAACTGGTCGTTCGACTTCACTCGGGGTCGGTGACCCTTGTCGCCATTGGCTTATCGGTCTGCCGCATATGCGGAGCGCACTAACGATCCGCTCGACCACGCGTGTTCTGCGGACGCGCAGGGGCTTCATCACGGTGTCTTCGACATCCCTGACTCACGTGCTGAACGGTGGCAAATCTCGCTTCATTCGTTTCTTTTAAATCTTCGACGTCCATGGACGATTGAATGAGTGGCTTAATCTCTCGTCTCAGACAGCTACGGCATTCTGACCAAGCGATCGCCGCGTCGGTTCGTGCCACCCTGCTGGAGTCGCTATACGCATCCCCGCAATCGCTGATCATCGGCGCGATTACCAGCAGCGGTATTACGGGCATCGTCGCCTACGTCAGTGGCAATCATTGGCTGGTCGTCTGCGCGTTGGCGATCGCGCTGGTTGCGGGAATACGAATGATCGACGCGCTGAAGCGACCGGGTCGGGCTGCCCGGACGAGATCATCGAAAAACGGCTGGGCGGCACGGCAGGAATTTATCTATCGGTCGGGCGCACTGGGGTATTCGGCCCTGCTCGGCACGTTCGGGCTTTTGACGCTTGTCCATAGCGACGACGGCGTTCTTCAGCTGCTCGCGGTGACGACGACGATCGGATACGCTGCAGGGATTGCCGGTCGCAACGCTGGACGGCCGTGGATAGCGCTGTCCCAATTATGCTTCGCCTCGCTGCCCCTGACCGTCGGGCTGGTCGTTTCGATGCAGCCGCTGAAGATGGCACTGGCTGCGGTGATCGTCCTGTTCGTCGTCGCGATGATGGACATCACCCTGCAGACTTATGGCGTCATCCTGAAGGCGACGCTGGTATCCCGCGAGAAGGCGGCGCTCGCCGAACATCATGCTGCCGTCGCCCGCCGCGACGACCTGACCGGCGTCGCCAACCGGACGGCGTTCCGCGAACAGTTCGAGTCGCGGTTGCAGGCTTTAAGTCACGGCGACCGACGCCTCGCCATCTTCTGGATCGATCTGGACCGGTTCAAAGAGATCAACGACTCGTTCGGGCATTTGGCCGGCAATGCGCTGCTGGCAGGGGTGGCACAGCGGCTCGACTCCGAATTCGGCGCAACCGGGATCGTGGCCCGGTTGGGTGGCGATGAGTTCGCGGTGATCTGCGACGTCATCTCGCAAACAGAAGCCGTCGCGAAGGGCGAGCGGATCATCGCGCTCGTCGAGCAACCAGTCCATCACGACGGCCGCGCGTTGTGCGTCGGGGCATCGCTTGGAATCGCGGTCGCACCATCCGACGGCATCGACGCGGACACTTTGTTGAAGAATGCCGATCTCGCTTTGTACCGCGCAAAGGAGAGCGGCCGTGGCCAGATGCGGTTCTATGAGCCGCTGATGGACGAGAAGATCGAACGGACGCGCGATCTGGGCGCCGAGATGCAGGGGGCGCTGAAGCGTGGCGAGTTCCATCTCATGTTCCAGCCGATCTTCGACCTGACCGGCCAGCGCATATTGTCTTGCGAGACGCTGCTGCGTTGGACCAACCGCCGTTACGGCGCGATTTCGCCCGCCGAGTTCATACCGATCGCCGAGGAGAATGGGTTGATCGTCGTGATCGGCGACTGGGTTATCCGGGAAGCGTGCCGGACCGCCAGCGACTGGCCTAAGGACGTGACCGTCGCCGTCAACTTGTCACCGATCCAGCTGCGATCGGCGAACATGCCGACCGTCATCATGAGCGCGCTGGCCGCCAGTGGCCTGGCAGCGGACCGCCTTGAGCTGGAGGTCACAGAATCTGTCCTTCTCGAGGATATCGATGCGTCGCTGGCGGCACTGGACGCGATCAACCGCCTTGATGTCCGGACCACGCTCGACGACTTCGGGACGGGATATTCCTCACTTAGCTACCTGACCAAGTTTCCCTTCCAGACTTTGAAGATCGACCGATCGTTCATCACGGACCTCGAGCAGAGCCCGGCATCGGTTGCGATCGTCCAGACCGTGATCGAACTGGCAGCGAAGCTGGGCATGCAGACGGTGGCCGAAGGGGTCGAGACGCAGGCGCAACTCGAACAATTGCGCCGTACCCGCTGCGATGCGGTGCAGGGTTTTCTGCTGGCACATCCTATGCCGGCAAGCATGGTCATGACGATGCTTGCCGGCAAAGACGTCAAGGCGTTGGGCCGCTCCTGAACGGGACGCTACGCTGCCTTGTCCAACAGCCTTGTTTGCGCACCAACAAGGCGACGCATCAGCTTGAGGTCCGCCTCGCTAAGCCTGAGCGCGGCATCCGCCCATAGATCCACGACCGCTTGCAGCTCGCCGAGCGGCAGCGGATTGACCGACCGCGACGCCTCGTAGATCGCGCAGTGGCCGCTATGCCGACGGCGGTTCTGGCGAATGTAGCGCTCGACTTCGGCACGGCCCATGCCGGGATCGGCGAGGGCGTGGACGATGCCGAGCTCGTACAGCTCTTCGGCGGTGTACGACCGGCCGCTCAGGATCATCTGTTCCGCACGCGCCGCGCCCAGGCGGCGGGACAGGAAGCAATGCGCGCCCATGCCGGGAAAGAGACCGAAATTGGTTTCGGGCAGGCCGAAATGCGTGCCGCGTTCGGCGATCACGACGTTGAACGACAACAGCGCCTCGAACCCACCCCCCAGCGCATCGCCTTCCACCAATCCGATCGTGATGATCGGTTGATCGAGGCTCAGCATGTTGCGGTGCAGGATATGGACACATGCGCGGCCATAGCGGACGAGTGCCTCCCGATCGCCGTTGCGGATGTGCGCCGAGAAGAGATCGAGGTCACCGCCCAGGGAAAATACGCCGGGAAAACGAGATCCGAGGACGACATACCGGATCGGCATGGTAGCCGACGACCGTGCGGCTGCGATGTCGTTCTGCCACTGGGTGAACTCGGCGAGCAAACTCGGGTTGAAGCTCGGCCGGCTGCGTTGGCGCATGTAGGTCCAGAGCGTTTCGAGTTCGGCGTCGAAATGCGTTTCCAGGTCGACGAACTCGAACGGGCGCCGGCTGGGCACGGCGCTCAAGGAATGAATTGAGGCCTCGTGAAGCTCTTGGTGCCTTTCGGAGGGTATGGAGGGGGAATATTCGAAGGTCATCGCGACGTCCTTTTTTTTACAAGCAGCAATCTGCTGCGCGAAAAGGTTACGTCGGAATCCGAAATCCAAGCTGCGATTCGGTCGGCAATTGGGGTGGTTGGTCGTGCTTTCGAGACTTCACAGCCCGATCGTGGCGCGCAGGGTTATGGTCCTCGGCCGGATGGGAACGGTCTGCGTGCTCGTGGCTAGCGTGAACGGATTGCCGAAGCCAAAACTGTTGCCGCGGCTGTCGAGTAGGTTGTCGACGGCGATCGACCAGTGCCACGGCCCGCGGTCGATCGTCGCGCCGGCGTCGATCGTCGCGTAGTTCCCCGCCGGGCGATCCAGCAAGGGATCGAAGCTCAATCGCGTGCGACCGGTATAGCGCGCGACACCGTAAACCGACGCGGGCGAGCCGAACGCGACGAGGGTTCGCGATGCCGTCAGTCGAGACGAGATGTCGGGAACGACCGGCAGGCGCCGATCGTCGCGATCGAGGCCGGTGTTCGACGACGGCGACGTCAGGCGGGCGCGTTGCAGCGTGGTCCCGAAATCGATCGTGATCGGGGACAGGTTCAGGACGCCGCCGAGTTCGACGCCGTAGTTTACTGCATTGCCCGCATCGACTGTACCGAGAAGTCCGTCGGGGCCGACCGTATCGCTGCGCAAATGCTGCCACGCCGAACCAAACACGGCACCGTGGAAGGCCAGCCGGTCACGTGCGACGCGGATGCGCCAGCCGAGTTCCAGGCTCTGGAGTTCGTCGCCGGGAATCCGGAGATTGTTCGGATCAGCGGTCCGGCTGATCCCCGCGGGACGCACGGCGCTGGCATAGCGAAGCCAGACCAGGCCGAGATCGTCGCGATGCCAGCTGAGCGTTCCGCTGGGGGTAATACCGATACGGTTGGCGCGAACGCGGCCGGGTGCCTGTTGCTCGAGGTGGCTCGACGTCGAGAAGGCCCGCAGTCCGAGCTTGAAATCGAGCGCGTTCGAGAGGCGCTGCGTACCCTCGGTGAACACGGCGAGGTCCGTGACGTCCTCCTCGTCGCGTCGCGCGTCGATGGTGTCGTCGCCGACCGACGTGAAGCGACCCTTCAGAAGGCTGGTCGAATGCAGGATGGTCGCACCGATGATCCAGGGATGGCGCGCGGTCGGGTCACTCAGCCGGACCTCCTGCGACAGCAATCGCGCGGAGCGATCCTCGATATAGGCGACGGGCGATGCGACGCCGAGCGACGATGCCAGAATGCTCGCATCATAGGTGCTGCCGAACTCCTGATCGACATAGGCCGTCGTGGCCTGCGCCTCGAGCTTGCCGATCGGCCCTCGCACCGTCAGCGCCCCGGATGTGAAGTCGTTGTCCTGCGGCTCGGCGATCCGCGTGGCGCGCGAGAGGCCAATGGTCGCATATTGGCTGTCGCGCGCGTCGATGCGTTGGGCGACGCCGCTCAGGGTCGCCGACCACCCCTCGCCGATCGACCAGCGGAGTGCGGCACGGCCACCGACCCGCCGCGTGCGGTTTACGTTGCGCCGGTCGCGCCCGGTATCGTCGATCCAGCCGGGCATCGTCTCGACCCAGCCCGAGGCCCGCAGCGCGACCGTCCCGGTGACGATCGGCAGGTTGAGCATCCCCTCGACCGCGCCACCGGCTGCACCGTTGTTGATCCCCGTTCCCTCGACCGCGACGCCGCCCGCGCGCCGATCCAGGTCCGGCGCGGCGGTCACGACACGAACGACCCCGCCGAGCGCGCCGGTGCCGTAGAGCGTGCCCTGCGGTCCGCGTAATATCTCGATCCGGTCCACATCGACGAGCCGCAGGTCGGGATCGGGCGACGAATAGCCGATCCGCGCTTCGTCCAGATACAGGCTGACGAGCGACTGGCTGGTGCCGTTGAATGCGCTGTCGGCAACCCCGCGGAGAAATATCCGGTCACGGCCCGGGCCCAGGTTCGTGGAAAATGCCCCGTCGGTCGTCGCCATGACGTCCGTCAGTCCACGCCGCCCCGCCAGCCGACCCAAGGTAGGTGCACCGACGATACTGATCGAGGCGGGAAGATCGGACAGCCGTTCGTCGCGCTTGCTGGCGATGACGACGATATCGCCGGTCTCCAGCGCCCCCGCGGCGTCACCGCGCCGCGCCGGCTCGCGCGGTCGTTTTGCCGGAATAGCCTCGATCCGCCACGTGGTCGCATCGACCTGCACCGCCCGCAGCCGGCTGCCGGCCAACATGCGGCGCACGGCCTGCGCTACGTCGGTTGAATGGTCGACCCGCTTGACGACTAGATCCGGCAATCCGCCCTCCATTCCGATCGAGATGCCGGTCTGGCTTGCAAGCGACTCGAGCGCAGACCGTAACGGTCCCGCAGGGATCGTGATCGAACGCCTGGTCGGGGGAGCGCGTTCAGCGTCCGCCGGCGGCACCCAGATGCACGACGCCAGCAACCCGACGAACGCGTATCGGCAGCACTGCCTGCAGCTGATCGACAAGCCGCGATCCGTCACCAATCGTCAACACCCCGGAAAAACGCAGGTTCGCCGCCGAAGGATCGACGGTCAACGGGCTATCCGCATACCGCGCGATATCCGCCGCAACCAGTGACAATGGTGCGCCGTCATAGTCGAGGCGGCCGTCGGTCCAGTCGGACACGCGCGCAGGATCGACCTTCCGCCGTTCGGCAATCTGTTTGTCCGGCATGATATCCAAGCTCTGGCCCGCGTGCAGCGTCGTTGCGTCGGACGGCGTGCCCCCGACGGGCGTGACGCTGACCATACCCTCGGCAACGGTGACGGCGACCCGTCCACGCGCACTCACGACATCGAACGTTGTGCCGAGATCGCGTACCTCGTAGCCGCCCGCGCGAACCATCAGGACGCGCGAAGGATCGTGCCGGACGGCAAAGTTCGCCGCGCCTTGTGCGATCTCGATCACCGGACTGCCGCCGCCGCTGACGGACACGCGAGAGCCGCGATCGATCTGCATGCGACTGCCATCGGCAAGCGTCACCGACCGGGTTTCGCTGCGACCCGTCTCATAGGCCTGCGCCGCGTCGTCGCCCGACGGCGCGACCAACATGAACGCCAGCCCTGCGGCAAGCGCTCCACTGGAACCGAGCGCCGCCCACTGCCACCGGCGACCGCGCGCTGCTGCACGGGGTACGACGTCTTGGTCGGCGATGTCCGCATGGTCGTCGTTTGCCGGCAGGCGTGCGGCGATCGCCGGTGCGGCAGCGACGAACTCCGCATCGAGACTCGCGATCGAATCATAGGCAGCGCGATGGACCGGGTCGGCCGCCAGCCACTCGCCGAACCGGTCCCAGTCCATATCCGGCGCGTCGAGACGCGAATGCCACGTCGCAGCGTCTTCGACCGCGCTATCCGTCGCAGCGTGCGCGTCAGTCATGCGTCCCCCTTTCCGGCGGATGCCCCCCGCCTGCGTCAGGATCGACGCGACCCGCGCCAATCCTGCAAACCTCTCCCGATGAATATCGGACCGCTTGATAGACGCCGCGGCGCGGATCGAACCGCACCCCTCCCCCTAAATCATTCATCCAACGCCTTTCTCAGATGTCGGAGAGCGACGGCGATGTGTTTTTCGATAGCACTACGCGAAATGCCGAGTTCGGCGGCGATGTCGGCATGGGACACGCCGTCTATACGGTGGCGACGAAAGACGCGCATCGCACCCTCGGGAGGGCCGGACAGCGCAGCGGCCAGCCGATCGAACCGCTCGCGGCTGGCGACCGCGTCGAATGCGGAGGGCGCATCGTCGACCGCCTCCACACCGACGATCGACGTCGTCGCGTCGACATAGCCAATGTCGCGGCGCTGACGACGGCCATTCGCACGGACACGGTCGAGCACGATATTCATGCCGACGCGGTGCAGATACGCTAGCGGATTGGCGATCGGTCCCGTTGCCTGTTCCAGCGACGGCTGCGCCGTGCGGAGCCAGATTTCCTGCACGACGTCCTCGGCCTCCGCGACACTGCCCGTCCGCGCCGTGAAGAATCGGACAAGCCGGCCACGGTTGGCAGCAAGTACGGCGGACAGACCTTTGGACTGGCCCGAGGAAGGTATTGTATCGGGGTCGGCTACGGCATTCCTCCGAGGCTCATCGTCGCTGGAAGGTGTCTTGCTCCTGCCCGTCCGGGATGTCGCCCTGAAAAATAAGACCGTCGGCGTCAGGTCAGCGCGCTGAGTGGTTCGGTACAATCCCGACACGGTGGCACAGGCGGATCGCCGCGGCAGCAAGGGAAAGGACCGCATAGGCCGGAATGGCAAGGTAGAACAGCGGACAGCTCCAGGCGGAGCGCTGGTGTACGAAGGCATCGATCAGGCGTCCGTCGCCCCGAAAATCGCAGAGCGGCACCGCCATTTGGGGCGGCTCGACTTCCCACGCTGGGTCGTGATCCGAAACATGCATCGGTTGCAGGGCGAAATGGGTCGCGGTCATCGACATGATCCTTCTCTCCTCACCAGATTTTCGTTCGCGTACAGTGCCAGCAGCGCGTCGAAATGATCGTCCATCGTGCGGACCGGGGCTGCCGCGCGTGGCGTACGACTGTTGCGGGCGACCGAAAGTATCGCCTCGGACGCCGCCAGCGCGTCGCTGGACCGATAGAGGACGCCACCGGATTTTCGCGCGAGGTCGGCAGCGCCGCCCCGGTCGGGGGCGATCAGCGGCAGGCCGGAGGCGATCGCCTCGGCGGCGACGAAGCAGAAGGTTTCCGCCTCGCACCCGTGGATCAAGGCATCCGCGCTCGCCATCATCCGCGCTAGTGCCGCACGATCGGTGGTCGGTTCGAGCAGGCGAACGTGGGGATTGCCGTCGATCGCCTCGATCACCGGCCGCTGCCGCGATCCGCCTCCGACGATGACCAGACCTACCGGTACCTGCGCGCCGGCGATCGTCGCGGCTTGCGCAATCATCGGCCAGCGCTTTTCCGGTGCGTGGCGTCCGACGCCGATCAGCAGCATCGCGTCTTCCGGGAGGCCGCATAGCTCCAGCATCTCGCGACGCACGGTCATGTCGCGCAGCGCCGGTGAGAACTGTCCGGGCTCGACGCCCATCGGGTCGGTCAGCACCTTCTGCAGTCCACCCTCGCGCAACCGGTTGCTGAGGCTGTCGCTTGCGCTGACGATCATGTCAAAGCGCTGGTCGAGGCGGCGCAGATGGCGCCAATACCAGTCGAACGCGCGGTCGATCGTCTGCGTCGTCGCGACTCCGCCGAACCAGCGATACGCATAGGCCGCCAGCGGATCGGCATGTGCGATCAGCGCGAGCCGCGCCCGGGCGCCGCGTTCATTCTTCCAGTCCGCGACCATCGACGCGCTGCGCCACGGGGAAGAGACTTCGACGAGGTCCGGATCCTCCTCATCGAGCACGCGGTGAAGTGCAGAGCGATCGGAGAAATAACGGTAGGACCGGTCGAGCGGAAACCGCGGCGAGCGCACCCAGCGGATGCGCGCGTTCGGCCCGCGACGTTCCTCGCCGTCGCGCTCGCCCGGCGCAATGACCACCATCTCGTGGCCACGCTCGGCAAAGGCGACGAGCTTGCGGTCGACATAGGTGCGGACCCCGCCGCCGCTCGGCGTGTAGAAGGCGCAGACATCAACGATCTTCATGACGGCCCTCCCCTTCCGACATAGCTGCGCCCGGCAACAGATCGGCGTAGCGGGCAACCGTGCGGCGGCCCGCCAGACACCGGATGGTCCGATCGATACTCGTCATCAGCGACTCCTTCGTGACGTCGCCGGGGTGAACGGCCACCCGCAAGGTCGGCAGCCAGTCCGGCAGGGTACGGGCCGCCGCGGCGACCGCGAGCGAACTGGCGGTGCGCGCGGGCGAGCGGCTCGCCCAGGTGACGACCGGACCGCGCGCGACGACCGCGTCGTTGGCCGGACGCCAGACCCGGAAATGGTCCTCCGCGAGCGCGAAATCGCACGCCTTCAGCGCCGACCTCGCGCCCGGGCCGTAGAGCCACGCCGGCGCGATAAAGCCCGCGACGGGGCCGCCGATCGCTTGTTCGACCATCTCGCGTCCGGCGCGCATCCGGCATTCGGCCTCGTCTGCGCTGAGCCCGAGGAACTCGCCCTCGCCTGCCGTCATGTAGCGCGCCTTCATCGTCGCCGACGGCCCTCGGTGCGCGCTGGTGTCTCGGTGGAACCAGCCGTGGAGGAACATCTCGACCCCCGCATCGGCCCATTCCCGCAACCGGCGCGCGAACGCCGGCGTCCGGTCGAGCGGCGCTGAGCCCCAGTGATCGGGGACGACGAGCATCGCGAACCGCGGGCCGCCTAGGATCGCTCCGATCATCTCGGCCAGTCGCTCGATGGGCTCGGCGAATGCCGGCGAGACATCGTGGATCGACACGATAAGGCGCCGGTCCGGTGACGGCGGACGCACGCCCCTTACCAAGGCGGTCAGGATGCAGATCCGAAGGGCTGGGGTACACACATGCCCCGGAGACGGCACCGCGCGATCCGAACCGCAGTCCGCCAAGAATATTTTTTGTGGCGAATTTTTCGGGCTGCGGATGCTGCGATGCGGTGACGTCCAGAACCCATGACACATCCCGGCTCCCCCGCCGTCGCGGCATCGCTGCGTCATGGAAACCAAATCGCCCTCGAAAGTAGGGCGGCATGAGCAACGCCTTCAACCACGCGGCCCTGCCTGCCCCCAGGCTTCCGCTCAAGACGATCGAAGTCCGCAAGGGGATCGTCGCGCGCGGCCTGACGCCTTTGTTGTCCGCGGCGATCCTGATCGCGGCATTGTGGCAACTGCGGTATCTCGATGTCCGCGGCGTGATCGCGATGGTGCCGCGTTCGCCGCTGTTCTGGCTGCTGTTCGCCGCCGGTTATTTCGCGCTGCCGGCGAGCGAGTGGGTCATATACCGCCGCCTGTGGACCCTGCCGCCGCGCGGGTTCCTCGCGCTGTTGCGCAAGCGGATCAGCAACGAGATCATCGCAGGCTATTCTGGCGAGCTGTACTTCTACGCATGGGCGCGGCGGCACGCGGCGCTGGTCGGCACCCCGTTCGGCGCGATCAAGGACGTGTCGATCCTGTCCGCGGTCGTCGCCAATGTCTGTACGCTGGTGCTCGCCGCGGTCAGTTGGCAGTCGCTGGTCGCGCTGAACCTCGGCACCGATGCCAAGGTGATGATCGTATCGGCCGCGAGCATCGCGCTCCCCTCGATCGTGGCGCTCGTGATGCGCAAGCGGCTCTTCACGCTGCCCCGCGATGAGCTGGGTCGGATCGCGGTCATCCACCTGTTGCGGATCGTCGCGACGACCGTCTTCGCCGCCGCGCTGTGGAAAGTCGCACTGCCCGCGGCACCGCTCGCCTGGTGGCTCGTGCTGGCGACATTGCGCCTGCTCGTCTCCCGCCTGCCGCTGTTGCCGAACAAGGACATCGTCTTTGCCGGCCTCGTCGCGTTCACCGTCGGCCAGGCCTCCAACGTAGCCGCGATGCTGACGATGATCGCGGCACTCTGGCTGGTCACGCATCTCCTCCTCGGCGCGGCGCTGACCGCGGTCGAACTTCTCAATCCGGAGCATAACCGATGATCGCGCTCTTGACCCTCGCCGCACCGCCGATCGCGTCGACCCCTGCGCTGGGGACTGCGGCGGCGCAGTGCTGGCCGCACGAGACCGGCCCGGCGATCGTCGTCACGGTCGAAGGACTGAAGGACCGCGTGGGCAACCTGCGTGCCGAGATTTATCCCGCGGTCGAGGGTGAGTTCCTGGCCGACGACAATGTGCTGGTGGCGCAAGGCAAGACGTTTCGCCGCGCGGTGATCCCGGTTCCGGCCTCAGGTCCGGCACGGCTGTGCCTGCGCGTTCCGGGCGAGGGTGCGTATGCGCTCAGCGTCGTCCATGCCCGTAGCGGCGGGCACGGGTTCAGCCTGCTCCACGACGGGATCGGTTTTGCGGGCAACCCGCGGCTCGGCCATTCCAAACCGAGCGCGGCGGCGGCGCGGGTCGTCGCGCATGCCGGGATCACGCCGACAACGGTGGTGATGAACTATCGAAGCGGCCTGTTCTCGTTCGCGCCGCTGAAGCGCTGACATCGACATAAATTAGGCCGGGGCTGGTGCGGTTCCGTTCGGACCGTGGCGTCTCCCACGCACATACAGAAATTGGATCGCCAATGGTTTCGCGTCGTCTCGGTCGGTTTGCCACTTCCCTCGCGCTGTTTGCAGCCGCCACATCGCCCGCAACCGCGAGCGGGGCGGAGTCGACGGTCTCGGTCATGACCTACAATGTGCATGGCCTGCCCTGGCCGATCGCGGAGGATCGGACGGCATCGCTGTCGGCGATCGCCGCACAGCTCAAGGCGATGCGAGCCACCGGGCATCAGCCTAAGATCGTCGCGTTGCAGGAGGCGTTCGTGCCCGACGCGAAGGCGATCGGTGCCGCCGCGGGCTATCGCTACATCGCATTCGGCGCTTCCGCCGACGCCGCCGCGACCGCCGAGACGCCGACCGACCGCAGCTTCGTGTCCGCCGGCAGCATGTTCCGCGGCGAACAGGTCGGCAAGCATGTCGACAGCGGACTCGCCATCTTTTCCGATTATCCGATCCTGGCGGTGCGGCGGATCAGCTATCCGGTCTGCGCCGGCTATGACTGCCTCGCCAACAAGGGCGCGATGGCGGCGATGATCGCGGTTCCCGGATTGGCGGGGCCCGTCACGGTGATAGACACGCATTTGAACTCGAACGGCGCCACCGGCGTATCCGAGCCCCGCGCGCTCTATGCGTATAAGCGCCAGATCGACCTTTTGAGCGCGTTCATCGGCTCGATGGAACGACCACGTGAGACGCTGCTCGTGGCGGGCGACTTCAACGTCGGGCAGGACATCGCGCGCCGCGCGTATTTCGCGCAGCACATGTTCGGCGGGGCGATGCCGCTCACGGGCGGCGAGCAGCGGTGTCGGTCGACCCCTACATGCCTGGTGACGCAAGCCGCCGACGTCGCAACCTCGACCGGTCGCGCAAAGGACTGGCTTATGTACCGCGCGTCGGATGCGTCGTCGGTGAAACCAGTCGCGTTGAGCGCGCCGTTCGGCCTTGCTGGCGACAAAACCATGCTGTCCGACCATATCGGCGTGATGGTCAGCTACAGGCTCGACGGGGTCGCCGTCCGGCCGAAGATGGCGGCGATGCTCGCCAGCCGCTGAGGGTTTTCCGTACGGGTTGCGGTCGTCCCGCGGCTACCGTATCCCCGGGTTCATAATACCATTATGATACCGGAGACGATCATGACGCGACAGATTGGCAAGTTCGGCCTCGTGCCCTCGCTGATGGTTGCCGCGAGCCTGGCGAGCCTCGCGGCGGGATCCGCCTCGGCCAGTCCGGTGACGATGCCCGCACTGTTCCCCACGCCGACCTCGATCGAGCTCGGCTCTGGGACGATCGAGGTCGGGCGTTCGGTATCGCTGATCGCAGCGCCGGGCGTCGATCCCGACACGATTGCGCTGGTCCGCAGCATCCTGACGGCATCGGGCGTCGAGACGATCACCACCGCCCGGCGCATGCCCTCGGTCATCGACGGGACGTATGTCGTGCTCGGGACCGCCGCCGCACCGATCGTCCGCGACGCGCTTAGCCGCAGCCGCGCGGTGGCCGAAGACCATGCCGAGGGCTACACGATCGCGAGCCTCGCTTCGGCAACGGGCGGCGTCGTCACGCTGGCGGGTCACGATGCCGACGGCCTGTTCCATGCCGCACAGACGTTTCGCCAGCTTGCAAGGCGGCCGACGATCCCGGCCATGGTGATCCAAGATCATCCGGCGATGCCGATCCGCGGCACGATCGAGGGATTCTACGGCGCGCCGTGGTCGATGGCGGACCGCACCAAGCATCTCGACTTCCTCGCCACGGTCAAGGCGAACACCTATGTCTACAGCCCGAAGGACGATCCGTACGCGCGCGATCGCTGGCGGGAAGCGTATCCCGCCGCGACGCTGAAGGCGCTGGGGACGCTCGCGACGACCGCGCGGCGGAACCATGTCGACTTCGTCTACGCGGTCTCGCCGGGGCCGTCGGTCTGCTTCTCCGACCCTGCGGACGTGCAGGCACTGGAACGTAAGTTCGATGCGATGCGCTCGATCGGCGTCGGCAGCTTCTACGTCGCGCTGGACGACATCGAATATACCAAGTGGAACTGCGAGAAGGACAAGGCGGCGTTCGGTCCGTCGGGCGCGGAGGCGGCGGGCATCGCGCAGTCGCAATTGCTCAATGCGGTGCAGGCCAACCTCGCGGCCAAGGACCCGTCGGCGCGGGCGCTAATCATGGTGCCGACGGAGTACTACGATGCCAAGGAAACGCCGTACAAGGCGGCGCTCCGGAAACATCTCGACCCGCGGATCGTCGTGCAGTGGACCGGTACCGACGTCGTGCCGCCGGCGATCTCGATCCCCGACGCCAAGGCGGCGACCAAGGCGTTCGGTCGCAAGACGCTGTTATGGGACAATTATCCGGTCAACGATTATGCGCAGACCACGGGTCGGCTGTTGATGGCGCCCTATACGCGGCGCGAGGCGGGGCTGTCGGGCGAACTGACCGGCATCCTGTCGAACCCGATGAACCAAGAGGCCCCCAGCCGCCCGGCAGTGACCGGCGTCGCCGCGTTCGGCTGGAACGACAAGGCGTATGATGCGCAACGGACGTGGCATTTCTCGGCGCGGGAACTGGCGGGCGGCGACGAGCGCGCTACCGCCGCGCTGCTGACGTTCTTCGATACGCAGCACATGGCACCGACCTTCGGCAGCCAGCCATGGCAGGAGCAGGCGCCGCGATTGAAGGCGGCGCTGGACCGCGTGCGGGAGGCGCTGGCCGGTGGCGATGCGGCGGCGCGGCGTAAAGCCATTGCCGACCTGACCGCGCGCGCCGACGAGATCACGAATGCGCCCGACATCATCCGGTCCGGCACGGTCGATCCGGGTTTCGCGGCACAGTCGCGGCCGTGGCTGGACGCGATGCAGCGTTGGGGGCGTGCGCTCCAGTTGACCGCCGCCGGCCTCGATGCGGCCGACCGCGGCAGCAGCGCCGCGAGACGGTATTTCGCGGATGCCAAGCGGCTGGCCACGGAAGCGGCGGCGATCCAGAGCATCCCGGGCGCGACGCGGTTCGACGGACCGATCAAGATCGCGGACGGCGTGCTCGACACGTTCGTTGCCGACGCGCCGACGTTGATCGTGTTCGACCGCGCCCGCAGCGCTTCGACCGCCGCCGAGCGGTGACCGATCGATCCGGTAGCGGACGGCGCGACCTTCCCGGGTTTCGATCGTTCCGACCGGATGGAGTCCGAAGGCCGTCCTGCCGCCGAAGCCCGGTGGCTGAAACTTACCCGCGAGACTTTGCCGGGGGTGGCCCGTGCGCGCCGCTGGCCGGTCGAGGCGGATCACTGCTTCCAGCGCATCTTCCTCGACAATGCGTGCGACGGCGTGTGGTATGACCGCATACCCGGCCGCCCCGCCTACGCGCACGCCGACCGAGCGCTGCTGGACCGGGCCATCGCGCTGGCCGAGGCGGCGCTCGCCGGAGAGGTGGACCTTGCCGTCCTCAACCGCCGTTCGCTAACTTGGCGGAGAAAACGAACGATCCCGCTCAGCGGATCGTGACGATCACCCGGTCGGCGGCGCGCCCGGCTGCGTCGACGAGCCGCAATCGGTGGCGGCCCGGAGGCGCGAAGAACAGCAATTGCTGGGCGGCGGGGCCGAGGTCGCGGTTGTCGAGGAACACATGATGTGCGCGAACGTCGCCGGTGGTCTCGATCGCGAGGCGCTGGCGATCGGCGGGGATGTCGGGGTCGATCGCGTAGACGCTGCCCGAGGCGGGGTTGACGATCCGCGCGCGTCGGGCGGTGGCTGGCGCTGCGGCGATCAGCGACTGGCCGGTGCCGCGGAGGAAATATTCGGCGCGGGGCTGCTCGATCGCGTCGGCAAATGCGATGCGGCGGCGCTCGACGCCGGCGGGCATGGGGGGCCCACGTTCGTCGTCGCGCCCGAGGGCGAGCATGACGTCGCGCCACACCGGCGCCGCGCCGCTGGTGCCCGAGACCGCACGCATCGGATCGCCCTCGACGTTCCCGACCCAGACGGCGACGGTGTAGCGGCGTGAGAACCCGACGCACCAATTGTCGCGCATGCCCTTCGAGGTGCCCGTCTTCACCGCGGTCCAGAACGGCAGGCGCAGTGCCGAATCGAGGCCGAAGGTGGCGGCGCGGGCGTTGGGGTCGGCCATCATGTCGGCGACGATCCAGGCTGCGGCGGGGGTCGTGACCGGGCGTGGCGCGTTGCGGGGCGCATTGGCGGTGAGCCGTAGCGGGGACCAGCGGCCGCCGTTCGCGAGCGACCGGTACGCGTCGGCCTGTTCGAGCAGCGTCACCTCCGCCGATCCTAGCGCGAGGCTGAACCCGTAATAGTCGCCGTCCTCGACGAGGCCACGATAGCCCGTATCCCACAGCCGATCACGGAACGGCTCGACCCCGACCAACAGAAGCGTCCGCACTGCGGGCACGTTGAGCGACCCCGCCAGCGCACTGCGCACCGACACGCGCCCCTTGAACCCGCGATCGTAGTTCTGCGGCACGTAGAGCCCAGACGCCGTGTCGAGTTGCACGGGAGAATCGTCGAGCACCGAGGCCGGAGTCAGGTATCCGCGCTCGATCGCCTGCGCGTAGAGGAACGGTTTCAGCGTCGACCCGGCCTGGCGATAGGCGTTGGTAGCATCGACCGCCGGCGCGGTCGATGCGCCACCGATCCCGCCGACATAGGCAAGGACGTCGCCGCTGGCATTGTCGATCACCACCGCGGACCCGTCGCGCGCGCGCGAACCGCCAAGCCCGAGCAACTGGCGACGCAACGCAGCGGCGACCGTCCGCTGGAGCGCGACATCGAGCGTGGTGGTGATCCGCAGGCCGGGCTTGGTCAGCAGGCGATCGGCGAGATGCGGCGCGAGGCCGGGATCGAGTGCCAGCGTTCGGACAGGGCCGAGCATCGACGCCGCCTCGCTCGCGAACCGTGCGCAGTCGCCCGCGCCACCCAGTCGACACGCCCGCGCGGCAATGCGGGGCGCAGGCGCCTGCGGATCGGGCAGCAGCGCGGTCAGCAGCAGCGCATCGTCGCGCGCCATCGCCGCGGGGGTCTTGCCGAACAGCGACAGAGCCGCCGCGCCGATCCCCTGCGCCTCGCCGCGGAACGGTGCGAGGTTGAGATACGCCTCGAGGATCTGGTCCTTGCTCCAGGTCATCTCCAACGATCGAGCCGCGCGCATCTGGCGGAGCTTGTCGCGCCAGCCGCGCGCGCCGGGCATCGCCAGCGTCGGCGACAGGAACGCCGCGACCTGCATCGACAGCGTGCTGGCACCCCTGCCCCGCTCGCCCTTCGCGCGCGACCGGATCGACCCGAGGATCGCCAGCCAGTCGACGCCGCCGTGGCTGCGGAAGCGGGCGTCCTCCGCCGCGACGACGGTGGCGGGCACGATCGGGGCGACCTGGTCGAGCGGTACCCATGCCAGCCGTCGCGCCGCGAAATTGACGCGCGCGCTGTCGATCAGCACGCCGTGGCGATCGTACAGCCACGCCTCCGACGGCTTCCACGCAGCGCGCACCTGCGCATAGCCCGGCAAAGGCGGCGGGAACGTCGCCCAGTCGAACCCGACCGCGGCGAGGATCAGCACCAGCAGTCCGGCGAGCGCCGCGCGCTGCTTCATCGATCCGCGACGACCATCGTCTGGTTCGGCACCGCGGCGCGGATCGACGGCGAATACATCGCCTCGACCCGGCTAGGCGGCATCTGGAACCGGCCGGCGCCGTTGAGCCGCAGCGTGTACGTCACCGTGGTGGTCCCCTTGGGCAGCCAGGCGAAATAGGCGCGCCACGTATCGCGGCCGCGTTCGACATAGCTCGGACCGCCGCCCTCGCCGCCGCTGGCGCCGCCCTGCTGGAGCAGTTGCGACTGGCCGCCGAGATCGCCGATCACCGTCGCGCCGGCGGGCACCGGATCGCTGATCGCGACCCAGTTGCGCTCGGCGGTCGCCTCGACCGACAGCGTCACGCGGAGCACGTCGCCCGTCGTCAGCCGCCCTGGGTTGCGCGCCTGCACGACATCGACTTTGCGCGTCAGGCGATAGCCGGCGAACAGCGGTTGCCGCAGCGGCACCGCCGCGGAGATCGACACGGTCGCCCACGGCCCCGCCCCGCCGCTCTGCGCCAACCGTAGTGGTCCGGCGGCAGCGAGCGGGAACGACACCGTCCGTGCGGGTTCCGCCAGCGGCCAGCCGCGCGAGACGCTACGCCCTGCGTAGGACAGCATCGTCGTCCCCGTGACCGCCTGCGCCGGATAGACTTGCGCGAACCGCCGCGCGGCGATCGCACCCCAGGCGTTGGCGGTGGTGGTATCCCAATGCCCGCGCGACTGGCGCAACGCCGTGCCGACCATCAGGCGCGGCGCGTCGTCCTGCCAGCCCGGCCGCCCGAGCACCGCCGCGGTCGCCTTGTTCGCGGCCTCGTCCGCCGACGACATCAGCCACCACGACGCGTTGGCCGAGTCCGACAGATCGAGCCGCGTGCCCTCGAACACGAGCCGCGTGCGCAACACCGTCTCGGCCTGCGCCTTGGCCTCGGTCAACGCACCAGGGATCGCCGTCAGTGCGGTGATGTAATCGGCAAGGCTCGCGGTCGGCATCTCGGCGGGCGTCATCCCGATCTGGCCGAGCATCGCCGGGGTCGCCTCGCCCTGCCGCGCCAATGCCGCCAGTGCCGCGACCTTGGTCAGGCGGACGTCCCCGTAATCCTCGTGTCGCAAGCGTCCGTCGAGCACCGCCTTCATCGCCTCGATCATCCGCGCGCGCTGGACCGGCGGCAGTGACAGGTTCGCCGCCCCCGTCATCGACAGGACATAGGCGGTCAGCGCTTCGGACCCCTGCAGGCTGTCACCGGGGAAATACCGGAGCAGGCCATCGGGTGCCTGATAGGTCGGGATCTCGCCCGCAAGCGTCGCCCAGCCCGCCATGTCGCCAAGCACGACGATCCGCGACAGCCGCTGTTCGAAACAGTTGAACGGATAGCGGCTCATATAGTCACGGACCCCGGCAAGCGACGGCGCCAGCGTATCGGCAAGGCGGATGTCGACGCTGCCACGACCCGGCAGCGCCCCCATCGGCGGCGCGATCGGGATCAGCGTATTCTCCCCGACCTGCGCGAGCGTTGCCGCCCAGATCTCGGTCGGCACCGCCGGGATGACGTCCTGCGTCACCGTCACCTGATCGGTTGCACGGCCGTCGTTGCTCTTCGCCCGCACCGTCCAGCGCAACGTATCGACTCCGAACGGCGCGGTGAGGTTCCACGCCACCGGTGCCGCACCACCCGCCGGAATGGTGACGGTTAGCGGCTTGCCTTGTGCGATCCGCGGGAAGACGTCGACGTTCGCCGTGACCGTCATCGCGCGGTCCGATCCGTTGCGCAGCGTGAACCGCGCGCCGTAGAAATCGCCCGAACGGACGAGCGGCGGCATCCCGGCATAGAGCGACAAATCCTGCGCGGTACGGATGTCGGTGCTGCCGGTACCGAACGCCTGCGCACCGTCGGTGGCGATCGCGACCAGCTTGAACGACGACAGCGCATCCGACAGCGGCACGGACACGCGCGCACGCCCTTGCGCATCGAGCGGGACATGGCCCTTCCACAGGAGCACCGGCTGGAAATTTTCGCGGTTGAGCCCGGAAAGGTCGCCGCCGCCACCGCCGCCACCCGCTTCGAGCGCCTTGCGTCCATAATGCCGTTTGCCGACGACCTGCATCTGCGCGGTCGCGGTCAGGACCGAGAGCGGGCGATCGCCCATCATCGCGTCGAGGATGTTCCAGCTGTCGTTCGGTGCGAGTTGCAGCAACGCCTGATCGACCGCGGCGAACGCGACATCGGCCTCGCGCGCGGGGCTGCCGTCGGGCTTCCGAACCTGGATCGCGACGTTGGCCGTTCCCCGCGGCGCGTAACGCTCGCGGTCAGCCTTGACCGCGACGGCGAGCGTATGCCCCTCCCAGCCAACCTTCACCTTGGCGATGCCGAGGCGGTAGGCGGGCTTGGCGAGATCGACCAGCGCGGTCGGCTCCGCTGCATCCTCGGGCGTGTCCGACAGCCCGAGCGTCCGCGCGATGCGGTGGATCCAGCTCCAGAACCCGCTCTCGACCCGGCCGCGCACGACCAGCACCGAGACATAGACGTCGGGCGCATAGGCCGCGTCCATCGGCACCTCGATCACCGGGTCCTTGCCCGACAGCTCGGTGACGAAGCTCGACAACACGCCCTCGCGCTCGACGCTGACCAAAGCGGTCGCGGAGCGGAACGGCATCCGCACCTGGAACCGCGCGGTCTCGCCCGACGCATAGGTGAGCTTCTCGGGCACGACATCCATCCGGTCGCCATTGTCGCCGCCGAACCACCAGTCGTCGTTCCCCGCGAGCCACACCGACTTCACCGCGCGCGCGACGTTGCCGTCGGCATCGGTGGTGGTGACGACCGCATAGATCTCGCCCGAGACGCCCGGATCCGCCTTGCACTGCGCGAGCCCCTGCGCGTCGGTGGTGGCGCTGCACGACGCCGACAGCTTGGTCGTCCGCATCCGGTTGTCATACGCGTAGAACCCGCCGATCAGCCGCCGCCGCGCGGTCAGGATCTGGCGACTGTAGAGTGCAACGGACAGCTTTTGCCCCTTGATCGGCTTGCCGTCGGTATCGAGCGCAACGAAGCGCAGGCGCAGATCGTCCGCGCGCATGATCCAGCCATCGGTCGCGACGCCGAGCTGCACACCCGAGGCATAAATGGAGATCGACTTGGACGCGGTGAGGGTCTCGCCGTTTGCGTCGCGGTAATCCATTTCGATTTGCATGTTGGTGGTGCCGGGGAGCGTCTGCGGCATGTCGATCGTCATGCGGCGGGTGCCGTCGCTGCCGAGTGTTGCAGGGAGCATCTGGGTGGGGGGCAGCGGGGTTTTCGCATCCTCGCCTTCGCCGTCGAGCGGCTTGACGCCCTCCGTGATCGGTTCGCCGCCGAAGCTGTATTTGTCGTAGCCGACAGGCGTAGCGCTGTGTGCGAACCAGCCGATGCGGACATCGACGGGCAGGCCAGGTGCGCCACCGCCCGAAAGATAGCCGGCGAACAGATCGAGCTGCGCGGTGCGCGGTTTTACGAGTGCGGTCTTCGGCCCGGTCACGCTCGCGCGCATCGTCGGCAGCCGATATTCGTCCACTTTGAACGACTGCGCGGATTCCGTCGTTTTGTCTCCCACCACGAAAACGAGGTCATAATCGCCCATTGGCGCGCCCTTCGGCGCGGTCCAGACGGTTTCGCCGGTGCCATTCGCATCGATCGTCACGGGCATCTCGAACTGCGTGTCGGAGCCGCGGTGCGAAAGCCGGAGCGTGCCGGTAAAGCCCGGCGCCAACGAGAAGCCGCGCGCGTCGGGGCGGCGCAGGATGTGCTTCATGTGGATCGTCTCGCCCTGGCGGACCAAGGCGCGATCGAACACCGTGTGGATGATGTCGGTCGCGGCCGAATAGCCATAGGACAGGTCGAAATCGAACGGCCGGATGCCCTCGCCCCAGTCGGTCAGCGTGAAGCTGAAATCGTCACCGCTGCGTGCCGAGATCATCAGCGGATGCGGTGAGCCTTCGCCTTTGCAGCTACCATAGGTCTCGGGTTCGGGGAGGCCGCGGGCGACCATCAGCCCGCCGCTCTTGTCGGTCGCGCCGCGCGCGAGCGGCTTGCCGGTGCAACTGTCGCTGACCTGCACCACGGCATTCGCCACCGGCTTGCCGGTCGACAGCCGCGTGACCCAGGCGAGCGAGCGATCGCGCCCCCATTCGAAATGCACGGCCAGATCGGTGACCAGCGCCGCGCTCGCGACGTAGCGCGGGACATTGCGGCCGAGCAGCGCACGCCCCAGCGTCGGGCTGGCGAGTTCGACGACGTAGAAACCAGGTTTGCCGAGCGGCAGGCCGACGACCTCGAAGTCCTTGCCCTTGCCCGGCAGGTCGAGCTTGAACGGATCGCCTGCCCCCCCTCCTGCCCCGCCGCCACCGCTCCCGAACAGCAGCGGCTTCTCGCCGGTATGGTTGATCTGGAGCGGCTCGGCACCCTTGCGCTCGATCGTCTGGTAGTCGGTCTTGCCCGCCTCCTCGACACGCCGCAGCCACGCGGCGATCTCGCCGTCGGTACCGCCCACGCGCAGCCGCTGGCCGCCGATACCCGCGGTCTGGCCTTGCAGCGACGGCTCGACGTTGCGGACGGTAACGGGCAGCACGCCGCCCTGTTTCGCCTCCAGGATGCCGAATTCGGCCGCGAACTTGACGAGCGGCGGCGCTTCGTCGAACTTCACCTCGAGCGGGAAGCGTTCGCGGTTCGCGAGGATCCGGCCGCTCTCGTCCTTGAGGTCCGCCGGAATCGACACGTTGCCGCGCGTCGCGACCGGCAAGGGCGCGGCGAACGTGACCTGCTCGATCGTCGCGCGGGTCTTCTCCTCGTCGCTGAACACGGGCGCGATCGACTTGCCGTCGGCGAGCGTCAGGCGGACCTGCGTCGCCGCGCTCATCGGCACCGGCGCGGAGAACCGCAGATACGCCTTCTCCACCGGGCTGCATCCCGCCGCAGTATTGACGCGCGAGCATTCGAACCGGGCGGTGAAGGGCTTGCGGACGGTGAAGTCGAACCGCTGGTCGGCACCGGCGAGCTTGCCCGCGGCGCTGGCGATGTTCGCGCCCCACACCAGTGCCATGTCGCGGCCCGGCGGCAGGGGGCGGCGACATTTCAGCGCGGTAATGCCGGCCAGCGCGCGATGGCGCGATGCGGCATCCGCGGGGACCGTCTTGGGCAGCCCGGCGCTTTCGAGGAAATTGCCGACCGCATAATTGTCGCCCAGTTCGGCAAGCAGTTTGCCGGCCAAATCGGGCGCGAGCACGTCGACCGCAATCTTCTCGCCGATCCCGTCGACCGCACAATAGGCGTTGGCGCCGATCGACTCACGGGTCGCGAGCATGTTCGCCGCGACGAGGAACACTTGGTCCTCTTCGATGTCGCCCTCGCCGGGTAGGACCGCGCGGGCGATCGGACCGCCGGCATCGACCGTGAAGCTTTCGGAGTCGACGCCGTAGCCTGCCGCGCTCTTGAGCCCTTCACGCGTCGCGAGCGTGCAGCGCGTTCCGCCGGGCAAGGGCTGCGCGAACTCCCAGATGTACGTCTGCTGGTCCGCCCAGCGCCCTTCGCCAGGCACCGCGCACTCGACCTTCAGTGGAGAGGCGGCGCGCGGATCGCCGAGCGGGACGATCGCGTCGCTGAACCGCACGGTAAAGCGCGTGATCGCGCCGTCCGAGATGTTGGGCGTCGCCAGCGTGACGTGCGGCGTATCGCCGCCGAACGCGGCAACCGGCGCGACGACGATCGCTAGCGCCGCCCACAGTCTCGCAAATCGCATGCCCGCTCTCCCCGCCAACAGAATAGGGGCCGGGCGGCGCTAGTCCAGACTTAACAGGGCCCCGCCCGAGTAGCGCTAGATAAACCTAGGTTTCATTTATCTAGTCTGACATGGATTAAACCATTAAGGTTTTGATTATAGAGGGGAACGTGAAAGGAATCGTGTGCGCGACCATCACGAAGAGGCTCGGCTGGACGCCCTGTACCAGCTGAAGTTGCTCGATACCCCGGCCAGCGAGGGCTTCGATCGGATAACCCGGATGGCCAGCCAGATCTTCGGATTGCCGGTGGCTGCGGTGTCATTGACGGATCGCGACCGGCAATGGTTCAAGTCGCGCGTCGGCGTCGAGCATCGCAGCATTCCGCGCGACAAGGCCCCATGCGCGCAGGTCGCCGAGTCGACCCAGCCGCTCGTCATCGAGGATTTTCAGGCCGATGCGTGTTACGCCGACAGCGTGCTTGGCCGTGCCGGAACGCGCTTCTATGCGGGCGCACCTTTGGTCACCAGCGATGGGTACGGCCTCGGTTCGCTTTGCGTATTGGGGACCGAACCGCGCAAGGCAACCGAGGCCGAGCTTGCCGCACTAGTCGATCTTGCGGCGATGGTGATGGCGCAGATCGAGCTGCAACACGCCTTCGGACGGATCGATCCGGTCACCGGCATGCCGACCCGGAACCAGTTCCGCGACGACCTGATGGATCTGGAGCGGGACCATCCGGGCGAGCACCGGTTCGCGGTAGTAGTGGACATGGCCCGCGAAGATCAGATCAGCCGGATCGTGCGTGCGTTGGGCGTCGCTCGCGTCGACGATTTCATCCGGGAGGCGTCGCAGGCGCTGCGCGTGGCGCTGGGGCCCGGTCGGGTCGCATATCAGGTTGGTAGCGCGCAGTTCGCGTTCATCTCGCCGCCGGGTGTCGAGGAGCTGGCCTATGTTTCGCTGCTCCGGTCGAGCTTCGAGACGATGCATGCCACGTCGTCGGTACGCTTCGTCACG
>Ga0247809_1000108_pt1 | contig 46169 bp, 39 predicted proteins | sample UWRJL104311B1_FD_180951 | JGI IMG/M metagenome (GOLD analysis project Ga0247809, IMG submission 180951) | Plant litter microbial communities from Arlington Agricultural Research Station in Wisconsin, United States - UWRJ-L104-311B-1 | ecosystem: Environmental > Terrestrial > Plant litter >...
TACCATTTTATTTTCTTTGATACTTAACAATTTTGCTTTCTGCACTTCATCATCCCATGTAAAGGTATATACCTGATCACGAAAAATTACATCGTCTGCAAACCATTGCGATAAGCCATTTGGCTCACTAATGAAACTAAACAAAATACGTGGTGACGATTTTAACTCATATTCCAGGGTATACTTTTTCTTTTCTGACATTTTAAACCGCTTATATCTTGTTGTTTGTGGATTATTTTTTTTTATTTTTCTAAAGAAAAGTATTTTATTCTATATTTGCAACTCTTTAAAAAAACAACCTCACCCGGCGGGGTAGCTCAGATGGTTAGAGCGCAGGATTCATAACCCTGAGGTCGGCAGTTCGATCCTGCTCCCCGCTACTTAAGGAAACACCATACTATGGTTGTTTCCTTTTTTTATGCCCCTAAAAACCTACACAACAATTAGTTATATCCCTCCCATTACTGGTTCGACTTTTTCCGGCCAGTTAATATCAACTAAGACTACTTTTGGTATAAAAACAACCTTCAACGATACTTTAAGATAATATTTTTCTAGTTCGACTTTTCCTTAGGGATCTCAGCATCTCTCAAAACCTTTTTTTTGTTATGTATCTTAGCCATGAGATACAGAAAATTCAGTATTTCCTCCGCGTCTTCATCGCTAATATCTATACCTTTTCGGGCAAGTAAAGCTATAGCTTTACCCCCAGAAATCTTTCTATCTATAAAATTCATCTGTTCTTTCTATTATCCTTTTTTATTAACCAATATTTTTGAAAGCGCAATGTTCGTCCCAAGGATTACCTCACCTTTCTTTAGATTGACTTCTACGGGAGGAAAAAAAACAACCAACTGTTTCTTATCGGCCGCATCGAGATTATCAAATGCCCTGAAAATATCGATAGAAGATCTGATGTCAAGCTTCCGCTGTTCCTCGATAATACTCAGCTTGACCGCAACATTATTGAGTTCCTTCCTTAGACGGCCCGCACTCTTCCGGAATTCATTTTTCATCTCGCTATAGTCGTCGTACTTCAATATATTCTCCACGAACAGCTTCCTCGCCCTGGAGAGCATCATTTCCTGCTCCTCAAACTGGCGACGGAGTACCTTTCTCTCCTGAAGAAAGTTCGCCTTCTGGGTATCCACGTTCCAATCGGCAAGGATGGTACAAAACAGGTCAGCTGCCATTTCCGAAAGCTCCAACTTTCTAAGTTGATCCCCATAGCTGGCATTTAGCTTTTCGGCCTTCACCCTTGCTCTACACCCTTTGCGACAGTGATAGTAGGGATATTTTCGTGTAGAGCCCCTGGAAAAACTTCCAGTAAGCCTTCTTGAGCATAGTGGACAGATCAGGGAGCCGGTCAGAAAAAAGACCTGCCTATTGTCATCCCTTATGGTTCTGATCCGTCTTTTTGCATTGATGACATCCTGCACCTCGTAGAAAAGGGCTTCCGGTATAAGAGGCTCATGTATGCCCTTGACCGTCATGGTCTCCCCATCCCCGAGCTTCAACGGTATAAGTCCGCAGTATGCGGGGTTACGGATCAGCTTGGAAAAATTTGAACTCGGACACCTCAGACCCTTCTGTGCCGCCATTTTATTTACCTCCCCGATCTTGCAGATATTTTTCGCAAGCTGCTGGAAGGCCCACCTGATGACGCCGGCTTCCGGCTGTTTGGGCACTATGATTTTACGGCCGTCCAATGACGCCATATTCACATATCCAATCGGTGCCTTGTTTGGGTATCTCCCCATCTCCTTTGCCTTTCTGATCCCATTCATCGTATTCATAGCACGCCTTGTGTTTTCAGCTTCGGGAACGGAAAGGTAGATGGCCAGCATCACCGAGCTCTCGGGAATGGACAGGTCTATCTGCTGGTCTATGGCCATTGCCGACACATTGAGCTTCCTGAGGATGCCCAGCATTTCGTACGCATATTGTATATTACGGCTGAACCTATCCCATTTAATAAAAAGGATATTGTTTTCTTCCTTCGCCCTGCCCTTTCTCAATTCGGACACTAGCTTCTTCCATTCTGGTCGATTGAAGTCTTTTGCGGAGAAGTCCTCCCGATAAATCCCTTTTATATGAATACTGTTCGATTCACAGTATCTAATCAATCGATCTTCTTGTTCGGGCAATGAATAGCCCTTTCTTTTTTGTTCGTCAGTGCTTACACGGACGTATAGATAAGCTGACTTCATAACATCAAAATATTTTTCCTATCTATTAACGGACAGAAAACATTAATGATGTAAATGGTATGAATATTTCCTAGCATACATTTGGGCAATAGGTTGGATAAACCACACTAAACTGCCCCCCATTTGCCAAAAGTAAATGCTCTCTCTTTCTTCTTGAAATCAGAGAGTTCCATGAATATTGAAATTGGTGAGCGGAGATCAATCAAAATGGTTTATCCAATTGAAGGCACAGAACTAAACTCACTTACCTATTGGGCCATCAAGAAATCGCGGTCGATAATCTTGAAATTGAATAGATAGGTGGGGCAAATGGTTCTCTTGTAAATAATAGATACAACCCGGCTCGATTATCAGAAACACTTTTCATAATTTTAAAGGTCTAAACTTAATTTTATATTGCGATAACTTGTTCATTTGACATTCTTTGTATCCCTAAGATCCGAATAGTTGATTAAAAAAGCTCATGGAATATAGACTGTTAAGCAGACTAGGTAATGTGAAGATAAACTCCCTTGCGCTTATTGATTTTGTTATTGGATAAGTAAATTCAATGAGAGAACAAACCTACTTGTGTAAACCAGGATTATTTTTTGAACGATTTTAGATGTTTGTCCGAGACAAAAACTAAGTTGCCTTTCGCTCTCGAACATGCGACATAGAACTTGTTCTGGGTAATTGCGGATTTAAATAAAAATAGTCCCGGGTTACTAAAAAGTTTTAAAGTATCTGCGTTTAATACAACACAAACATTATCAAAAGTCAAGCCTTTGCATGCTCCCCAATTGTCAGATTTGCATTCATAGTTGTAGTGCTTCAAAAGGAAAAGTTTCATATAACTATCATCTCGAATGATCTGTTCTGCTTCATCTTGATCAGCTATTAGTTCACATCTTGTAATTCGATTATTTTCGGATTCAATATCAATCCCAAGTTTTTCTTTGATAAAATCACATACTGCCTTAGAGCACCTACGACTTTTTATCAGTGTTGAACTATCAATAACAATTCCAGATTTTTCAAATCGTGAAAGGTAATTGTTGTAATTATGGTGCAAGGATTTATTTTTCTGTTTATCTTTACTTGTATCAAATGTGTGCTGGTAGAAATCACCTACTAGCACCATATTCACACTCGTCTTTAACAAAGCGACAATTAAGTCAAAATCGTTGCCACCAAAATCTTGTATTTCATCTATAAATAGATGATCGAAATATCGGGTTAGCCTATTCCTCACTTCACCATCGACCTTTTGTAATAGTAGCTTTGATATCCTGTTATGATACAAAAAATTGCCCTTTGTAAGGAAGCTATTGTCATAAACACTTGAGGGATATTTCCAGTAGATTCCTTTATCTTTAATTTCATCTTTAAAGAAAGGCTTGTAGCAGAAACTGTAGAGGAAAGAGAAGTAATTATATATCTTGATGTTGTTTGGATGGTACCCGAACCGTTCAATCACTTCTCTTATAAGATTCTCTGTTCCGCTTATTGTGTATGTAATTAAAAGAAACCTTTCAGTTTCGTTTAATGAATTTACTAATAAATATGTCTTCCCCGAACCAGCAACTGCTAATATCAATTTTTTGTTATCCATTCAAATGCTTCAGCTATATATTGTGGGCAAATTAGATCAATGCTTTTGGCTTCCAAAAGCTTTAGTGCGGCCTCTGTTTTGTTTTTGAGCATGTATTCCAAGACGGTCAAACTTTTCCTTCCGGCTTGAAACAGACCGTCACAAGCATTTTGATTGTCGTCGTAGACACAGATCTCAAAAGTACTTCTGGAGTTATCTGAGTCAGAAAATACCTTTATATTCGATTGGAGGTAGTTCGAATAATTTTCAATAATATTAGCATTGTAGTCTTTATCATTATCAGTTATAACCGCAGTTTTTATTTTTAAATGAATAGCTATATCCAAATACCGTTTAAAACTAGTGCCGTCAACGGAAAGAATACAAATCCCATTTGCTTTAAGGTGTTGATTGGTCGATTTGTTGTAAAAGTATTCCAACAAGATATATTCTGCATCCCCCTCAACTAGGATCACCTTTTTTGATAAAATAAATTGAAGCAAGTTTTGGTCAGGTGCTTTCATGAAATAATTGGCGGTTGTTGAATCAATATCGTCGAGCTTTACTGGGACTGTTGAATTACTGTTCACTAATATGCAGTGCCTTAAATCAAGTCTACTACTTATGGTATTACTGTGTGTAGCAATGAATATTTGCTTGTCATCTGACTCGTTAATTTTATTTATAAGCATCTGCATATTAAGGTGGCTTAAATGGTTTTCAGGCTCCTCTAGCAATACGACTTCTAAATCATTTTGATTTTTTGTGAGGGCTAACTGAGTCTTAATCATACATTGCCGACCTTTTCCTTTATTTTCAATAGTCACATCGCCATCATATATCGTGAGATCAGTTTCCAAATTTGATTTTGAATTAGACTTTATACCAAAACTGTATTGCCCTATTCTGAGCAGCCTTTCATTGATATCTGTTAACGAATTGTTTTTGAATCCAGTTTTTGAAAGACGGTATTGATGCTGATGAATAAATTTTTCGCTTAATTCTGAAATGGTGCTTTGGTAAATTTCTTTAATATAATTGTTCATCGCGTATTCACTATTAATTTGCGAATTGTCTATAAGAATGTGCTTGAGAGATTTAGTGTATGAGTTGTAAGAATTGCCAGCAAAGGTGGTGAAATCAATAGAATAAAATTCAAATGGAAAAATGCAATTCGGGTCTTTCAATATATCAGTAATCACTTTACTGTATTCGGGATTGGGAGCGCAAACAAGTTTAATACCATTGCGTTCTTGCTTTGAGAAATTGTTTTTTCCATTTATAAATTCATTGGGTTTGTCGTTGAAATATAATTCTATAACAATTTGCGGCAAGTCTAAATATTTGCGATTGGAGTTTAGAAAATCAATTATGCATTCAATGTTGAATAGGTGCTCAAGCCCAAAATGCTCAACTTTATAACGGCTTCCGCTAACAGTCAGATCGATCGCGAGCAGCAATGTACTTTTTCCAGCTTCATTATCTCCTATAAAAAGATTTAATTTAGGATCAACAGATACACTGAAATTTTGAAAGCGCTTAAAGTTGGATAGTCTTATTTCAGTAATACAGTTCATAAAGTGGTTTATTATCAATATGATAAATGTACGTAACTTATCACATCTGCTGTAAAATAAAAATCGGCTCACGCCATGCCTTATAAATATTGGTCCCTGTGATAATCATAGTATTGATAAACCTCCTGGGTATGTTTAAGGTATTTTACGTCTTCGCTCTTTGTTACAGACCACGTTTTCAGGTCGCCATTTTCAACCATTTTAATGATGGCTGACTTTAACGCCTTACATTCGGGCTTTTAAACAGAAGTTTTATTTTCTGTCCAGAATTAGAAAAACTAAGTTAATAAATTTAAATCTTCCAGATTACGGGTTTCCGTAATCTGGAAGATTTACCCTTGGCCATTGGAAAATCGGCTATTTTTCCAATTGCTGCGGATAGTACATCTTTATGATCTTGGCCTCATGTTCAAATTCATTTTCTAGCAAAAACTGTTCTAGTGCCATTCCGTCAAAAAACATCTCAATCTGCGAGGGTTTCAGAACATTGTTTTTCACCTTGGTTATAAATTCAGAGGTGTCAGAGTGAAAACTTCCTGTTGTGATATATACCGCTTTTACTGGATGCCCTTGTAAAGTTTTATCGCTTTTATAAAAATTTTGGGCTACGGGAATACTGCCTCTAAAAAAATATTTGAGTGTGTCTTTCGTTTCCGAAGAACCTACGGAAATGTAAGATTTACCTGTATAACCTTTGAGTTCAACCAAGATGATTTCTTTTGGATGAGAAGAGATAAGGATAAGGTCAAATTCACGAATTTTATTATTATTGGGATTGATAAGACGTTTGCCCTGCAAAACCTGGGAGTTTGGATAGAAACGTTTAATTACAGGGTGCATCAATGCCTCAAAAAGCACACCTCTCAAAGCGCGAAGTTGATCAACATGCCCACTCTCATCAATAGCTTTCAAGGCTGGCTCTACTTCGTCAAGTTGGGATTGCTCGCCACCAAATATTTTCTTAAAATTCTCTATGACGGTGTTGATGTTAGTCCCAAAAATTGTTTTTATATCAAAGGATAAAAACCCCAATACCTTCATCCTGTTCAGGGTCAATTCGTCGATTTCATTAAATACGACAATGGGCATCGCTTTTCGCTCGCCGTTTTTTACAGAGTTGAGATTGATCTGAACACGTGCCAAAAATCCGTCCAAGTCGGCCTGAAGATACTTCCTGCCGATCAGCACATCTAAAACCACTAAGGTCTGCTTATCTTTATCTGCCGATTCAGAAGCACGGAACGGATTTATACCAGTAGTCTTAGTGTAGGCAATTGCATCCCACATAACTTCATTGTGTTTTACTCCAATTGCAGGGCTAAGTACACTGCGATAAGCTGACCCTAGATCAATTAGGTTGACCCGTTTTAGCCAGCGCAGTATATCTGGAATGAAAATCGCATCTAGTTTCATGGATCGCAGATGTACATCTATGGCCGAATCAATGATGGCATCGCGCCGAAACATTGGTGGAAATGCGTCCTTAGCCATAACATAGTTATTGTCCCAGCTATCGGTTTTGGTAAAAACAATACCCAGTTTCTCTAGATCATTGACCATATCAATTAGCAGGGACACTTTAGAACTTCCCTTCTCATCCGGAGAGGCAGTTATCTTTAGACCTTCATAAAAACTTATGATCTTATAAGTCTCCAACACTTCTAAAAGTCGATATAATGGTTTTCGGGAAAGCTTACTTGCTTCTTTAACCATCGCTAATCCAAAATACTGACCCGGTTTGACATAAAGGAACTGACCCTTTCCAAAAGTCAACGGGGTACTTGAAATAATCGTTCCTTTATGAGCTGCCCGCTGAATGATCTTTCTAGCATTATCGGGTTCTATGCCAAAATGCTCTATCAACGAATTCGAAAGTTCATTGCCAAGTATAGACCAGTTGGTATTTATTTGCCTTGATAAAAACTCATCGTATTTACCCATATGTTTTGAAATTTTGTCACACTGCCCTTAAATATTAATTCTCTTTAATATCGGGTAAAGCTAAAAAAAACATCCAAGAAAAGGCATTCATATAAATTAATGATTATCAACATTTTAAGCAAAATAAAAAAATACACATTTGCAAATTTCATGTGAAATGCAATTATCATTTGTCCTAGATGCTACAAAATATATATTTGATTCCATAAATTTTAGAGTGCATCTACTCAAGTTCTAAGCGCTTTGAAAGAACTTCTTTTAGCTTCCGCCTGCATCTGCATACCTTCTCCTACGAAGATAGGGAGCAGTTTGTCATTCGACTTTAAAAAAGTCGGCAAAGGCAAATCATCGACGTCGAGTTCCACCAGTTTGCCAGCAATTCTTCAAAATAGAACACTTCCCTGTGATTAAATGCAAGACCTGACTCATCACATATTCTGGTTTAATCAATAATTGGGCGAATTAAACTATCTTGGAATTAAATTAACCTATCCAAACTTAAACTAATGAATTCACAATGGTTTAGAGTCTATAATGAACTCGCCCAACTAGTTTTTTCAACTTTTTTATCTCAGAGAAATCCTGGCAATGCACTTTTTAAGAGATTGATAGCAAGTCCTGAATTTATGGATGAAAACCATAGCTGGATCGACCGCATAGTCACCAGTGAAAACCATAGTGTTGACCCTATCCATCTTTTCGCAAGTTTCAATGCCAGTAACCTGACAGAAGAGAACCGAATAAAAAAGATCAACCTTATATTTAAAATTCTTGCATCAGCATCTAGATATCAGATAATCGACTTTCTCGGATGTCCCACCCCTAGGATGATCCATATAAACGCACCCAGAAGAGATGATGTAACCGCTGAGATCTGGGACGTTTTCATCAACGTTATGAAAAATGGAAGATCCGCACTTTCACAGGTAGTTTTTTCGCGTTTCAAGTCTTGGTATGGGATTGATGTGCCGTCGTTTACTATTTTTCTTTTCTGGATTGATTCGGATCATTTCCTTTCACTTGATAAAAACACGGTTAACTATTTAATGAATAGAGAGATCATCAATACTGAACCTAAAAATTATCAGGAATACCGTGCATTACTTGAAAACTCGGACCTTGGCGAATATCGTGTATTGAGCATTACTGCACTTGGCTACAAACCAATAGAGAAAATTAAAGAAAGTCCGAATATCGTTAAGGCTAAGCCTAGAAAGCCAGTTCTGCCACTCGAAAAACAGTTTCCCTTAGATTTGCCGAGTAAAGATTATGCTGACTGCAGGCTAGTAGGGTTATATCTCTATGAGAAAACGATGAAAAGCCTGAGTAAAGTGCTCGATCCTGGAGAGTATTTCTTTTATAAGGCTTTCAAATTGAATCGATCAAAAAATAATATATCTTTTTTCCCTGAAAAAGATTCTAGGATTTACCATCAGGATGGGTTCACCATTAATATTTCCGCAATTGTAGGGGAAAATGGATCAGGAAAGTCAACAATATGTGAGCTCATATTTATCGCGCTGAACAACCTTGCAAAAAAGAGCAAGGCGATACCTGGAAAATTAACTTATGTCGAGGGGCTGTGTATTGATCTTTATGTGATTTCAGGGAGCATGTATAAGATTATGTTCAGGGAAGAAATCACAATCGAACGTTTTCACTATGATGAACTACAAGCCAAATACATCGACCCTTCCCATATTCGCCTGGATGAATTTAGTTTTCAGCAATTCTTTTATACCATAGCAGTAAACTACGCGCAATATGGACTAAATTCAACACAAATCGGTCAATGGATCCGCAGCATGTTCTATAAGAATGACCAGTACCAGATACCGATCACTCTGACACCTTTTAGGGATGCGGGAAACATTGACATCAACCGAGAAAATGTGCTGCTTGGTTCAAGGTTGCTGGCAAATTTATTAATGAAAACAGACGATCAGGATGAGAAAAGAGGGATAGATAATGTTCGTAAACTAACTAAAAGAAAATACGCACAAAAAATAGAACTAACGCTTGACAGGGATAAAACACGTACGATCTACAAAGAAAAAACCATTCTTATCGAACGAAAAGATTTATCAGGATATTGGAAACAAGTCCTAGCACAATTTAGAGAATCGTTTAAAATATCATCTTCTTTTCCCGAGGAGTTACCTGCAAAAATAAACACCTATAAACAGGCCTCATGGGTTTATATTCTTAAAAAACTGATAAACATTGCTATCAATTATCCACAATATAACAGCTTCTTTGATCCTGCAGCAAATGAATTTAAAAACATGAACACCTATCTGGAAAGGTTGTCAGGAAATTACACCCATGTAACCCATAAACTCCGCCAGACAATCCATTTCCTTGAACATGACCACATAAGTAAGTTTATTACAGGACGAATAAACCCATTTGAAATCAGCCTTTCCGCATTGTCTGAAGACATTTTAGTAAAGAAATCTGATATTGGGGACGAACGATTGGACACAATTCATTTCATTCCACCGCCAATTTTCAAGGTGGATGTTATTCTTTCAGGCGATGTAAAATTTAGTTCATTGTCTTCCGGTGAAAAGCAAAAGATATATTCAATAAACTCAATTATCTATCACCTAAAAAATCTTGATTCGATCACCAATGATGGAGATTTAATCCCTTATAGGTTCGCCAACGTCATTTTTGACGAAGTAGAGTTATATTTCCACCCAGAAATGCAGAAAAACTACATTGATTATTTCCTAAATTATATAAAACTGATGAACTTCAAAAGGCTCTCTGGATTGAACATTCTTTTCATTACACATTCACCTTTTATTCTATCGGATATACCAGCTGATAACATTCTATTTCTTGGCGAACCTGACGAAGTCAAAATAAGCACTTTCGGTGCCAATATCCACCAATTGCTTTCTGAAAGCTTCTTTTTGAAAAGCTTTATGGGTGATTATGCTAGAAAAACGATTAATGATCTGATAGATTTTTTGACTACAAAAAATTATATCCACAATGTAAAATTGAGAAAAGAACCATGGGATGATATCAGCGCATTTAATTTTATACACAAAATAGGAGAACCACTCATTCGAGACCGATTGTTAGATTTACACAGGGAAAAATATCCCCCAGAAGAACCAAATATCGTGACAATACTAAAAGCCCGAATTAAAGAATTAGAAGATGAGAAGAATAAAAATTGATCAGCTTTTTCACAAAACCGTACTTGATTTTAATGATAATCTCTTCAGTGCGAGAAGTGGCAAATTCAAAAAACCGCTTCCTGAACTCCAAGCACTATCAAACCTAAAAGGCACCAAGAAAAAATTTGGCATTGAAAACAAGATTGCTCTGGAATACCTAAAAAAGATTATAGATAATTACAAAGACATTCTTTCTGCCGATGAGGAACAGATGGAGAATTGGATTGTTGAGTTTCGAGATATCATCCACGAAGATAAAATAACGGAGAAGTTTTGGAAAGCTATCGTAAAGGCTATGCAGTACAAGGCATTACGTGGATTAGAGATGCTTCAGTTTCTCCAGAAATCAAATATTAAAACCTGCGTATATTGTCATTCGCAACTTACATTGGTACTTAATAAAACAAAAACGACACTTCAAGGTCTACTGCAGCTTGACCACAAATATCCAAAATCAAAATATCCATTCCTTTGCACTTCGTTTTATAATTTGTATCCAATCTGCGGAAACTGCAATATGGCAAAAAGCGATAACCCTACCGATTTTAGTTTTTATTGCAAAGATGACAAATTAGATCTATTGACATTTGGTGTGGAAAGTGCCAGTATCCTCAAATACGAACGCTCTGGCAATTTGGAAGAAATAGTGATTACGGTAACCTTACTTGATAAAACTGTTGATCTAGATGAGTATGATAAGATGTTTAATATCAAAAATGTCTACGGCACCCAAAAGGATGTCATTCAAGAGTTGATTGAAAAAAAGAAAGTTTACAACAATCCCTATAATCAAACTCTAATCAATAATTTCAATAAATTATTTTCCGACCAAAGTATGTTGAAACGACTTATAATTGGCAATTACGATCGTCCTGAAGATATGCTTCTACGTCCTATGGCAAAATTTACTCAGGAAATCGCAAGAGATCTAAAGCTGATTAAGTAAAGTTGAAGATTATTTTAGAAGCTCGAATTACGAGTGTTCGGGGATTTTTTAAAACAATAAAGAATGATATTATGCTGTATGCTTTGCTTAAAACTTAACAAGCAATCAACTATACCAGTAAAATATTGTCATCTAATTATTTTTCTGTTAAATTTAAAAAAGCGATTAAATGCTCTCATGGTTAAAATATTTCAAAATGGAATTCGTAGCGGACAGAAATATGGGTTTGATGTCCGCTTAAATCTAGAGAGAGGTATTTATTTTTCATCAAATTCAATGTCAAAAAGTAAGGAAAATAATTTTATAATTACTAACATTATTAGTATTTTTGCTTATTGGCAGGTAAAAATCTATTCAGAAAACCTTTTGACGAAGAGAACTTGTGTTCCTAAAGCAGGAATTGTCCCAGGTTTCAGTCGGTCTTGAAAAAGCGGTTAACCTTGTTAGGGAATGGGCACAATTACAATCTTAATTAACATATATGGATGCAATGCAAAGTCTGGCTGATTTATTTACCGAAGCACATGAGCCAGAACCAACCCAGCAAATTTCCTTGTTGCTGGGATCTGGTTTTTCGAGAACTGACGGGATCCCCTTGATGGCGGACATTAATTACAGTCTTGTCAATTTGACCATCGATGATTTTTATCTTTCGCAAAGCGGAGAAGCCTGGTTTTACAAAGGAGAAGAACCAGGTAAGAACGAGTTAATGACCCGTAAAGACCGGGAATTTGCTGTCGCTTTCATTGGCTTTTATATTCAATCAGAACTGGAAAATAATCCTGATGCGTTTGACTATGAAGTATTTTTCGATTATTCCAATGATTTCATGAACAACAAATCGAAGTGTGAAGAAATATGCGGTTTTTGTGATTCATTCCTAAATGAGCGGGAGAAAGGTTTCAACGGCGCTCTGCAACTTGTTTCCAAGTTCCTAAATGTCTTTAACCAGCTCATTGCAAGTCTCCTTTCCCGGGCTAAGTATTACGGAGACATCAGCTATACTGGAGCTTATCCCCTATATGAAAATTTCTGTGCGGCCCTGGGAAAATTATTAAAACATAGAATCGTCAATGTTCATACACTCAACCATGACCTGCTTTTTGATTACATGGCAAGAAATGTCAGCGGTATGTGGGATTATTTTACAGATGGATTCTCAGAGATGGAGTCAAACTATTATGGCGAGCTAAGCCACGCTTCAAAAATCGATAACGAGCTGCTACATAAACACTATAAAGTACGGGTTCCGATCTTCACGAATAAATACAATAACAGACTGAGACTCTTTAAACTGCATGGCAGTGTCGATTACTATTCACTATACTTACAGGAGGACCGGAAACAAATGATGGTCAAACGAGATTACGGTGTTGGTGAAATCTACAGAGAACGTTTCAACCCACGTAAAGAAAATTTTGATTATGATCGCCCTTTCTACAGGAGTGAGCCTTCATACTTGACAGGTACAACAAACAAAATCAAAAGGTACGGCGATTATTTCTATGATAATTTGTTTGTACATTTTAGCAAAAATCTTCAAGAAAGTGAGCAACTGATTGTAATAGGATATGGCTTTAAAGACCAGGGCATCAATGATTTTCTTGAAGCAGACTTCCTTTCTCTCGGAAAAAAGATCATGGTCATTGACGTCAAAAAGCCGGAGGCCGAGATCGTTACTAAATATTACCATCAATTTAACTTTAAAATCGATTCAATCTCCTATTTACCTGACCAGGTTTATCTTTGGTTCTGCGGACTCGGCGAGTAACCCATTCCAAATTAGAAAACCTTTTTTACATCCTTAAATAAATAAAGATCTACATTTAATCTTCCATGATAGAATCATGAATTGCATGGATAATACGGGACGGCGAGTCAGTTCTCACTAGATCAGCCAGCGAAAACCATCAAAAATGCGTCTGTTTCAAATTAAAAACTTGCTTTTGGCCTAATCTGGAGATCCCTTCCAGGAAGTTGATCTGATGCGGCTGACAGAACGCCCGGACTGTATTCCAGGACGATGAAAACGCTGGATGTGTTAGCCGAGAATACGGCTAGGAAAGCATTTGGTTTTCGCAGCATTGGGGACGGATGGGTAAACGAGACCATTCTGTATTCTGTTGTCGTCCAAATCTATAGGGGAAACGTAGTTTTAAGGCGTTTCCGGCCTGCGTGGCTTAGCGGCCTGGAGCTTAATGTCTTATTGCCCGGAACTAAAGATCGCGTTTGAGTACCAGGGGCAGCAACACTACTTTCCGATTGAAGCCTGGGGAGGTGCGGGACCAAAGGAAAAGGATCTCTGAGCTCTGTATGGCATTACGCTGATTGAGATCGCATACAACGAGCCGCTGACGGAGGCCTGGATCAGGGTAAAAATCGATGCATCCGGCCCCGGCATCTAAGGCTGAAACTGCGGCATCGGCTCGCTATTATCAAATGGTACGATCTTTCGTCTCAGCTGCTGCTTATTTCTGAAATGCCGCGAAATATCCTGGGTGATTTCTGTATAGTTGTTTCTGGCCTTATCACCATAATAGTAAATTTTTATGGAGACGCACTGTTCGTGTTCAAATATCATGTTCAACATTGTCCTGTCGGATAAGCCACAAGAATGTCCCAATACAACGACCTGGAATTCTGCCGAATCGATGAAGCGTACTAGGTTATGGTAATTGGAGGTCTTGAAATACCAGAAGGATTTAATGAAAGAAAAGAATCCTCGGTTGGTCTGCAGTTCCATCTTTTCATAGGCTTTGTCCAGCTCGTCACCGAATCCGAAAATGACCGGGTTTTCCGGCTTATTGATTTCGCCGTGGATATGGTTGACCGTTTTACGATTATTGGGGCTGATGAATTTGGTACCCGGTACGCTAAAATAAATATCTGTGGTCGGCGTATAGTTGAAATTTAGGACGAGCGTATGGTCCGGTAAACGAGTACCAATGACATTTTTGGTGTTCACGACATCTTTTTCCATTATATGACTGTCAAAAATTTCTTTATAATCCGCTAAAGGTTTTGGCGCGGGAAGTGTGGTCAGGTAGGCCTCCAAGCGCTCAATGATAAACTTAAAGATGACGTGAAGTTTATCCAGGGTTTCCAAACGGATGTCTTCTTTTTCAGAATCAAGTATTTTTTTCAGGAAAGCGTAATATTCGTTTTCTATTTCCACCCAGGTAGTAGTGGTGCATTTGGCCAGCAGCCCCCGGAAAAAGGGGGACAGTATTTTAACCTGAAAAGGGTTGGTATAGGTCGTATTCAACACGTCACCGAATCCGATTCTGTCTGATGTTATCCCAGTAAAGCCACCCTTGTAGAAATGCTGCACGTAGTCTTCGATGTTCTTGATAGAGCCCGTTTGGAGTTGAATATTTTTATGCCGCTTGATTTCCAGCAAAAGGTCTTTATGCTCACCTTCTTTATCGGCAATGGCCAGACAACTCATCATGTACCAAAGAATAAAGTCATTATAACTTGTCGGTAATCCGTGCGCCTTGTCAAATCCGTTGCCGATCAGCACTAACCTGTTCATTGGTGTCTTTTTTTTCATGCTGCGATCCCGTTAATTAATGGCACAAGCTAAGCAGATTTTTACTATAATAAAAACCTGTTGGCATTTGAAAAGTTTCGCTGCTATTTGGATATGGATTTGGCGAGCTGCCCTGGCGGCTTAGGGCTATTTTGTATTCATATATCGTCTTTTCGTCTATTTTCAGATACCTTGGGAAGGCTGGATCTCCCTGATCTGGAGATTCGGATGATTTATAAGCTGTCTCAGCATATTGACGGCTCAGAATTGTCCAGCCTGAGAGCTAAACAATTAACTCACCTTTAGTTATATTTGGTCATGCTTTCAAGATCATTAAGACGCCCTGAGAACTGGCAAGACTTCGAAACCCTGTGTAAAAAACTATGGGGAGAGATATGGAACTGCCCGGAAATTAAAAAAAACGGACGTTCGGGACAAGCCCAGAACGGCGTTGATCTATATGGTACACCATCTAGTGAACATCAATACTACGGCATTCAGTGCAAGGGTAAGGACGAGTATACCAACAAGCAGTTTACGGAATCGGAGATCCTAAAGGAAATCAAACTTGCCAAGAATTTTAAGCCTGCTTTAAAAAAACTATATCTGGCTACTACCGCAATTAAGGACGTAGGCATAGAAGAATTTGTAAGGGAACGTGATTTGGAAAACCGAAGTCTCGGCCTTTTCGAAGTGCACCTTTATTGTTGGGAAGATATTGTCGACTTGATTGATGAAAACCGGCAAACACATGACTGGTATGTAAAAAGCCAAGGATTTAAACAGAATAAGCAGGTTAAACTATCTTTTCAGGATGGAATCTCTGAACTCACGCTTCGACCAAAATTCAAGCAGAAAAGAACTATTTATTTTAAAACACCACCCAGTAACCCTTTGGTTGCATCAATGCCAGACTTGTTACGGATGTACCAGGATCCATCTGGCCATCTAGGGGCATTCACTAACGCTCGAATTATCAGTGCCTCATTTAATAGGAAGGAGATCAATCAGAGTTACGTTTGCTTTGAGATCATGGTTCGCAATATAAGTACAGATCCGATTGAGGATTATAAAGTATTACTGGAGTTCGTTGGCAACATCACTGACATTGCAAAGAGCAATTCAACTTCCCGCTTTCCAATGTTGCTCAGCAACAGATATACGCCAACGACATATCTTTTTGAAGAGGATTTTACAGGTAAGCTGATACCGAGAACAAACATATTGGTAGGTGATGATACCTTCAGATCGGAGGATATTTACCTGAAAGCCTCCCCTGAGGAAACTCAAATTCTAGTGAAGTGTAAGCTGATTTCAAAGGATTTCAAATTTGAAGAAACCTTAACTTTGAAATTAGAACCTGAAGTAATATATCAGAACAAGGAAATAACTGTCGATGAGGTTCCTGAGAATTCAATTGAATATGGTGAATTTGAAGACTACATTGAAACTGAGGATTAAGCTGTATATTTCACTAAAGGTGGTTCTTCACCGCTTTTAGATCTGCGATTCTAGGCGGAAATTAAATTTGAATTAAATCATTGATTATGCTGTCGGTTGGAATTTAGTTACATCGGGTCAAATAAATTGTTTTTTCCATAAAGAGATCTCAAACAGGAAAAAAAATTGAGAAACTTACGGGGTTAAAGGTTAGGTTTTTCAGATTTTGACGATTGGAAAAACTAATTCGTATATTAATATCAACAAACTTCGAAAACTAGATGAATAGCAAAAAATTCCCGCTTCATGTGCAGATGCCAACCCAAGGCTGGAGACAGTTTTTGACCGCCAGAACAAAAATGCTTGCCGCCTATGACATAGCAAAAGACCAAGGCAGTAACAGTTCGGTAAAAACGAGGCATGGTCTTGTCGCAGAAGCCGAATTTAGAAAATGGCTAAGCGAATTCCTGCCAAAACGGTATGGCGTTACATCTGGTTTCATCGTTTCACCCGGCATTTCGGGTTCCGAACATATGGTGCACTACGACGTGATCGTATACGATCAGTTGGAATCCCCTATACTATGGGTTGAGGATAATCCCGATTCCTCAGGTCAGGGAAGATCCCTTGCGATCCCAGTAGAATATGTCCGCGCGGTAATAGAAGTAAAATCCGCATTTAATAAACGATCAGCCAAGAAAGCTGTCGAGCAGCTGTCAAAGCTGAAGCCGTTATTGGCTCGTGTCGATCCTCCGAACAGCCGTGGCAAGCTCTATCTTCCGGCCTGTTAACGCGGCTGCTGGAAGGCGGATGTAGAATCCTGGCCTGGGGGCTGCTGCTTACTGGGTTGATGGTTTTGGTTTTCAACTAAAGTCATTCTTCGCGTTGTGTCTAAAAATCATAGGATATTTCCCCTAACACCGATCAATCTTTATCGTTGTTATAGGCATGTCTGAACTGGTTGTGCGCGATGACTTCGAACCAGTCCATGATATTGAACTTGTTCTCGAACCAGATGATGTGCACGCCAAATTCTTCCAGGGCTTTGGCATAACCGATGTACCTATTCTTCAATTCGTCGAGCTCATCTTCGCCGGTAATGTAGTCCCTGAGATCATCCAGGTTGTTTTCCATTTCTTCAAAGAATTGCTCTTGTATGCGGCTGGCGTAGTCTCGGCTTTCCCGCAAGAGCAGGCTGGCCGGGTCAACATGGTACTTGTATTTGATCATCGTGCAGACCTTGATGATATCTTCCAGGGTATATTCATCATCGATCACAGGTTCAAATATTTTAACGCCAATCTGACTGATGGCGCTGATCAACTTTGGCTCGTATACGTGTTCCAGGAATAGTTTTAAAGGAGCCAGCAATGCGGGATCATCACAGAGCTCGACAAATTCAGTAATGACAACGAGGTTTTCGACCATCAGGTCAACCGCATCAGGATTTTCAATATAAGCATAGAGCAGGAAAACCAGATGTAACCGGTCATGATCTTCCAGGTTAGGGTCTGATTGGAATGACATGAGTTTAAATTTTACCACTTGCGCGATATTGGGATCACCGCCCTTCTCGAAAAGGTGAAGGAACCTTTTACTGATTTGCTCCAGGTACACTGACGATGCGATGATCCGCCTGACCTCGTCCTTGTTATCTAAAATCATGACCTTCAGAAAATCCACCAGGGAGGGATTGTCAAAACGATAACGTTTGATGGCCGTGGAATTGCCTTCCTGAAAAATAAAGCTGTCCAAAAGGTTAGCGAAAGTCAATTTGAAGGCGTACATTTTTTTCTGGAAATTATGATTGGCTACTTCATAAGCTATCCTGCTTTCAAATGCTTCTTCAAGTCGCCTGTCGGTAACGTCATCACCCAAACTGAACATGGTATTTAACAGCATGCGTTCGGATTCACCAATCTGTTCGAGGTAGGCATGTCGCCAGATCTTGTCCGGATAGGTAAAATTCTCTATAACGAAATTCCTGAACTGCGCCCGGTCAAATCCGGCGATCCGGTGTGGTGTAGTAATGTATTCGATGGACCTCGGATTAAAGTTCTGGTGGTTGATAACGAAGTTGAGCATACCGGGTTCTCTTAGTATCGCCTTCATATCCTCGCTGATATCGGCATATTCGATATGGTTCAGCAGGATCTGCTGTTTAAGCTCTTCGGTATACACTGATAAATGTATGGGATTCTTGAAAGCCTGCAGGTTAAAGTCTTTTAACTTTTGGGATTGCACTAGTGCTCCGGTAAAAATCGACGAGCGGGTGGTGAAAACAAAGTATTTATTCTTTGCCCTGATTATTTTATTCAGGACCATCAGCAAGGCTGAATCGGCCCCTTTTGACCGCTCTATTTCAGCAGCATTATGCCCCAGGAAGTCATCGAAATAAAAGATTTGTTTACTGTCGTCCGGCCTTAATGTCTTGGCTGCATCGCGAATATCATCGACCAGGTAAGTCATTTCATAGTTGTTTTTTATAAACTCATAAACCAGAAGTTCTGCCAGGGTTGTTTTGCCGCAACCTGGGTCGCCTGTAATGATCACCACCTTGTGATCCAGCAACTGCTGCCTGGCCTGATCAAATACCGGTGTTTTTACATAGAGATTAAATTTGCGTCTAAGGTAGTCTTCTGTAAATTCCAAAGACCTTCCGAAAATCTCATAATGGACGATCTTTTTCAAGACCTCGCTGGTGGAATACCATAGTTTGAAATGCCTGTCGATAACATCCTTGTATGTCCTCAGTAATTGGTTCAGGTCTTTTGTGCCATAGACATCGCTGTTCTTTTTGATGAAAGGTTTGAAGATGTCCACGATCTTATCCACGTCGCCAACAGCCAGATCGACAGATGTAGCAAAAATATACCGATTGGGTGCCAGCGTAACTACTTTGGTTTTTTCTTTATTTTCAAGGTCGTATAAAAGCAGGTCTATACCACTTTTCAAATAATGCTTTACCTGTCCAACAATCCAGTTTTCATCTTGATCCGTCGAATACCGAAAATCGATGCCCCTGTCTTTTCCATCTTTATAAGTATGGTAAAAAATGCCATTGCCGGCAGCAGCATTTTTTTCGTTCAAAAGGTCGCATACCAGATCTTCGAGATCGGAACTATTCAGGGTGGAGAAATCGTACATACCCAAATATTGCATTTTTTTGTACATAAGAATGCATGCTTAGCATGATTCGTGCATATTTTGAATATCGCTACTATCAGCCATAGTTTATGTTCTGCTAATTTCCCCGGCGTCAGTCATAATTGTATATTAGCTCAACTAAATTTTATCAGGATGAAAAAGGTTTATTACGGGATAATAACAGTGTTGGTGCTGATAGGTGCCGGGATCGGTATTAAGATTTTTGTACTGGACAAAAATGTAGATTCTCTTTTTAAAAAGGGTGCTGTAGTCAGCGGGTTTATATTTAATGAGCTGGCCTCTGCCGCTGAAACCAACGGCTACATCTACGCGGTAAATCGTTCCAATCCAAGTGAGGTCATTGATGTAGTTACTATTAAAGTTCCGCAAAAGTCTTTCCCTGTTGATCTTCCACAGGATTCCAGTTTTACAGTAAGCTCTGTAGGGGGCTTTTTTACTTGGCTGGAGAAGGGAAAGCCTGGCGCTTCGGATACCATTGGAAATGTAAAACTATCTTCCAAACTTAAAGTTAAGCTCAACTTCCAGGATGCGTCCAAGGTTAAAACCTCTTTACTCGAGGCCTCAGGTAGCATTGAGGAAGCCATCACCCAGATCAGGGAAAAACTCAACAAAATCTTAAACGTAAGTGATTATGATTTTTACCTGATCACTGAAACGATCAAGGCAAAGAAACTGGAATACACTTTTGATAAATCCACCAGTGACGATGAAAGTTTTAAAGCCAGCCTTAAAAAGCTGGCCACGGTCAATCCAAAGCTTTCCCTGAGTGATCAGCGGAATACCACGCTGGGTTTCCTGGATACTGCTTACCGGGTAGTGCTATACCGCGCATTGCCCTTATCTGTCAATCATAGCTTAACCGGGGAATACAATGTGGAAATCGCAGAGAAGTAAGCTGGTCATTGCAGCTTTTTTGTTGCTGTCTGGCGCTGCGCATGCGCAGTTCAGTGAGCAGATGAACATTTATTCATTTCGGGGAAAGAATCGTGAGGACTCTATTGCTGCTGCCGTTACGCGGGTCACACAGATCCTAAAGACCCAGGCTGTCTTTGAGAAGACGTTCCTAAACCGGGAATTGGTATTTATGCCTTTGAGTACTAAGTATAAGCATTTGTTTAAAGCAGATAAACCCTATCTCTGGCAGCAGGATTACCGGGCTTTACTGCTAAATGATAAAGCTTTAAACTCGGCCTATCTTGTCTTGGATAAAAAGCTCAAAAAAGCGATCATTAAACAGAATGTCCGCACGATCGCCAGAAATAAAGAACTAGTCAAGTTAATCGGTGAAAAGCCGGAAACACAGGATGATCTGAACGACCTTTCCTACAGGAAAGATTACGAGATCATTTTTTGTCCCAGAGCCATATTTCTTAATGTAGATCAGGTGGATCCAAGGGAGAACACGGTTTCTGACAGCCTTACTGCTTTTATCAAACAACGCCTTTTAGGTACGCCCGGAAACATTGATGGCTACATTAATTCTTCCAACTACCTGCCCTTTAACTCTAAGAATTTTAAGATACCTGATTTTATTGATTTGCTGGTCCGTGAAAATTTAGCCTTGTGGAAAAGAATTGTGACTGATCAGCAGTTTTCAAAACTTATTCAGGATGTCCAGGTTAGTAACGAACTTATCCCCGGAAACACGAAATTATGGTTATTAACCAATGTCTCTAAAAGGAAAATCTTTCTTTCTCCTTATTTGACGCGGGCGGCTTTTAATATAAGTTTTTATAAAATACCGCATTTAAAACGCGCCACGATGGTGAGGCAAAATGGCGGTGATTTGGAGGCCTACTTTCGCGGTAAAAGTAGCTCCTCAGTCAGGAAAATCGACCAGTTTTATTTTGAACATTTTGTAGATGACTTTAGTAAAAACCTGTTTTTTGTACTCGGTCATGAACTTGCCCATGTTTATTTAAGCCAGCAAAAGGGTATTAAAAACCTGGAATCAGCCTGCGATAATTACGCTGCTTATTATTATATCAAGCATTTCGGAAAACTGGATGCAGGGATATTTGATACCATGCTCATCAAGTCCATTCAAAGCCACGAACTGGATTTCTGGGGTAAAAACATCAACAAAGCTGCCTTGCTCGCACGCTACCAAAATTTGCAAAACATCCAGAAATCCGGTAAAATGTCCGATGCCGATATGGTCATTCAAATCCCCTGATTATATAATTATCGATGGCAGCTGATCATCTTACCATTAAGCAAATCGTCGAAGAAAACCCGGGAATGAAAGGCTTTTTCACGGATTCATTTTATGCCCGGCTGACTTTAATAGGTAACCGTTCCAAAGGTTCTATGCATGAAAAGATAGCCTGGGCGATCGTGCTGAAAAATGCCATTGAGATGCTGGAGATCAACGAGCCGGAGTTAATCCTGGACCGGAAGATCTTTAGATGCTTCGAGCAAGACCAAAAGCTCAGGCGCTGCGACCTGTTTCTGGAACAGGCAGGTATCGCTTATGAAGTAAAATCATACCGGCCGATTCTGAGCCGTTTTGTTCGTGATCAGATCCGTAAGGACGAATGGCTGCTCAAGAACAAAGTCGTTAAACAGGTCTGGTGGTTATTATTTGCAGGTGCAACACCAAGAGTACTTAGCGCGCTTACTGCTGCCGGGATCATTTATATCAATGTTCCGCAAACAGGTGATGACTTCACCAATATACCGCAGGTATACCGCGAGGAAGAATAAGCTGGTTTATTTCAAGTATCTTATTTTTTTCTTCACCAGCAAACCGCCATTGCGTGTTTCTGCTCAGGGCCTTAGATTTTTTAATTGGATAAAGAACCGGATGGCCAGCAAAATAATTCCCATAGTCAATGCCAAAACAAAAACCGTGACTGCAACATAGCTGGCGTTTGTGGTATTATATTGCGACATATCCACGTCGCCCGCTTTGTAGACAGCATAGCAATTAGCGAGCTGCCCACAGAACTGCGGGATAAACACCAGTGAAAGCATTATCGATCCGGCCAGTAATGGTATGACTTTGCTGTTTCTGACTTTTTTGGCTTTATTGTAATCTGGTAAATTTTCTGATTTCGTACTGCCGGTTTTAGGCTCGATATCCAAAATCGAGTTGATCTCTGCATAGAACAAACTGTATAGGGTGGTTAAGGCAGCCAGCAATAAACTGGCGGACGATAATACATCGGAGCTGATATTCTCATGCATAGGACACGGTGGTTTTAGCGATTTGAAACTCATGGCATAACCGATCATAAGCAGAGATAGAAATGGTGTAAACGCCATTGGTGGTCACATCCTTTTCTACCATGGGTAATTTATTGTCGTACATACCCAGCCGCTTGTTCAGCTCATCCTTAAAGAACACATTATCCAGTGGCAATTTATAATTCTTGTCTGCGTTTTTCATGGTCTTATCCCGTAACAGTTCCTTCAGCATTGTGTTGATAATGTCGGTCAACTCATACTGATATTTAGAGGTAATGGAACGGATCAGGGCACGGCTTTCTGTAGCGGTGATTTGAAAAAGTGCACTGATCTGCTGCTCACTCGGAATTGCTCCATTGAAATGATGCTTGATCAGGTTGAGCAGCCGAAATTCCAAGATGTCCTTTCCCCTTGTGAAAACGCGCTGACCTAATATCATCTTATTATATTCTGTTAGCGCCGCCTTACCAATGGTACCAAGTTTTTGCGTCAGTTCCTGGTCGGTACTACAATTCAGTATCGTTTTGAAGAGCGTCACCTCCTCCGCGGTAAGATCAATATTGAAGCTGATATTTAGTGTCATGATTTGCTCAGGTTTATAAATGGGATGCGGTAAAACGCTAAAGATCAAAGATTAGATTTTTTTTCGGAGATACCAATGCCAGCAGAGCTGCTAAGAAAATATTATTTAACCTCGTGTTTCTATTGTCAATTAGGCTGTTGCCTGGTAATTCTTTTGGGCGGCATATTCGGCATTTGCCGAATACACCGCCTAAATATGGCTGGTATTCAAATCAGCTGATCGCAAGTTCCAGTAATTTGCCGCTCAATTCCTGTAGCTCCGCTTTTTGCAAGCAGCTACTGCTGATCTCTTCGAGTTCCTGGATATTTTGTTTGTCCGCAAAATCTGGCAGGCCGTAAAACTCCTTGTTGTCTTTCACCGCCAGGCCTTTGCGGATCACCTGGCTAAGCAGCAGTATGGTTTTACGCTGCACCTTTAAATCAATCTTTACCAGCTGGTTCATTCCCAGGCTGCAGAGCAGGGTGTCGTAGACCCTTTTTACATCATCTTTTTCCATAGTTCTATCGTTTTTTGTACCCTCAAAAATAAAAAGATGACCGCCACACATTCCATTTAAAATTTGAAGTGAATAATTCTTAACGGTCACACCCAGCAACACGCAGCCACTTTCGCCAAGCCCAAGCAAAGACAGCCCATGCTTTAAAACCATCCTTTTATTGGAGCAACAGAAAGAGCCGCGAATATCGGGATCAGCTGCTGCGTGCGCGCGCATAATAGCTTTAGCCTGCGCTAGCTTCAGCCATAGCCACCCTGCGGGACTTATAGCGCTTCCGCTTGCGGATCCCATTCGTTCAGCTTTCTTTCTGCCACTAATTAAGTTTTACAAAAGGCGGTTGAAAAAAAATAAATGTTTACCAAGTGGATCGATGAGATGCCTGGGAGGCCCTTTGGAGAATTTAAACACACTGTTATGGTAAAGATCAAAGAATATCCCGCCAGGATCTATGTCTTTGTACATGCGGAGATCTGGTGTGATCGCAATCGCCGGCCTATGATGATATACAGTGTTGCCAGGCAGTAGGGTGTTCCAGCTGGCGCAGCTCCTTTTTGTTCCTGTACTTTCAACATCCTTCCTCCTTTTAGTTACAAATTTATGCTAAAAAATATTAGTATTTAAAATTCTGTTTGATAATTTGTACTGTGATTGGTCTGGGTGGAGCGGTCTGACACGATAATCTAGAACGATATTATATGAGCAAATGAGCTACTATGCAAGTAAATTTCATGAACGGTTAAAGAAGGATTTGACTGAACATTTCAGTTTATTCCTGATTTTGAACATTTTATCCCTCAGCCGGATGTGACCATTGTAAGTGTAGAAAACGCTGAGAACTTTAGCCTGATCAGCAAACAGCAATACCTTTTTAAAGGTCATAAAACCTTGTTCCTAAGCCGATACCCCCAAAATCAAAGTAAAGATTTAGTCAAATGGCTCAGTGGCATCCAAAACCCCCATCTGCATTTTGGTGATTATGACTTTGCCGGTATCAACATTTATTTACAGGAATACAAACGGCATCTTGGCACTCGCACGAGATTCTTTATGTCTCCCGACCTTGAAGATTTGATTGCCAGACATGGAAACCGGAAAATATATGATAGCCAGAAAGCCAACTTTACATTTGAAGCGATAGAGGAACCGGAAATTCTGCAAATTATTGCACTTTTGCATAAGTATAAAAAAGGGCTAGAACAGGAAGCTTTAATTTGGCTCTAATGGCATTCGTTTTATTTATGATAAATTATAGAAAGGCTGTTGCTAAAGTATAAAGGGATATCAAAATTGATTAGCAAAGGTCGACAATGAGAAGTTTTCCTAGCTATTGCTTCTTCTTTCTATATTGACCTTCAATTCTTGTAAGTACTGATTTCTCAAAATGAATTATAGCTTCACAGTGGTCGTAAAGAGTCGACAAGATGCGCCTCGACCTACTTAAGGAAATACCAAAAGCATGGTATTTCCTTTTTTTATGCCAATAAAAATCTGATAACCAAATTGTTGCAGCTTGGCCAACAGGTGTTCGACAACCAGTAAAAAACCTCCTTAGACTCTTACGTGAATCAGTCTAAAAAAGCTATTGGTTCACTCCTCTTGATGGATTTTGGCAAGTTCGATTTTTCCTTTGGGTTCCGGTCATTTTCCACTTTATCATTCTTGGTATAGTTCTTTGCCATTAGGTAAAGAAATTCCAAGATGATGTCGGCTTCGTGATCTTCAACCTCAATCCCACTCTTGGCCAAAATAGAGATAGCTTTTCTGTTTGAAATTTTCCTTTCTATAAAATTCATATATTTAAACAACGTTCTTGGTTTCTAATATTTTTGAGAGTGCGGGGTTTGACTTGAACGAAACATCTCCCGTCAGTAAATTTATATGTTCAGGCGGGAAGAGCTGCACAAGATGTTTTTTATCCCCTATATCCAAATTTGCGTTTCCACTGAAAACATCTATCTCGGATCCATGATTTAACTGGCGCTGCTCATCGATACTCACGACTTTATTTATATTGTCTTTAAGCTCTTTTTTTAGACACTTAAAATTTGCAAGGTATTCTTTTTTAAATTCGCTATAATCATCAAACTTTAAAATGTCTTCTATGAATAACCTACGAGCTTTGGAGAGAGCAGACTGTTGCCTAGAAAGCTGTCTCAATAATTCTTTCCTCTCTCTAAGGTGTTGACCCTTGCTTACATCCAGGTCAGTGTCATCTAAAATGCAGTTAAAAAGCTCGGTAGCGCCTTTGGAAAGCATTAACTGCCGTAGTTTTCGTTCGTAATTAGAGTTTAATAGTACTGCGCTTATCCTAGCCCTACATTTATTTCGACAATGATAATATGGATATAAGCCTTTGGCGAAACTACCGGTAAGCATTCGGCCACAAAGTGGGCAAATAAGAAAAACTCTTAGAAAGAAAGCAGCTTTCAGGTCTTCCTTCCTATTTGACACCCTTCTTTTTGTATTTATGATATCTTGAACCTCGTAGTAAGTTTGTATTGAGATTAAAGCCTCATGAACCCCAGGCACCGTATCCCGCTCTCCAGAAGTATACCTTACCGGAATGAGACCACAATAGACCGGATTACGTATAAGTTTGGAAAAATTTGAAAGTGAGCATAAGAATCCCTTGTTAACTGCCATTCTCCAAACCTCGGTAATCGTATATAGATTTTTTGCCAGTTGAAAGAATATCCATCTGACGATCCCAGCTTCCGGCTGCTTTATCCCAATAAACTTTTTACCATCCGCAGCAGTAAGATTTACATAGCCTATGGGTGCCTTATTGGGGCATCTTCCCATCTGCCTGGCCCTGCGCATTCCGTTGGCAGTATTAAGTGCACGTCTGGTATTTTCAGCTTCGGGGACCGAGAGATAGACTGCAAGCATCACAGCACTTTCAGGAATATCAAGGTCAACCGGCTGGTCTATTGCCATTGCCCTTGTATTGCATTTGCGCAATATGCCTATCATCTCATATGCATATTGGATGTTGCGGCTGAACCGATCCCACTTGATAAAAAGAATATTATTTTCCTCTTTGCCCCGTTCCCTTTTTATCACAGATATCATTTTCTTCCATTCTGGCCTGTTGAAATTCTTGGCTGAATAATCTTCACGAAAAACAGCCTTAACCTTTATATCGTTTATTTCACAATATTTCAGCAACCGGTCTTCTTGTTCTGGCAATGAGTAGCCCTTTCTTTTTTGTTCATCAGTGCTTACACGGACGTATAAATAAGCTGATTTCATAATGTTGGAACATTTATTTTCAGTTATTTAACGAAAAAGATCGATTGGGGGTATTCACAAAAATCGCAAAACAGCGATATTATACGCTGGTTTATAGTAAAACTATTATTCTATCAATTATCTAATTAGCAAAGATCTGTTGTGTTATTTCATAAGCAGGCCAACATAAAACTCACAATTTTAATGGCCAATCTGTAACATAATTAGGATTTGGGAAATTGGCCAAATACTGACTGTCGGAAACACATTTACTGATAAATCCGAAATATTCGAACACTTCTGCTAAAATACTCATAAGTGAAAAATACTTGCTTGGACATCAATCCCTGATAGGACTCGCTTTTAGTAGAAAGCTGTTCGATTGCCTCTCCATTTGAAATATCTCCACGTTAGGCATTTTTTCCGCAGTTAATATATCCAACAAAGTTCTATTTTCATTCGAGATCATAGAACCATAGTAAATTGAATTGAAACAATCTGAATCGAGATTTACTATAAAATTCTCTTGCCCCTGATAATCTAAACCATTTAAAATAATCCTGATTTCTTCTTCATAAGACCAAACAGCTGCTTTTGTTTTCATCCATCTGAGGATAGCCTCACCATTGGAATAATAATAATCGACGGGTTCCATTTCCTCAACGTAGTTCACCAACGCGATCATTCTTTCTCCAGAATATCTCGCCACATTTATATACAGTTGCAGCATATTAAATCCAATGCAAATCCCTCTGTGTGATTGCGCATAATGCGACCACATAAGCATATGGTCATATTTGCGGCTGAAGCAACTCACACCGCGGTTCTTTACCTCATTGAACATCCCGTTCTTTTTCACATACTCAATTGCGACCGAATCAGATACACTAGCAAACTCAGCCAGCTTCGCCTTTTTTTCTGCTTCACTAAAACCTGGATGATATTTATCCACTAAGTATTCTCTATAGCCATCAGGAACATTTTCAAAGCATATTAATCCCTCAAAAAAATCATACGGGTCATTAAAAGCCCATGGGCTTTTAAACCCGACGGATAAATTGGTGATCGCCAGTACCCCGGTTTCAAAACTAAGATACTTATAAATTATAGGGTTATGCTGAACAATATCCAGCAGTTCTGCTTTTATTTGGTTTGCATAGGTTTCCTCAAGCATACATATTTACTACTTGTTATATGATTGCTAATCTAAGGTTAATATGGCATTTAAAGTAGACGATCCTCTGAGTTCATGTTGGTATGGATATTATAACAATGAGACAAAGCAAATTGACGATTTTGCTCCCATATCCCTTACTCTCCTGCTCTAATTCAGATCCTAACGGCAAATTAAATTATTAAATCGTTCGTTTAATTTTAATACCTTCATTTTCCTGGATTAATGCCAATATGATCTCTAAACGGTTACCGATCAAACACTCATACTTACCTTTTCTAAATTCCATCATTATCCCAATTAAATGGGCAGAAGATCTGAATTTATTCCCTTTGAATTCGATATCTGTATACCAGACACCACACCCGCTCAGTCCATAGTGTTCTGTCTTGATCTTCTCAGCTTGCCCGTCTTTTATGCTTCTCGCTTTTCGCTGAAATTCGAACGCATAGTGCCTGAGGGGATCTAGTCCGTAATAGTTAAAAACTTTGTCCTGGCTGAGTCCGAGAAAGTAAGCTGAGCCAAACGTTTTTGTTTTGCCATCTACTTGTTTATTATTAATCACTGGATAGCCGAATACGCAATAGTTGGCTTCCAGTAAAGATTTATCATGATGTAGCATTTGATGAGCAGGTATAAATCTGTAAGAATACCTCAGCACCGTCGCCAGCTGTGCAGTCAGTTTAATGTAAGCAATATCAAACCTGTTCTGTTTATCCATTTCTGTTCCATAAGCATGACCGGCGATAGATATATAATCATCTGCCAATGGAATAAACAGCTTACTGGCATTTGACCAGTCTTCTATGACGTGTGAGGCCGTTAAAATATAAGATGAAGGGCCAAGTTCCACCATTACGCCCGATGCGAACGGTGTTACCCCTCCTTTGCCGTCTTCTTTGAAGAACTGGCAAGTTGAAAGTCCGATATCTCCCTGAATTAATTTAGACAATTCTTCATTGATCAGTGAGTCAATATATTCGTCCAGTTTGTCTTCCTGTTCCATTTGATGACTTATAAATCTCTGAATCTTGCGGTATTTCGCACACCTTCATTTAATAAATCCATGATTTCCTCAGTGTGATGGGCTGAGGCTAATTTGGTTTTGAAATCATTTAAATTTGAAGCTTCTTCTGCGGTTGGCTTGGACTTTAAGAATTTGTCAATTGCTTTATCAATGTTCTTCTTGATGGCAACTAACTGTTTGTCATAAGATCCCAGGTGTTTTGTCGAAGTAGATCCGTTTTCGGTTTCTATTAAATTCTGGAAATAAGCGTTTTTGGAATTGTGCGAGTTGTAATCGCATTTAAAAGCTCTACGAATAAACGTCTCGTAGCACATGGAATCGGCGTATGACGACATAATTGATTAAATATTTGGTTGTTAACTATAGCTAAAGTAACTAATCCCAGATTTCTTTGGCTGGCTATTTTTCCACAGCCATTAAAATTCTTAAAATTATATGTGCAGCTACACTGACATTTTTTTTGGCCAGGATGTCACTCAAACTCACATCTTCAATTAATTTGGCTTATATCGGGGAAATCGACCCGGAAAATGAGATATATCGCACTAGCAAATTTCACACATATTTGTAGGGGGCTTGCAACCTATCAAGAGATCGCCATATAGATTAATAAGCATCGATTGCGACGAAAAGACATCAAAATTTCTATTTAATCAAATTGCTATATTTGATAGTTACCAAGAGAGATGATCTACCCTTTACGTTAAAAACCAAGCAAAACCGAAATGAAGATTGATGAAGATGATGAGCTAGAACAGATCTGTTATAAATGCATCGACGAAGAGTATATCAGTGCCGAGATTAAGATCAAAGGTAAACGGCGGAAGTGCAGTTATTGCACTAGGACGTCAAAAACCTATTCTTTGATCGAAATAGCCAACCGCATTGAGACAGCTTTTTCGGAACACTATGAACGTACAGATCCTGAGCCATCCGATCTGGAGTACCGGCTGCATCATGAAAAAGAATCAAGCTATAATTGGTACCGGGAAGGACAAAGTGTTGAAGATATTTTAATAAATGAATTGGGTATTAATCAAAAAGCAGCAAAAGACTTGCATGAAGAATTAGCTAATAGGCATTCGGATTTTGATTCAGGAGCATTTTATGAAACTGAGTTTGATTCTGAGAGTCAGTACGACCCGAAAGGATTTACAGGTGAGCGTTGGCAAAAGGAATGGCAAAATTTCGAGAAAATCGTAAAAAGTGAGTCACGGTATTTTAATCAGCAAGCATCCACATACCTTAGTTCTATATTCGAAGACATAGAAGATCTTAAGAGCCTCAGTCGTCAACCCGTAATCGTTGAGGCTGGACCTGGAACGAAACTAAATTCACTCTTCCGGGCTAGAGTCTTTCAGCAGGAAGATAGATTACTGGAGACGTTGTGCCACCCAGACAATTTCCTAGGTACCCCACCGCAGTCGTTTGCAACAGCTGGAAGAATGAATGCTGCTGGCATTGCTGTTTTTTATGGCGCAACACGGCAGAATGTTGCGCTTTCTGAGGTACGGCCACCGGTTGGAAGCAGGGTCGTTGTCGGTAGGTTTGAAATCCTACGAAAATTAAAGCTCATTGACCTGAAGGCCCTTAGTAATGTATGGGCCCATGGAAGTATCTTTGATCCGACTTTTGCCGAAAGACAAGAAAAAACAAGTTTTCTGCGGAGCTTAAGCGACCGACTAGTAATGGCGGTGATGCCAGATCACGAAAACTTCGAATATCTTGCTACCCAAGTAGTAGCGGATTTTCTAGCATCAAACCAAAACCCCGAATTTGACGGTATCATATTTCCATCGGTACAGACCGGAGGAGAAAATTCTATAAATGTTGTGCTTTTTCATAAGGCCGCAAAGATCAGAAAGATAAAGCTTGTAGAAGGAACCAATGTTGTGGCCAGCTCGAAGGTCTATGAGGAAGATGGTGAGTATGACTCATATAACGTTTCAGAAATACTCCCCGAAAAGCCCAAGACAAAGGGGGGCGCGGATGACATGTATTACCATGACCTGTACGGTTACATCCGTAAACATATGCCCGTACCCTCAGATGATCTCAGGAAAGACACATTAAAAGTTGATCTGGAGAATATCTACGTCCACCATGTAAAATCGGTCAGGTATAAAACGGAAAAACATTCTGTAAGTAGGCATAAAAAGGAACCAATCGATGATGCTGATCTGGAAGATGGTATTTTTAAGGCAAGATAAATTCTGACAACTACCGGGTAGCATCAATGCTATGCTTGATCTGCTCTATCTGAATTTTCTCCCATTCCGCATAATCCTCGGGAGTAGTCAACATACAATTCCAAGCATCGTTCAAAATCTTGGATATGGGGTTTTCAACCTCCTTCAGTTGGTCGGAATAAACCTTTAGGCCAATGTCAGCGCAGCCCTGAAGTACATACCTTGCTAGCGCCTGAAGTATTTCATCAGGAAAAGTATACTTGTAATTTTGGGGCACCGGATTACTGGTCGCAGTTAGGAACTTGTTCCAACTTTCACTTATTTGGGATAATTCTTGCTCGTGTCCCATTATCTTCAGCATGTGCATGATCGCCCTCATTCTTGACTCATCGGAGGGATGGCTCTTGGTTTCCATAAAGATTTTGCTCTTACCACTGCTGAGGGCAGTTATTTTCAGATTTGTCCATGCAAAGGAAGGTCCGACAAGATAGGTCGCAATAAGGTCGCAAACAAATTCCATGATCCAGCTTGTAACCCAACTGGATCTCTTGCTCTGGTAAAAGTCTATGAGTGCTCCTGACCTTTGTTCATAGATGATCCGCTGATATTCCTTATCATAGAAATTGCTGATGTCCTTTTCTATATCCCCTTTCAGAAAGCGGTCGTATTGCTTGAAGATAAGATGTCCCATTTCATGGAACAAATCAGGGAGGTTAAGCAGACTTCTTTCTTCACCACTAGGAACAGCTATAATATCGTAGTTAGGCAAGGCCCAATAATAGTCATCAGAATTGCTGATCGTTGTAATGATAGGCTGTTTTTGCAGACAGTCGATCTCTTTGTAGATCCTATCGATCTTTCTCTTGAAATACACCTCTGGTTCTCCATAGTTGATAATGACAAGGTACCTAAAAAGCTCGATGGTCTGGAGCGTTTCGTGAAAAGTATTGTAACGGATAAAATTATTGACTGCCAACTGATCGATGTCCAGATCGCCGGAATCAATCAGATTTTGGATATCCGCCCTGAGCTTTGTGAGCATCTCGATTGTTTTCTCCAAAAAAGCTGAGTCAATATCCTTATTGATATCGTCAGCGGTCAGACCGGTTATCATTTTACTGCACCGAATCTGCTGATCAAAAAATATCCCCTTAATGAATGGAATCATCCCCTTGCAGTTCTCAGTTTTCTAAAAAGTGTACTTCTTTCTGTATCTAGAACTTTCAGTATCTCATCAAGGATCTTAATATCCTCAATTCCGATCGCCACATCCTGATTTAACTTTTTGGTCAAGTTGGCAATCTCTTCCTCAATGAAAGGAAAAGTGGAAAGCCTTTGCTTATAGTCCTCTAGGATCAGGTCAGGTATAAACTCAGAACCGTTGTCGGTATCTTCTAGTATATTATTTATACTTTCAAGGAACGGCAGCAAATTTTCCTTCGCGCCAAAAAGCTCCTCTTTGCTAACCGTGAGCTTAGGATATTTGGTACCATGCTGCTTGTCTTTTAGCAAGCTTATTTTCTTTAAAATGATTACAGAATCATTTATCTTATCTGAAGTTACCACCAGTTTGTCGTACTGGTTAGATAAAACGCTTATTTCACTCATAACTCTTCTGTTTAAATTTCTTCAATAATCGAATCCTCAAAGTCTTCATCTTCTTCAACGGATTCTTCGAATGATGTTGCAAGAGGTTCTAGTAACGTATCAATAAGTTTGATCGAAATTGGTAATGAACTGCTCTTATCTGGCGCTGAATAGGCTAGAATACTTTGACAGAATACATCCTCCATGACTTTTAAAAAATCAACATTACCCGCTTTTAACGAAAGATGTAGGGGCTTTGCCGATCCACGGATCTTGAATGGATATCCTGTATTGTACAAAAATCCTTCTGTCTTGTTCATGAGCTTATATGCACCTGCCATTGGATTTTCTATTGGCTCGTAACTGTTTGTTTCCGAGGCAATACGGAGTGGAACAGCGCTTTGCTTGTGAAGATCTACAACACCCCATTTTAGTTTCGCAGCATCCAAAAGGCCGTCACCATTAAGTTTTTCTATCACTTGGGTGAGGGCAATTTCTTCTTCGCCGAAGCTCCTTCCATCCCTTATTATAATAATCCCATTTGGGTCAGGGGCATATTCTGGTATATAGGCACTTAGTTGCTCATAAATCATCTTGAACAATAATTGTGCCTTCAGCTTTTCCGCACGTTGTGACCGGTTCTTTTGGGGCACTGCTTCTGGGAAAAAGAATATTTTCTCCCCATTTTTAAAGAAGAAAGTGAAGCCTGCAAAACGGTCATGAACGTCGATTCCAATATAAATGTCACAATTCAAGTTTCTGTTCAGCGAAAATGGCCATTTCCTATTAACAATAAGGTGTTTTAGAACAAGATTGAACAGGTATGATCTGAACTTTCCCCGATCCTGCTCCGGAACACGGTATTCCACTGCGCCAGTCAAATCCCCAACTATTGGAAAAGGACGGAAAAATCCCTTGATCATATGTAGAGAAGCACATTGCACCTTGAGATGTGGATAGAACTCGTTTTTAACAAAGTCATGAAAGTTCTTGACCTGTCCCTGAGTTTCATAGCCCTCGTCGGGAAGAATAAATAGAGCAAAGCCATCCAGCGCATTATGTTTTGAAAGTACTTGTTTTATTTCCTGCATCTGCTGACTTGTAGAAAAGTTTCGCTGAACCTTATAGCGTAATAAACGGAAGCTATCAAACATAGGCGCAAGTTTCTTGATCTGCGCTTCGGCATTTCTTTTGAAGGCTTCCACAAGCTTTCTGTCCATATAATCCGGTACGACCAAAAATTGTTCATCAAATATGGTCTTGGTCAGCACGCCGTTCTGTTCGATTAGTTTCTTGCGCTCTGCTGCAAAATCCCTGAGCTTTGTCTGTCCCGAAGCCTGCCCGGTGCCAACCTTCAATACATTTCCGTTATTGAACCGAAGCTCGGGAAAAGAAAAATTACGAATACGTTCTTCCGCTGGGGTCATCGAAACCTTGATCGCTGTTCCATTGAAGTCAAGGTCTGAAAAGAATTGGGAAATATAGCCCTGAATAGCATCAAAACGTACACCAGGCTGTTTGATAGAAAGCCTGTGCAAAGATTGCACTTCCCTATCGTGGGTATTATATAAAATCCTAGCGAGCGAAGATGCACCGCAATGTGGTTCCATAGACCTTCCCGGATATTTATATAAAAGGGTAATATCGGTTTCTTTCAGTACACGCTTAACATCGGCGCTCTTGCTTCTTGCACTTTCCAGTATGTACTCATATACATGCCTTTCTTTGCCTTCGTACACAAACTCATGGTTTGAAACCGACTCCCCAAATCCTGCTATTTCTACTGCATACCAATTATCCCCATTGAGGTACAGGCATCTTCTTCCCTTATAACGCATGCCAATGGCATCCGAATTTCTGGTATTAACGTATTTGGAAAGGGGCTGCTTATCAATATATTTAGTACTCAAGTCCAGACAGACAGCAAATGACCGGTCAGCTGTCTGGATAAGCTTATAGCTAAAGCCCTCATAGATACCTATCGATGAATCATCCCTTCCTGCTTTCGGCGTTTTAAGGAAAAATTGCGAAGAATTTAGTTTCCACAATAGTAGGTTCGATCCCAGCTGTCTCCTAATTTCAAAATCGAGGAATTTCTGAACGATCTCAATATTATCATCATCGATCATATCATAACGCAAATGATGCAGTTCCTCTAATAACCGCACCTTAACGTTCATAGGCGCTACGTTTACAACACTTTCGGAAAATGACCTGTCCTGAGGAATAGCGACATAAAATCTGCCTTCCCGTTGAATAATTGCCGTGGGTCCGCCAGAAAGCGAGGCAACCTTCAGTGCTATCTTTTGCAGCTGCTTGTTTAACTTATCCTCCTGACCTGGAACGATCGGCAAATCAAACTCTGCCAAACGATATGAAAAATTCAGGTCAGCTAAATTCTGAATGCTGAACAAATTCAAGATATGATTTCTCATCGTATTGATTTTTATTGGTGAATAAATAGGAACATAATGTCTGGAAATTACAGGTTGAACATAGACCTTCATCATCCGTTATTTCATAATTTTCGATTTCAGCTTCACCAGCAATGCCATCTTTTAATAGCTGAATATCCCTTGTCGTTAATGCGATCCGGTCATAAAGATCAGTAACAGCATCCTTACTGAATATATGCTCTTTCACTGTACCCTTGAACAGGTTTACCTCATAGAGTTTAATATCCGAATATTGATAAGGCGCCTTATCGGCCTTTTGAAGTCGTCTTAAATAGATGGTTAATCCACATATTATCAGCTGCCGGGAATAGTCTGATGTATAACTTGCCGAAAGCTTCCAATCCATAACGACCGGCTTCCAATCACATATGGCGACAAGATCTATCTGCGGCATAAGACGTGCATTTCCTATCTCTACTACATAATTGTTAACATTTGGGGTTAAGCCGTTACATCTATACAGATAATCCAATAGCCTTTCCCCATCTGGCATACAGATACTTGGAAAGTTTACTATGGCAGCTTTTATCATCCCGTAGCATTCCTCTATGTCGCTTTCTTGGTAAGGGGTGCCGATTTCATGTATATTAAGTACGCAAAAATCATGTCCCTTTTTCTGCTGGGGGTCTGTATAGCCTTTATTCTTGGAGTACCGGAACTGGGCTTTGGCCATTTCTACCGCCTGATCAGAAAGCTGGGCAAAGTCCAGTACACCTTTGGAAGTGATCGCAGGAATGAGCACCAGTTCCAAGAATTTATCAACAACACTCCCTCGCCACATCTGTAAGGTCTGCATCGCCTTAAGTTCGTATGCCTTTCTTCTCAAAGGGTCTTTTCTACCATGAGTAGCCAAAATATTCGCATAATAGTATCTCCTGTTACACTGACGTAGTGTATTTATAGAAGAATAAGACCATTTAACGATTTCAGACATTTGTTCTAAATTATTTTAATAACTGTTCAAGTCTTCCAATGTACTTGTCTAGAGATTCTTTATTTTCGTAAAGTTCCCTGCCATCACTCCTTAACTGCGCTCCAGAAGCAACATCTTTAGGAAGATAAATCCCCTTCCTGAATGCCGGTATTTCATGCGTGGCTCCTGCTTGCTCGGCAATACTATTCTGTAACAGTTCAAAAGTTTTCTTTATCCCTTTTTCTGCCGTTGAAAAACCTATCCTAAGTTTTGTCAAAAGATTCTTGATCATAACTATCGGAACATTATTCGTGTAGATCCTATCCCCAATTAACTCGTCGATAATGTTAACCGGAAGCTTTGTCTCTTGGGCCAGGTGTTCCAAGCTTATCTCCAGATCACGAATATTCTTGTCCAAAATCTGCCCAAAGGACATGGAAAAAGCAATATCTCCCAATCTTGACAACAATTGGCTTTTCCTGTCTTCAGGCATTTCTACGGTTGTCCCACTGGACAGAATATATTCCATTTCCCGATTGACTACCTCTTCTTCTAGGGTAGCGGAACGCTCCAGATAAACTATCCTAAGAGCCTCCTCTGTGATATCAATATTATTCATCGTTTGCGGCGTTTGTGCTGGATTTCTCCAGAATTTCTATTAGTTTTTTCTTGGCCCTATGGTATTTGACCTTCAGCTGTTTATTTTCTATTTTGAGAAGGATCGCAATTTCATCATAACTGTAGTTCTGTGCTCTAAGCAACAATAAATCCCTCTCTGACTCATCAAGCTTTTGAAGACAGTCCTTAAAATGAACCATTGCTGCACTCTCGGTCATCTCACTGCTGTAATATTCATCAAAAGCAGCCTGATTGATCTGTTTCCCCACATCATAACCCCCAATTTCATCATCGATGCCTATAAACTGTATATCCTTCTGTTCTTTTGTCCTCTTTGAACGGTAATGTTGTCTCACAAAATTCAAGAGCACAGTATACATAAAGCCTTCGAACTTGCTCTGCGATTCAAAATGATAACCAGAAAGCTTTAACACTAGTACTTCCAGTGTTCTATAGACTACATCCCAGGCATCGTCCTCGCTCAAATTCCATCTTCTAAATGCATAGGTATAGAACTTGCTTCCATATGCATCATATAGCAGGCGAAGCCCGGCAGGATCATTCTGCGCAATTTTCTCCAATATGGGAAGGTAATCTATCATAGTTTCTAATATATATAATGCATGGAGGTTACAACAAATTTAAAGTAGTATATACCATCCCGTATAATCTGGTATATAAGCGTAATATTTCACAACTTTCGGCAGATATGAAAATTTAAGGATAAATTTGGCTTATGATATCAGGCAATGAAGATAACGTATTCTTGGAAATGGCGGGGAAATTTATTACCTATACAAATAAAAACGTTTTCCTGACCGGAAAAGCTGGCACCGGAAAGACAACTTTTTTAAGGAGCATCCAGGATCAGGGCATAAAGCGGCAGGTAACTATTGCACCGACCGGGATAGCGGCATCCAATGCATCAGGAATTACCTTAAATTCATTTTTCCAGCTTGCGCCTGCATACTACACCCCAGTTGGCCTTGGTTGTAGCGCCCATGAAGGATTTATGGGAATGCAGGAAATTCTATCCCGGATAAATTATTCATTGGAAAAAAGAAACCTTATTCAATCCCTTGAACTTCTTATAATCGATGAGGCTTCAATGCTTAGGGCAGATCAGATAGACATCATAGATCAGATCCTAAAAAAAGTAAGAAATGATAAGCGTCCTTTTGGTGGGATACAGGTTCTTTTGCTCGGAGATCTTTTCCAGTTACCTCCTGTGCTGACAAATAGCGACCAGGTAAATTATGCCAAATATTACGCCAGTCCATTTTTTTTCAGTGCTGAGGTTATCAGGAAATATCCCTTTGTTCAGATTGAGCTGCAAAAAGTATTTCGCCAACAGCAGCAGGTTTTCATTGATTTATTGAACCAAATTCGTTCGGGCAAATTGGGCGATAACGGAATTGAACTCTTAAACCGCAGATTGGGGTCTTTCGTTGAGGATCCGGAAATAGATTCGCCAATCGCAATCGTCTCTCACAATATCAAGGCAGCTGAGATCAACGGCCAAATGCTTGATCGATTGCCTGGAGCCGAGCATGTTTTCAATCATATAGTAGAAGGTACGGTAAAGGAGGCCGCGTTCCCGACCGAACCAACACTCCGGGTTAAAAAAGGAGCGAGGGTGATATTGATCAGGAATGATTCTGGACAGGACAGAAGATTTTTCAACGGCAAGATCGGCACAATAAGCGAAATCACCAGCAAGGGCATATCTGTTTCATTTCCGGGGGAAGAGACTCTTCTCATTGAAAAAGCGGTATGGAACTATTATGACTATCAATACAATCCAGAAACAGGGCGGGTTGAACGAACAGAGATAGGAAAGTTCACCCAATATCCGCTCAGGCTCGCATGGGCGGTGACCATACATAAAAGTCAGGGATTAACATTCGACAGCGCATTGATCGATGCCGGAAGTTCCTTTTCCCCAGGTCAGGTCTATGTTGCGCTGAGCAGGGTCAGAACGCTGGAGGGCATATCACTAATATCGCCCATTAGCCCAGATACCCTGAGCAGGGATCCGCAGATTGGGGCCTATCTCAATCCTTCTTCGCCGGAAGATCTAAAACGGGAATTGGAAGAAGGAATTCGAATTTATATCGTAGATATGATCTGTAAAATCCTGTCTCCAATGCCATTAATCGATATTCTTAATGGTCTGAGCCCGGCATTAAAAAGCGCACAGCTTATGAACACATTAGAGGAGGTTAATGCAACGGTTGAGAAGTTCGGCACCCAACTCTCAAGTCTGTTTCTTAAGGCAGAGATTCCAGATTTGAAAAAAATAAAAGAGAGGACGGGTCTCGGCTGTAGCTATCTGGAAAACCAAGTTAACCAGAGCACCTCAGACTGGAAAGCAGACTTTGCCAATCTATCCCAAAAGTCAGCAAAAGGCAAAAAACAAGCAGATGAAATCCTACCGTACCTACATCAGGTGTTCATCTATTGTAAAAAGATAGAAAAGCTAAAAAAGTTCCTTCCACAAGCAGATGACCTAAAGGTATTCTTGGAACAGTTAAAAAAAATCGTTGAAGAAAGGATACCACTCCCTATCGTGGAATCAGTCGAGGCAACTGAGAAAAAGAAAAAAGGCATTAGCAAAAGTTCGGTCCAGAGCCTGGAACTTTTTCGGATCGGCTATTCTGTTGATTCAATCGCCAAATCAAGGAATATGTCTGCTACCTCAATCCAGGGCCATTTGATCGAACTGGTGGCAGCAAAGGAAATTCGCGCACAGGAGCTGGTCGAACAAAAACTACTTTTAGCGATCCGAACCGAAATCACCGCTCATGGAAGAGATGTAATCGCCCTGAAGGACATACTTGGCGAAAAAGCCAGCTTTTTTGAGATCAGGGTAGCGCTATCCGAATCATAGTTGTAGCTTCTTTGCCAATTTAAAGCTCGATTTTTATCCCCTGAGCACCATATACGGTAACATAGTTATGAATATGTTTAAGGGCCTGGTTATCCCACATCGAGTTATGGTCTGTACGATAGTTAAAATATAAGGTCACGCCTGGACTTGATCTTTTGATGATCCTTGCTATGGTTTCCTGGTGCGGGTGATAATAGTTTGATCCATTCGTCGATATGGCAAAATACCTACAGTCCAGCAGCTCTAGGAGTGAAGGGCTGGTATTTCCCCTGCTCGCATGGTGGGAAATCTTACAGAGATCTATTTTAATCTTACCCTGTGGCTGGATCTTTTTTAGTGATTCATAAATTTGGCTGGGCTGTGCATCACCCAAGAACAGTACCCGTCTGCCACCATATTCGGCGATAAAAGCGATGCTTGACGCATTTGCTTCGGAATGATCTTCATCAAAGGGAAGCTGGTTCAGCTGGTCAACATCAGGGCTCTCGCTACCAAAGGCCTCATCTTCGCCCTCGGCGATCACCTCATTTACAACCTCACCAAAGCCGGGAATGAGACCTTCTTTTTTTAGATCTTTGATCCATACAGGGCTTAGATCCCTGAGGCTTTTAGCAGAAGGGGAAAGAAGAGTCAGCTTCATGCCACCTGGAAGCATAATTGTTGGCAGTTGACCATCTGATTTAATAACCACTGCATGCCCTTCAAAATCATTGTTCCATTCGAGTCCATGTTTGAGTATAGCTGCAGAGACATATTCTCCCTGCTCCGCACCGAATGCTTCTTCAGCGTCAAACTGTTCTTGCAGGTGCTTCCAGCCATTGAACCAGACATCACGTATGCCGAAACTAAGAGTTTCCTGTTCGAGTATCCGTAGAGTTCCCTCGATATGGTCACGATCTATATGGGTAATAACCATAAGTTCTAAATTTCTGTCATGTTCCTCAAGAACAGCAAACCGCGAACTGATCGCATGTCTTGTCCCGCCAGTGCCACCGTCAATCAATATCCTTTTCAACTGGTCGATCTGCCCATATTCAATCAGAATACAATCGCCATAGGTTGCGGGAAGCAATTCAATATTAAAAATCTTCATCTAGTTGAAATTTGTTGTCATCTGAATTTTCATCACGCCCAGCAAATAAAATAGCATCAGGCACAGCCCAGCCATTGAGTTCTTTGCCCAGATTATTGACGGTTAAATATTTGCAGTCCCAATCGACAAAAGCAGCATACGATTTGACCGCATCAAGCGCACGCTCGACTTCTTTATCACCCCCTTTATATATAGTCGAGAGTTGGGACAGTCCGTCCAAAAGCAACCTTAAGCCTTCAGTAAACAACGGCAATCCTCTTTTCTGGCCCTCCAACAGCCTTCTTTTTATTCGTAAAAGTTTTCGATTGTCTTCACCATTATTTTCGGCAATCATCTGCCAGGCATGTATAATTGCCCCATCAGGAAACCATTCAAACCAATTGGCCAAATTATTTGCCCAATCGTGAAGACGCTCATTGTCTTTTACCTTCAGCAAATAATATCCGCCAATTGCTGCTGCCCATGCATTATCGATTTTACTTTGCAGCAGACCCTCTGCCAATTGTGCGTTGACGAAGGACTTTGCCTCCAGCATTGCTCCCGTATTAAGCATATCCAATAACGCTTCTGCCCGCTGGTAATCGGTGCTGACCATGACATCGATAGAATGGCCGGAATCACTGGTCACATAAAACCTCTTCTTAAAACGTAAATTAATATTGGCCCCATGCGGCAGACAGATCAGTTTTCTAGGAAAGCTTTTTGATCTAACGGATAAAAAGGAATTTTGATATCCTGACCTGAACGAGTATTCAAAGTTGTGGCCACTGATCTGAGCTTCAGTTACCAAAGGTAATTTTACGAAAGTCCATTTGTCCTGTTCATGAACAATTATCCCCAATTCCACTGAGCTGTGGCGAATGGGAGCGGGATTTAGGTGGTTGAAGTAGCTCGTATGTTTCTCGCTACCAAATGATTTCCTGGCAAGAGGAAATTCCTTCGAAATATAAAACTGGCCCGATGTCGATTGCGGTTTTCCGATGACAAGATTACTTTGTGATCCCTCACTAAGATCTATCGTCATGAAGCTCTCTTCACCGGTTGCCTCTCTTACCCACAGCTCATATAGACCTGGCTGCAATCCGTCAATCGTAAACGTATCATCCTGAATCCAAAAAGAGCGCACGGCTTTGAAAGATGCGTCCAATAAGCGGATGCGTTTTGGACTGACAGCATCCGTCAAAGACGTATAGGACCGTCCACTGATAGAAAATGTTCGTTGATCTTCCATAACTATACCGTTAATTTGAAAGATGAATTCGGTGGCCTCACTGATCTGATCAAAAATGCAGGCTTATATTGTTCACCCGGGAATGAAGCGCTGATCCGGTAAAGGCCTGCCTTGACTACTACAGCCCATGGCTCCTGCTTTGGATCCCTGGTGTGTCGATCGTATTCATTGGAACATTCAAGCTCAGCATGAGCAAGAGCGGGCGCCGGATCACAATCTACGAGCAGATCAACAAGTGGAGGCTCAGCCAGTGCCAACATGTCAAAAGGGCTATTGATCCTGGAATCACACCTAGATTTCCCAACTTCTGTATTGGTGAGCTTGGCCATCCATTTATTAATCCCTGTGGAAAGATTGCCAGTATTGACCAACCATCGATCACCATCGACCTCTGCATCATTCGATGCTGCAAGTCCAGTAAGTCCGTTCAGCATAGCGGTAGTGAAATAAGAAACTTCTCCCATGCGGCCAAAAGCACTCTCATTGGGAGCAGCGGCATATAATGTCAGATCATGCTTGCAGGTGGTCTGCATGTGAGAGATGGTATCCACACTTCCGCAATCGAAATTATTCAGTAAAGTTTCCGGTGGGACGTTGCGGCAAGCATCAATCAAAAAAACTTGTTTACTGGCTTTACAGCCATGAAAAGCTGTTCTGGTGTCTGTAATCGAAACACAGCCTTTCCAAGGATTCCTTGGATTTTCTCCAAAGTCTCCCAGTGCCAGATATTGCTTGTCGATCTTGGTAAAGCCATGCCCGGAAAAATAGAAAATAGCAATATTATCAGTATTCAGCTCGCAACGATCACGCCATTCCCAATATGCCTGTTCAAAATTATCTCTTGTGGGTACGTCACATGCTGAAGGTGCGGAATCCTCATCCATTAAAAGTTCAATACTTCCCAGGGGGGCCAGCCAGCAGTTCTTCTCATGAAATTCCATTACGGCACTATAAAAGGCCGCCGCCGATTTTCCTGGAGAGCTCAGCTGTCCAAGTTGATTTAAAAAGCCAAACTGTTGTTTAATCGCATTTATCCCGTCTTTCAGGTAATCATATTTTCCGACACCCACAATGAACACGTGTGTCTGTGGGGAATTCTGATTGTTATTAAAGACTAGCGACATAATGTTAGACCAAAGCGTTAAAGAAGACCTAGAATATGCAAGGTACAATCATTACGCTTCTTTCCCAAAAATTGTAAGTAAATGATCAATCTTGTATGAGAGGAGAAGCACCAGAATGTGAATCCTGTATTTAAATCAATTGTGGCCGCTTGAAGTCTTTATTAATTGAGGTCCGAGCATTGAAGATACATTCCGCATCATTGACTTCCCTGAACATAATTTACCCTTTAGATTTCATTTTTTTTATTTCGGACCACTTGATTGGCATTTGTTGCTTTTTCTAAAAGTGAAATTTACGAAAGCGTATATCAATATAAAACCTGTTCGGAAAACTCTTGTATATATACCTGTTTTTACTACGTGTTGGGGAATTTATAGAAAGTTGTGGAATCAAATTATGCTTATAAATATTACCTTCTTCTTCCTGATGCTGCCTTTAACACTTCTAATGCTAATTTTGCTATTCTAGTTATAGCTCTTGTAGTTCGTTGTTATGGAATAGCTTCCCTACGTTGGGGGGTTAGTCCTTACGTTGTTTTTTGACATAATCCTATGTTGCCTGCACCTGATCTCTGCTATCTTTAAATTCTTCATCTGTCTTATATACTGTTATGTTACCTGCTCCTGCCTTTTTCTATTACCTTATCATCATCTAAAAGCTCATAAGCATGACCGGCAACAGATATATAATTATCTGCCAAGATTCTGCGCAAAACTTCAGTAAAACAGATATTCATAAAGTAAAATGTATATAAAAATGACAATTTTCAGTAAAACACATAAAAAAACCGAAAATGGATTAAGGTTTGATCAGCAAATACTAAATTATTAACCCTTACAACTTTCCTATCCATAAATAAAATTTAATCTAAACTGCATTCAAGACACATGCTCCCTGCATCTATTTGCATGCTTTAATAAATTCTAGTACTGATTATTGATGGTCACTGATTATATCCAAAAACGACATGCTTCACCAAGCAGGTATGCATGCCCTATATTCGGTCCTTCTTGCTACGATATTGTCCTTCAATTCGGTTGATAACTGATTTTTCAAAGTGTACGATAGCTTCACAATGGTCGTAAAGGGTCGACAAGATGCGCCTCGACCCTACTGTTAAAGGCCTTTAGATGTTAAATCTGAAGGCTTTTTTTATTTCAATCCCTCTGCTTAATAATACCCGGGCTAATTCAGACAATCAAATAGGCGCGCAATCCAGTTCTTGTTGAAATGCAATATGCATATATTTGAATTCATTCTTATGATATGGATGAATTGTTTTGAAGATCGCGCGTAATACAGTGACTTCATGCTTAGATTGCGATTAAAAATTCATTATATTTGTAATACTATAGTATTAGTTACCCCTCTAATTATTAGATAACTGCTATTATGATATCACTTATATCGCCATCTAAAGCGCAGTCAAAGATCTCCTCTCCCCTTGCCATTGCAAAAAGTAATAAATCATGAGTGTCATAAATAATACATTTATTGAACCTACTAAAAAACCTGAAGTAATCCACATGACAGAATTTGTGACCCCTCTGGGTGCAATGCTGGCTGGTGCTACTTCAGAAGGAATTTGTGTGCTTGAGTTTAGTAACCGAATCAGATTAGAAAGAGAATTCACTGATTTGCAAAAAATACTCAACGCCGTTATGCTACCTGGCAGGAATCAACATCTGGATCAGTTGGAAAATGAGCTGAAGGAATATTTCGATGGGAACCGAAAAACCTTTACTGTTCCATTGCACATACCAGGAAACGCATTCTCACAATCCGTATGGAAAACGCTACAGGAAATTCCATATGGAAAAACCTGTACCTATAAAGAACAAGCCGATAAGATGAATAACCCAAAGGCAATCCGCGCAATCGCTGCTACTAACGGTAAAAACCGACTGGCAATTATCATCCCCTGCCACCGTGTAATTGGCAGCAACGGAAGTATGACCGGATATGCCGGCGGCATAGACAAAAAAATATGGCTCCTGAGATTCGAAAAGGAGAATTCAGGTATTGCTGACGGAACTTTGTTTTAGCTTATTACTATTATTGAAATACCATAATACTGTCATATTCCTTCATCATAAATTAATGCTACAGACATACACGACTTGTACCTTGCGTAAACAAATAAAAATTTACGATGCAAGTAACTATCAGTCTGAAGCACCTAAAATTGATATTTTTTATTGTGCTTCAATTCACAATATTCAATTGTAAATCACAAGGCATATTACTTCATAATGCTTTTGCACATAATGATTACTGGCATAAACGGCCGCTGTTTGATGCGCTGGATAACGGCTTTTCTCATATAGAAGCAGATATTTTTTTACGAAACAAAAAACTGATTGTTGCCCACATCTTACCACGTTTCAAAAAGAAAAGAACGCTGGAAGATCTATATCTGAAACCCCTGCAGGAATGTATAAGTGGTAAAAACAAGGACATTCCATTTCCACTGTACCCGTTAACACTGATGATTGATATTAAATCAGATGCCAATAAAACCTATGCAAGCCTGAACGAGTTACTCCAAAAATACAAATCTATCCTTTCCAGTTACGACAATGGTAAAGTTACCACAAGGCAGTTAACCATTATAATTACCGGTAACAAACCCTACCATGTTATACAAAAACAGCAACAACGACTGGTATTCTTAGATGAAGATCTGATGAAGGTATCAGAGGATACGCTATCCACAGGAATTTATCAAACCGCGAGCTGCAAATATTCCACATTGCTAAACTGGGATGGAAATGGTGAAATGCCAG
>Ga0247809_1000109_pt1 | contig 45606 bp, 41 predicted proteins | sample UWRJL104311B1_FD_180951 | JGI IMG/M metagenome (GOLD analysis project Ga0247809, IMG submission 180951) | Plant litter microbial communities from Arlington Agricultural Research Station in Wisconsin, United States - UWRJ-L104-311B-1 | ecosystem: Environmental > Terrestrial > Plant litter >...
CTACTTTTACAAAGACATTTCCGAAAAATCTTCTAAAACAGAACAGAGGCGACTGGATTCTTATTTAGGTTCTTCTTCGCATTTTATGAGGACGGTTGCTAGTGAAAGCTGGGAAAAAGAAAAATTTAAATTATATCTTGATAAATTTCCGGTAAATCCAAAGCAATATTTTAAGGTTCAAGATACTTTGGGCGTAAAAAAAGTCACGCTTATTAAAGAGCCGACAGGAAAATTTCCGATTTATAAACAGAATACACAGATTGACTTGAACAATCCAGAAGGTGAAATTGCAGGTTATGAAGATAAAAAAATAAACTTTGGAATTTTGTATGACAATAAAAGACAGTCAGCCGCCGATTTTCTAGAAAAAGAATTTATTGTGGATGAAAACGGAAATTATGCTCCAGTATATGCCGTCATGTTTGGCGGACATATTGGTTTCCAGAAGCTTGGCGACTTACTTCCTTTAGATTATTATCAAACGGTCAAAGGACTTTATTAATTGTTATTGTTTTTATAAATCCAGAAAATGTCCAAAGGATTTCCGTAATTTTACAAAATATAAAAATGGTATGAGAAACAAGAAAACATTAGTTCTGGGAGCATCGTCAAATCCGTCGAGATATTCTTATATGGCTATAAAAAGCCTTACAAATAAAGAACATTCAGTAGTTGCAATTGGACTGAAAGAGGAGGAAGTTGCAGGAGTGAAAATTCAAACAAAGCAAATTCCGTTTACAAACGTGGATACTGTGACGCTTTATTTGAACCCGCAAAGACAGAGAGATTATTACAATTATGTGATCTCGCTTGCGCCAAAAAGAGTCATTTTTAATCCAGGAACTGAAAATCCAGAATTTTATCAATTGCTGAAAGTGAACAATATTAAAGTAGAAACGGCTTGCACTTTAGTCATGCTTTCTACAAATCAGTATTAAATTCTGATTTATAAAAAATGCAAAAGCCTTCTGAATTTCGGAAGGCTTTTTTATTGCTTAAAATCGCGTTTGTTCTGTCGCTTTTTTGCTGATTAGAAGCAATCCTATAAAAGTCAGGCCTCCATTTAAAATAATTAATTCCTCTGCAAATTCATAATTTCCAAATAATTCTTTTGAATAAAGGCTGATTGCAAAAGTAATTGCCGGAGCCAAAATGCAAACTAAAGGTACAAAAGCTCCTTTCACAGTTTTAGTTTTTACGAATAATCCAAATGAATATAATCCCAAAAGAGGACCATAAGTGTAAGCCGCAATCTTAAAAATCAAGCTTACAACAGAGTCGCTGTTTACCAGATAAATTATTATAATTACCAAAAACATCAATAGTGAAAAGCCGATATGAACAAAATGTCTTGTGCGAACCATATTTGGTTTTAGTGCATTTTCGGCTTTATCCATTCCTAAAAAATCTACGCAGAAAGAAGTTGTCAAAGCTGTCAAAGCAGAATCTGTCGTGGCAAAAGTTGCCGCTGTCAATCCTAATAAAAATACAACTGATGGAATCAAGGTCAAATAATTAAAAGCAATTTCGGGAAATAAAAGGTCGGTTCTAGGTTTTCCAGTTATAGCATCTAAAGGGACACTGATGCCATTTTTTTCGGCATATATATAAAGGAGTGCTCCTACGCTTAAAAAGAAAATATTGATGATTACAAAAATTCCGGTGAAAGTAAACATGTTTTTCTGGGCTTCGCCGATGTTTTTGCAGCTCAAGTTTTTCTGCATCAAATCTTGATCTAAGCCAACCATCGCAATTGTTACGAAAATACCGCCGAGAATCTGTTTCCAAAAGAAATTGCTCTTGAGCCAATCTTCAAAGAAAAAGACTTTTGAATAATTGCTGTTTTTTACCGCTTCGAATGCTTCTGGAATAGAATAATCCAAGCTATTGCAAATAAAATAAATTGTAAAAATTACGGAAGAAACTAGAAACAAAGTCTGCAAAGTATCTGTAATAATAATTGTTTTCAAGCCGCCACGATAAGTATAGGCAAAAATCAATCCTAATGATCCTAAGACGGTTGCCCAAAAAGGAACTCCGAAAGCGTCGAAAACATAGCGTTGCAAAACAATAACGACCAAATATAATCTCGCTGCAGAACCGATTGTTCGGCTGATTAAAAAGATGGATGCCGCAGTTTTATAAGAAATATAACCCAATCGCTGTTCAATGTAGCCATAAATCGAAGTCAGATTCATTCGATAATATAAAGGAAGCAAAACTTTGGCAATCAAAATAAATCCGATGGCATTTCCTAAAATAAACTGAAAATATTTGAATTGGATATCAGGAGATCCGACTTGGCCTGGAACAGAAATAAAAGTGACGCCTGAAAGCGCGGTCCCAATCATTCCGAAAGCGACTAAATACCATTTTGAATTTTTGTTGGCTTTAAAAAAAGCATCGTTTCCTGAATCTTTCCGGCTTACGACATTCGAAATTAGAATTAGGATTCCAAAATAAATTATAATAATTAAAAGTATCGTCAGCGGTTGCATTTCTAAATTTTTAGGTGATGCCAAAATAGAAAAAAAATCTGATAAATGTTAAAGGAAAACACTAATTTAAAAAGGCACAAAATTTTTGTAAATTTCTAATTTTCAGATTTTCTAATTGATTACTTTTGCAGCTTATGGAATTTTCTTCAAAACTTTTAGAAAAAGCGGTTTATGAGATGTCGCAACTGCCAGGAATTGGAAAGCGTACTGCTTTGCGATTGGTTTTGCATTTGCTGAAACAACCGAAAGAACAGACGGGTTTTTTGTCTCAGGCGCTTTTGAATATGCGCGAAGAAATTAAATTTTGCCAGAGCTGTCATAATATTTCAGATGTTGAAATTTGTGAAATTTGTGCAAATCCAGGAAGAAATCATCAAATTATATGTGTTGTGGAAGATGTTAGAGATGTGATGGCGATTGAAAACACGGGGCAATTTAGAGGGATTTATCACGTTTTGGGAGGAAAAATTTCACCAATAGACGGCGTTGGCCCGAGTCAGTTGAATATTCCTACTTTGGTTGAAAAAGTAAGACAAGGAAATACGTCTGAATTGATTTTTGCATTAAGTTCTACAATGGAAGGAGATACCACCAATTTTTATATTTACCGCCAAATTAAAGATTTTGAAATCATAACATCTACGATTGCAAGAGGAATTTCTGTAGGAGATGAATTAGAATATGCTGATGAGGTTACACTTGGCAGGAGCATCCTGCATCGTGTGCCGTTTGAAAGTTCACTTAAAAATAATTAGATTTGCTTACCGTTTTATAAAGGAAAAGCTATATTTGTCCACTTAAAAAATCAAAAATGAATAAGGCCTTACTACTATTTTGCATGATTGCGAGCGTTTTTTTTACTTCTTGCGTTCCGAGCAAAGACCTTATATATCTTCAAAAAACTGATAATTCAGATCCAAATCTGGCGGTTAATCCAGTAATGGCAAAACCTTATCGCGTTCAAACGAATGATATCCTTAGTATAAAAATTAAAGCTTTAGATGAGAAACTGGTAGCTATGTTTAATGTTGCTGATAGTGAAAATCGAGTACAAACTGATCAAACCCTTTATTTTGACGGCTATTCAGTTGATGATCATGGAAATATTAGAGTTCCGGTTTTGGGCGATGTAAATGTAATGGGATTTACGCTGGAAGAAATTCGTATTAAGCTTGAAAAGCAATTATTGGATGAATATTTTAATAAAGCTGCAAATATTTTTGTCACTGTTAAATTAGCAGGCTTTAGATATACAATAAATGGTGAAGTTGCTACTCCAGGAACAAAAATTTTATTTCAAGAAAAAGTCAATGTGATGGAAGCTATTGCAAATTCAGGCGATATCACAATGGTTGGAAATAGAAAAGAAGTGACAATTATTCGCCAGTATCCTCATGGTACAGAAATGCATTCGCTTGACCTTACAGATGCCAATGTGATTAATTCTCCTTATTATTATATACAACCAAACGATTATATTTATATCAAACCTTTGAAACAGAAATCTTGGGGAACAGGAACTACTGGAATACAGTCGTTGAGTACGCTTATTACCTTAATTTCATTAGTAACAACTACCATTGTTCTTTTAAATAGATAAAATATGCTTGATACAAAAGATTTTTCATTTTTTGAAAACCAAAATAATTTTGATTTTAAAGGTTTCTTAATCAAAATATTAAGCTATTGGAAATGGTTTTTAGGATGTTTAGTTGTTTGTCTTTTCATTGCCTATCAGGTAAATATCAGAAAAGAAAAAATTTATGCCATGGATGCGCTTATTGTTGTCCGTGAAGAAAGCAATCCTTTTTTTACATCAAATACCAGCCTTGTTTTTAACTGGGGAGGAACATCTGACAAAGTGCAGACTGTTGTAACTACATTAAAATCAAGGACACATAACGAAATTGCGGTTGCCAGGCTTGAATATTATATTGAATACTTAAAGGAAGGAAAATATAATTTAATTGATGCTTATGGCGAAGCTCCTTTTAAAATAAACCTAGATAAATCTAAAGGACAGCTTTCTGGAATTCCAATAAAAATCAAATTTTTAAGTGATTCAGAATATGAAATTTCAACAAATTTTGAGGAAGAAAATGTTTCATTAATCAATTATTATGATGACAGCACTTCTAAGATTGCTGTTTCTGCTGAAGAATTCAAAAAAAGATTTAAAATTGGTGAAGATGTTTCACTGCCTTTTCTACATTGGAAATTAGACATGAATCCAAATGCTTCTTCTTATAAAGGAAAGGAGTATTTTGTAAAGTTTAATGATTTTAATTCTACAGTAGACTTTTATAGAAATATAAATGTAGATGCAGATACGAAAGGAAGTTCCTTGTTAAAATTAAGTCTTCAAGGTACCAATAAAGCTCGAATGGTTGACTATTTGAACACTACTGTTGAGGTTTTGAAAAAGAATGAGCTTGACAGTAAAAATCAGTTTGCTATCAATACAATCTCTTTCATTGACAGTACGCTTATTGCAATGGGAAAGCAGATGAAAGGAACAGAAGGCGAGCTGCAAAATTTTAGAAAAAATAAAGATGTTATTGCTTTAGAGGATGGAGGCTTGCAGATTTCAGAGCAACTTTCGGCACTTGATTTAGAACGAGATGCTATTAACAGAAAAATATCTTATTATAACACACTACGCTCTTATCTTACTAAAAGTGTTGATTATTCAAAGTTGCCAGCACCTGCAGTTGCGGGAATTGAAGATCCTAATATTGTTGGAAATGTATCAAAATTAATTTCGCTTTCAATTGAGCGCTCTGCAAAAGCTTATGCTGTAAAAAATGACAAGTTTTTTAAAGATTTCGATAATGAAATGGAATCTGTTAAAAAAGTGCTTCTTGAAAATATTTCTTCTGCAAAAGCTGTGGTTCAAAATGATTTAGCTTTATTAAATAGCAAGATAAATATTGCTGAAGGCAGTATCAAGCAACTTCCACAAGATAAACAAGAATTATTGAAAATACAAAGAGAATATGATTTGACGACAACAATATTCAGTACATTTCTTGAAAAAAGGAATGAAGCGAATATTGTTAAAGCAGCGAATCTTTCTGACATACATTTCATAGATTCTGCCAAAGACACTGGCGGAGGACTTATCGGACCTAAAACTAGCGTTAATTATGTTTTAGCCTTGTTTTTAGGATTGTTATTTCCGCTGATTATTGTATTCGTTATTACGCTTATGGATAATACAGTTCATAATACGGAAGATATTTTAAAACTGACTAAAATACCTTTGTTAGGAGTAATAGGAAAAAATAAGTTACTGACGAATTTGGCAGTTTTTGAAAAACCAAAATCGGCTATGGCTGAAGCTTTCAGGGCAATACGATCATCACTTCAATTTTTATATAAAAAACAAAATATAGAAGGGGCAAAAACATTAATGCTTACTTCGTCTATCAGTGGGGAAGGTAAGACTTTTTGCTCGATCAATATTGCAACTGTTTTTGCACTCAGCGGAAAAAAGACTGTGATTGTAGGGCTTGATTTAAGAAAACCAAAAATATTTGGAGATTTTAATCTTGAAAATAATGTTGGGGTGGTTAATTATTTAATCGGACAAAAAAGTATTCCTGAAATTATTCAAAAAACGGAGATTCCATTTCTTGATATTATTTCTTCTGGACCAGTTCCTCCAAATCCTTCCGAACTTATTTTAGGGGAAAGCATGAAAGAACTGCTTAGTGATCTTAAGACGAAATATGACTATGTAATTTTAGATACGCCGCCAATTGGTCTTGTCTCTGATGCGCTTGAATTAGTTGAATATTGCGACGTTACTTTATTTGTTGTTCGACAAAACTTAACTAAGAAATCAATGCTTTCACTTGTCAATGAGAAACTAAAAAAAGGAGAGTTGACTAATGTGAGCATAATTCTCAATGGTTTTGAAAACAAAGCAAAATATGGCTATACTTATGGATATGGAACTTATTCAAATGGTTACCATGAAGAAGATGAAGATGAAAGCCGTTTGAAAAAGATATCCAGAAAATGGTTTAGAAAATAGCAAAAATTAACTGGCATTTTCAATATACACTACATCAAAATTGATGTAGTGAAGTTAAAATTTAAAATCTTACTTTTGCAGCATGTTTAATCAGATAGTCTTAATGGAGAAAAGCAAAATTTTAATTACTGGCGGTGCCGGGTTTATAGGGTCAAATCTCTGTGAATATTTTTTATCTAAAGGACATCAGGTTATCTGCTTGGATAATTTTGCAACTGGTCATCGGCATAACATTAGTGGCTTTTTTGAAAATCCTAATTTTACGCTAATTGAAGGAGATATTAGAAATTTTCTTGACTGTGAAAATGCTGTCAAGGGCTGTGATTTTGTGCTTCATCAAGCTGCTTTGGGATCTGTTCCTCGTTCAATAAAAGATCCTATAACTACTAATGATGTAAATGTTACAGGGTTTCTGAACATGTTAACAGCTTCGCGAGATGAAGGAGTTAAAAGATTTATATATGCGGCAAGTTCTTCCACTTATGGAGATTCAGAATCACTTCCAAAAGTTGAAGATGTTATCGGAAAACCGCTATCGCCTTATGCAATTACAAAGTATGTAAACGAACTTTATGCTTCTATCTTTAGTTCTACATACGGCATTGAAACAATAGGACTTCGCTATTTTAATGTTTTTGGAAGAAAACAAGATCCAAATGGGGCTTATGCAGCGGTAATACCAAAATTTGTGATGCACTTCATGAAGCATGAATCTCCGATAATCAATGGAGATGGTAATTTTTCGCGTGATTTCACTTATATTGATAATGTTATTCATATGAATGAGTTAGCAATGGCTGTTAAAAGTCCAGACGCTGTGAATACTGTTTACAATACCGCTTTTGGCGATAGAAATACTTTAAATGATCTTATAAAATACTTAAAAAAATATTTGTCTGAATTTGATCCTGCCATTGCAGAAATTCCTGTAATTTATGGACCAAATAGAGCAGGAGACATACCACATTCTCTAGCAAGTATTGACAAAGCAAAAAGACTGCTTCAGTATGATCCAAAATTTTCAATTGAAGATGGATTAAAAGAAGCTGTCAAATGGTATTGGGATAATTTAAAAGAAAATTAAGAACAAATTTTAGAAAGTAATTTCTCTTATGAATATAAAAAAAATATGTTGCATTGGTGCCGGTTACGTTGGAGGTCCGACTATGGCTGTAATTGCACAAAAATGCCCAAATATAGAAGTAACAGTTGTAGATCTTAATGAAGAAAGAATTTCTTTGTGGAATGACAAGGATGTTAATAATATACCGATTTACGAACCAGGTCTTGCAGAAGTTGTAGCTGAAGCAAGAGGACGAAATTTGTTTTTTTCAACGGATGTAGAAAAAGCCATTGAAGAAGCTGATATGATTTTTATTTCTGTTAATACGCCTACAAAAACCTATGGTGCTGGAAAAGGAATGGCAGCTGATTTAAAATATATTGAACTTTGCGCAAGACAAATTGCTAAAGTTTCTAAGTCAGATAAAATTGTCGTAGAAAAATCAACACTTCCTGTAAGAACTGCCGAAGCCATAAAAAGCATTCTTGACAATACTGGAAATGGAGTTCAATTTCAAATTCTTTCTAATCCTGAGTTTCTTGCTGAAGGAACTGCGGTGCAAGATTTAATGAATCCGGATAGAGTTTTAATTGGCGGAGATTCAACTGAAGCAGGTCAAAAAGCAGTTCAAGCTTTAGCTTCAATATATGGAAATTGGGTTAGTGAAGAAAAAATCCTAACTACTAATTTGTGGTCTTCAGAATTGTCAAAATTAACTGCAAATGCATTTTTGGCACAACGCGTTTCCTCTGTAAATGCAATCTCTGAATTGTGTGAAAAAACAGGAGCTGATGTTAATGAAGTTGCAAAAGCAATAGGAATGGATACCAGAATTGGCTCAAAATTTCTAAAAGCTTCTGTTGGTTTTGGAGGATCATGCTTTCAAAAAGATATCCTAAATTTAGTCTATATTGCAAAGGCTTATGGATTAAATGAAGTAGCAGATTATTGGGAACAGGTTATTATTATGAATGACCACCAAAAAAGAAGATTTGCAAACAAAATTGTAAGCACTCTTTATAATACTGTTTCTGGTAAAAAAATTGCATTTTTAGGCTGGGCATTTAAAAAAGATACAAATGATACTAGAGAATCTGCCTCAATTTATGTTGCAGATGATTTAATTAATGAGCAAGCACATTTGGCTATTTTTGATCCGAAGGTTTCAGAAGAGCAAATATTAGCTGATTTAAATTACCTTGGTTCTAGAAAACCAGAAAAAAACAAAGAATATATAGCTGTTAATAAAGAAGTTTATGAAGCTTGTGATAAGGCCCATGCAATTGCGATATTAACAGAATGGGATGAATTCAAGGAATATGACTGGCAAAAAATTTATGACAATATGCAAAAGCCTGCTTTTGTATTTGACGGAAGAAATTTGCTAGATGGAAAAAAAATGAGAGAAATAGGATTTATATATCAAGCAATAGGTTCATAAAAATATCCAATGAAGAAAATATTAATTACTGGAGGAGCTGGATTTATAGGCTCGCATGTTGTAAGGAGATTTGTAAAAAAATATCCTGATTATCAGATTGTAAATTTGGATGCGCTGACTTATGCTGGAAATCTAGAAAATATTTCCGACATAGAAAAAGAGAAAAATTACACTTTTATAAAAGGCGACATTACTGACGCCGTTTTTATTGATAAATTATTTGCTGAACATCAATTTGAAGGAGTTCTCCACTTAGCAGCTGAATCTCATGTTGACAGATCTATTACTGACCCACTTTCTTTTGTGAAAACAAATGTAATTGGAACTATGAATCTTTTAAATGCGTTCAAGGAAACTTGGAAAAATAATTTTGAAGGAAAAAGATTTTATCACATCAGTACTGATGAGGTTTATGGAAGCCTTGGACAAACAGGACTTTTTACAGAAACTACGCCTTATGATCCAAACTCGCCTTATTCAGCTTCAAAAGCAAGTTCTGACCATTTTGTAAGAGCTTATGGCGAAACTTATGGAATGCCTTATGTGCTTACAAATTGTTCAAATAATTATGGGCCTAATCATTTTCCTGAGAAATTAATTCCGCTTTTTATTAATAACATCATAAATAATAAGCCTCTTCCTGTTTATGGAGATGGAAATTATACGCGTGATTGGCTTTTTGTAGAAGATCATGCCGTGGCAATTGATTTGGTTTTTCATGAAGGAAAAAACCACGAAACTTATAATATTGGAGGTTTTAACGAATGGAAGAACATAAATTTGGTCAAATTATTATGCCAAATTATGGACGAGAAATTAAATAGAGGAGAAAATACTTCCGAAAAATTAATCACTTATGTGAAAGATCGCCCAGGTCATGATTTGAGATATGCAATCGACGCTTCTAAAATCAATTTGGAACTTGGCTGGAAACCTTCTGTAACTTTTGAAGAAGGCTTAGAAAAAACGGTAAATTGGTATTTAGATAATGAAACCTGGCTTAAAAATGTTACTTCAGGAGAATATAGCAAATATTACGAAAACCAATATAATTAAGATTAAAAGATGAGTATAAAAATTGCAGTAATCGGATTAGGATATGTTGGATTGCCATTGGCAAGGCTTTTTGCTACAAAATATCCTGTAATTGGGTTTGATATCAATAAAGGAAGAATTGAAGGATTGCGTTCAGGAACTGACAGTACTTTAGAGGTTGAAGATGATATTCTTCAGGCTGTATTATCTGAAACCGCTTCTATGGAAAAAGGGCTTTTCTGTTCGTCTGATTTGAATGATATTAAAGATTGCAATTATTATATTGTTACTGTTCCAACGCCGGTTGACAAAAATAACCGTCCAGATTTGACTCCTTTATATAAATCGAGTGAAACTGTTGGAAAAGTTTTAAAAAAGGGAGACATTGTTATTTACGAATCCACAGTTTATCCAGGAGTTACTGAAGAAGAATGCGTACCTGTTCTTGAAAAAATAAGTGGCTTAAAATTTAATGATGATTTTTTTGCAGGATATTCTCCAGAAAGAATTAATCCAGGCGATAAAGAACATACGGTAGAAAAAATATTAAAAGTAACTGCTGGTTCAACTCCAGAAATTGGTCAAAAAGTAAATGATTTGTATAAATCAGTAATTACTGCGGGAACACATTTAGCGCCAACAATTAAAGTTGCTGAAGCTGCAAAAGTGATTGAAAATTCACAGCGCGATATCAATATTGCTTTTGTGAATGAGCTTGCTAAAATCTTCAATTGCATGGATATCGATACTCATGCCGTTTTAGAAGCTGCAGGAACGAAATGGAATTTTCTTCCATTCAAGCCAGGATTAGTCGGAGGTCACTGCATTGGAGTTGACCCTTATTATTTGGCTCAGAGAGCACAAGAATTTGGCTATCATCCAGAAATAATTTTAGCAGGAAGACGACTGAATGACAGCATGGGAGATTATGTTGCTTCTCAAATTGTAAAATTGATGATTAAAAAAGGCATCGCTATTAATGGCGCGACCTTATTGATGCTAGGAATAACTTTCAAAGAAAATTGCCCTGACGTAAGAAATACAAAAATTGTAGATGTCATCGCAGCTTTGAAAGATTATGGAATTACCGTTAAAATATATGATCCTTGGGCTAGTCCTGACGAAGTTGTCCATGAATATAAATTAGTTACATCTAAAAATCTTCCCTCAGAAAAGTTTGATGCCGTGGTATTGGGAGTTGCTCATAAAGAATTTCTTAATTTAGAATTGAATTCTCTGCGAAAAGAAAATAGTGTCTTATATGACGTTAAAGGAATTTTAAAAGAAAATGTTGACGGAAAGCTCTAGGTTTCAAAAATTAAAATAAACATCATTTTATTTTTGATAACAATAAATATTCATTTTGAAATCAAGCGTGTTTATTATTGATGTGCCATGGATTTTAGAGTCTAATTTGCTGTTTTTGAGCAATTATAGAAGAAATTCATGATGAGGTTTTGAACTGCCAATTAGCAATATTTTGCAGAGATTAGTAGAGCAGGTATTTCCTTCTACAAGAATACGATTTAAAGCATAAAGCACACGATAAATTATGATAACGCCAGTAAAACAAAATAAATGTCTTTAAAAAAAATTGCTCTGTCAGGAATGGTCTGGACTGCTGCACAACAATTCAGCACGCAGGGAGTAAACTTTGTAGTTTCTATCATTCTGGCTAGAATTTTATTGCCTGATGAATTTGGACTTATCGGCATGATAGCGGTTTTTATTGCAATAGGATCGATGTTGTATAATTCTGGTCTTACACAATCTTTAATTCGTACCAAAGATCCTGATCAAGATGATTATTCTACTGTTTTTTGGTTCAATATGGCAGGAAGTATTTTGTTATTTCTTGTCATGTTCTGCTTGGCGCCATTTATTGCAGATTTTTACAACAAAGAAATTCTAAAAGATATTATCCGAGTTTATAGCTTGATTTTTATTATAAATGCTTTTTCTGCAGTTCAAAGTACGCGACTTACAAAAACATTTGACTTTAAAGCACACTTGAAAATCAGTCTTCCATCTACGATTGTAACGGGTTTGACAGGAATTTATATGGCTTATATGGGCTATGGCGTTTGGAGTTTAGTATTCAATAATCTTGCTGGAGCTTGCTGTTCTTCAATACTATTTTGGATTGTTTCTGGATGGAGGCCTTCTTTTCGATTCAATAAAGAAAAATTCAGAACACATTTCAAATTTGGCTACAATATGACTTTGTCCGGACTTTTAAGTACTGTTTTTGACAACGTTTATATCATTGTTATTGGTAGATTTTTCTCGCCTTCACAAGTTGGATATTACACAAGAGCTGATACTTTGAAGCAATTTCCTGTTGGAAATATTTCGACCATTTTGAACACTGTGGCTTATCCATTATTTGCATCAATACAAGATGATGATGTGCGATTGAAAGCTGTTTATAAGAGAATTATCAAAATGGTAATTTTTCTTGTAGCACCAATTCTTGTTTTTATGGCCGTCGTTGCAGAGCCATTATTTCGATTTTTGTTGACAGAAAAATGGCTTCCAGCAGTTCCTTATTTTCAAATTCTTTGTATTGCCGGAATTTTATATCCTGTACATGCCTACAATCTTAATATTCTTCAAGTTAAAGGACGAAGTGATTTGTATTTGAAGCTAGAAATGGTGAAAAAAGCAATAGTTGTTGTGGTAATTTTAATTACAATCCAATTTGGAATTTATGGACTTTTGTGGGGACAAATATTCCTTTCTATCGCCGCATTCTTTATAAATACCTATTTCACAGGCAAATATTTAAATTACACTTCTTGGGAACAAGCACTAGATTTAATTCCAACAATTGGAATCGCTTTCTTTGCAGGAGCTATAATGTTTCTTTTAGATTATTTCGTAATTTCTCACTTGTCCGATTTTTTACGTATTTTTATCTGCAGTAGCATCGGAACCATCTTATATCTAGGTTTATCCAAAATCATCAAAGAAGAATCTTTAGGTGAAGTAATTGCCATAATAAAACGAAAATAATTCAATATAAAATTTAAACAAATGATTCCAGTAACTAGACCTTTTTTGCCGCCCCAAGAAAACTATGAAAAATATTTAGCAGGCATATGGAAACGCCAATGGCTGACAAATATGGGACCTTTGGCTAGTGAACTAGAAATGAAACTGAAAGATTTTTTATCTGTAAATCATTTATTGTTTGTAACCAACGGAACTGTTGCCCTTCAAATGGCAATCAAGGCTTTGGATTTAAAGGGAGAAATAATAACGACGCCTTTTTCTTTTGTAGCAACCACGAGTACTATTGTTTGGGAAGGCTGCAATCCAGTTTTTGTGGATATTGACAAAGATTCTTTGAATATTGATGCTAATAAAATTGAAGCGGCAATCACAAAAAATACTACTGCGATTTTGGCTACGCACGTATACGGAAATCCGTGTGATGTAGAAAAAATTGAGCAGATTGCTAAAAAACATAATTTAAAAGTAATCTATGACGGCGCACATGCATTCGGAGTAAAAATAAATGGAAAATCGATTTTTGATTATGGCGATATTTCTATCTGTAGCTTGCATGCGACGAAACTTTACCATTCTATCGAAGGCGGATTGGTAATTACGAAAGATGCAAATCTTCTGAAGAAGCTTGCTTACATGAGGAACTTTGGATTTAATGGACCGGAAGCTTTCGCAGAATTAGGAATCAACGGAAAAAATTCAGAATTCCATGCAGCAATGGGATTGGTAAATTTAGATTATATTGAAGAAATTCATACAAATAGAAAAAAAATAAGCGAGCGCTATGACGAACGCTTAAAAACTTTTAAAGCGATAAAACCATTATGGAATAAAAATGGCACGAAAAATTATGCCTATTATCCTGTGGTTGTGGAAAATGAAGAATTATTACACAAATGTATTAATGATTTAAAAGCTAATGAAATCTTTGTCAGACGTTATTTTTATCCTTCGCTTTCAAATGTTTTGCCTTATTTGGAATCAGTTTCAATGCCAATCACAGAGGATGTTTCAAGAAGAGTAATGTGCCTTCCTTTATTTTCTGATTTGACGATTGAAGAAGTAGATCTTATTTGCCGACTTTTATTAAGAATACAAAATAATTAGTGATGAAGCTGGCTATAATGCAACCTTATCTTTTTCCTTATATAGGATATTTTCAATTAATAAAAGCCGTTGACAGATTTGTTGTATATGATGATGTAAATTTTATCAAGCAAGGTTGGATTAACAGAAATAACATTTTGGTTCAAGGAAAACCGCTACTGTTTACGGTACCTTTAAAGAATCAAAGTTCTTTTTTAAAGATTAATGAAAGCCTCATTAATGAAAAATTCTATGAAACTTGGAAATCAAAATTTCTTAGAACAATAGAACAATCATATAAAAATGCACCTTATTTTAAAGATATTTATGCTTTAATTGAAGAAGTTTTAAATGAAAATTATGAAGATAAATCAATTTCAGATCTTGCTGTAAAAAGTATTATCGCAGTATCTAAATATTTAGAGTTCAAAACCGAATTTGTGCTGACTTCTTCTTCCTATAATAATCACGATTTGAACGGAAAAGAAAGGGTAATTGATATTTGTAATAAAGAAAAAGCTTTGCATTATATCAATCCGGTTGGCGGACAAGAATTATATGATAAAAATTATTTTAAAGATAGAAATCTGGAGTTGAATTTTATCAAATCGCTTCCGGTTCAGTACGCTCAATTTAAAAATGAATTTGTGCCGTGGCTTTCTATCATTGATGTTCTTATGTTTAATTCTGTGGAAGAAACAAACGCATTATTAATGAAATATGAATTAATATGAAAGCGATTGGAGGTTATTTTGGATTAGAATTACAGGAAAAGCAAGAATATCATCCAGAAGCAATTGGGTTAAATACCGGCAGAAATGCTTTAGAATATATTTTGATGGCAAATAAATATAAGAAATTATACTTGCCATTTTATTCCTGTGACGTTCTTTTAGAACCTTTACAACATAATAATATTGAGCACGAATTTTATAGAATTGATGAAAATTTTGAGCCTTTGTTTGATTTCAAAAAGATTCAGGAAAACGAAGCTTTTTTATATATAAATTATTTTGGGCTTAAGGAAAATTATGTAAAAGAAATAGCAAGTCATTGCAAAAATCTGATTATCGATTCGTCGCAATCTTTTTTTTCAATGCCGATTTCTGGAATAGATACATTTTATTCTCCAAGAAAATTTTTAGGTGTTCCAGATGGAGGTTATGCTTACAGTAAATTAAAATTAGAAAGCGAATTACAGAAGGATATTTCCTTTAAAAGATGCGAACATTTGCTGAAAAGAATAGATATTTCAGCTGAAGAAGGTTATGCTTCTTTTGTTGCAAATGATCACAATTTAAACAATGAGCCAATAAAAATAATTTCAGATTTGACCAAGTCGTTTTTAACTTCTTTTGATTATAAGGCAATTGCAACTCGAAGGAAAAATAATTTTAACTATCTTCATCACCTGTTAAAAGGAAAAAATAGGCTGAAGATTGATGACGCCGATGAAAATATCCCTATGGTTTATCCTTTTTGGCAAGAAGATGAGACTTTGAAATCGAGATTATTGCAAAATAAAATTTATACAGCTACTTATTGGCCAAATGTTTTTGAGTGGTGTAAAGAAGGCGATTTGGAATATAAAATGGCAAGAGAAATTATTTATTTGCCTATTGACCAACGCTATTCTGAAAATGATTTAGACAGAATTTTAGAAATAATTAAAAACCAAATACAATGAATATTGAAGGACGACACGTTACTTTACGGGCAATTGAAGAAGGAGATTTAGAAATATTGCAAAAATGGGCAAATAATCCAGAAATACAATATTGGCTTGGCGGATGGCATTTTCCAACCAATATGAACGATCAAAAAAAATGGTTTTCAGGACTTTCTGTAGGTTCAAATAACCAAAGATTTGCCGTTGAGACTAAAGATTTGGGCATAATCGGAACAGCAAATTTAGTTGACATTGACTGGAAAAATAGAAATGCGTTTCACGGACTTCTTCTAGGAGATAAGGATATCAGAGGGAAAGGCTATGGTGTTGACACGATGATGGCTATTATCAAATATGCTTTTGAAGAATTAGGGCTTAATCGTCTTGACGGAACTGTTATTGAATATAATAACATATCATTTAATATGGTTAAAAAATGTGGATGGAAAGAAGAAGGAAGACAGAGAAAATGGTATTTCAGAAAAAATAAATATTGGGACAGAATTTTAATAGGAATTACAAAAGAAGATTATTTCGCCCTTATTAAGGAAAACAACTATTGGGGATCTTAATCTCAAGAAAAATAATATCATTAATGAATTTACTTGCCAAAATAATACGGAAGATAAAATATTTAATAAAAACACCAGTTGATAAAATTAATGTTCTTAGCAAGAGAAAAAAGCTGATTGCTAATTACAAAAATGCCGAAAAGTTGCTGATCATATTAGTTCCTGATGGTGATATCATTAATGGTGGCGTACTTTCTCTAGTCTCAATTCACAAAGAATTCACGAGACTTAAAAAGATTCACGGTTGTGAAGTACTTGCCGTAACAAACAATTATGAATGTGAAACTTATTTCTTAAAATTCACAAACTTCAAGAATGAAATGGAAGTTTATGACTTAAAAACCATTTTTAATGAATTGCCAAATATAAAAGAATTGCATTTTCACTTGCCAGAATTATTTATAAATGGATTTATAAATGATTTTGAAAATAAATGGTCGACAAAGCACAAAGAAATTTTTATAAATGCGAACACAAAAAGCATAAACATCTTGAATCAAAATATTGTTTTGATGCCAGAAATCAACTCTCTTGACAAACTGAAGAATATTTTTGGAAAAAATATTACGATGACAATGGCACACAAACAATATGCAAATCAAGAATTTAAGGATAAATATAACATTCCTGTTCATTATTTATCATCTTGGTTTAACCCTGTTCCATATGATGTAAAAGATTTCAAGGATAAGAAAAATTTGATTCTTTTTTCGCCTGATGAAATGTCGAGGACAAATATTCAGACCAAAAATTCGAAACAAGATTTGATAAATAGCATTCAGAAAAAATTTCCTGATTTTGAAATTAAGGTTATCAAGAAATTAAAATATGATGACTATAAAGCGCTAGTTTCTGAAGCAAAATTCATGGTAACTTTAGGCGAAGGCCTTGACGGATATTATACTGAAAATGTAATGTGTGGTGGCATTTCGTTTGCAATTTACAATACTGATTTTTTCACGCCAGAATATGATAATCTGCAAACTGTTTACAAAAGTGTCGACTTGCTTTTTGAAAGAATAAATATCGATATTCAATATTTCAATGCTAATCCTGATGCATTTAAAGCCTATAATGAAGTGCAGAAAGAAATAATTTATCGCGAATACAGCTATGAAAAATATCAAAAAAGAGTAGAAGATTTTATTTTAGGAAATTACGATTTTAAGTAAAATTTGCTTAAATCATTAAGAAAACAAACATGGTATATTTTATTATTGTAACGTATAACGGCATTGCTTGGATTGAAAAATGCTTGAACAGCCTGCAATTTTGTGATACAGATTATAAAACAATTGTTATTGACAATGGTTCGAATGATGGTACGCAAAAAGTTATCAGCCAATTTCCAGACGTAATTTTCATTCAATCGGAAGAAAATTTAGGTTTTGGAAAAGCCAACAATATCGGAATTGCAAAAGCAATCAGAGAAGGAGCAGAATATCTTTTTCTTTTAAATCAAGATGCTTATCTTTACAAAGGTTCGGTTAAAAAAGTAATTGAACTTTTTGCAAAAGATGAAACAATCGGAATTATTTCGCCAATTCATTACACCGGGAATGGTAAAAATTTAGATATTTCATTTTATGAATATGCAAAGCAGGCAAATACTCCTGAATTGATGGGAGATCTGCTTCAAAATGATTATAAAGATTTGTATAAAACTAATTTTGTGAACGCTGCTGCTTGGATTGTCAAAAGAAGCGCTTATGAAAAAATTGGACTTTTCCATCCAATATTTGATCACTATTCTGAAGATGTAGAATATGTGTATAGAATGCAGGAAAATAATTTAGAGATTTATATTTCTCCTTATTTATCTGTAATTCATGATAGAACAGACAGTGGTAAAGTGAAATTCTTTAATCCTTATCTCACTATTTACAGAATGTTCTTAATGAGTTTCTTAGGGTTTGGAGGGTTTAGCTATTTCAGCATCTTTGTTCGTTTTATATTTTATTTTTTCGCAAATGTTTTTACATTCAAATTTAAAAATGCTTATTTATTGGTGTTTTATTATGTAAAATCTTTAAAATCACTTTATAAATTAAAAACAAATCAGTATAAATTAGCTATTGAAGATTATTAACCAAATTCTTAAATAGTTATTAGTATGTCTAGCCCCAACATCTAATGATAAAAGTAAATATAATAATGACGACCTTCAACATAGAAAATTATGTTGAAAAATCGATTAAAAGTGTATTGGATCAAGAAACAGAATATGCTTATAACCTAATTATAGTTGATGACTGTTCAACTGATGGAACTGTAGCAGTCATAAATAATATCATGAATTCGCATCCAAATGGGAATTTTATAGAATTGCATCAAAATAGTGTTAATTTAGGCGTAGTAAAGAATTCAAGAAAGATACTTAGTCTGGCAAAAGCGCCTTATGTAGCCATGATTGACGGAGATGATTATTGGATTGATAATTTGAAGTTGGAAAAACAGGTTGGTTTTTTAGAAAATAATCCTGAATTTAACTCTTCAGCAGGAATTGTAAAGAAGTTATTTGAAGATACCGGAAAAATGAAAATATTTCGTGATGGCTGGAATCATGAAAAGAAAGAGGAGTATATGCTTCGTGATTATTTAGTTGGACCATTTTCACAAACGAGTAGTTATGTATATAGAAACAATTTTACGTTTCCAGATTGGTTTAATAATTTGCAATCAAACGATGCGACTATTTTTATTCTCGCAACAAATACGGGCAAAATAAAATATTTTAAAGAAGTTTTCAGTGTTTATAGAGTTCGGAATAATAATTATTCGAGTAATAAAAAAGCTAAAAAATCAAATGAAAAAACAGCTTATTTTTTAAATCAAATTGATAATCATTTTCATAAGAAATATCACAGAACAATAAGAGTAAGGCATTTAATTAATAATGTATATTATAAATTTATGGATGGAAGAAATAAAGCATTTCAACTAATAGGAAAAGCATTGGTATTGTCGCTTTATTTAATTAATAAGTATATGGTCAAAAACTAAAAGCCAAGCCGTTTTAATAGTATTTTTAAAAAAAATTTTCGATCCCAAATCATAAAATTATCTACTGCACTATTAATGAAAAATTTTTGAAAAAAAATTTTTGAAAAAAAATAATTTATGATTTATTTTATTGATCAAACTTCTGAACGAGATCACCATATGGTTTTCAACTCGTCGATTTTAAAAATACTAGTGAAAATGTATCCACTAGAAAAAATAATTTCCCACGGAAACGCTTCAAATCACAAAAGTATAAAAGAACTTTTAAGTAATAAAGAACTGAAAAATATAACTTTTGCTCCCATTGTTTATACCAAAAGCAGATCTGAAAGCAAAGTCTTAAAAGGATTAAATTACATCATTAAAGAAAATAGAAGGAGGTTAATGTTTAAAGAAGTACTTTCAAATACCAATGAAAATGATTTGGTATTTGTTTCAATATCAACTTTTTCCTCTTTATATGTGTTTAAAAAACTGAAGTCTAAATTTCTTGTTCCAACCATATTAGTATTGCATGGCGATTTGGATTTTGTCTACAATTCAAATAACAAGCTTGAAAAATTGATTGGAACGACTTACAAGAAAATTTTTAATACTTTTGCGCCGAATTTTTATTACTTGCTTTTGAATAAAATTTCAAAAGAATACTTGATGCAGGATGGATTTTTGAAAAAAGAAGAAATAGTTGAAATTAACCATCCGCACAACATGCTCAATGTAGATGTGACTGAAAAAGAAATAGCTGAAAACGGCATTTACTCGTTTGGACATATTGGGAGCATGGAAGTAGAAAGAAAAAATTCTCATTATATTTATCAATTAGCGGAGAGATTTAGCTCAGAAATAACAGATAATAAAGTTTCTTTTCAAGTTATAGGGTTAATAACTTCTAGTATAATTCCTTATAAAAACAAGTGGGTTTCAGAAATGGCAGGCAATGCAAAAGAAGACAAGCCTGATTATTTAAGCAGAGAAGACTATGAATCAAAGTTGCAAAAACTAGATTATTCATTGTTTTTTTATGATACAAATCAATACATTTTTAGAACAAGCGGTGCAATAATTGATGCAGTTGCTGCTTGTATTCCATTTATCGTCTTGAAGCACCCCATCTTTGATTATGTTTTTCAAGAAGCTGGAGATGTAGGTTTTCAATGCAAAGACTTAGATGAAATGCATGATTTGATTAAGAAAATAACATCAGGAGACGAAGAGATAGTGCATCAATATAAAACACAAGTTTTAAATTTAATGAAAATTAGACAAAGATTAAGTGTTGAAGAAGTAGCCATAGATTTTAAAAGGCAAATTGACGAAATGGAACTTCGTAAAATATAAACTTATTCTAAAAATATAGATATTATTAAATGATTCCATATCTCATAATTTTTTTATTTGTAGCGATACTTTTTTTTCAAAAAAATGAAAATAAGGTTTCTTTCAAATTTTATGCAATATTAGCCTTACTTATCGCATTTTCTGGTTTCAGAGATATGATAGGAGGTTTTGATGTATATATTTATGGTGAAGTATATGAATCATCAAAAGAATTTCTTGCTTTATATACGGCTTTTGAAGGAGGATTTAAAACGTACTACTTGTTATTGAGAAATATAAATGAAGACCGTTATTTTATGTTCTTTATAACAGCTGCAATAATCCTTTCGATGCAATTTTTTGCAATTAAAAAAAATAGTCCCTTAATTTATTTTTCGATTTTTATTCTTTTTTGCAAATTTTTCTTAATGTCTTTTGTGTATTTAAGACAAGGGATGGCAATGGGAATTATATGGCTTTCATTGCCTTATATCTTGCAACGTAAATATTTGAAATTTTTTGCTTTAGCAGGCCTTGCTTTTTTATTTCACAAAAGTTCACTCATATTTTTGCCCATGTATTTTATTGCAAATGTAAAATTCAAAAACCTGAATATGTTTGTTATTTCTGTCGTGACCTTGATAATTGCTGTATCGCCTCTTTCCGCTATAATATTAGAATTATTGGCTGAAAATGCAGATGCAAAAGTCGGCACGTATGTTCAATTGTCAGGCGGGATAAATTTCTTTTACCTGATTGAATCAATTGTTTTGATTTATTTATTGCTTAAATTTAGAAGCGAGTTTTATAAAACAGAATTTGGCACATTAATTTTAAATGGATTATTTGGATACACAATTGTCAATATAATGGCATTGACAAATGCTTCTTTCTTAAGATTTGGTTGGTATTATTTCATCTTTTTGGCGTTAGCGTTGCCTTATATTTATAAGTTCATTTCAGATGTGAAACTCAGAATGAATTTTAAATTATTGATCTTTATATATTACAGTGCACTCTTTTTTAGATTATTGATTTCTTTTGATGATGGAGATTTTATGCCTTACAAATCTATATTTCAGGACTTTAGAAGAAATGGACGTTGGGAAATATTGGAATACAGATAATAATATGATAAAAATAACAGTTTTCACGCCTACTTTTAATCGAGCTTATCGCCTCAAAGAGCTTTATGATTCGCTATTACACCAATCTTATACTAATTTTGAATGGCTTGTTGTGGATGATGGAAGCACCGATGATACAGAAGAATTAATTTCTAATTTTAGCAATGAGAACCATATAAACATCCGTTATTTTATTCAAAAAAATGGAGGGAAACATATAGCGATAAACAAAGGCGCGAATGAAGCTGCTGGAGAATTATTTTTTATTGCTGACAGCGATGATATTTTGCCTAAAAATGCATTAGAAAAAGTTGCCGAATATTATGAGACAGTTAAAGCCAATCCAAAAATCGGAGGCGTTTCTGGAAGAAAAGCTTACTATGACGGAAAATTAGTTGGAAATAATAAAGCATTCAGCCCAATTATTGCAGATGCTGTAGAAATCAGATATGAAGAAAAAATTCAAGGTGATTTAGCAGAAGTTTTTAAAACAGAAGCTTTGCGAGAATTTCCTTTTCCAGAATATGAAAATGAAAAGTTTTGCCCTGAAGTTTTAATATGGAATAGGATTACCTCTAAATATAAGCTTTTGTATTTTGACGAACCAATATATTTATGTGAGTATTTAGAAGACGGTTTGACAGCCAAAATCGTCAAAATCAGAATGAATTCGCCCTTGGCAACGATGGATACTTATTCAGAATTAGAAAAAAAGAACATTCCCATTAGTCATAAATTAAGAGCTAATATTAATTTTTGGAGATTTTCGTTCAATAGTCAACTTGCTTTTTCTAAAAAAATCAGTAGAGTGTCATTTTTGCTAACCCTTTTGGGATTGCCAATTGGTTTTGCAATGTTTTTTAGAGACAAAAGAAATAATCAATGAAAATATTGCAGATCATAAATAATATGGAAACTGGGGGAGCAGAAAAATTGCTTCTAGAAAGTTTGCCATTATACAATAATGCAGGTATTAAAATGGATATTTTGGTTTTAAATGACCACAATTATCCATTTATGGAGCAACTCAAAGAACTAAACTGTTGCAATATTTATTCTTTAGGACAAAAATCTGTTTACAATCCGTTGCATATTTTTCAAATTATTCCATTCTTGAAAAAATATGAGATTGTGCATGTACATTTATTTCCAGCACAATATTGGGTTGTGATTGCAAAATTACTTTCATTTTCTAAAACGAAATTAGTTTTTACTGAACATAGTACTTCCAATAGAAGAATACAAAGTTCATGGATGAAATATATTGATCGTTTTATTTATAAAAAATATCATAAGATTGTATGCATAACACCCAGGGTTTTTGAGGTAGTAAAAAATCATGCCAACCTCCCTGAAGCAAATCTTCAGATAATTTTAAATGGGGTTAATGTTGACAAATATAGAAATGCTGAAGCATTACCTAAAGCTGATTTCTTCCCAGAGTTTAATGGAGATGAGAAATTTATAATACAAGTTTCTTCTTTCCACGGACCAAAAGATCAAGAAACGCTTATACGTGCTGTAAGTCTTTTACCAGAAAATATAAAATTGCTTTTGGCAGGGGATGGAATTGCCAGAAAAAATTCTGAAGTTTTAGTCGCTTCTCTGAAACTTGAAAAAAGAGTTTTTTTCTTAGGACTTCGCATGGATATTCCAAACTTGTTGCAAAATGTTGATATAATAGTTTTGTCTTCAAGGCATGAAGGTCTTTCACTGTCAAGTATAGAAGGAATGGCTTCTGGGAAACCTTTTATAGCGTCTGATGTTCCTGGATTATCAGAAATTGTTGGAGGTTTTGGATTGCTTTTTCAAGTAGGAAATGAGAAAGAATTGGCAGAATATATAACAAAACTTTTATCTGATAAAGAATATTATTCGTCAATTGTTGATAATTGCCAAATCAGGGCACAAGAATTTACTATCCAATCAATGATTGACAAACATATCAAATTATATAAAAATATATTAAATCATAATTCGGCAAATATTATAAAATAACATTCATGAAAGTGCTTCAAATCATAAATAGCCTTGATGCTGGTGGCGCCGAAAAACTGCTTTTAGAGACTATTCCCCTTTATAATAAAAAAGGAATTCAGATGGACATCTTGGTGTTTAATGGGGAAGATTATCCATTTATGAAAGAATTAAAATTGACAAATTCTTGCCAAATTTTTTCATTAGGAAGTAGTTCTGTTTACAATCCACTGAACATTTTTAAGATAATTTCGTATTTGAAAAATTATGACATTTTACATGTGCATTTGTTTCCTGCACAATATTGGACTGTCTTGGCAAAGTGGATTTCTTTTTCAAAAGTAAAACTGGTTTTTACAGAGCATAATACTCACAATAGAAGAATGAACAATCTTGTTTTTATAATTTGCGACAAGATTATATATAGTGGTTATAAAAAAGTAATTTGCATTACTTCTGAAGTGAAAAGGATTCTTGAAAACCATTTAGGTAAATCAGGTAAAAAATTTCCGGTTATTGAAAACGGGATCAATCTTAATGCTATAAAAAGTGCTCTTCCTTATGAAAAAACAGCACTTATTTCAGGTATTTTTGAAGATGATAAAGTGTTGATCCAAGTTTCTGCTTTTCGCGAACAGAAAGACCAGCCGACTTTGATAAGGTCGCTAAAAAATCTTCCAGAAAATGTAAAGCTCATTTTAGTTGGAGACGGTATCTTGCGGAATGATTGTGAAGCCCTTGTGAAAAAACTTGAATTAGAAGAACGAGTTTTCTTTTTAGGATTGCGTATGGATGTTTCCCGCTTGTTAAAAACTGCTGACATTATAGTGTTGTCTTCAAAATATGAAGGTCTCTCATTATCTAGCATGGAAGGGATGGCATCAGGAAAGCCTTTTATAGCTTCAGATGTCCCAGGGTTAACTGAAGTTGTGAAAAATGCTGGGATATTATTTCCTCAAGGTGACGAAGAGGCTTTAGGCAAAGAAATTTCAGATTTGCTCGCCAATGTAGAACATTATAATATCACGGTTCAAAAATGTTTGAAAAGATCTGAAAAATACGATATTACAAAAATGGTAGACAAACATCTAGAGCTATACAAATCGATTCTTAAAAACTAATGAAAAAAGAAAAAGTACTTCATATAATCACTGTGTCATTTGTCATCAATCATTTTTTTGGCAAGCAGTTTTTATACTTAAATGCCAAAACTGAGAACGAATATCATTTAGGATGTTCTTCTTCAAAAGAATTTTTAGCACTATCTGAACCTTTAGGATATATTCCCTTTGAAGTAGAAATTACTCGAAATATCAGTCCGATAAAAGATTTAAAGGCAATAATTAAGATTTATAAATATATAAAAGCAAATAATATAGATGTCGTTGTGGGACATACGCCAAAAGGTGGAATGGTGGCAATGATCGCTTCTTTTTTTGCAAATGTTTCTAAAAGAGTTTATTTCCGTCATGGAATTATCTATGAAACAAGCAAAGGTTTCAAAAGATTTTTATTGAAAAATATAGACGCCATAACCGGCAGTTTTGCTACAGTCGTGGTCTGCGTTAGTAAATCAGTAAAGGAAAGAAGCGAAAAAGACAAGCTAAATAATCCGAAAAAGAATGTAATTCTAGGATTAGGAACCTGTAACGGAATCGATACTGAAAACAAATTTAATCCTGAAAAAGCAGATTTTGAAAAGGTTGAAGCAATTAAGAAAAATCTTGAAATTGAAGACGGAGATAAAGTTTTAGGTTATGTGGGAAGAATTGTCAAAGACAAAGGCATTGAAGAACTGATTGATGCTTGGAAAATTATTAAGCCTCAATTTCCTAATGTAAAACTTTTGCTTGTAGGGCCAATCGAAGAAAAGGATTCTATCTCTGAAGAAGCTAAAACTATAATTTCGACAGATAAATCTATTATTTTTACTGATTTTGTACTTGATTCTGCACCTTATTTCAGTTTAATGGATATATTTATACTGCCAACATATCGCGAAGGCTTTCCGACAGTTTCACTTGAAGCATCTTCAATGGAGATTCCTGTGATTATAACAAAAGCGACGGGTTGTACCGAATCAATTCAAGAAGATATAACAGGTGTTTTTATAACGCATGAGCCAAAAAATATTGCAGAAAAAATCTTATTTTATTTGAATAATGATGAAATTGCAAAGCAACATGGAAAAAACGGACGAAAGTTTGTAAGGGCAAATTTTGAGGAATCTAAAATCTGGAATCATATTTCCGATAATTTAAAATATTAAGATGAAAGTTCAAATTACAGGAGCCTCAGGTTTTGTCGGCCAAAATCTTTTAAATTATCTTCAAAGCAAAGGTTTTGAAACAACTCAGCTCTCACTTCGAAATGAAGATTGGAAAAATTTAGTTGATTTAAAATCAGATGCCTTGATTCATCTGGCTGGAAAAGCACACGACACAAAAAATACAAGTGAAGCTTCTGATTATTTTAAAATCAATACCGATTTGACAAAAGAATTGTTTGACATTTTTTTGCAAAGCGAAATCAAGGACTTTGTTTATTTCAGCAGCGTTAAGGCAGCCGCTGACGAGGTGAAAACGATTTTAGACGAAAATGTTATTCCTGATCCAAAAACACCTTACGGAATTTCAAAACTGAAAGCAGAAGAATATATCTTGTCTAAAAAATTACCTGAAGGAAAAAGAATTTTTATTATCAGGCCTTGCATGATTCATGGACCAGGAAACAAAGGAAATTTGAATTTATTGTATGGATTTGCTAAAAAAGGATTGCCTTATCCATTAGCATCTTATGAAAACAAACGCTCTTTTTTAAGCGTAGAAAATTTATGCTTTGCAGTTGAACAGCTTCTTAAAAATGAAATTTCTTCGGGAATTTATCAGTTTGCAGATGATGAAGCTTTGTCGACCAATGAAGTGATTGCACTTGCAGGAAAAAGTTTGGGTAAAAAAGCAAAGATGCTGAAAGTTCCAAAATCGATCATCAATGCTATTGCAAAAGTAGGTGACAAGTTAAAGTTGCCTTTAAATTCAGAGCGTCTGCAGAAACTGACAGAAAATTATGTGGTAAGCAACACTAAGATTGTAAAAGCTATCGGAAAACCTTTTCCGGTTTCTTCAAAAGATGGATTATTGAAAACATTTGAATCGTTTCGTAAATAAAAATAGATGCATTATTTAATAATTTTATTGACACTTTTTGTTTTAGAGCTGGTCTATTTCAAGATTGCTGACCGTTTTAATATCATTGACAAGCCAAATCACAGGTCGTCGCATACTGACATCACTTTGCGTGGCGGAGGTATTATTTTTCTAATGGCGATGCTCATTGCTTGCTTTTTGGGAGATGCTTCTATTTTATTTACAATAGCTGTTTTAGTTGTCGGAATTATCAGTTTTGTCGATGACATTAGGCCCTTGCCAACGATTCCAAGGTTTGGTGCACATATTCTTGCTACAATTTTAGTGTCTTATGAACTCGGATTCTTTGAAGGAAATTTATGGTTTATGCCTTTGATTTTCATCGGAATGATTGGCTGGATAAATGCTTTCAATTTCATGGATGGCATTAACGGAATCACAGTTTTGTATGCCTTTGTGTCCATCCTAACTTTTCTTTATATATTTCAAAATGATTCTGTTTTTGAACTTCTCATTTTGATGGCTTTGGCCTGTATCGTTTTTGGATTTTTTAATGTCAGAAAGAAAGCCAAAACATTTGCAGGTGATGTTGGCAGTGTTGCCATGGCAGTTTTCTTAGGATATATGATGCTTAAGGCAATTTTTGGGCTGAACAATATAGCTTATTTACTTTTATTTTCTGTCTATGGAATTGATGCTGCAATCACAATTTTATACCGTTTGAAAAATAAAGAGAATATTTTTCAACCCCATCGAAGTCATTTATATCAATATTTGGCTAATGAATTGCGTTGGTCACATTTGAAAGTCTCCTTTTTATACGCGTTTGTACAGTTTTTTATTAATTTTGGTACTATATATTTAATTGATAATCACGAATTCTCTTGGGAAGGAACAGCAATTGTATTGTCTTTGCTTACCGTGACTTATCTCTTTATAAGGAGTAATGTGAAGAAGAAAATCACAGAATGAAACAAAAAATTTTTATAATTGGAGCAGGTGGAGTTGGTCGCGAAATACTCGCAGTGCTGCAACATACCTCTTTAAAAAATGACTTTGAAGTTGCAGGCTTTATTGATGACGGAGTTGAATCAGGGATTTTGATCAATGGAATTAAAGTTGCTGGAGGAATTGAATATTTATTAAAAAAAGAGAATGCTAGTGTTGTTATTGGCATTGGAAATCCGAAAATCAGAAGGCAGCTAATTAACAAGCTTTCTGATAAGAATTTTGATTATCCAGTTATAATTCATCCAAAAGTTTCATTGCATGATTCCTCAAGAATTGCAGTCGGAAAAGGAACTTTTATTACAGAAGGATGCATAATAACGACAGACGTTTCAATAGGAGATTTTTGTTTTTTGAATATTGGAGTAACAATTAATCATGACGCTAAAATTGAAGAAAATTGCGTTTTAATGCCAGGAGTTCGAGTAACTTGTGGTGTGAATTTAGGAGCCGATTCTTTTGTAAGCGCAAATTGTGTACTTTCAAGTCCAATTTCTATTTCTTCTGAAAGCTGGATTACAGAGTCTATACGATAAAATTTATGGCAAAAAGAATCTTTGATATTATTTTTTCAATCTTGCTTTTGCTATTATTTGGCGCTATTATTTTTATAGGATTTGTTTTAACAAGCATTGATACAGCGTCTAACGGACTGTTTTTTCAAAGAAGAGTTGGACAGCACGGTACATTTTTTACAATATATAAATTAAAAACAATTCACCCTAGAACTCGAAAAATATCAAGTTTAGGAAAGTTGTTCAGGAAGTATAAAATTGACGAATTGCCTCAGCTGTATAATGTTTTAATCGGTAATATGAGTTTTGTGGGGCCAAGACCTGATATCTCAGGATATTATGATAACTTGCATGGAGAAGATCGAAAAATTTTAGAATTAAAACCAGGAATTACAAGCCTTGCTTCAATAAAATATAAAAATGAAGAGGAAATTTTGTCGAGGCAAGAATATCCGTTAGAGTATAATGACACCGTTTTATTTCCGGATAAAATAAAGATGAATCTGGATTATTACTACCATCGCACTTTTTTTGGCGATATTAAAATTATTATAAAAACAATTTTTAGATAGCTGTTTTTAGCACACAAAGAATGGAGAAACCAAAAATATGGCTTTCATCGCCACACATGGGTGGCAAGGAAATGGTTTATATAAACAAAGCCTTTGAAACAAATTGGATTGCGCCAGTTGGGAATAATATTACTGAATTTGAAAAAGATCTAGAAAATTATTTTGAAAATTCTCATGTAGCAGCTTTGAATTCTGGAAGCGCAGCTTTGCATTTAGGCTTGCTTTTATTGGGAGTTTCTAAAGGAGATGAGGTGTTGGTCCAGACACATACGCACATTGCTTCTGTAAATCCTGTGATTTATCTTGGAGCAACACCAATATTTATTGATAGCGAAATTGATACTTGGAATATATGTCCTGAAATCTTAGAAAATGCCATCGAAGACCGCATCAATAAAGGAAAAAAGCCGAAAGCAATTATTGCCGTGGAACTTTATGGGATGCCTTACAAAGCAGATGAAATTCGATCTGTTGCAGATAAATATCAAATTCCAATTCTGGAAGACAGCGCTGAAGCTTTAGGGAGCACTTATAAAAATCAAAAATGTGGGACTTTTGGAGATATTGGCGTACTTTCTTTTAATGGCAATAAAATAATTACTACCTCTGGCGGGGGAGCAATTATGACAAAAACTCCAGAGATTAAAAATAAAGCTGTTTTTTTATCTACCCAAGCTCGTGACAATGCCCCGCATTATCAGCATAGTGAAGTGGGGTACAATTATAGGATGAGTAATATCTGTGCCGGAATTGGGCGAGGCCAGATGGAAGTGCTGCATAAGCACATAGCTCTGAGAAGAAAAATGAATGCCTTTTATTCTGATTTTTTAAAAGATGTTGATGGCGTAACTGTTTTTTCAGAACCGTCAAAAGATTTTTATTCAAATCACTGGCTATCTGCAATTTTAGTAGATTCAAATAAAACTGCAGGCAAAACAAGAGAACATTTGCGTCTTGCCTTAGAAAAAGAAAACATTGAAAGCAGGCCTTTGTGGAAACCTATGCATTTACAGCCAGTTTTCGCTTCCTATCCTTATTATGGAAATGGAATTTCTGAAGCGCTTTTTGAAAATGGGTTGTGTTTGCCATCTGGTTCAAATTTAACTGAAGATGATAAAAATAGGATTAAACAAACACTGAGAATTTTTTTCAAATAGTAGCTGAAAATTAATGAAATTTTTAATCAATTAAGATTTTTAAAGAATCGTTTAAAATTATTTTCTTTAAAAAATGATTTTTTTTTGAGGAATATATAAAATTTTAATATTTATTTAGCAATGATGTTTTTTTGTGTAACTTTGCGGGGTTAAATAGTTTGAATATCCCCGATAAAATTTTGAAAATTGAATAAATTCGATAAAAAGAATTTCAACTCTGATATGGATAATTTTGTATCAGGTTTAAAAGAAAGGTTTAGTTTCAATAATCTGGGATTTCTTCCTAGATGGCTTGTTTTATTAATTGATTTAGGTATTATTCTGTTTTCAGCAGGTACTACTTTTTTTCTTTTAAGAGGGATTAAACTTGAATATATACCAGAAAATTATTATTTTCATGGGCTCGGTTTGTACTTTGTAATAAATATTTTCTTTTTCTGGATATTTAGAACTTATTCTGGCATTATCAGGCACTCATCATTTATAGATGCGGTCAAAATCTTCTTTTCTCAATTATGTACTTTGCTGACATTAATAACAGCAAATTTTGTATTTCTAATTGATCATGACTATAAAATTTTTCTTAGCACTGGTATCTTCATAAACGTTGTGCTTTCGTTTACGCTTCTTTTCTTTTATCGTATAGTTGTTAAACAAACTTTTGAAAGATATTTTAATGTTTCACATGTTGAAGGACGAACTCGCGCGTTAATTTATGGCTTTGATAATAACGCTATTGCTGTTGCAAATGCTCTTCGTGCAGAAAACCCAGGCAGATTTAAACTTATAGGATTTGTTGACAAATCTAACCAAAATGCATCTAAAAGAATTCTTGATCTTCCAATACTTCAGATGAAAAGAAAGGTCTCGGTTATTATGAGATCAATTGGAGCCGAGGCGCTTATCATTGCTGACAAAGGTTTGACCAAAGAAGAAAGAAGTTTAATAGTCGAAGAATGCCTTGAATACAACTACAAAGTTTATACTATTCCGCTTATTACCGATTGGGAAAATCAAGAAGAAATATCTAAAAACATCAAAAGTTTTGAAATTCAAGATTTGCTTGAAAGAAAACCGATTGTGCTTGACATGAAGTCCATTTCTTCTCAATTATATGGAAAAACAATTTTGGTTACAGGTGCTGCGGGATCAATCGGTAGTGAGATCGTTCGCCAGGTTATTGGTTTTAATCCTAAGACAATTATCATTCTTGACCAAGCTGAAACGCCATTGCATAGCCTTGCATTAGAGATAGCAAATTGCAATCCAAATATTGAAATAAAAAATGTTTTAGCAGATGTAAGAAATAAGCAGGTACTAAAACAAATTTTCAAGTTCTATAAGCCTCAAGTTGTTTATCACGCTGCAGCTTATAAACATGTTCCATTAATGGAAGAAAATCCTTCTCAAGCAATATTTACCAATGTTATGGGAACAAAAAATATTGCTGATTTATCTCAAAAATATAATGTAGAAAGGTTTGTAATGGTGTCGACTGACAAAGCTGTGAATCCAAGCAGCGTCATGGGAGCCAGTAAAAGAATTGCAGAGAAATATGTGCAATCGCTACATTATAAATTTAAAGGCGATTCTGGCAATAATCTAACAAAATTCATTACAACTCGTTTTGGAAATGTTTTAGGTTCAAATGGTTCAGTTGTGCCACTTTTCAAAAAGCAGATAGAAGAAGGAGGGCCAATTACTATAACTCATCCGGATATCATTAGATATTTTATGACCATTCCTGAAGCATGTCAATTGGTTCTTGAAGCTGGAGCTATGGGCAATGGCGGAGAGATTTTTATCTTTGACATGGGCAAACCAGTCAAGATAATTGACTTGGCAAGAAAGATGATAAAACTGGCTGGGTTTATTCCGGAAAAAAATATAAAAATAAAAATTGTAGGATTGAGACCCGGAGAAAAATTATATGAAGAATTGTTAAATGATTCTGCTAAAACCTTACCAACTCACCACGAAAAAATAATGATTGCAGAAGATTATTTTGATGATTTTGAAGCTGTCACAATTGCAATACAAGAATTAATTGATATTTCAGAGCTTACAACCAATCAGGAAATAGTCTCAAAAATGAAAAATATAGTTCCTGAATTTAAAAGCTTGAACTCGATTTTTGAATCACTTGACAAAAATATCGAAGAACAACAAGATCTTACAGCTTAATCATAAAATAGTATATTTACACCATTCAAAACATACACATGAAACATTTATTAAAATTCGTATTTCTTTTCTCAATATCGCTGGCACTATTTTCTTGTGCATCGCCTAAAAAAATGATTTATTACCAAAACATCGATGAGCTTGATAGAAATGCACCTGCAGAAAGTTTTGAGCCGATGTTGCAGCCTGATGATTTGATCAAGATTGTGGTTTTGGCAGAAAATCCAGAAGCGGCAGCGCCTTTTAATGTCTTTGCAACGGGAGATAAAGAGCTGTCAAAAAATGGTCAGCCAGATGATACTTATTTAATTGATGTCAATGGAAAAATAAGATTTCCAATAGTTGGGGAATTGCATCTTGCTGGTTTGACAAAAACAGAAGCAAAAGATTTAATCACCACTTCACTAGCAAAATATCTTTCAAATCACTCTGTGAATTTAACGATTATGAATTTTAAGGTAACCGTTCAAGGTGAAGTTGTAAAACCAGGAATAATCAACCTTCTGTCAGAAAGGCTTACACTTGTTGAAGCGTTAAGCATGGCGGGCGATCTTACAATTTATGGAAAAAGACAAAATATACTGTTAATTAGAGAATCGAATGGGAAAAAAACTTTTGCAAGAGTGGATATTACAAAAGCTGATTTCATAAATTCACCTTATTATTATCTCGCACAAAATGATATAGTTTATGTCGAACCAAATAGAACCAAAGTAGATTCATCTGTTATCGGGCCAAATACTGCCGTAGTCTTCTCTGTAATTACTCTTTTAATGACGATTATAGCCTTAACAATTAAATAATATATGCAACCAAATACAGACTATATCATAAAAAAAGAAGCTGAGATTAATATACAAGAGCAGCTGGGAAAATATATAATCCATTGGAAATGGTTTGCTTTAGCTATTATTCTATCGCTCTCATTTGCATATATTTTTTTAAGATATTCAACACCCTTATATAAAGCTTCATCAACAATTATTGTCAAAGATGATAAAAAAGGAGGGGTTGCTTCAGAATTTGCAGCATTTTCAGATAAAGGGTTGTTAGGCGGAGCAAAAAACAATGTTGATAATGAAATCGAAATTCTAAAATCTCGAACCTTAGTAGAAAAAACAGTTGCTGCATTAAAGCTTAATATTTTATATATTAATCAAGGTCGAGTAAAAGCTGTTGAATTATATAAAAATGCACCAATATCATTAAATTTTTCAGCTTCAAACTTAGAAAATAAGAATAAGTCACACAATTTTAGAATTGAATCTGTATCTGATTCTAGCTATAAATTATTTGAAAATGAAGATAAAGAAATTGGAGTTTTTAAATATGGTAAAACAATAAATACTGTAAAAGGTCAATTAAGTGTTGTTAAGACGAGTCCTAGTTCAAATGGGCAAGGGGCGAGAAGTTTTTCTATCGATTGTATAGTGAATCCAATTGAAAATACTGCACAAACTTTTAAGGCAGGACTTTCTGTTACATCCTTAAGCAAAAATACTAGTATTATTGAGCTTTCCTATATTGATCCGGTAGGGCAGAGAGCTGAAGATTTTTTAAATGCTTTAGTGCAAATTTACAACTCAGATGCAATTGCTGATAAGAATATAGTTTCAGAAAAAACGTCTGAGTTTATATCACAAAGACTTGAATTAATTACTAATGAGCTTACAGATGTAGAGAAAAATGTCGAAGGATTTAAAAGACAAAACAATCTTACCGACATACCTTCTGAAGCTAGCATGTTTCTAGAAAGTGCGACAGAATATGAAAAAAATATCATTGAAACTCAAATGCAACAAAATTTGGTCAATTCAATGGCTGAATTTTTAAAAAATAGCACCTCAGATGAAATGATACCTACCAATATATTATCTGGTGATTCTGATGCTTCTCAATCTATTCAAGATTATAATACATTGCTTCTTGAAAGAAATCGTATTGCTGCAAATGCTACACTAGATAATCCCGTTGTTAAAAATTTGGATCGAAAAATCCAAGCCATGAAACAAGATGTTGGGATGAGCTTGAATCGAATGAAATCTTCATTGGCAATTAAAAAAAGAGATTTAGAGGTTCAAGGAAATATTGCTAGCGGTAAAAAAGCACAAGTGCCAGAACTAGAAAGAAAATTCAGAATTATTGACCGCCAACAAAAAGTGAAAGAAGCGTTATATCTTTATTTGCTTCAAAAAAGAGAAGAAACTGCTTTGTCTTTGGCCGCAACTGTTGAAAATGCAAAAGTTGTAGATCCAGCATTAGTAGCTAAAACACCTGTGTCTCCACAGAAAAATATTATCTTTTTGATAGCCCTTGTAATTGGATTGATTATTCCATTTTTAATAATTTTAGTTATGGATTTTCTTGACAATAAAATTAAAACACGTAAGGATATTGAAGAAAGGCTTGTAGTTCCATTTATTGGCGATGTTCCAAAATCTATTTCAAATACTGAATTAATTCACTCTAATAGCCGTTCGAGTTCTGCAGAGGCTTTAAGAATTGTAAGAACAAACTTAGACTTTATGTTGAATAGAGTTCCTGAAGGTAGGGCTAAAACGATCTTCGTTACTTCAACATTTCCAAAAGAAGGAAAAACATTCATTGCTGTAAATCTTGCCGGAACTTTCGCATTATCGGGCAAGAAGGTGCTTTTAGTAGGAATGGATATTCGTAACCCAAAATTTGATGAATATCTTAAACTACCTGCAAAAGGTGTTACAACATTTCTTTCTTCTTCTAATTTAAATCTTTCTGAACTTATTATAAAACAACCTGATTACGAAAATTTTTATGTACTACCAGCAGGGGTTATACCTCCAAATCCAGCAGAATTGTTGATGGGACAGAAAGTCGATGAGATGTTTGAAATTTTAAAGAAAGAGTATGATTATATTATTGTAGATACTGCACCAGTAGGTCTAGTGACTGATACTATTTTGATAGCAAAAAATGCAGATACATTTATTTATGTAACTAGAGCTAATTATCTCGACAAGCGCATGCTTGCAATTCCGGAGAAACTTTATAAAGAAAGCAAATTGCCAAATATGGCTATGCTTTTAAATGATACTATAACCTCACAAAGTTACTCTTATAGTTATGGATATGGCTACGGTTATGGATATGGCTATGGCCAAGAAGTGAAAAAAGAACCTTGGTATAAAACAATATTCAAAAGATAATTACCTTTTAAAGAATTCATTATTTTTTAGAGCCTCTTTCAGGGGCTCTAATTTTTTTATCAAAAGCTTATTCTCAAAACTCTGGATGTGCTTTTCATGATGTATGTCAGATCCTGTAAAATCAATAAGACCCTTATCTAAAAGTTTTTGTGCTGTTTCGGTTTCTTTTTTTCCATAATATCCCACTGCAGAAAGAAGATTTAGCTGAAACAGGCAACCTGATTTTTTTAATTTTTCATATTCACTAAAATTCTGGTGGTAAAATACATATCTTTCAGGATGCGCCAACACTGGAATGTATCCGGCAACTTGCAATTCAAATATAATGTCATAAAGCTGAATAGGAGCATTTATATATGACATTTCTACTAATACATAATTATCTTTTAGCGTAAGTAATTTTTGAGATTTAAATAGTTTTACAAAAGAATCATCCATCATATATTCTGCTGCAGCATGCAAATCAACAGCCAGGTTTCTTTCTTCAAAATCTCGCAATACTAGTGATTGAGTATTTTCAATTATTTCTTTAGTATTATCCCAGATATTTGTAATTACATGTGGCGTTGCAGTAAATTGAGAAAATCCCATTTTTTTCATTGAATTCAATAAAAATAAGGTATCATTTATAGACTTAGCACCATCATCAATTCCGGGAAGGAGGTGTGAATGGATATCTGTATAGTTATCAGGAATTAAATCCTGAAGTCTCTGCGTTTTTTTTATGAAGGAGAACAAAGCTGCGTTATTTATTACTACAAAAATACTCTTTTTCTTATTGCTTTTATATACTATTTAAATGTTAAAATTAATATAACAACTTCTAGGTTTGCTTGATTTTGAAAAAGGACTATCTTTGAAGCTAATTTCAGGCAATAGAAAAATAATTAACCCCAAATGAGAATTTTAAAGCAGTTCGTAAAAAAATATTTTCAAAACTTTACTTATTTTTATAGGTATTTAGGGTATAGGGTTTTTGCCGTAATGGCATTGAGTATTTTGGTAGGTCTTTTAGATGGTATGGGACTTACCATGTTTTTGCCTTTGCTTCAAATGGCTGACGGACAAAGTTCGGCTAATTCTGAAAGTTTGGGCAATCTAGGCTTTTTTGTTAAAGCGCTTAATAACATAGGTGTTGATCTGACATTGATCAATGCGCTTATTTTCTTGCTCTTATTTTTTATCTTGAAAGGGATTGCAACTTATGCAAGCAGTGTCTATAAAATTTATGTGAGGCAATATTTTATTAGAAATTTAAGATTGAATCTTGTCAATGGCTTTACTAAATATTCTTTTAAATCTTTCGTGCTTTCTGATATCGGAAGAATTCAAAATACGCTTACTGGTGAAGTAGCCAGAGTTTCTCTTTCTTATACTTCTTATTTTTCCTGTTTTCAGAATATGATTTTAGTGGTAGTTTATATGCTTTTTGCTTTTATGGTTGACTGGAAATTTGCACTGCTGACATCTATCGGAGGTATTTTAACAAACTTGATTTATAGAACTATCTATAAAAAGACAAAGCAACAGTCAGGTTTGTTGACCAAAAATACTAGCGATTTTCAAGGACTTATTATTCAGTTTATACAAAATTTTAAATATCTAAAAGCTACAGGCTCTCTTAATGATTATTCTGACAAATTAAATAGTTCTGTTAAGGCTGTAGAATCAGTCAATACTTCCATCGGAAAACTTGACGCTAGAATCACGTCTTCTAGAGAACCTCTGCTTATTGCAGTAATTTGTGGGGTAATCGTACTTCAAATTTTTGTTATGCATGGTACTTTAGGCTCTGTTTTAGTCAGCTTGCTTTTCTTTTATAGAGCTTTAACTTCTTTGATGGGAATACAAACTAGTTACAATACATTTTTAAGTGTTTCAGGTTCTTTGGAAAATATGACTGATTTTGAAAAGCAGTTGCGATCTAACAAGGAGTCAAATGGAAAAGAGGCAATAGTTAGGTTTAATGACAAAATTATTTTAAAAGAAGTTGGCTTTGGCTATAATGACAATGATGGTATTTTAAATAAAATTAATCTTACGATACAAAAAAATCAAACTATAGCTTTCATCGGCGAAAGCGGTAGCGGAAAAACTACTTTGGTTAGCATTATAAGTGGGTTAATGCAACCCAACCTTGGACAGATAGAGGTTGATGGAATTGACTCTAAGCGTATTGATATTAAAACTTTTCAAAAAAGGATTGGGTATATTTCGCAAGATCCAGTTATTTTTAATGATACGCTGTTTAATAATGTGAGCTTTTGGGCTGAAGACAACCAAGATAACCGCCAGCATTTTGAAAATGCCCTTCGTCAGGCCTCAATCTTTGATTTTGTTGACAGTCTTCCCCAAAAGGGAGATACGGTTTTAGGCAATAATGGAATCAACCTTAGCGGTGGTCAAAAACAGCGTATTTCAATTGCGAGGGAACTCTACAAAAATATTGATATCCTTATATTAGATGAAGCTACTTCAGCATTAGATTCAGAAAATGAAAGAACAATTCAAGAAAATATTGATAATTTGCAAGGAGATTATACAATCATAATTATCGCCCACAGGCTTTCGACCGTTAAAAATGCTGATGTAATTTATTTAATGGAAAAAGGGAATATTACGGCTTCTGGTGATTTCAGTACACTTTTATCTAATTCAGAAAGATTTAAAAAAATGGTTGAAATACAAGATGTAAATTAGCATGCAAAGGATAAGTTTATTAGATTATGGACGTTTTTTTGCGGCACTAATTGTAGTCTTTTTTCATTATTTCTATAATGGCATAAGCAATGGAAAAATAACTTCCATAAGCCATATTGAGTCGGTTGCTGCGATCGCTAAATATGGGCATGTAGGTGTTTTGTTTTTCTTTATGATAAGTGGATACGTAATTTTTTATTCTGCCCAAAATAAGAAAGCTTCTGATTTTTTTTATTCAAGAATTAAAAGGCTATATCCTGCTTATTGGTTTGGCTTATTATTTACCTCTTTCTTTATAATTTTGTGGGGAGAAGGAACAAAAATGAAGATTTCTTCCTTTGAATTTTTTGTAAATATTACAATGCTTCAAGATTTGGTAGGAGTTAAGAGCGTCGACGGGGTGTATTGGACTTTGTGGTATGAATTGAAATTTTATTTTATTGTTTTTATATTTTTGTTATTCAAAAAAGATAATTGGATGTCTTTTTTCTTCAAGATTTGGCCAGTATTACTATTATTTGCTTGCATGATTGGTTTTAATTTGTTTGTGTTTAATATTAATTATGCTTTTTTTTCAATAGGCGTTTTATTTGCTATGATAAACAAAACAAAGACACCATTAATGTATATTTCTTTGATTCTGGCAGGAATATTATGTTTTTATAATGTTTATTTATTTTCCGAGAATAATTTTGATGTTGTAATTTATAGTGCGTTTGTAACATTGTTTATAGCTTTTTTTATATTAATTAATTTTGAAAAGGTTTATAGGCTGGAATTGCCTTATTCTTCCTTGTTAGGAGCTTTAACTTTTCCGTTATATTTAATTCATGCACATTTTGGCTATCTTTTTTTATCAAAATTTGCTACTGAGGAAAATAAAATTTTAATATATGCTGTATTACTTATTATTGTATTTTTAATTTCATATTTTATCCATCTCGTTATTGAAAAGAAACTAAATCACATGTGGGTAAATTTTTTTAAGATTACAATTATTCCTGTTTTGCAACTTGAAAAACTATTTAAAAAATAACACTAATGAATTTTTTTGATAAAATTATTAATTCTCTTTATGGTCCTTATATGTTCTGGTATCGAATGGACAGAGAGGATGGATTGGAAAATTATGGAGATGTTGTAGGACCTTATTTATTTAAAAAAATATCTGGCAAATCCCCTAAAAATTATGTTGATTTTTATCCTTACAGATATAGAAAGTCATTTCCTCATTATTTGACAGTTGGCAGTATTTTAAATAAGGGCACTAATTCAAAGAGCATAGTCTGGGGAAGCGGTATTATCAAAAAAGACCAAGATGTTAATCAATCCACTTTTTTAGCTGTTAGAGGTCCAAGAACGAGAGCAAGATTAATGGATTTAGGATTTAAGGTTCCTGAAATATATGGAGATCCTGCTTTGTTGCTTCCAAATTTTATAAAAAACACATCCGAAAAAAAATATGAGCTAGGAATCATTCCACATTATGTAGATTATGAAATGATCAAATCAGTTTTTGAAAATGATACAAGGGTTAAGGTGATTGATTTGTTAACGAGTGGTATTGAAAAAACTACACAAGAAATCTTAGAATGTAAAAAAATAGTATCTTCTTCCTTGCATGGTGTTATAGTTTCGCATGCTTATCATATTCCTGCGTTGTGGGTTAAATTTTCAGATAAATTGGCTGGAGATAATGTAAAGTTTTATGATTATTTTGAATCTTTAGATATTAATTATACACAAGAATTTTTTAGCAATATTAATACAACTGGTTATGATGATTTTATGAAATTGCTAAGTGAAAACCCATCAATTCTCCTTCCAGATTTAAATCTATTAGAATTGCGAAAAAAACAACTTTTATTATCTTGTCCGTTTAAATGAGAATAGGCTATAACCCACATAAGGATAAATTACAATCGTCTTCTGACTATTTTCATCAGGTGATAATACCAGTTTATATACCTAATTCAGAAGGATATTTTAAAGATAGCTTTACAATTTTAAAATATTGTCTCCAATCATTATTTAAAACGTCGCATTCCAAAACTTTTTTTACAATAGTCAACAATGGCTGTTCTCAAGAAGTTGTGCAATATTTAAATGAATTATTACAGCAATCTAAAGTACAAGAAGTAATTCATACTGAAAATATCGGCAAGCTAAATGCTATTTTAAAAGGTCTCAGCGGGCACAATTTTAAATTAATAACAATTACAGATGCTGATGTCTTGTTTGCTAATGATTGGCAACAAGAAACGTATAAGGTTTTTGATAAATTCCCAAAAGCTGGGGCAGTATCTCCAACACCTTCATCCAAGTTATATAACTATTATACGCATAATATTATTTTTGATAAATTTTTTTCGAAATCACTGCGATTCACAAAAGTCAAAAATCCTGAAGCGATGCGAGAATTTGCAAAAAGCATTGGTAATCCAGAATTTTACAAACCAAGCCATTTAAGTGATTATCTTGCTATTGAAAATCAAGATTGTCGAGCTGTAATAGGTGCTGGCCATTTTGTTTGTACTTATCGCAATGATATATTTAAAGACAGAAATAAAAATCACTCGCCTTATAATCTTGGAGGCGACAGTGAGCGACTTTTTCTGGATGAATCTGTTGTGAAAAAAGGATATTGGCGTTTATCGACCGAAGATAATTATGCATTTCATATGGGGAATTCTATCGAGCCATGGATGAATACTTATTTAAATGCTATCGAAGAACAAGACAAGAAACTTGCTTTTTCTGTTGATTTGAAAAACAAAAAAAGTTCTAAATTAAATAATTGGATAGCAGAAAAATTGTTGACTAAAATACTTTCGAAACAAGTTGTCAGAAAATATTTTCTTCGTTTTAAAGGATTAAACAAAGAGGCTTCCCACAATTACTAATATCATGATCAAGAAATTCATATATAAATATTACATTCGGTTCAAAAGGAAGAAATTTGTTTCTCTTCAAAAGAAAAAGGGCAATATAATTTCTTTGGATTCAAAAGGATTCATGAACGTTATTTATGAAGGGCAAAATGGAGTGCCTGAAGGTTGTTCTTTTTCAGGAAAAATAAAATTAGGCTACAGGACAACTTTAGGCATAAATAATATGTTTTTTGGCACTGTTACTATCGGGAAATATTGTCAAATAGGAGCAAATGTTGCTTTTCATGCGACAAATCATCCAACAAATCACATGACGACTTATATAAATCAGCGGCTTTTTTCAGATCTTTTTGATTTGAAGACTGAAAAAACAATTGAAATTGGAAATGATGTTTGGATTGGTCACGCTGTGATTATTTTGAGTGGCGTCAAAATTGGAAATGGTGCAATAATAGGCGCCGGAAGTATTGTTACTAAAGATGTTGTGCCTTATTCAATTGTTGTAGGAAATCCAGCTAAATTCATAAAAAAACGTTTTCCTGATCCTATAATTCAAGAAATTGAAGCATTGCAATGGTGGAATCTTTCTGATGCAGAATTAGAAAAAATAAAACCTTTGTTTTTTAAGAACTTTGAAACCGCAAACAGCATTTATGAATAAAACTATTGCCATAATTCCTGCTAGAGGAGGTTCGAAAAGATTGCCTGGAAAAAACATCATGCTTTTGAACGGAATTCCATTATTGGCGCATAGTATTTTATATGCCAAGGCAAATTCTGAAATTATAAGCGATGTTTATGTTTCTACGGATGACGCTAGAATCAAATCAATTGCTATTGAATTTGGAGCCAAAGTAATTGATCGTCCCCAACATTTATGTGGCGATTTTGAACCAACAGTTTCTGCTTTGAAGCATGCTTTAGAAAATATAGCACCAGTTGAAAATGTAGTTTTATTGCAGGCTACAAATCCATTAAGGCCAGAGAATTTATTGAAAGAAGCTTTTGAAATATATAATAATAATCTTGACAGCTTATTTACAGTTACTAGAAATCATCAAAAATTAGGAAAAATTGGTGATCAAAAATTTATTCCATTTAATTATGAAATAGGGCAGCGAAGCCAAGATTTAGAGCCGCTTTATTTTGAAAACGGATTGTTGTATATTTCAAAAAGCAGTTTAATTTTACAAAATAAAATTTTAGGAGAAAAAGCATATCCTTTGATTGTTGATCATCCGTTTGCAAACGCAGATATTGATACTAAGGAAGACTTTGAATATGCTTGTTTTTTAGTAGGCAAGAGGCAATAGGCAGAAAGCAGAAGGCAATATCCGGTGGCGATGGTAAAAGTCAAAAAGCAAATTCAAAATCATAATTCATAACTCATAATTTAAAAAATGAATCCATATATAGAAATCGCTGGCAGAAAAATCGGACCAGATTTTCCACCTTTAGTTATCGCAGAAATCGGAATTAATCATGAAGGTTCGCTTCAGGTGGCCAAAGAAATGGTTGACGCTGCGCAACGAGCCGGAGCAGAAATGGTAAAGCATCAAACGCATATCGTGGAAGACGAAATGAGCGGTGCTGCCAAAAAAGTGATTCCAGGAAATGCCGATGTTTCAATTTATGATATCATGGAGCGTTGTGCTTTAAACGAAGACGACGAATTAGAACTTAAAAATTATGTGGAAAGCAAAGGAATGATTTTTATTTCTACACCATTTTCGCGCGCTGCTGCAGAAAGACTTAAAAAGTTTGATATTTCGGGTTATAAAATTGGTTCGGGAGAATGCAACAATTATCCGCTTTTAGAACATATCGCTTCCTTCGGGAAACCTGTAATCATGAGCACGGGAATGAATACGATTGAAAGCGTTCGAAAAGCGGTTGCTGTTTTTGATAAATATAATGTTCCTGTGGCTTTATTGCATACGACAAATTTATATCCGACGCCAATTCATTTGGTGCGTTTTGGAGCTATGACGCAAATGCACGAAGCTTTTCCTGATAAGGTTTTTGGATTGAGTGACCATACCTTAAATAATAACGCTTGTCTTGGTGCTGTAGCTTTAGGAGCTTCAATTTTAGAGCGTCATTTTACTGATCACATGAACAGAACTGGTCCAGACATCGTTTGCAGCATGGATGAAAAAGCCTGTCAAGAATTGATTGTTTCAAGCAATGAAATCTGGCAAATGCGTGGAGGTACAAAAGAGCCTGCAAAAGAAGAACAAGTAACAATTGATTTTGCTTTTGCAACGGTTTGCACTATTAAAACAATTAAAAAGGGAGAAGTTTTTACCAAAGAAAATATCTGGGTAAAACGTCCTGGAACTGGAAAAATATTAGCTGAAGATTTCAATTCAATTTTGGGAAAAACGGCTACACATGATATTGAAAATGACGAACAATTAACTTGGGAAGATATTCAGTAGATGAAAAATTTCGTTACATTTTTATTGACTAAAGTTTACAACAGCAAGCCGATTTCTGATGTGCTGATTGAAAATGCCTTTCAGAAAACAGTGGAAGATGTGCACTATCATTTTCCAGAAATTACTGATGAAGAAGTTAAGATAAGAATCGAAACGAATAATAATGAACTTGCTGTTTTTTTATTTAGACTTGGTAATGAATTGCATCTGAATAAACTAGATGATTTAAAATTTCAGATTCATTGGCTCTTGAAAGAATTATGTTCGTGCGAAATTTATTTCAATAATGAAATTGACAAAGGTTTTTGCGTTGTACACGGAGAAGGAACTGTAATCGGAAGCCGAAATAAAATTGGAAAAGGATTTAAAATTCATCAAGGATGTACAATCGGGCATAAGAAAAATGGTCAAGGAAATGGAAATAGAATTGGGGATAATGTCACCATGTATTCCAATTCTTCTGTTATTGGCGAATTGAATATTGGAAATAATGTTGTGATTGGCGGTAATGTTTTGGTTTTCAAAAATATAGAAAGTGATAAAGTTATTACCATAAAAAATGCAAATGACTTTTAGTCATAAATAACTATGAAGAAAATATTATTTTTAACAGGTACTCGCGCTGATTTTGGGAAAATAAAATCACTGATACAAATTTTAGAAAAATCTTCTGAATTCGAAGTTTTTATTGCTGTAACTGGAATGCATTTGCAAAAAGAGTATGGCTATACTTTAATCGAGATTGAGCGTTGTGGTTTCAAAAATATCCATACATTTTCAAATCATACACACGAAACCACTATGGATCTTACGCTGGCTAAAACCATTGAAGGTCTTTCATCCTTTGCCAAAACGGTGGAGCCAGATATGATAATTGTTCATGGTGATCGCGTTGAAACTTTAGCTGGTGCAATTGTCGGTTCGTTAAATAATATTCTCGTAGCTCACATCGAGGGAGGCGAAGTTTCAGGGACTGTTGATGAATTGATTCGCCACAGCGTAAGCAAATTAAGCCATATTCATTTTGTTTCAAATGAAGAAGCAGGAAGAAGGCTTTTGCAAATGGGCGAAATGAATGAATCTGTTTTTACGCTTGGTTCGCCAGACGTCGACATTATGTTTTCAGAAGAACTGCCGACTTTGGAAGAAGCCAAAAAGCATTATAATTTAGAATTTACAGATTTTGCCATTGCGATGTTTCATCCGGTGACGACAGAATCAAAACATATGGAGCACTATGCGAATGATTTTGTAACCGCCTTGCTTCAAGATAACCACAATTATGTGGTAATTTATCCAAATAATGACTTGGGAAGCAAATTTATTCTGGAATCTTATAAAAAATTAGAAAATAATCCGAGATTTAAAATATTTCCATCATTGCGATTTGAATATTTCTTGGCTTTGCTTAAAAATGCGCAATTTATAATTGGCAACAGCAGCGCCGGAATTCGGGAAGCACCTTATTACGGAGTTCCTATTATAAATATTGGAACCCGTCAGCAAAATAGGGCAGTTCACGCCGATATTATAAATATCGATTATGAAATTGACAGTATAATCGAATCGTTGAAAATAATTGATGACCACAAAATAAGCCAAACTGAACAAGATTTTGGAAATGGAAACAGCGCTTTTTTATTTTTAGAATTTTTAAAAAATCAAAGTGTTTGGGATATCAATCATCAGAAACAATTTAGAGATATTGTAAAGCAACCTTCATAAAACTAACAAATGCTATTCAACTCTCTAGAATATTTATTATTTCTTCCTTTAGTTTTTACGCTTTATTGGCTTGTAAATAAGAAGAGCCTGCAGCTTCAAAACGTATTGCTTCTTGCTTCAAGCTATTTTTTTTATGCCTGCTGGGATTGGCGATTTTTATTTCTACTTATTTTTTCCACTGCATTAGATTATTTTACAGGAATTAAGATGCACGAGTCTGAAAACCAAAGGATGAAAAAGTTT
>Ga0247809_1000112_pt1 | contig 45109 bp, 36 predicted proteins | sample UWRJL104311B1_FD_180951 | JGI IMG/M metagenome (GOLD analysis project Ga0247809, IMG submission 180951) | Plant litter microbial communities from Arlington Agricultural Research Station in Wisconsin, United States - UWRJ-L104-311B-1 | ecosystem: Environmental > Terrestrial > Plant litter >...
GAAAAAACCGCTCTAGTCATTCTCATAATTATTAGATTTACAAAAGGTTACATAAATTTTATTTTATTTTTCTTCAGAAAGGTAATTTATTCTATATTTGCAACTCGAAAAAATAATCATACCAATATTTACATTTATAAGTAGATATTACCCGGCGGGGTAGCTCAGATGGTTAGAGCGCAGGATTCATAACCCTGAGGTCGGCAGTTCGATCCTGCTCCCCGCTACCATAGTGGGCAAATCAAATTTTTGTTTGGTTTGCCCCTTTTTTTTGCCCTCAAAAACGGCCTTTAAAGTACCTAGAACGCGTACAGCTTCATTCATTCGAACAGTTCGATGTTGTGTTCCGTCAAAAGTGAGTTTTTGGGGATAGATCGAACTAATTAATCGCCTTTTTCCTTCAGAATCGGCCTCTATATATGTTTCATAAAGGTTTTTGAGCAACCCAGTCGCTTTTCCGATTAGTTCACCAATATTCTCTTTTCCCCTGGATAAATCGATGAGTTTATTTTCAAGAATAAGGATATTTCTTTCACAGTCTGATTTTATTTTCCTGTACTCAAAATCAAGAATTACATCATTGAGCATTTTGTCCCTAGCCTTCGAAATTCTATTATTAAACTCCTCCAACTGTTTTTTTACATTTGATAATTCATTATTATCTTCACTTGCAAAAGCTTGATAAACCTGCTTCAAAATCATAACATAGGCCTCATGCAACAGTGGATCTATAGTGTATTTTTTTAACTCCTCCACGAAAAGCTTATTGACTTTGTCCGCATTATATCTCACCCCACATTTAGAAAAGCAATGGTAATAATGATAGTGCTTGCTGTAACCTTTTGAAGCACTACCTGAGAGCATGTAGCCGCACTTTGGACATATCAGAAAGCCACGCAAGGGAAGCGCATCAGGAGAAGATATAGTCGTCTTTCTTGGTTTGTTTCTGCCGTTCAAAACATCCATAGCTTTATAAAAGATGCTTTCCGAAACTATCGCTTTATGTTGCCCTATAACTGTATGGGCTTCCTCGTCCTTATATTTCGCAATGGGTATCCTACCGCAGTAAATGGGATTTCTAATAATCTGCCAAAAATTTTTTCTACCTGTCTTCAACCCTTTATCCGATGCTGCCTTCCAGATCTGATCAATGAACCACTTACCCGTAGATAATTCGTCATATACCCACTTCATTATTGACGCTTGGGGCTCTACAGGACAAATATACTTTCGCCCGTCTTCGGTTACCTTGTTAGTATAACCTATGGGAGCCGGCCCCATCCATCGACCTTCTTTCCTTGCTCTTCTCATTCCGTGAAAAGTATTGAGCGCTCTTCTATCATTCTCAACCTCGGGAGCTGCGAGATAGAAAGCCAGCATCATTTTGTTTTCAGGAATGGAGATATCAAGAGGTTGCTCAATGGCCTGCGGCTCTATGCCGAGATCACCCAAAATTTTTATCATCTGATAGGCATCCCCCGCATTTCTGCTAAACCTGTCCCATTTGGTGAAAAGTACCAAATCCGTTTGTCCCCTTTTCTTTTTTAGATCAGCCAATAATTTTTGCCATGCGGGCCGCACGAAGCTTTTGGCGGAATGATCCTCAAAAACAACTTTCCTCACTTTGATATCTCTGGCGAAACAATATTTCTGTAAAACCTCTTCTTGGTTGCGTTGCGAATAGCCCTTATCAGCCTGTTCATCAGTACTTACTCTAATATATAAATCTGCTGTAGTCATCTTTTTAAAACTTGCTCTACTTCCAAAATAGCTAAAATATATAGCAAATCCAAGATTTCCTTCGCTTGATTTATAGACATTTTTACATCTTTTTTCTTTAACATTTCCATTAATTTCTCAGGGGTAATTCGCTCTATCGGTAGATGTCTCATAAGCTGTGGATAAACCTAAAATTAATTACACGTTAAATGATCATTTGTATATTACGTTCGGGATCCTGTGCGTTTTTTTGCCATATGTACTACTTTCGAATTATGCAATTTGGATTTACACCTTTTTTTTCACAATAGTGATTCGGATATTTTTTTGAAATCAAATTTATCGATAGAAGCAAATTAGCTTTACGCTATGGTGGGGTCCACAAGCCACAGGTGAGCTCTGGCCATTGTAAAAGCATTCTTAAATTCTTTCCAATCTTGATGATAGTTAAAACACTTCCTCCCTTTAGGATACCCTAGATTATTATTTTTTAGAATACATTACCAATTAGATATTGCAGAATTTTTGGATGATTTATTAGTGTTTTAAGTATTTCCGAGTTCCGAGGAAATACCCGACCTCAAGGGCGCAAGATTTTTTTGTGTATACAAAAATACATCTTGCAAAACACCCGGGTGGTTAAAGTATTTCTTTATATAATGGATAAACTGCAGGCATTTGAGTCCATCTCGCCGGAACTAAAAAATTACATTAAATTATCATCTATCTTGCTATTAAGAGTTTGGCGATGCAGAGTCAGACGCCTTGGATTTTCCCCACGACAGAACCATACTTTGTATATCATCACATTTTTCAAAAAGATGGGATTATCCTAGAAAAACAAATATGGTTGATACGCTAAATTACAGCCATAAAGAATACTGTAGCAGAAGCCGCAGTGATTTTACCTTTACAAACCGTATTGCCAGAAAGCGCTGTATGGAGATCCTACAATCTGAAGCTCCAGTTAACTAATTGGCAAACTAAAACAAAATTCAGAACCTTTACCTATTTCACTTTCCACCCAAATCTTCCCTTTGTGGGACTGTATAATTTCTGCTGACAGATAGAGTCCAAGACCAAAACCGACCACTTTTCGGGTTTGGATATTATCTACCCTATAGTAGCGGCCAAATAGCTTTTCCTGATCCTTTTTCCTTATACCCGCTCCCTGGTCTTTTACCATAATGGTAACTGTTTTTTTATCAGTCTTAAAGGAAACCTCAATTTGAGTTCCATTAGGGGCATATTTTATAGCATTGCCGATAAGGTTGTTTATGACCTGTCCAATTTTATCCCTATCTGCCGTGATGGAACAATCTGCATTGGGAATTAAGATGATGTTATGTTTGCTCAAAATAGTTTTAGCCTCTTCTGTAATTTCCTGCAGAAGACCATTTAATTCAAAGGTTTCCACATTCAGATAAATTTTACCCGCCTCAAAGCTTGTGGTATTCAGAAATCCGTCGACCAGGGCAGACATCTTTTTTACCTGTACACCTACTTTTTGAAGTGAGCTGATCAGGAAATCATCACCTGCGTTTTTTGTTCTTGAAACCATGAGCTGAACATAGCCCTGAAGCGTAGTCAGGGGAGTTTTTAGCTCATGACTAGCCATGGCAATGAAATCATTTTTCCGGATTTCAATCTCTTTATGAATGGTCACATCGTTTAGCAGCCCTGCAAAGTATACAGGCTTGTCATCATCATTGTAAACAACATTACCTATAGATCTTACCCACCGGGGCTTTCGGTCGAGTGGAATGTTCAAGAGGAATTCGATGTCCATTTTCTCTCCATTTTTAATGCTGTTTTCTATTCCGTCGGCAAATAGTACCTGGTATTCTTTTGCGATTCCTGCCACAGCATCATGATAGGACATTTCTTTTTCAGGTCCATATCCAAAAATTTCTTTCATCCCAGGGGACGGAACGAAAGCCCTGGTATTTACATCAATGGAATAGGTGCCCATTTCGGCTGCATCAAGGGCCATGGCCAAAGTCCTATTGCTGACATTTAGTTTGCGCTGGACTTTTTTAAGCTCGCTGATGTCGTTAAAAGTAATAATGGCCCCACTATTCTTTTGGTCTGATTGCTGCACATAAGGCATGGTCATGACCTGATACCATTTACCATTATTGGTTTCAATTTCCTTTGTGATGACATCTCCATCTTTTAGCACCCGCTTGATGTCCTCAATAATGGTTTCAAATTTTATATTGGTGGTAATATTGCTCAAGGGCCTTCCAATATCGGTTTCAAGGAGATTGATCTGCTTTACCGTTCCCGGAGAGAACTTCATCAGTAATAGATCCTTGTTAATAAAGAGCTGGCCATTGATGTTGCTCCTAAAATAGTTGTTCAGGTCATCATTGATATCAAGAAGCTCTTTGTTCTTGAGCTGGTACTCGGAATTTATGGTATCGAGTTCTTCATTGACTGACTGCATTTCCTCGTTGGTACTCTGCATTTCCTCGTTGGCAGAGATCATTTCTTCGTTGAAGGACTGCATGTTCTCATTGGAGGCATCGAGCTGCTCATAGGTGGATTTAAGCTTTTCTTTCAGATCACTGAGCTCTTCTTCCAGATTAAGCGTATACTGATCATGATAAACTTTTTCATTAAAATCTATGCCTTCCTGCTCTGAGACAGCAGAGGACTTATCCTCAGTAAAAGTGACCATGATGAGTTTTTGTACTTCTCCCTTTACGCTCATTGGCGTAAGGCTTAAATTGATACGTAAGAAGGAGTCACCCTGTTTTACCTTGATGCGGTTAAGCGTAGCTTTTTTCCCGGTTTTGATCACATTGTTGCTCATGGTATGGAAAACCATGGCGAGTTTCTGGGGCAGGAGTTTTTCCAGGTTGGTTGTAAAATGTTTTGCGAGCAGGAATTTACCCGTGTTTCCATAAGATTTTACAACATTCTTGTTTTCATCGATACAGATGGCAAGATAGTCCAGATCCTCCGCTAGGCTTATCTGCATCATTTCGGAAAGCGAAAGATTCACGTCGTTGCCTATGCTCTCATTGGATGCGAAAGCAGGCCTGTGTTTGACCTCCAGGGTATCTGGCATTGAAAAGGCATCAAAGCTGAACATCCGCTTTGATTTAGTGTTCCTATAAATCTTGTATTGCTTACTGACCACTTCAAGACTGTGGATAATGGGCATCGGATTCTCACTGGATCCAAGGAACAGATATCCATCCATTTTTAGACCGAAGAGGAGCATGGAAAACACTTTTCTCTGCAACACTGGAGCCATGTAGATCAGAAGATTACGGCAGCTGATGAAGTGCATATTGCAGTATGGTGGATTTTTGACCAGGTCGTGCTGGGCAAATATTGCCATCTTCCTCAGTGCTGGCGTTATACGGTACTGCTCACCTTCCTTTATAAAATATTTTTTTAACCGATCGGCGCTTACGTTTTTTACTGTATCCGGCTGGTAAACTCCTTTACCAGCGTGGATCAGTGCTGCACTGTCGATATCGGTAGCGAAAATCTTCACCACTGTAAAAGCCAGGTCCCCTGTAAGCTGCTCGGCGATGAGCATGGCAAGGGAATAAACCTCCTCCCCTGTTGCACATCCCGCAACCCATAGTTTAAGTTCCTCACCTGGCAACAGTTTTTTTAGAATCCCTGGGATCACGTTTTTCTGGATATAGTCAAACGCTTCCTTGTCTCTGAAAAAAGCGGTAACGCTGATGAGAAAATCCTTGGAGAGTGCCTCAATTTCTTCGGGCGAGCTTTTCAGAAAATCATAGTACCGGGAAAGGGTGGCAAAATCGTGGTAGGCTGCCCGCCGCTTGGTCCTGCGGAGTATGGTTGTTGGCTTATAGTCGGAAAAATCAAGCGGTGAGCGCTGTTTGATCAGATCGATGATCAGGGCTAAGTTTTTATCATCATCCATGATGTCATTTCTGGTTTCCCCTTCATAAATGACATAATCCTCGATAGCTCCGGGCATGGATGCGGGCTCCAGAATGAAATCAACCATTCCGGTAGCAATGGCCTTAGAGGGCATACTAGGAAAAGAAGAGGTTTCAGGGTTTCTGGCCATAACCATCCCCCCTGCTTTCTTAACGGCAATCAGGCCTTCAGCGCCATCGTTTCCTAATCCCGAAAGTACTACCACAATAGCCCTGTTGCCACTGTCAATGGCCAAAGAATTAAAAAATGTGTTTATGGTCAGATGCGGGCTTTTTGTTTTTTCCTTTTCACGCAAGTATAGGTGTCCTTTTTGAATGGTCATAAATTTATCGTGCGGAATGAGGTAAACGCGGTTGGTCTCTACAAGTATCCCTTCGGTTGCCTCCTGGACGGAGAGTTTGCTGTGTTTTGCAAGCACTTCTACCATCCTGCTCTTAAAGTCCGCTGAAAGATGCTGCACTACGATATAGGAAACGCCGTCCAGAGGGGTATGATCGAAAAAGGAGTTGATTTCCTCCAGACCGCCGGCAGATGCGCCGATGGCTATTATGTATTCGGGGTCTTTCATTTATTTACTATATTATCTATTGGTAAAAACCGATCGTATCGACCGGTAAGGACAGCACAAAAGCGTACTGCTAAAAAAGAAGGGTAAAAAAGAAAATCTGTGATTAAAGGTAGGTATAAATACTTCTTAACTGTTATTTCTGCATTTCCAATCATGATACTAGCTAGTTCTTATCCCTCCTGCGGTAGCGGAAATTAGAATAGTACCTTTTGATGTTCAGACGGAATACATCATAAAGAAGGGTAAAGCAGAGCATTGATCCGGGGATCAAAAATGAGCGGAAACTGATGTAGGTATACAAATATGCGCCCGAAAGCGCACCCAGCATAAAGAAAAGGATTATGGAAACCCGGAGCTTGATCCTTGACAGCAGTTCACCCTGAGCTTTATAGTTATCTGTTCTGAGCTGCGCGAGCTCTATACCCAAATCTGTAAAGGTACCGGTGAGGTGGGTAGTCCTGACGACTGAACCCGAAATCACCGAAACAAGGGCATTCTGCAGTCCCATGGCAAAAAGAAGGGACCCGGCGAAAAAATTACCTGAAAAACCCCAACAGCTGATGATGGGTGAAAATGCGCAAAAAACCAGGATCATTGTTTCCAAAACAATAGGAATGGCAAAAGAAAACCTTGCGTTGTGACCGATTTTGTTAACGATCAGGCTGCTTGTGAAAGCACCTGAAAGGAAGAGCACCATCCATGTTGCGATGAGTCTGGCCATTCCCCAGTCCTGCCGGGCGATGCCTTCGGCAAAAAGAGCAGCATGCCCGGTAACGTTGGTCGTCAGTGCCGAAAAACCCAGAAATCCTGCTGCGTTTACAAAACCTGCGGTCAGGCTCAGTAATACGGCAAGTTTTAAGTTGTGTGCATAGGTTCTCTTAACTCCGAAGTGTCTTAGCATGGCTTGGACAATCTGTATTTTCTCAAAATCGAAAGGGTTTATTGTATTCTATCTGTTTTACCTCAAACCTTGCGTAAGGATATTGTATTCCTTTTAGTTTCCAGCCTGCTTCTGCCAAGGTGGGAATAATAATGTTATTGATTTCGCGGTATCCGGAAAGATTAATGATCCAGGTCTCAAGGGTTTGCGCCATATATCTTTTGGTTGCCAGGCTTGCAATTTCTCCCTTGCCGTTAAAACAGACCAGATAGTTTAAGACCAATCCATCAACTTCCACCTTTAGCCTGGCGCTTGTTTGATCAATAGCTATCCAGCGCTTATTTTCATCCGGCAAAAGATTGGTCGGAAACCATACACTCTCCGAGAGCCACCGCAATAGTTCGCCCTGATCAAACTTTTCTCCCCTGCCGTTAACAACCCTTAGTGCATCAAGCAGAAAAACCTCAAGTCTTCCCTTAACTCCTATAAACATGTCCCTGGCGCTGAAAAGGGAGGTATCGCCTTTCCAGATAAAGCCAGCGGGTACGGTGGTGAAATACTGCTCGCCGCGGATCGGCATCCATGGCTTATCCAAAGCGGTTTTGAACTGCCCACCATGTTTTAAACGGATGGTCCCAGGGTAAGGCTGACCTTCTTTAAGCACCAGTCTGAAATACTTCTCAACGGGCGAGGGAAGGCCTGAAAGCTGACTAAAATTAAAGACCTTCGCATCAGATTTATTTCCCAGGGAGAAGAGCCTTTTGACCTGATTCTTAAAGCGCCAGTTGGAAAGCAATACAAAAAGCATATATAGGGCGATGACAGTAATTACCAGGTAAGCAGCGATGATCATTTCTTTATTTTCTTAATGCAAGTGCTTTATTATATTCATAATTCATCCTTCCGATGTGCAGAACCGATATCTCCTGAGGACATTCCACCTCACAGGCCTCGGTGTTGGAGCAATGCCCAAAACCTTCAGCATCCATCTGTCCGACCATTTTGATAACCCGGTCTGCGGCTTCCAGCTTTCCCTGGGGCAAAAGCACCAGATGGGATATCTTGGCCGATGTGAACAGTGCGGCACTTGAATTTTTACAGGTCGCCACGCAAGCTCCGCAGCCTATACAGGCCGCTGCATCAAATGCCGCTTCGGTGACTTCATGCGCAATCGGAATACTGTTGGATTCTGGTGCCTGTCCGGTAGATGCCGATATGTAACCGCCCGACTGGATGATGTGATCAAAAGCAGACCGGTCAATTTTCAGATCCCTCAATACCGGGAACGCCGCTGCCCGGAAAGGCTCAATATAAACGGTTTCTCCATCTTTAAAACTTCTCATGTGCAGCTGACAGGTTGTTGTTCCTGTTAGTGGACCATGTGCCCTTCCGTTGATCATCATTCCGCAAGCGCCGCAGATTCCTTCCCTGCAATCGTGATCGAATTCAATAACCCGTTCTCCATTCCCAATCAGTCTTTCGTTTAACAGGTCCAGCATCTCCAAAAAGGACATGTGCTCGGAAATGCCGTCAACTTCGTAGCTGACCATATCACCCTTTGAATCCCGGTGTTCCTGACGCCAGACTTTTAGATATAATTTCATAATGAATTTCTTAATAATTAATTATTTGTAACTCCTAACGGTAAGCTTTACGGTCTCAAAAACCAATGGCTCTTTGTGCAGTTCGGGTTCAACTGCCTCGCCTTTCCATTCCCATGCCGACACATAACAGAAATCCTGATCATTGCGTACCGCTTCTCCATCGGGTGTCTGGTATTCTTCCCTGAAATGTGCGCCGCAGGACTCCTCCCTTTGCAGGGCATCATAACACATCAGCTCACCCAGTTCCAAAAAATCAGAAACCCGTCCCGCCTTTTCCAGCTCGGAATTCACCCCGTCATCCCCGGTAATTTTCAGCTCATGATCAAATGACTTTTTAAGCGACCTGATTTCAACTATTGCCTGCTCAAGGCTCTCTTTGGTTCTGGAGAGTCCGCATTTATCGTAAAGCAGTTTACCAAGTATTTTGTGGAAATGATCGGCAGACAGATGGCCTTTCAAATTTAAAAACCTGCTAAGCTGTTCTCTGACAGAATTTTCTGCTTCGGCAAAAGAAGGGTGATCAGTGGTGACCTTTTCTGCTTTAAGTTCTCCGGAGAGATAATTCGGGATGGTATATGGCGCAATAAAATACCCATCCACACAGGACTGCAGTAGTGAATTGGCACCCAGTCTATTGGCTCCATGATCTGAAAAATTGGCTTCCCCCAGTGCAAAAAGTCCGGGAATGGTTGTCATCAGATCATAATCTACCCAAAGCCCACCCATGGTAAAATGGGCAGCGGGAGAAATCAGCATCGGTTCCTTGTAAGCATCAACACCGTTGATCTTATCGTACATCCGGAACAGGTTACCATACTTCTCTTCGATCTTATCCCTTCCCTGTTCCTTGATCGCTTTTGAAAAATCGAGGCAGACGGCGTTTTTCATCGGTCCGACACCGCAGCCTGCATCGATCCTTTCCTTTGCTGCCCTTGAAGAGATGTCCCTTGGCGAAAGGTTACCGAAAGTAGGGTAGCGTCTTTCCAGATAATAATCCCTTTCCTCTTCGGGAATATCATTAGGCAACCGCTCATCCCCAGCTTTTTTGGGCACCCAGATCCGCCCGTCGTTACGGAGGGATTCGGACATTAAGGTGAGTTTGGACTGGGTTTCCCCAATCTGTGGCAAACAGGTTGGATGAAACTGTATCCAGCTCACCCCCGACATAAAAGCCCCTTTTTTATGTGCCCTCCAGATCGCAGAACTGTTGCAGCCCATGGCCAGGGTGGAAAGATAATAAACCTTTCCATAACCGCCTGTGGCAAGGACAACAGCATTTGCAGCATGGCGCTCAATTTCTCCCGTCTCCAGGTTACGGGCAATAATTCCCCTGGCCTTCCCATCCACTAAAACCAGATCGAGCATCTCGTGGCGGGTATAGGTTTTTACCTTACCTGCCGATACCTGCCTCATCAGCGCCTGATAGGCACCGATCATCAGCTGCTGTCCGGTCTGACCCCGGGCATAAAAGGTCCGGGATACCTGTACCCCTCCGAACGAGCGGTTGTTGAGGTATCCCCCATATTCTCTTGCAAAAGGTACGCCCTGCGCCACTGCCTGATCGATAAGCGCCAGCGAGCATTCGGCGAGGCGGTAAACGTTGGCTTCGCGGGAGCGAAAGTCGCCTCCCTTAATGGTATCATAGAACATGCGGTAAACGCTGTCTCCATCATTTTTATAATTCTTGGCTGCATTGACCCCTCCCTGGGCTGCAACCGAATGCGCCCTACGCGCTGAATCCTGAAAGCAGAAAGATTTCACGTTATAGCCTTGCTCCGCCAGTGTCGCCGCACAGGAAGAACCTGCAAGCCCGGTGCCAACCACGATGATATCAAGTTTTTTTCGGTTGGCAGGATTGATAAGCTTTGAGCTGTCCTTATAGTTTTTCCACTTATCGACAAGGTCGCCTGCGGGAATTTTAGCGTCTATCATAATACGTTCAGGTTAAAATATATGTAAATCGGAATCAGCATAAAGCCCAGGGTGATCAGCAGCGAAAAGATCCATCCGAAGACACGGACCGCCATTGCATATTTGGGATGATAAAGGCCAAGTGTTCTTGATGCGCTGAAAAAACCATGTAAAAGGTGGAATCCGAGCGCAACAAAGGATAGCTCATAAATGATGACATACCAGCTTTGCTGGAATGAGCTGATCACAATAGAGTATAGATCTTTGTTCCCCTTTGCATCCATTGGCAAGTTTCCAAACTTGTAGATATACCAGTAGTCCTTAAAATGGATAACCAGAAATATCAAGATAATCGTACCCAGTACCCCCATATTCCGGCTGTTCCAGGAACTGACCTGACTGCGCTTATCGTAAACATAACTGCTGCCATTAGCCTTTATGTTTTTTCTGGTGATCATCAGCGCATAAACTGCATGTCCGATCAGCGAGAGATACAGCACATAGGAAATAATCTTGATCAGAATATTTCCCGAGAGCAAATGGGAATACCAGTTGAACTGTTCCCTGCCTTCAGATGCGGGTAATAATAGTTGCAGGTTTCCCAGCAGGTGGATCACCAGAAAGAAGCACAGGAAAAGCCCGGTTGCGGCCATCACCAGTTTATAGGTTAATGTGGTTTGTCTCATTTAGTTGTTTTTATGTTTTTTATTTGTTAGATGGAGCCTCAGATAAAAAATAATCCCAGCCATGTGCTTAATGATTATTTTTTTAATACGGGGAACATGTTATCAGTTTAAAGAAATGAACCTTTAATTCCTCTTACCAAAGTCCTATGACTTTCCACCATATCCCTCCAACCAGAAACCAAACGAGCAGGAACAGTACGCTTATAAAAAAGCCCTGTTTCCACCAGTCCTTAAGGTCAACATAAGTACTACCAAAAAATATGGGAGCTGGTCCGTGTCCGTAATGCGTTAGCGAACCCATCAGTGAAGCGCAGGCACCCAGGAATATGGCGAGCATAGTTCCGGGTACACCAACTGCAATACCTACTGCCAAAAACACAGAGTACATTGCTGCAACCTGCGCGGTTGCGCTGGCAAACATGTAATGGCAATAAGAGTATACCAATATGATTACCGGAAAAGCCAGTTGCCAGCTTAGATGTGCCATCTGTCCACCAACGAGATGGCCAAACCAGCCGATAAAACCCAATGAATTCAAGAATGATCCCATCATTACAAGAGAAGAAAACCAGACGATGGTATCCCATGCCCCTTTTTCAGACTTGACATCTTCCCAGGTCAGTACGCCACATAAAAGCAGGATACAAAGACCGATCAATGCGCCCGTGGTGGCATCAATTGCAAAAAGGTTTCCAAATATCCATAGCACAAGGAGAATAAAAAATGTTGCAACCATTAGCCATTCCTTTATGGTCATTGGTCCCATTTCTTTCAACTGTTTGGCCGCAATGGCGGGCGCTTCCTTTGTTTCTTTTAGTTCAGGCGGAAACACCTTGTAAAGAAATATCGGAACAAGCAAGAAACAGACCAGACCTGGTACCAGTGCTGCAATGGCCCAGCTTCCCCAGGTAATGGTGACGCCCAGGTCCTTTGCGAATTTCTGTGCCATAGGATTACTGGCTGTTGCGGTCAGGAACATAACCGAGGTGATCATGTTTGCGTTATAACTACTTAAAGTTAGGAAAGCACCAATTTTCCGGTGGGTTTCCGCCTTTTCGGGTATAGATCCCATGTTTACGGCAATGGACTTCATGATCGGAAAGATTACCCCTCCCGCCCTTGCGGTATTACTGGGAATGGCAGGAGCTAAAATAAGATCCGCAGTGTTCAGTCCGTAAGCCAGCCCCAGTGGGCTCTTGCCAAAAATCTTGATAAAGCTATAGGCAATTCTGGTTCCAAGACCGGTCTTTATAAATCCCCGGGCAATAAAAAACGCCAAGCCTATCAGCCAGATGGTTGAGTTGCCAAAACCACTGAGTGCATTGACGATGGATTTGGTCGGATCTCCTGGCGCTAAAACCTGAGTGGCGGCGCAAAGTGTGATACCGATGATGGCCATAGTGCCCATTGTCGCAGCCTTGGAAATAATGCCCACAATAGTGGCTACGAAAATAGCCAGCAGATGCCAGGCATTGGGTTTCACCCCATCGGGTGCTGGAATAAACCAAATGGCCACACCGACTATAAGGGTAATGATGAGCGATTTAAAATTGATCTCTTTCATAATGATTTAAGTTAAAAGCGTATTTGTAACTGAACGTATCCTAAACTGTGATTGTAGGTTGTGCTTAATGGCACCTGGTTTTTAAACCTGTCTATCGCTACGCCAAGCTGAACGGCAGCGTAAAAGTCATCCGCAAAAATCAGGGATATATTGGGAATCAGGGTCTGGCGGGGATTGCTCGCTAGCTTGTAATTCTCATCAAAATATTCATACCTGCAGGAGAACTCCACCGCTCTTAGTCTTCGGCTTTCGTGGTTGTAGCGTAGCGTTGGAAAAAAATAAAATCCATGCATCTGGTATTCGTTTATATCCGGATGGAGGAGCTGCTTATCGGCATTATAGGCCAGAAAGTTTGCACCTGTTTTATATTCCGCCATTAAAAGGAGGTCAAATTTCTTGGTTAACGGTATTTTGGCTGTTGCATCCGCACCGTAGGCCTGGCCGATGCTGCTGGAAGCTATGCTGCCTGAACCTGCATTGATGCCAATGGTAAAATCCTTTAAAAAGTCAGCTTCCAGTCTTCCATAAAGATTCTTGGTATTGTTGTCATCAGATGACTGGTTCTTGTTGTTCCCATTGTAAGCTCCTGCAAAATACCTAAGCTTCCCTCCGGGGATTACATTTCCCAGAACAGAAATTCCGGTCTGAAAACTCTGCCATCCGTTTTTGCCAAAAGCATAGTATTGGTTGGAAAAATCCAGCGTGCGGATAATATCCACTGCCATGGCATCCTCTATCCCGAAAAAGGGTCGGAACTGGCCTGCCTGAACGTGGAAATATTCGTTAAGCGAATATTTAATGTAGGCATTTTCCAGCACCTTATTGCTGGGATCGCTATTAAATTCAGCCAGATTGGCCAGTATATTTGCTGAAAAATGATCATTTATATCTCCTTTTACCATCACCCTTGCCCTTTTTATGAGAAAAGTATTGGATATCGCCTTTGATGTCGCCGGGTCAAAATTCTTGCCGTTGATATCGACATCTTTGTCCAAAGAGAGTACGTATCTGGTCTGCAGGACTCCTGCAAATGTCAGTTTCCTTTTATAGGCAGAATAGTTTTTAAGGGTATCGCTTAATCTGGTTCGGTCTTTTTGTTGCGCCAAGGCTACAAATGGACTGACCATAAGGGTTATAATAAGTATGTAGAAGTGTTTCACGATATAGGTTTTATTGTTAGTCAAATTTTTTATGGAAAAGCTACTTGATGGTTCCGATCATATCCTCAGGCCGTACCCATTCATCATACTGTTCACCAGTAACCAGGCCAAGCGATATTGCAGATTCCCGCAGCGATCTGTTATCCTTCAGGGCTGCTTTAGCAATCTTGGCAGAATTATCATAACCAATATGGGGATTCAGGGCTGTTACGAGCATGAGTGAAGTTTCAAGGTGTTTTTTAATACCATCATAGTTTGGTTCAATGCCCAGGGCGCAATGCTGGTTGAATGAGCAGCAGGCATCGCCGATTAATCTAGCTGACTGGAGAAAGTTGGCGGCCATAACGGGCTTGAATACATTCAGCTGGAACTGACCGTTTGATCCTGCAACGGTAATGGCAACATCATTTCCCATCACCTGCGCGGCGACCATAGTTACGGCCTCGTTCTGGGTCGGATTTACTTTGCCCGGCATGATGGAGGATCCCGGCTCGTTTTCCGGTAAATGTAATTCTCCAATACTGCACCTGGGGCCTGAGGCCAGCATGCGGATATTGTTTGCAATGTGCATGAGCGAAACTGCAATCTGTTTTAGTGCGCCATGGCTCTCCACTACCGCATCGTGAGCAGATAGTGCCTCAAATTTATTGTCCGCCGTGCGGAATGGTAGACCTGTAAAATCTGCAATATACTTTGCAACGGCAAGATCATAACCTTCCGGCGTATTCATTCCCGTACCAACGGCTGTTCCGCCAAGTGCGAGTTCAGAAAGATGATCCAAGGTGTGGCGCAAGGCTTTTAACCCATGGTCTAGCTGGGAGACATAACCCGAGATTTCCTGACCGAGCGTTAAGGGTGTTGCATCCATTAAATGGGTACGTCCGATCTTAACCACATTTTTGAACTTTTCCGATTTTTCCCTCAAGGTATCCCTTAGTTTTTCAATACCGGGAATGGTGATGTCTACCAATATTTTGTAAGCTGCAATATGCATGGCTGTTGGAAAAGTATCGTTTGAGGACTGCGATTTGTTAACATCATCATTTGGATGAACATATAGTTTCCCTTTGCCCATTTCATTTCCCTGCAGCACATGGATCCGGTTGGAGATCACCTCGTTTGCATTCATGTTCGACTGCGTTCCCGAACCCGTTTGCCAGATGACCAGCGGAAATTCCCCGAAAAGTTTTCTATCTATGATCTCATCACATACCTTCGCGATAAGGTCCCGTTTATCTACGGGCAGAACGTCCAGGTCTTTATTTGCATAAGCGGCTGCTTTCTTCAGGAAACCGAAAGCTTCAATAATCTCTTCGGGCATGGATGCCTTAGGGCCGATCTTAAAGTTGTTTCTTGAACGCTCGGTCTGTGCTCCCCAATAACGGTTCTTAGGCACCTGAACTTCGCCCATACTATCGTGCTCGGTTCTTGATGCAGAAAGATGCGAGTGATTTATTTCTTTTAAAATAGACATATTGCTTTATTTAGGATATGCAGTAAAGGTGCGCAAGGTTAGCTGGCTCAGCCATGACCTGGATCAAGAGATAAGGTGATGTGGGTCAGCAGAAATCTCCTACAAATAAGCCTACCTTGTAAGTAGGATAAACCAATTCAGGTCTATGCCTATCAATCAACCATACCATGCCCTATCTTCAGCTGGAAGTTATCAGAAACTATCCTTACGCAACTAAAAAACTATTAGCCAAAAGAATCGGAGAAACCTATTCACGGATTATGAAGGCGGATCAAAACCGCATCACGGTAAGCATCCGGGAACTGGGTGAAGGCTCCATCTGGCGATGTGGAGATGGCGATCCCATGCCGGCGGCAATTATGATGTGCGATATCCGCAAAGGGAGGGACGCACATATCAGAACTGAGCTTTCCAGGGCGCTGATTGAGATGTGCAATGAGGTTTTGGGCCTGGAAACAGGCCAGCTTAATATTGAATTTACCCAACACAGTGGCGATGAAATGTACCACCAGCGGCTGGGGAGTTTTAGTGCAGAATGGACTGCGGATGAAGGTTCCGTATGAGGGTAGCTAGAGGTTACCGCCTTGATCTGATTCTTTTATCTGATGCTAGCAACCTTTCATAACCGTACATCGCCATTTCCAGTCCCCTGTCCAGGTTATAGATATCCTTATAGATAACCAGCTGGCTGTCGGTCATTTCACATGTCAGGTAAGTTATTTTTACCTGAACAGACCTGTTCAACTTAAAATCCATGGTCTTATCACTTGCGATGGCAGAATGCATTACTGATTTTTTTGTGGATGAGCCGTCCTGGATCAATAATAATCCGGCCAGGTTTTCTGCCCGCTCAATCTGGATACAACCATTGCTTAAAGCCCTTTGCGGGGAAAGGAGAAGTTTGGGAAGGGGCGCGTCATGAAGATATATGTTGGTAGAACCCGAAAAGCGAAACACGATTTTACCCATTGCATTACCGCATCCTTCAGACTGCTTTGCGTGGTAAAGTTCAGGATGCGATTTTATCTGTAGGAGTTTCTTCGCAGTTATTTCGATGAATTTTCCTTTTGCATCATAAATGGCGTAATGGTTATTATCCATATATCCTTCACTTTTTGCTGCCCCTGGCAAAATCTCACTTATAAATATTTTAGCGGGCACCGTGCGGTCCGGAGCAGAGGTTAGCCCGGTCAGCATAATTTCAGATACCGGGGTAGGTGAAGATGGTTGTCCAACAATAACCTTATAGATATATAGCGCGTCATTAAGTTTCAGTTTTGCAGTAAAAGCAGGAATATTAATAATTAAGCTAGGCGTTTGTGCAGAAGATAGCCACCTTAGACGCTCCATATTAATAGTCATTTTTCTAACACTTTCTTCCGGAAATTCGTAACTATCCTCCAGATATTGTCCACGCACGAGGTGCATATATTTCTGAAGATCATCATATTCTTTTGATGAGGGCTGAACCATGGAAATCTCGTTATAAAAATCCTTGCTTTCCATCAATTCAAGCAATCTTTGCTCAGCGCTGAAGTCACCATAACCTCCCTCATCAATCCTGGAAGGTGTCAATGCAGTATTGAATTTCCCGTAGTGCAGATGGTTCATAAAGGTTATCATTGCATCGGTCATCAACACATCGAAAATGGCACGCTGGCCACCCCCGAGCATATCGGGTTCCCCGGACAATACCTCAACCTGTTGATAGATAAGTTCACCGGCGTGAAAATCCTGACGGTTAAGGCCAAACTGGGCAACGCAGTCCAGGATCATCATTGCGGGCGCAAGTTGCCTATTGTGATTCTCTTTTTCTACCCAGGCCAGGGTATAACCTTTAGACTTATAAAATCGTTCTACAGATTTGGGGTAGTTCAGCGTACCATGGCAGGCCAGGAGCTGCGCTTTGGTCTGCTCAGAGATAAAAGCATTCCGTTTTTCCCCCTCTTTGGTAAAAATAATTGCAGGATTCTGCGCCAGGACATTGAATGAGATGTGCACCAGCAGACAGATCATCCATATGATGAACACGGTTCTGTATCTTTTTGAAGGATGCTCGGTTTTGAAGATATTTTTCATCTTGATATTATGGTTTTTAATGGTGAAGGAGCTCATGTTTTCTACAAACGTGTATTGATTTGGGCATTTAACACATTACTAGGTCAGCTTGATTTATTCAGTATTTTTTTTATTACCATGATGGCTTCACCATTATGTTTTCTTTTTAAGGGACCCAACGGAAATTTCATCATGATCTTTGAGCAACAAAATTGGCCCTAATCCTTTTCCCCTGAAATGATTAAGGTCAGCCTTTCAGCTGACCTTGCACATCACCATACTCTGGAAAGAAGACGTAAGGCCAATTATGAGTTTACGATATTTCCTGCTGGGCTTTTATAACCTGCTGTATAAGCAAGAAAAGTTCTTTTTTGAGGGTTCTGTAAGTTGTGGTAAGATGGGTCATCGCATGTTCCATCTGCTCGTGTTTGTCTGCCAGGAATTCACTACGGTCAAATACAAGATCCTCGGTCTGTCCTTCCAGGTTTTTAAGGTGTTCAATCAGGTGGATATCGGCACTGTATTTATCCTTTTCCAACTGCAATAGCTTTGCACCAACACTTTTTAGCGCTTCTAGATATTCCGGGCCGGACAGGCGGATAAAATAATCATCAAGAAGGTGATGCAGAAAAACGGTTTCAATTTTAAAAAAATCTACATCGGAGGCCCAGTGCCTGGCTATGGCGTGATACTGACGATATTCGACGGATGTGCTATTTATGCTGTTCATAATTGGAAATTTTAATGGAGAGGGTGAATTAGGAAGGAAAGATGAGTAAGGGCACTGGATGATATAGTGCACATTTATCCTTAAAATATTGTTTGGTTAAGGTATTAAAATGAAAATGCTGGTTGACCAGGACCAATAGATCGGCCTGCATTCCGCTTACCAGGATTTCCAGTGTATTCACTTCATCACTTTTATCGAGCATATTTAAAAAAAGTTTTTTGTAACCCACGTTCAGGCTAACTTCCTGGTTGAAAATGTTCTCCGCCTCTTGCAGTTCTATTTCGGGAAGGCCGCTGGCCGATGTGTGTGCGATCACAAGGTTGGCCTTCCAGCATCCTGCAAGATCCGCAAGAAATTTGACAGTCCCGATTCCGCAGAAGCGTAGATCGGTTAGATATACCAAGCGCGTGAATTGATTCTCGGACCATGAAGATGGAACAAGCAACAAGGGAACCTGAAGCTTTTCTAAAAGGGTATTAATGGCCAGGTTGACATTCAGAAGAGCCTGGGGAATAAATTCGTCCATCCCTTTGATCACCATATAAATATCATTTCTTGATGCAAGCAGAAAAAGGCCTTCTCTCTCATTATCAAGTTCGACCTCCTGAATCAATGGACTGAATCCTGGATGCAATTTTTTTCTCCAGAGCAGCTTTTTCATCAAAGGGGTATGGATTTTTTCTGCAATGGTTTCATCATGAGAACTCCCTGCCCATTCGTAATGCTGCGGATCAAGTTTGGGGTCCGTATTACTGGCAAGGATAAGATTCGCATGTATACGTTGGGCAAGCAAGAGCGCAAAGCCCGCGGCATGTTCTGCCTCGGGACTATGGTCGTTGATGATAAGTATCGTTTTCATTTTAATATTGTTTAAGCTATCTGCTGACCATAAATATCGGCATAGACTTAAGCAACCTAAATGATGGCTATCATGTTATGTATTGTTTATTATCACATCAATAAAAAACATTTATTGAAATTCAGGAGATATCTATTCTCGACCGAATCCCAAAACACTGCTTTATCAACACAAAGTTTAATCAGTTTTATTGTACATCTTCACGTAATACTCCTTTGCCATTCTTGCTGATTCAAATTCAGGAATTACACCCTCCACACCTTTCGCTATCATTCCGTACCATTTATCCGCTTGATGGTAATAAGCAGGTATCACTGCATTTTCCAGAGCATCCATCAAACCGGCATTTTCCATGCCATCCCGATCGCCCTGCGAAATGTCATCAGGTGCAGGTGGGATAACAAAACAGTTTTCCCCATCGATGGCAAATTCAGGAATCCAGCCATCGGGTATTGAAAGGTTGATTGCACCGTTCATCACCGCGGTCATCCCGCTGGTTCCGGAAGCTTCCCTGTACATTTTGGGATTGTTCAGCCACAGGTCAGCACCTTTTTTTAGCATTGCGGATAAACCAAGTTCGTAACCCACCAAAACGGCGCAATTGCTAAAGCTTTTTGTTCTGCTTATAATTTCATTAAAAATATGATTTGCTCCTTTATCCTCCGGGTACGGCTTTCCTGCCCAGATGATCTGTATGGGTGTGTCTGCTTTTTCCAATAAACCGGTAAACCGTTCCCAGTCATGCATCAAAAGATCTGCTCTCTTATAACCCGCGAAACGCCTGGCCCAAACAATAGTTAAAACATCTTCATCAAACAACTTGCCTGTTTGATCGGCCACCTCCTTAAAGAGCAGGGATTTCATTTCTTTTTTTCTCGCAGCTACGCCATGAGGATCATTAGCTGCCAGCTTTTCGGCTAATAATGGATCCTGCCAATATCTTTGGTTCTGTGCATTGGTAATGGAAATGATCTCACATACCCCCTCATAGCTTCCCCACATTTCCCTGGCCACTTGTCCATGGAGTTTGGAGACACCATTGGCCCTGCCTGAAAACTTAAGGGCTGCAAGCGTATAATTAAACTTATCTCCTTCCAGACCAAGAATAGACTTCACTTCATGTTCCTGTAAGTGGTAAAAGAATGACATCTCTTTCAGTAGCGAAAAATCATGTTCTTCGTTTCCGGCAAGCTCGGGCGTATGGGTGGTGAATACCATACGTTTTTTAATTTCTTCAAGATTTTTGAATTTGGAATACAGATAAAAATTGAGCGGAACCGCATGACCTTCGTTCATGTGGTAAATATCCGGCTGCAAATTAAGCTGATCCAGTAATATTCCACCTCCTATGCCCAATATGATGGATTGGGCAATTCGGGTAGTTTCATTGGGATCGTAGAGTCTATGGGTGATACTTCTGCTTACCTCGTCATTTTCTTCCAGGTCAGTACTCAATAAAAATAACGGGGCAGAGCCAAAAGTCTCCGGCCTGAGCAAATAGGCCTTTACCTTAACCATCGCACTGTGCACCGGGACAGAAAAGACAATTCCCGTATCTTCCAGAAAAGCATAATCCTTTCTGATAAAGCTGGCAGTCATATTGTTATCCTTGTCCCTCACCTGATCGTAGTAACCATATTTCCAGAGCATGCCTATGCCGATAAGGTTCTGCTTAAGTTCAAAGGCACTCCGAAGATGTGAGCCGGAAAGAAAACCAAGTCCCCCGCTGTAAATTTTCAGCGACTGGTCTATGGCAAATTCCATAGAAAAATAGGCAACAGAAGTATTATATTCTTTGGCGGGCGTATACCCGAGAAGATCAGTAGTTGTCATATAGCGATAATAATAGATTAAATGGGAATAACATTTAATCAACATCTTAAGGACTGCAATGTTTTTATTATCACGGCAATTCCCCATATAAGTGGAAATTACCGTTGGGGAACAACTTCAAAGGCATTATTGGGATGTCATAAAGAAAAACCGTTAAATCCGGGATATGATTAATCCGCTAAATACATGAGCAATAACCGGTTAATTAAAATTTTCTTTAGTTTATTTTTTAGCTCTCCCTAATACCCTTTTGGCAAAAAGCATCAATGGCATATATGGCCAGAGTGTCAATTGCCTGGAGAGTTCAATAAAGAGATAGCGGCTGGAAATCCAGTTAAGCACCGAAAGCCTGCAGCCTAAATAAAAACGCGAGGGATCATTGAAGGGATCTTCGCCCGGTTTATCTTTTCTAAACGGCCGCATGATCGATCAGCAGCTCATTGTGTACATTCCATACCCCTGGTGCATTCCAGGCAATACGTTCGGCTTCATCTTTTTGGTAAATAGATTTTACGCTGCCGCTTAAGGTTACCCGGTTACCGAAGACGTTCACCAAAATACGATGGTCATCAATCGCCCAGTTCCGTACCAGTGCATTCTCAATGGCTACTTTTTCCACATCATCAGCAGTTTCTGATTTTACCTGTATGTTATTGGTCAGGTTTCTGATGCCGGATAAAACCTCTACAGATTTCTGAATAGCCTCCTTCTGGGTATACCATTTCACTTCCCCCTCTATTGTCACCCAGTTATCCTCAACCTTGATTAGAATTTTGTCATGTGGAATTTCGGGATTAAGCTTTATGGCTTTAAGAATTTCAGTGGCCAGATCAAGGTCGGTCTTTCTTCCTTTAGTACCAAAATCTACTTCTATCTTTTCTACAACTGCCCCAACTCCTGCTACTGTTTTGGCGGCATGTTCCGCGCCACGCTTTTTTGCGTAGCTATCCACGGTACCGGTAAGGGTGATGACCCCATCCTGAGCGGTTACGCCAATCTGGGCAGCATGCAATAAAGGCTCCCACTTAATAGCCTCCAGCACCTCAAGCTGTAATTTTTCGTTGTGTCTCATGTTTATGATTTTTAAAATGTGTGGACTAAAACTGATGAACTTCATCATGATGGGTCCATTTGATCACGTTCCAATATTTTTTTGTTGCGTTCGTATTCCTTGACACAATTGCGCCACCAGCGAAACGTTCCTGAAGAATATCCATTGCAGAGCGCTTTCGGTTGCGCTGCCCCGGAATATCATAGGGCACAAGAAATATCCAGACCAAGAGCACAGACCAAATGATCCACCAGATGAAATCCATTCCAAGAAAATAGTTTGTAAAGAACATTTTGATTTATTTAAGGGGTATTTTTTTTTTGAGATTTGTAAGGGTTAGCCAACTTCACTATTTTCAAGAAGTATCCCCATTTCGCTTACCACCCATTCTGAGAGGCTGTCTCCATGGTTTCTGCTTAAGGCAGCAACTTTCTTGAAAATGGTGGCCCGTTCCAAAAAGTCTTTATTTTTCCATATCCGGAACTTTTCTTCTATTCTGGAAAGTTGTTCCATGTAATCCGATTCGGGCAGGTTGCCAGCATCCTGATTGTGCTGCTCTAGCTGAAAGGCCGTGTATAAATCCATCTTTTGATTATTTGATACCGTAAATGTCGGTTAAACCATATGCATGGGTAATGATCCCCGTCATGGTGGGCAGAGACACTCATCACAAACAGGGCTCGCCACCTGCAGTACTGACATGATTAATTACGCTATATGTTCAGCCTCTGGTATGGCCTTGAAGATTAGCATGGGAAAATCAAGATCTTTTGCCAGTTTTTCGGTAAGGCTTCCTTTTAAAAGACGTCCAAAAAAGCTTTTCTTCCGATGGACCATCACCAGCAGGTCCATTGGCACACGTGCCATTAACTTATCGAGACCGTCTATTGCTTTACCCTCATTGATCCTGATGAAATGAATACCGGGATAGCCAAGATCACTGCTAAAATCAAGCACCATCTCTTTTGTTTTCTCAGATATGTCACTGCCAACAGTTTCCGGGGTTGAGATGTGTGCGATAAAAATCTCCGCCTTAAATGCCCTTGCCAAGGGAATGAGCTGTTTTAAAAAGGCACTGTCGCCATGTGGATCGCTGAGGTCCGAAGCAAAATAAATATTTTTGAACGGAGCAATCCTGGTCTTAGAGGGAATAAGTAAAAGCGGTATCTGCAGCGACTCGATCATATTACGGGTATGGTTCCCGAGCAAAAAGCTCCCAAATCCATCCCCATGTGTCCCCATAACCACCAGGTTTATCAGCTCATCGGCAACAAGTCCTGCTACCACATCCTGAAGATAGCCTGATTGGTTTACAATACCGATCTGTGGTTTTTTATCATGGGACTGATCGGTCTCCCTAAGATGCTCCTTTAATTTTTCAAGCTCGCTTTCACTTCCTTCTTCCAGTACAGCTGACTCTTCCATTGGCCAGACAACAAGGCCAGCCTGTGGCATCTCTGCCGGTACAATTACTGCATTGCAGAGAATAATGTCAGCGTCTATTTTTTTGGCAAGCGCATAGGCATATTCCGCCGCATGTTTAGCGTGCGAAGAGAAATCGGTAAGTACCAATAAATTTTTCATTTTTTCCATGTTATTATGGTGGATCAAATTTCTTTTAACCACAGCATAAAATTGACCAATATAAATGTTCCCTGCCGTGATGGCGGTCATCTTAACAAATGTTTATCATCAATAAAAAAACAATTTAATTTAAGTCCGGCTGTCATCTTTTTGAATGACCGGATACAACCCTTTTTTCAGATACCAGTTTATATAACTGTACCAATACAAGAGGAAGCATGCTGGCAAGGCCTGCAGTTACCCATGCCTGAATGGGAATTAGATTAAGGTTTAATGCCCCCCGGCTCAGTGGAAAAAGATATACCACTACCAGGAGAAAAAAGCAGAGCAGAAGTGCAATCCAGACAAATTTATTCCCGGTAACTTCGTTGGCTAACATCCGCGAATGGAGCGATGACATATTGAAAACATGAAACAGCTGTGAGGATGCCAGGGTCAAAAAAGCTACATTATTGACCACCCTTACATCTGCGCTCACATAAACCCTGCAGATGAAGATAGCCAGCAGTACACATCCTGTCATCAATAGGGCATATATCAAAATTACTATCCAGTTACGCATAGATATAATATCCAGTTTGGGATCACGCGGCGGTCTTTCCATCACGGTTCGGTCTCCCTTACCCAGCCCGAGGGCAAGGGCTGGAAATATGTCAGTAACCATATTCAAAAATAAAATCTGTAGCGGAAAGAGCATTGAGCCCTGTGCAAGAAAACCTAAGAGGGTTACAATAAAAATCTCACTCAGGTTACAGGACACCAGATAGATCACAAATCGCTGAATGTTCTGAAAGATTTCCCTTCCATGGGCAACAGCCTGGGAAATGGAGGTAAAGGAATCATCTTTGAGTACTATACTGGCCGTTTCTTTGGCCACCTGTGTTCCCCTTAACCCCATCGCAATACCAACATCGGCTTTTTTTAGTGCGGGTGCATCATTCACACCATCTCCTGTCATCGCTACTATAAACCCGGCCTTTTGATAGACATCTACGATTTCCAGCTTCTGTTTGGGCGTAGTTCTAGCAAATACCGAGGTAGAAAGAATCCGTTCTTTCCATTGCTCCTGGAGCAGTTCCATCTCCGGAAGCTCACTCCCTGTAATTACTTTGTTGTCCTCCATAGCAGTTATGCCTACTTTTTTGGCAATGTTCAGTGCGGTCTTGGGATGGTCTCCGGTGATCATGACAATTTTGATGCCTGCTGAAAGGCAGGTGCTAATCGCCTCTTTTATCTCCATTCTGGGCGGATCCAAAAAGCCGACCATCCCTACGTAAACCAGCTCCTGAAGATAATCCCCTGCCAGCAATTCAGGGGATGTACGGTAGGCAAAAGCAAGCACCCTAAGCCCTGAGGAGGAAAGTGCTTCTGCACGGGCGAGGATCTGTTCTCTTTCCATCTCAGAGAGATCTCCGATCGTATTACCGGATTGCTGTGTTTTGCATCTGGGCAGTAGATCTTCCACGGATCCTTTTGCCGAAATAAAAAAACCGGTAATCCCCTGGTGGAGCGTACCCATAAGCTTGGTCTCCGAACTGAAAGGTATTTCAGCGATACGCTTAAATTCAGCTTTGGTTTTTTTTGCAGGAAACCCCGCAGCATCTGATAGGGTCAGAAGTGCGATTTCAATTGGATCACCGAAAGATTTTTTGTCTTTGGCAGAAGAAGTTATGGGCGCATTGTTGCAAAGGCTTCCGATCCTGGTAAGCAGCTGTAAATTTTCACGGCTTTTTTCAATGCCGGATTCTTTAAATTCCAGTAGTCCATCCTTTATTGAAACATTCAGCTCTTGGGAGGGGAAGGAAAGCACTTCAACAAAAATTTTGTTTTCGGTTAATGTCCCGGTCTTATCTGTTAGAATAACATTTACCCCGCCAAGGGTTTCGACCGAAGAGAGCTTTTTCACGATCGCATTCTTTTTGGCCATTAGCAGCATCCCATAGGCAAGCGCTATGGTAGCGACTATTGGAAGACCCTCGGGAAAGGCCGCCACAGCGAGCGCTACCGAAGTTTCAAGGATTAAAAGCCAGGGCTTTGCTTCTATCGCCCCTGAGATAGCAAAAATAACGGTCATGACCAAAGTAATCCAAATGAGCTTTTTGGTCAGTTTGCTTATTTTAAGATCAAGAGGAGTCTTTGTGGGAGCTGAGCGTCCTACCAGTCCGCTGATCTTTCCGAGCTCGGTATTTTCAGCGATGCCGGTAATGATCACTTTCGCATTTCCGTTCATTACTGCTGTTCCTTTGTAAACCATATTCTGCGCAGCTGAAGGCTCAATTTTTCCGGTCAGTGTCTCGGCCGTTTTTAGAACGGGAAAAGATTCCCCGGTCAGTGAAGATTCGTCAACCTGTAGGCTATTGACTGATACGATCCTTCCATCGCCCGAAACCACATCCCCCGCTTCTAAAAGCAGCAGATCACCGGGAGTGAGCTCCTGAGAAGGGATTTCAAATCTTTTCCCTCCCCTAATTACCGTGGAAAAGCTAACGTCCATTTCCCTTAAGGCCCGCATTGAGCTTCTGGCCTGCAGCTCCATAAAAAAACCGATCAGGGCATTGATGAAAATAACTAAAAATATAGCTATGGCCTCTACCGGGTTTTTAAAGTACAGGGAAGCAAACCCAGCAATAAAGAGAAGATAAACGATCGGGCTGTTGAACTGCTCAAAAGCCATGCGAAATAGATTTTTGCGTTTTTGGCTTTTATAAATATTAAGCCCAAACTGCTTTGAACGAACCAGAGCTTCTGCGGCACTAAGCCCATCATGCTTATCTGTTGACAGGGCACTTAAAAGATTTTCAATCTTAAGTGAATAAACTGCTGTAAGTGGATACTCAATTTCCATAATATCTATACTTTTTCGCTACCGGCTTCCAAAGCAAATGTAATTTCGTTTTCTTCTGTAGCTGATATCATATTTTTGGAGTGCATGGCAATCATACACTCCTCATCGGTATCCATCACGCGAATACAAACCCTACTGCTCCCGCAGGAGATGACTTTTTCAGTACGCAGGTTCAGGCAGCGGTCGACTTTTAGTCCCATAAAATCCATATCCGCACAGATACGCTCCCTGATTTCAGGTGAATTTTCCCCTATACCCCCCGTAAAGATGAGCATATCGAGGCCACCGAGGGAAGCTGCGAGCGCTGCGATAAATTTCTTTGCCTGGCAGCAGTACAATGTAATTGCGGCTTCTGCTTTCTGGTTATCGCCCGAAAGATTCAAAATTTCCTGCATATCCCCTGTCCCTGCGATAGCCTTGAGTCCAGATTGATGGCTGAGCTCGACATCAAGTTCCTCCGGGGTAATATCGTTCTGTTTGAGCATAAAAAGGATGGCACCAGGGTCGAGATCTCCGCAGCGTGTACCCATCACCAGGCCTCCGATCGGGCTGATGCCCATAGTGGTATCAAAGCCTTTTCCAGATGAAATGGCGGACATGCTGGAGCCATTCCCAAGGTGGGCGATAATAATCTTTTTCTGATCGATAAATGCATGCTGCTGATTTAGTTTTTGCAAGATGTACTCATAGGACAGGCCATGAAAACCATATCTCATCAATCCCTGATCCGCATATTTAGCGGGCAAAGGGTAATATTTATTTTTATCGGGCATATCCCGGTGGAAGTTGGTATCAAAACAGGCGATATGCTTTAAGTTGGGAAATTCCAATAAAAAGATATTGATCAGACTCAGCTCGTCTGGCAGATGGTTGGGAGCTAAAAAGATTAGCGAATTTAGATCCTTCAATAAGTTCCGGGTAATGATTTCAGGACTTCGGTGATCTGCTCCCCCCTGTACCAAACGATAGCCGACAGCAGAGATCACGCAATGTTTTTTATTTTCTTTGAGCCAAAGGATTATTGAATTGGCAGCATCTTCCACGTTTCGGTAATGTTCTTTTTTTAAAGGGAGGGAGTGTTTATGACTATCGGTAACGGACATAGACCCCATGGGCTTACCAATTTCCCTTATTACTCCGGACCACTGCCTGTGCATCGTCTTCTGGTGATAAATGGCAAACTTTAGGCTTGATGAGCCCGAATTGAGCACGAGTATAAAATGCTCATCAATTAAATGTAATTCCTTTTCCATAATGCGCTTATGAATGCAATAAACCTGAATCGATCCTTTAACATCCCCTATCACAAAGATATCCTTCGGAGCATCCCTTATAAATGACCTTCCCCCAATCGAATAGTGATGACGGTCATGGATAAGCGGATAATTGTAGCTACATTGTACGATAGAGGCAGGACTTGAATTATTTTCCTTTTGAGCTGAATTTAATAAACGAAACAAAATCCACTGCCGATTGTCTACTTTAAGCAGATCATTATTTATCTGTTAATCAATAATTTATGGAAAACACCGTATTGCTGAAAGCAATCATTGAAAATGCAATAGACGGCCTGATTACCATAGATGACCGCGGGATTATTGAATCCATAAATCCATCTGCATGTAAGCTTTTTAATTATTCCCAGGAAGAGGTCGTCGGCCAGAATATATCCATGCTGATGCCGCAGCCAGACCGGGCCCGGCATGACGGCTATCTTTTTCAGTATAAAAAAACAGGAAACGCCAGCATCATTGGTATTGGTAGAGAACTGGTAGGACTTAAGAAAAACGGGAGCCAGTTTCCCTTTAGACTAGGTGTAAGTGAGGTACAATATTCCGGAAGAATTATTTATGCAGGCTTTATCCATGACCTGACCAGGGAAAAGGAAGCGGAGGGAAAATTACAGGACTATGCAGCTTTGCTGGAAGAACAGGTTGAAGAGCGGACACATTCACTTAAGACTAGTTTACATGCGCTTCAAAAAACCCAGGACGAACTGAATCTTTCACTTAACAAAGAAAAAGAACTTGGCCAGCTTAAGAGCAGGTTTGTATCCATTGCGTCCCACGAATTCCGTACACCTTTGAGTATGGTTCAGCTTTCGGCATCGCTCATTGACCGATATGCAGAAAACCAGGATAGGGAGAGCATCGGCAAACATGTTGTCAAGATCAAAGATGCGGTACTGAACATTACGGCCATACTCAATGATTTTCTTTCACTCGAAAAACTCGATTCGGGAATGGTCAAACCGAAGCTCAGCCACTTTAACCTTTCGGAAATGGCCGAAGAGATTACCGGCGAAATGCAGATTACGCTGAAAGGAAAACAGAAGATAATCTTCAAGCACAGGGGCCCTGGCCTGATGATCAAATTGGATCAGAACCTGCTTAAAAACTGCATTGTGATCCTTATCGATAATGCCATCAAATATTCTGGAGATGAGAGCGAAATCCAGTTTTACACCAGGATCAATGAAAACAACTTTTCCATCAGGATCTGTGATAATGGCATCGGTATTCCAGATACCGACCATAAGCATCTCTTTGAAGCATTTTTCAGGGCACATAATACGGGCAATATTTCCGGAAACGGCCTTGGACTGAGCATACTTTCCAGATATACCGGGCTGATGAACGGGAAAGTAAGTTTTAGGAGCAGAGTTAACAGGGGTACATTATTTACACTCACCTTTCCACAAACCGATAACCATGAGCAAAAAAATACTGATCATTGAAGATCATGACGCTATCCGTGCAAATGTGGTAGAAATCCTGGAAATGGCCCTCTATACGGTTTTTCAGGCAGAAAATGGAAAAATTGGTGTTGATATGGCACTGAAAAATATTCCTGATATTATTCTCTGTGACATTATGATGCCCGAGCTCGACGGATATGGTGTACTGTATATGCTCAACAAACATGTTGAAACTTCTGCAATCCCATTTATTTTCCTGACCGCAAAGGCAGAACATGCAGACTTAAGAAAGGGAATGGAGCTGGGTGCGGATGATTACCTCATTAAACCCTTTGATGATATGGAACTGCTCAACGCGATCGATATCCGCTTGAGAAAAAAAGCAATGGCTGACCACCAGCATAAAACCAATTCGGCGGAATTTAAGGTCCTTGTAGCAAAAACAGATGGGCTTGCTGAATTCAATAAAATTATTGAGGGCAAGAAGAGCAGGGAATTTAAAAAAAACCAGGTTATCTATTACGAGGATGATCATGGAAAAGGGTTATACCTGATTACCCAAGGAAAGGTTAAAACCATAAAACTGGCGCAGGATGGCCGTGAGCTGATGACGGGAATGTATAGCGAGGGTGATTACATCGGAATAAATGCGGTACTCAGTGGAAGCACTTATGCCGATACTGCAACCACAATAGAAGATAGCCTGCTCTGCCTGATACCCACTGAGCAGATGGAAACCGTTTTTAGCCTTTACCCGGAGGTCGCCAGAAAGTTCATTCACCTACTTTCAAGGGACAACCGCGAAAAAGAGGAGCAGCTCCTGCAACTTGCATATCATTCTGTCAGAAAAAAAATGGCCGGAACGCTCGTCAAGCTGCATGGCAAGGATACAAAAAATGATTTTTTTACTATCACAAGGGAAGATCTTGCGGCAATGGCCTGTATGGCTACCGAAACGGTTAGCCGAACGCTTTCAGATTTTAGAGATGAAAAACTGATAGACAGGGCAGGTACCCGTATTACCTTACTGGATCTCAATGGACTTGCAAAAATGAAAAATTAGGATATTCGCCAGTCCTAAATCCACTGATATTACCCTATCGCAGTCCAGAATTATGCAAACAATTTTTGGAATTGTGTAACCTGTTTTAAAAGTTTAACCCAAACTTTACATCGGCTTACCAAACTGATAAATATTTTTTTTGCCAGGGAATTTAATCAGGCCATGATCCGATAATGAAACATTACTACCAGATAGAAGGCATGAGCTGTGATGGCTGCCGCAAAAAAGTCGAAGATGCTTTGAATGCTTTTTCTGGGGTATCCTCAGTTGTTAGCCTTGTTCCTCCAAGGGCGACGGTTACGACCAATAGTCCCGTTTCTCTGGAAACATTTCAAAAAGCACTCTTAAAAGCAGGCAGTTATACCCTCAGGAGTGATACAGGTTTACATGGACATCAAAATGGTATGACCGGCGGCAATGGCAGGCAGTTAGGCCAAAGTGAGAAGAAAAATGATGTTGAAGCCGATCATAAAGGCATTTATTATTGCCCAATGCATTGTGAAGGAGACAAGACCTACAGGCATAACGGCAGCTGTCCTGTATGTGGCATGGACCTGGTCAAGCAGCCTACTCTTGAGCGGACTGTAATACAGTTCTCGTGCCCAATGCACCCTGAAATCGTAAGAAACTCACCCGGCATCTGCCCCATTTGCGGAATGGATCTTCTTCAGATAGAAAACGGAGCAGATCGGGAAGATGAAGGCTATACCGTACTGAGAAAAAAATTCGTGATTGCTGCGAGCTTTACCTTACCGATTTTTTTGATTTCAATGTCGGAAATGATACCTGGCAATCCCCTTTTCAAGATGATGAATCTTAAATATTGGAACCTGGTACAGCTGATATTTTCTCTCCCGGTTATCTTCTATGCTACCTGGATGTTTTTCGAGCGGGCATGGAAATCGGTAATAAGCTGGAAACTGAATATGTTTACCCTCATTGGACTCGGTGCCGGGGTAGCATGGCTCTTTAGTCTTGTAGCCCTGTTTTTGCCGGCTATCTTCCCTCAGCAGTTCAGGACACATCATGGTACAGTATATGTTTACTTTGAGGCAGCAACAGTTATTCTTACGCTGGCGCTCTTGGGCCAGTTACTTGAGGCTAAAGCACATAAAAGAACAAATACGGCAATCAAAGAACTATTAAAACTCTCGCCTGCGATGGCCACAAAAATTATTGGCGAGAAGGAAAAAACAGTTAGTATAAACGAGATTGAAAAAGGTGACCTGCTTAGAGTAAAGCCTGGAGAAAAAATCCCTGTTGATGGAAGTATTAAAGAGGGCAATGCTACGGTTGATGAATCCATGATTACGGGCGAACCTGTTCCAGTAGATAAAAAACCTGGCGATACAGTCCGCTCGGGAACGATCAATAGCAATACTACCTTTATCATGACCGCAGAAAAAATTGGCTCAGAGACACTGCTTTCCAGAATCATCGAAATGGTCAATACTGCAAGCAGATCCAAGGCACCAATCCAAAAAATCGCAGATAGGATATCTGGCTATTTCGTGCCTGTTGTTGTGCTTATTTCCGCGCTCACCTTTGTGGCATGGGCAGTCTATGGGCCGGAGCCTGCTTATGTTTATGCTATGGTAAATGCTATCTCAGTATTGATCATTGCCTGCCCTTGCGCACTGGGACTTGCAACGCCCATGTCGGTAATGGTGGGAATCGGCAAAGGTGCCCAGCTGGGTATTCTGATCAAAGACGCTGAATCGCTTGAAAGAATGAATTCGATTGATGTGCTGATTATCGATAAGACAGGAACACTTACTGAAGGCAGGCCATCCCTAGAGCGTGTTGTAAGCACCGATCCAAACATTGGGGAGAAAGATCTGCTCAGGAGAATCGTTGCGCTGAACAGCAGCAGCGAACATCCGCTTGCCAGGGCCACGATGAAATATGTTGAAGAACAAGGTGTGCAAATAGAGACGGTACATCATTTTGAGGCCATCAGCGGGAAAGGGGTCATTGGCAAACTCGGCGAGGAGAACCTGGGGTTTGGAAATAAAAGCCTGATGGATCAGCTTGGTGTAGCTGTTCCGCCTGATCTTGAAGAGATGGTGAGCGGTGAACAGAAAATGGGAAAAACCGTCTCTTATCTTTCCATCAACGAGCATGCCGCCGGATTTGTGGTGATTTCAGACAAGATTAAAACCAGCAGCCTGACAGCTATCCGCGATCTGCAGGATGAGGGGTTGAAGGTCATTATGTTTACCGGTGACAACAGTGATACGGCAAAGGCGGTAAGTGAGTACCTGAAATTAGATGGATTTTATGGCCATATGTTGCCGGAAGACAAACTTGCGGAAATAAAAAAAATCCAGGCACCCGGCAAAAAGGTAGCCATGGCCGGGGATGGTATAAATGATGCACCTGCGCTTTCACAGGCAGATATCGGGATCGCTATGGGTACAGGAACTGATGTCGCCATCCAGAGTGCATCCATAACGCTTATGAGTGGGGATCTTTCGGGGATTGTGAGAGTGAGAACCTTAAGTAAAAAGGTGATGTCAAATATAAAAGTGAACCTGCTGTTTGCTCTTGGTTACAATGTTCTTGGAATTCCCATTGCGGCAGGCATTTTATTTCCATTCTCAGGAATCCTGCTTTCACCGATGGTGGCCGCATTGGCAATGAGCCTCAGTTCTGTTTCGGTAATACTTAATGCGTTAAGACTAAAAAATACCAGTTTTTGACAGAAGAAATCCAAAGGGAGGCTTCAAAAAAGATTTCTTTTATCGGCATTTTTCAGTTCAAGCTTCAATAGGGTGATCTGCTCTAGAAGTCCCTTGATTGCATGTAAGCCCTCGAGGTTTATATTGAGCTCGTCGTGCAGACGGATCATTTTCTCCAGGTGTGCCAGTTCATCCCTTGACAGGTAGTTCTGCTCTGCAATTTGATATATATTTATAATACCGAATTCATGCAGCCTGTAAACAAAGGACGGTTCTACCTCATTATACCGGCAGAATACCGTTACCAGTACTAAATGCTCAGTTTCCATTTCTTATATTGCTTAATTCGGTGAACAATTCTTTTTCTCGCTCGGAAAGGTCTATTGGCAGTTTTAACCTGTAAGTGATATAAAGATCGCCATATTGGTTTTGTTTTTTATAAACAGGAAAACCCTTGCCTTTCAGTTTTACCATTGTATCGCCCTGCGTTCCTGGAGCGACTTTCAGTTTTACCTTTCCGGTGAAAGTTGCAACAAGTATTTCTCCACCCAGCATTGCCGTGTAAAGATCCAGATCAACATCGAGATGCAGATTATTTCCTTCTCTTTTAAACTGCGTATTGTTTTTAACCAAGAAGGTAATGTATAGGTCTCCATTTGGTCCGCCATTAGCTCCGGGGCTGCCGTGGTCTTTGATCTTGATGAGTTGACCATCTTCTATTCCTGCAGGAAAAGTTAACCTGATGTGTTTGCCATTCACAGTTAAAGTTTGTTTCTGACTTTCATAAACATCCCTTAAATTGAGACTTACCTTAGCATTGAGGTCCTGCCCACGGAATCTGGTCTCCCTGCCACTATTTCCTCGCCCGTACATGGATTCGAAGAACTCGGAAAAATCATCAGATCCAAATGATTGTCCCGTGTTTTGCCCCTGATAGTTCTGTTGCTGTTGCCCTGCTCCTTCAAATTGCTGGGCATTTTTCCAGTCCTTCCCGTATTTGTCGTATTTTTTGCGTTTTTCAGGATCGCTTAACACCTCGTTGGCCTCATTGATTGCCTTGAATTTCTGTTCGGCTTCTTTATTGTCCGGATTAAGGTCCGGATGGTATTTGCGGGCAAATTTTCGGTATGCGGTTTTAACCTCAGTAGCTGTTGCCGCTTTAGTAATACCGAGCAACTGATAGTAATCTATATACTCCATTGTATTTGGGTGAGCCTGTATGATAAAAAGCTATTTGGAAAGATATCCGCCGTCAATAGGATAGTAGCTTCCCGTCACAAATGAAGCCTTTTCGCTTCCGAGCCATAATATCAGCTCAGCTACTTCCCCACTTTTGCCCAAACGGCCAATAGGGTGCATGGCAATTAACTGGTTTTTCATTTCTGCATCCATTGCATTCAGCAGGGGCGTATCAATAAAGCCCGGGCCAACGGCATTAATGCGGATATTCTTGGCAGAATATTCAAGTGCAGCTGTCTGGGTCAATCCGATTATGCCATGCTTTGCCGCGCTGTATCCTGCGGAGCTGGCAAAACCTACTGCCCCAAGTATTGAAGAAATATTAATCACACTGCCTCCGCCACTTTTCAGCATCGCTGCAATCTGGTATTTCATACCGTAAAAAACACTGCTGAGGTTAATGGATATTATTTTCTGCCAGCCCTCTAGGCTCATATCTGTGATGGTATTCTGTTCGCCTCCTATTCCCGCATTGTTCACTGCAATATCCAGTTTACCATATGTCTCCACCGCGTAGTGAACAAGGGCTTCCATCTGCGCTGGTATGGCTACATCTGTTGTATAAAAAGAGGCAATTCCTCCATTTGAAACAATCTCTCGGGCGAGTTGATCTCCCTGAAGTTTGTCTATATCTGAAATGATCACGTTTGCGCCTGCCTGCGCAAATAATCCGGCTGTAGCTTTTCCAATTCCGGAAGCACCTCCGGTAATGATTACTGTTTTTCCTTTCATGGCTCGTTTATATTACCGGGCAAATCTAAATGGATCGCAAAGGAAGGACCATGACCTAGATCACCGTTGCGCGTGATAAAAAACATTAGCGCACAAACTTTTCAGCAATGTACCATTAGCAGGAAGAAAGGCCGGTTCAATGGTTCAAAAACAAAAAGTTTGTTGATCAGCAAATCGTACCCAGATAACCTTCGGGCATGACCAGTAAGGGGAGTTTTGTCTGACGCGCCATCTTCTGGGCATGGCTTCCGTTTACGAAGTCATTCATAACACCACGTCTTCGGTGAACCATAACCAATAAATCCGTTTCGCCGTGATCCTTTAACCATTCCAGACCATCCTCTACTTTAAATCGGTATACATTCTCATAATAAATACGGTCATAATTGATCTTATTTTTAACCTCGCTCATAAAAGCATCAATGCGGCCGGTCATACCCTTATCGATGTTCTTCCCGATTACATGTACGATAAGCAGCTCCGCATTTAGCAGGCCGGCAAACGAAGCCACAGCCTGGATGGCCTCCATGTCATCTAGACCGAGATCGGTTGCAAAGGCAATTTTCCGGATAGGCTTAAAAGGGGTGCCTTTTGGGATAAGAAGTACGGGATAATCCGCAGAATCGATTACCTCGCGGCTGCTGCTGCCAAGGATAAAGCGTTTCATATTCCCCGCACCAGAGAGTCCCATGACCACGACACCTATTCCTTCCTGCTGGACAGTTTCCCTTAGTAGATCGGTCACAGATCCCAGGTCAGACTTGATAGAAATCTTTGGACAGTCTGGGGTATTTTCCGCAGCCTCGGGCATACTTTCCAATAATGCTTTTGAAAGATCTTTCAGACGGATATCTGTACGCTTGATGAGCGTCTGGTAATCTTCCATAGGCCACAAAACCTCCACTGGAGAGTCCGTAGTAACTGTCGCTGCGTTAATAAGTACGGTATCGGTCTTGATTTTGCGGGCAAGACTTATAGCATATCTGGCGGCGTCATCCGCAGCTACCGAAAAATCTGTAGCTATGAGTATTTTTTTCATCCCTTTATGATTTGTTTTTTTTGGTGATGAAGCTATCATGATTTATTAGTCCCACCTTGGCTTTGGAAATCATGATGGTTTCCTTGATTTATCTTTTGATATACAAATGTTGGGAATCACGGGGCACGGGCCAATGATGATCATCAAGGTGAGGCATGATTTCCGACACAGTTATCCCGCGGAGAAATAGAAATGTGTGAATCATGCAAAATATCGGTATAATAAGATAACGTACTGAAGTATTAAAAGCAGATATTGGTCTTCCCATATTGTTAACCTATTGCGGCTCTACCAGACCGAAAGGCTATAGAGCTGCTTATTTGTATTCCATCGGAAAAGATTGCCTTTTTCTGTTACCCAAAATTTTCAAGATGAGCTTAAAAACAAACCTTTTGTTTAAATGCCTATATAAAACCTTGCTATCTGGCATGTTGATTTCTGCAATACTTAACTGCAAAGCGCAACAGAAAAAAGAGCATCCCAGTTTAGATTCGCTTTCGCTCGCCGGAAAATTCAGCGATCAAAAACTCGCTGTTTTCGATAGTTCGGGAGTCGAAACTTTCTTTTCCCGTTACCCCGATCTTGCCAGATACCAGCCCGCACTTAGGGACTTTTACCGGAAAAGAAAATTTGCCTATGTCTGGTATGACAAAGAACTGCTTACCTTCCAGGCGTACAACCTGAGCAACCGCGTACTTAACATACGCGAGGATGGCATCTATCGAAGTCCGCCTTATTTAAAAGCACTGGATTCTCTTGTAAATAGCCAAAAGGACAAAACGAAAAAGCTTCAGCCGGATCTTACAACAGAGCTTATGCTCACATCGCAATACTTTCTTTTTTCCAAAATAGCCTGGCAGGGACAGGACGACTCGCTAAGCCTTGCCTCGGGCTGGTTCATTCCAAGAAAAAAAATTGCTTTCTCCGAGCTCCTCGATAGCTTGCTTAGCGAAAAGGATGCGAAGGAAATTTTCCATGAACCGGTTTACAGGCAATATGAACTGCTAAAATCATTTCTTAAAAAGTACCGCAACCTGTCTTCGCTGCCCTGGCCCATCCTGTTGGATAGCGTGAGACCGTTAAGGCCAGATGATTCAGCTCGTGTAATTGTCCAGGTCAGGTTGCGGCTTTTCAGGCTCGGAGATTTTATTGGCGACACCGTTAGCACAAGATACGATGAGGGGCTTATTGAGGGACTGAAACATTTTCAGCAAAGGCATGGATTAAAGGAGGATGGACTTTTGGGGCCTGATACCTTTGCTCAGCTCAACATACCCTTAGACCGGCGCATAAAGCAGATCATAGTCAATATGGAACGCTGCAGGTGGCTTCCGGTCAGTTCGGATGCAGATTACCTGGCGGTCAATATTCCGGAGTACAAACTGCATGTGTACCACCGCGACAGCCTGCTATGGAGCTGTAATGTAGTGGTTGGGCAAAGCTGGACGAGAACGACTGTATTTTTTGGCAACCTAAAAAATGTTGTATTCAGCCCTTACTGGAACCTCCCGGAAAGCATCGTCAAAAATGAAGTTATCCCGGGCATAGATAAGGATCCTGCTTATCTAAACAAACATAACATGGAGATAATGGGCTACACAGGCCGGATACCTATAATAAGGCAAAAACCAGGACCAAGAAATTCTCTGGGCCAGGTCAAGTTTCTTTTTCCCAATAGCTATAGCATATACATGCATGACACGCCGAGCAAATCCCTTTTTGGAGAAACTGATCGTGCTTTTAGTCATGGTTGTATACGGGTAATGGAACCTGTAAAACTTGCAGGATTTCTGTTGGATAACCAAAAGGGTTGGAATAAGGAAAGGATTGCTGCGGCTATGAACTCGGGCAGAGAAAGTTATGTGACCGTGAAAAAACAAGTCCCTGTATATATTGCCTATTTGACTGCTTTCTGTGACCGGAACAATGTCCTTAACTTCAGAAACGACATTTATAACCTCGATGAGGCCATGGCATCTTCACTGATTACGGATCGTTAATGGCGCTCCGATACCAGCTTAAAAGCATTATAAACCTTAAGAATCTCATATACGAAGACTATGAATCCATTTAAACTGCAGCGCCTGGGCATCATTATGGAACCTGAGGATGGGAACGAACTCGAAGCCGAGGGCGTGCTGAACCCTGCCGCTATACGTGGCCCAGATGGCAATCTGTATCTTTTCCCCAGACTGGTGTCAAAGGGTAACTATTCAAGGATCGGTATTGCCAGGGTGATCTTCAGTCCAGAGGGTAATCCTGTAGGGGTGAAACGAATCGGAATTGCCCTGGAACCAGAAGCTGATTATGAGAAAAGAGCTGATGGTACGGGTGGCTGCGAGGATCCGAGAATCACCTTCGTTGAGTCCCTTAACAGTTACGTAATGACCTATACCGCATTTTCCTCTGCAGGTCCAAGAATCGCGATTGCCGTTTCGGCTGACCTTCTGCACTGGGAAAGGCTAGGGCTTGCAAATTTTGCACCCTATAAAAATATTGAGTTCAATGGGGTGAATAACAAAGATGCCTGTATTTTCCCCATCGCATTAAACAGCCCTCATGGGCATCCATCACTTGTCATGCTGCATCGCCCCCTATTCCCGGGTACGCGGCCGGAGGATATCGCAAAAGATCCGCTCGACAGGCGGATAAGAGATCACCATGAATGCATCTGGATATCATATAGCCATATCAGTAGTAAACCCTACCACAGCAGTCCACTACCGATGTTTGTTTCCAATAGCCCGCTTGCACTTCCAGAGGCACCCTGGGAAAAACTAAAGATCGGTGCCGGTGCACCTCCTGTGATGAGCAGGCACGGCTGGCTTTTACTTTACCATGGTGTAATGCAGGGATCGCTGACCCCGGACATCTATGATGAGCTGGTCTATTCTGCAGGGGTGATGATCCTGGATGCTACCTGTCCTGATAAAATCCTTTACCGTTCTACTGACCCGGTACTAACGCCCGAAATGCAGGAAGAGCGTATCGGAATCATTGGAGACGTTGTTTTCCCGACCGGTATAGATCAGCGCAATGATATTGGCTGCCCGGATCGTTATGATGTGTACTATGGAATGGCAGACAATCGGATTGGCGTAGCAAGGTTGGACATGCCCACAGTACTTCCTGCAACGAACAACAATGCATAAGTGTGAATCATATAATAAATCAGAAGAATTCCATAATCTTTAAAACTAATAAAAAGGCAATTTTGCATCAAAAGGATCTCTTTCTGCTAGAAAGGGTCATTCATCAACTAGTTTTCGGATAAGGAGTTTCAATACTTACAGTCCAATTAAAATATAACATATATGTCAATAATTTCTGAGGCTAAAGATTTTCTGGATCAGACCGGTCAGATCTCCAGGTTCGCGGGCCGTTTCTTCTCCCACGGGCTCAAACCGAAGTTTGAGATCAGAGAACTCCTGTCTCAATGCTATCTGATTGGCTATAAATCTTTTCCTCTTGTAGGGCTAACTGGATTTATTATGGGTCTGGTACTCACCATGCAGCTCCGTCCATCACTGGTAAGCTATGGTGTACAGTCCGAACTTCCGGTAATGGTGGGCATTGCGATTGTAAGGGAGATCGGTCCGGTGATTACCGCACTTATTTTTGCGGGAAAAATCGGAAGCAGTATTGGAGCCGAACTGGGTTCAATGAAAGTAACTGAGCAGATCGATTCCATGGATGTAAGCGGAACCAATCCGTTCAAATACCTGGTCGCCACAAGGGTAATCGCGACCAGTCTGATGCTTCCCATATTAACCATCCTTGGAGATGCCGTTTCCCTATTTGGTGCCTATATCGGTGTCAACATTAAGTCGGTAACCAATATCAGATTCTTTTTTATCCAGGTGTTCGACAGCCTAAGCTTTAGCGATGTACTTCCGGCGATAATCAAAACTATATTCTTCGGCTTTGCGGTTGGCGTGATTGGTTGTTATAAAGGCTTTAACTCAACCAAAGGCACACAGGGCGTTGGAAGTTCGGCAAATTCCGCAGTTGTACTCTCCTCTGTGCTGATTTTCGTGCTGGATCTGCTCACGGTTCAAATAACGAACTTACTGGGTTTAAATTAACGGCTATGAAAACAATAGAGATTGCAGATGCAGCAGGCAACAATCCAAAGCTGGTCAGCGGGCCGGTAATTGTTATGGAACACCTTTTCAAAAAATTTGGGACCAACATTGTGCTGGAGGATTTTTCTTTGAGTGTGGAAAGGGAAGAAAATGTAGTGGTTCTTGGAAAGTCCGGCGCAGGGAAATCTGTGTTGATAAAATGCATTATCGGGCTCTTGAAACCCGATAAGGGAAAGATCATGGTATTTGGAGAGGATATAACGGTAATGGACGAGGATGAGCTGGCAAAGGCACGGATGAAGATCGGCTTTCTATTTCAAGCAAATGCGATATATGATTCGATGACAGTCAGGGAGAATCTGGAATTCCCCCTACGCAGGCACTGGACGAGTCTTGATGAGAAAGAGGTTGATGAGATGGTAAAGGAGGCACTTGAAAATGTTGGTCTAATACATACTTCAGAGATGATGCCATCTGAGCTTTCCGGAGGCATGCTAAAAAGAATTGCCCTTGCCAGAACGTTGATATTAAAACCGGAGATCATCCTATATGATGAACCCACAACCGGACTTGATCCGGTAACGGCCAGAGAAATCGATCAGCTAATTCTTACCCTGCAGAAAAAATACAAGACGTCCTCTATTATTATCTCACACGATATGAACTGTGTGAGGAATATTGCAGACCGTGTCATTCTGCTTTTGGAAGGAAAGTGTTATGCGGATGGCACATATAAAACGCTCGAAAGTTCTGGCGACCCAAAAATCAATCAATTTTTTCAGTAAACATTATGGCAAAGACAGAAAGAAAAAATATCAAACTGGGCATATTCGTCATGGTTGGACTACTGGTACTCATCGTCTCATTTTACATGATCGGCAGGAGCAGGAATATATTCGGAAGGGACTTTGAGATCAAGGCAAGATTTAATAACCTCAACGGCTTGATGGAAGGAAATAATGTACTCTTCTCAGGTATCCAGGCAGGAACGGTTAAAACTATAGATATGGTCAATGATACCACTATAGAGGTGACTATGCAGATCAATAACAAAGTTCGTCCCTATATCCACAAAAATGCCCAGGCAGCAATAGGTACAGAAGGGTTGATGGGCAATAAAGTGATCAATATCGAGCCTGTAAAGCTCCCGGGAGCGAAAATCGATGAAGGAGATATGCTTGGGGCACAGAAACTGGTCAGTACCGATGAGATGCTCAAAACACTCTCTAAGACCAATAACGATGTAGCTGCGATTGCCAAAGCCTTAAAGGAAACAGTTCTGAGGTTAGATACCAGTGAAATATTCAACCTGATGAATGATCCAGCAATTGGGATAAGCTTAAAATCTTCACTTGAGGAAATCAATATGGCCACAAAAAACGCCAACCAGATGAGTTATGGATTAAATGCCCTGGTTGGCAATATCCGAAAAGGGAAGGGTGCGGCAGGACTGTTATTGACCGATACCCTGCTTGCATCCGATCTCAGATACGCGGTCGCGGATTTCAGGGCCACCGGAGGCAATGCCAAAAAGGTTACCGGCCAGCTTAGTGATATGGTAAAAGGAATCGACTATGACCTGAATTATGGCAAGGGGCCATTGAATGCCCTGTTGCGGGACTCGTCTTTTACGATAAAGCTCGGCAACAGCCTTGACAACCTGCAGAAAGGAACCGATGGATTCTCTGATCTGATGGACGCCACCAAGCAGAGTTTTCTCTTCCGCGGATATTTCAGAAAACAGGAACAGAAGCAGCAAAAAAACAAACCGAAAGAATAGCAAAAACAATAACGACCAGTATAGCAATTAAATAGTTAAAACAGATCGATTATGCAACACAACATCAAAAGTTTGCTCGGATATAAAATAGGTGCCAGAGATGGGGAAATCGGGCATGTAAAAGATTTCTATTTTGAGGATACCTCTTGGGCCATCCGCTACATAGTGGTGAAAACGGGAAATTGGTTTATGGAGAAAAAGATACTTCTCGCTCCGCAGGCTTTGCTAAGCCCGGATTGGAAAAACAGGATTTTTCCGGTCGATCTATCTACGGAGCAGGTGAAAAACAGCCCCGATATCGATACAGAGAAACCCGTATCGATGCAGCAAGAATTAGCGTTGTATGGCCATTATGCCTGGCAGCGCTACGGCGGAAGCGGTTTTTACGCTGGCGCTTCCGAAACCGTAATGGACCAGCCACTAATCATTGATGAAAGGCTTGTGGTTCCAGAGCGAAATCTGGGAGAAAAAAATAATGACCTTCATCTGCAGAGTACGCATCTACTATGTGGATATCACATCCGGGCAACTGATGGTGAGATCGGTCACTTTTCAGATTTTATGGTGAATGACATGAACTGGGAAATCGAATACCTTGTTATTGATACCCACAATTGGATCGGAGGAAAGAAAGTGCTGTTAAAGATTGAACATATCAAAGAGATCCGATGGGAAGAATCACTGATCATCGTGGATATAAATATCGAATCGATAAAATCCCTGATGCTATTCAATTCCTAAAAAAAAATTAGCCCAATAATGCCAGTATGGTCTCGATGATCCTTTTGCTTTCCTCGGGGTCCCTTACCTTAATACAGTATGCACCCGTTTTTCGGACAGGTTCATCATTTCCACCTTCAAAGAGTGCATCACCGATAAATATCATTTCAGCAGGCACTATACCGAGCTTTTCTTGAAGCTTTTCTATGCCATAAGCCTTATCTATTCCTTTAACGGTAATATCTATTGACGTAGCCCCTCCAATGGTGACTGAATAACCCCCTAAAACCTTGTCAAGAGCTGTTTTCAATATTTTTCGTTTGGTAAATTTTGGGTCCCAATCTTGTTTTTCTTTCAGGGGAGCATGCTGCCCGAGCCCTGAGTAGGTGATCTGGCTTCCGCGGTCTTCAATGAGTTCACCCCATTTTTTTTCAGGCAAGAGACCTGTTTCCGAAATAGCCTGCTCGATAGAGCAGGTAATAAGTGTTCTTTCGGCAGGCGTAAAGCTTTCCTCGTAAAATTTTACCCAAGTAGAACTATGGTGGTAATATTTTGTGCCGCATGCAGGCAGTATCGATAAATTATCCAGTATGCTGCTAGCAGATAACCGGGAGATTACCTGCTTTTGAAACTGTGGCCAGTTTCCCCCGGAAATAACTGCTACTTTGACCAGTCCCAGAAGCCTGTCCAATAATCTGCCCATTTCACTATCAATGGGAGATTTGCTTAAGGCAAGTGTACCATCGATATCGAATACAATCAGTTTTTTCATAGCGGTTGCTTTATTTCCTTTAAAACGTTTATTTCTTGCTTTGGTTATTAATTGCAGAACAAAAAAATGCCTTTCCCGATCCTGTTATAAAAATGTCAGGATCAGGAAAGGCTTAAGCGGTGAAAAAAAAGCTAAAATGGATCGGTTAGCGCACTGACCCGAATAAGTTTTTTGTTTACAAATTCCTGCACACCCAGACTAGAAAGCTCCCTTCCGTACCCGGAACGCTTGGTACCTCCAAAAGGAAGGTCTACTTGGGTCCAGGTTGGATGGTTGATAAAAACCATACCGGTATCTATCTGTTCGGCCAGGCGTTTGCCTTTTTCAATATCGCTGGTAAAAATACTTCCACCGAGTCCAAATGGAGAATCATTGGCCAGATCAATTGCAGCCTGCTCATCTTTTACCCTGTAAAAGGCAGCAACTGGTCCAAATAACTCTTCATGGTAGGCGGCCATTCCGGGCTTAATATCACCCAAAATAGTTGCCTCAATAAATGCACCCTGCCGTTCGATAAGTTTCCCTCCGAGCAATACCTTCGCCCCTTCGCTTACGCTACGTTGGACCTGTTCGATCAATTGGATAACAGCACCTTCAGAACTTAATGGACCAAGCTGGGTTTCACTGTCCATGGGATCCCCTACTTTAAGTCCGCTCAGCTTGGCCTTGAATTTAGCCAGGAATTCATCCGCTATTTCTTCGACTACAATGATCCTTTTTGCCGCAACGCAGCACTGTCCGGTATTGTTCATTCTTCCGATCACTGCCCAGTCTACTGCCTGATTGATATCTGCATCAGCCAAAACAATGAAGGCATCGCTGCCACCAAGCTCAAGGACAGATTTTTTAAGTGCTTTTCCGGCCGCGGCAGCAATGCTTGCACCAGCTGCTTCACTTCCGGTAAGGGAAACGCCCTTTATCCGAACGTCTGCCACGACCTCATCAACGCGGCTACCGCTAAGAAAAAGATTAGTATAAACGCCTTCGGGCGCTCCGGCTTCCTCGAAAAGCCTATGGATAGCCAGCGCACACTGGGGAACATTACTAGCATGCTTCACCAATACTACATTTCCTGCCATGATATTGGGCGCAGCAAAACGGGCAACCTGATAAAATGGAAAGTTCCATGGCTCTACGCCCAGCAGCACGCCTATGGGTGTGCTCTTGATATAGGCTTCTCCATATTCAGGATCCAGAAGCTGGTCTTCCAAAAAAGTTTCCGCATGGTCTGCATAGTAATTTAAGATGTCTGCACTCAGAGCGATTTCTCCATAACTCTGCGCAAGAAGTTTGCCCATCTCAAGGGTAATGAGCTTGGCAAGAACATCCTTTTGCTTGCGCATCAGCGATGCAACCTTCTGCAGCAGGTTTGCCCGTTCAGCAAAAGGCGTTTTCCTCCAATGCTGGAAGGTTTCATCTGCAATGGAAATTGCGATTTCTACCCCATCGGGGGTCATTTCCTCGTAGCTTTTAATAACCTGATTATTAAAAGGATTAATGGTTTGTATGGCCATGGTTAAAAGTTAAAGTATTTGTAAACTATTTTATTTAATGCTAATCAACTATTATTGAGTCAGCAGTCAGCATATTCTATTGTCAGTTTATTATGTACATTACATACGCCGGGTGCATTCCAGGCTATACGCTCCGCAGTATTGCGCTGATAAAGGGAGTGTACTTTTCCAATCAAAGTAACCTGGTTTCCAAGAACGGAAACCTTGATTTCTTGGTCATCTATAGCCCAGTTTCTTAAGAGTGCATTCTCGATGGCCGCTTTTTCAACATCATCCTCCCTTTCGCTGCGGATGCTTATATTATTGGTAATCATCCTCACTCCTGAC
>Ga0247809_1000113_pt1 | contig 45108 bp, 44 predicted proteins | sample UWRJL104311B1_FD_180951 | JGI IMG/M metagenome (GOLD analysis project Ga0247809, IMG submission 180951) | Plant litter microbial communities from Arlington Agricultural Research Station in Wisconsin, United States - UWRJ-L104-311B-1 | ecosystem: Environmental > Terrestrial > Plant litter >...
CCCGAAATAATTTTAGCAGGACGACGCTTGAATGACAGTATGGGTGAATATGTGGCTTCTCAAATAGTAAAGCTGATGATCAAAAAAGGAATTTCTGTTAATGGAGCAAATCTTTTAATGCTTGGAATTACTTTTAAAGAAAACTGCCCAGATGTTCGTAATACCAAAATTGTAGATGTTGTAAAAGCATTAAAAGAATACGGAATCCTAGTAACAATTTTTGATCCATTGGCTAATGCGAATGATGTAAAAAAAGAATATAATTTAGTAACAATTAACACTTTGCCAAATGATAAATTTGACGCGATCGTTCTGGGAGTTTCTCATAACGAATTTTTAGAATTAAATTTTTCAGAGTTGCAAAAAGAAAATAGTTTATTATACGATGTAAAAGGAGTTTTAGGTAGTATAGCTGATAATAGGTTATAGTATTTAAAAGTTCTTTTTTTATTTAAAAAAATGGAAACAAAAAATTCAATCATACATGTAATTTTGACAGGAGGAGTGGGAAGCAGATTATGGCCACTTTCTAGAAAAAGCCAGCCTAAACAATATTTAGAAATATTTGAAAATAAATCTTTATTCGAAATGACGGTTGACCGTAACAGTCACTTAGCAAATAAGGTAATGGTGGTGGGTAATGTTGATAATCATCACTTAAGTGGGAAAGTTATGGATAAAACCAATACTTCTTACGTGAATATTGTTGAAGCTACACCGCGAAATACGGCAGCTGCAATTGCTTTTGCTGCATTTGCTTCAGATCCTGAAGATATTTTGATTATCACCCCATCTGATCATATTATTGATAAAATGGAAGATTATAATAAAGCGATTAATGAGGCTGTCTTAAAAGCGCAGGAAGGATTTATTGTAACTTTTGGAATTATTCCAACTAAGCCGGAAACTGGATATGGTTATATAGAATCAAAAGGAGATAGAGTAATTTCATTTAGAGAGAAACCTAACGAAACTACGGCAAAAGAGTTTATTTCAAAAGGAAATTTTTTATGGAATAGTGGAATGTTTTGTTTCAAAGCCAGTGTTCTTTTGGAAGAACTAAAACAATTTCAGCCAGATGTTTATGAAAAATCTAAAGCTGTCTGGGAAGCAAGTCAAAATGGGTTTTTAGATTTAGCTTTATCGTTAGAAATTCCATCAATCAGTATTGATTATGCTGTAATGGAAAGAAGTAAAAAAATAAAAGTTGTTCCAGCTGCTTTTTCATGGTCTGATTTAGGATCATTTGAGTCGGTCTATGATTATTTGGTATCAAAAGGGCATCCTATAGACAAACATGGAAATATGGTGATTGGTTCGGGAAAATACACCACTTTTTTAGGATTAAAAAATACTATTTTTGTATATACCGATACAGCAAATTTGATTTTGCAAAAAGAAAACTCACAAGATGTCAAGGATATCTATAATGAGTTGGAAAAAATAAATTCTAATTTGCTAAATTAATTAAAATTTAAAATGAAAAAAATTCTTATAACCGGTGGTGCTGGTTTTATTGGTTCACACGTAGTAAGACGTTTCGTAAATAAATATCCTGAATATCAAATCTTCAATTTGGATGCATTGACTTATGCCGGTAATCTGGAGAATATTAAAGATATAGAAAATCAGCCTAACTATAGTTTTGTAAAAGGAGATATCGTTGATGAAGCTTTTATAAATGAACTTTTTTCATTACATAATTTTGATGGTGTTTTGCATTTGGCAGCAGAATCTCATGTCGATCGTTCTATTGAAGATCCCTTGGCATTCGTAAAAACAAATGTTATTGGAACAATGAATTTATTAAACGCAGCCAAAAATCAATGGAAAAATAATTTTGAAGATAAACGTTTCTATCATATAAGTACTGATGAAGTTTACGGTTCGCTGGGCCCAGAAGGGCTTTTTACAGAAACTACTTCTTATGATCCTAATTCGCCGTATTCTGCTTCTAAGGCAAGTTCAGATCATTTTGTAAGAGCTTACGGAGAAACTTATGGATTACCTTATGTTTTAACGAATTGTTCCAATAATTACGGATCCTATCATTTTCCTGAAAAATTAATTCCTCTTTTTATAAATAACATCATACATAATAAGTCATTACCTGTATACGGGGATGGAAATTATACACGTGACTGGCTTTTTGTTGAAGATCACGCCATTGCGATAGACTTAGTTTTTCATGAAGGAAAAAATCATGAAACCTATAATATTGGAGGTTTTAATGAATGGAAAAATATTGATTTGGTAAAATTATTGTGCCAAATTATGGATCAAAAATTAGGAAGATCTGAAGGTACCTCACAAGAACTTATTACCTATGTTAAAGACAGACCAGGTCATGATTTACGTTATGCTATTGATGCTTCAAAAATTAATAAAGAATTGGGTTGGAAACCGTCAGTTACTTTCGAGGAAGGTTTAGAAAAAACAATTAATTGGTATCTTAATAACGAAGAATGGCTGCAAAATGTAACATCAGGTTCTTATAAAGATTATTACCAAAAACAATATTCATAAACAATAAGCAATTTTATTTCAACCAAACTTTAGGTTAAATTATAATTCTATATGAAAAAGATAACATTCGTTCTTACGCTGCTTTTTATTTTATCACTGTCATTTAATGCAAATGCCCAAGACATACTAAAGTCGAAAGATTTGAGTACGATCAAGGTTGATTATTTGTCTGATGATGATTTGGCTAAAATTAGTGCTCAATTGAAAAATAATAGTACGACAATTGATAGTGTAGAGTCAATGGCCTTGTCAAAGGGTATGACACAAACAGAGTTTAATAAGTTGAGAATTAAGCTTATTGAATTTGAAAAGAAAAACTCAAAAGATAACAAACCGAAAATAGTTGACAAGGAAGATTCTGGATTTGGAAGAAAACAGGAAGCAATTAGAAATGATAAAGTAAAAGATTCAACAAATGCTTTAATTTTTGGTTCGGAATTGTTTGACAATCCTAATTTAAATTTTGAACCCGATTTAAAATTGGCAACTCCTCTGAATTATATTCTGGGACCTGGAGACGAATTACAAGTAAGTGTCTATGGTGTTCAGGAGTATAATGCCAATATTCCAGTTAGTGTAGAGGGTAAGATCACTATTGAGTATGTAGGCCAAATCTCAGTTTCAGGAATGTCAATTGAAGCAGCAACCCAAAAAATAAAGGCATCTATAGCAAAGGTATACAGTACAGTTGCTTCTGGGCAATCTCAGGTCAGTGTAAGTTTAAGTCGAATTCGTACGCTTAAAATTACAATTGTAGGAGGAAAACAGCCTGGTAATTATTCTATTTCTTCTTTGGCCACAGTATATAATGCTTTGCATTTAGCAGGAGGACCAGGAAAAAACGGAAGCTATAGAAATATAGAATTAATTAGAAATAACAAAGTTTACAAAAATATTGACATCTATAAGTTTTTGGTTAAAGGAGATCAATCTGACAATATAAGTTTAAAAGATAATGATGTTATTAGAATTCCTGCCTACAGTCAAAGGGTCTCAGTTTATGGTGAGGTAAAACGTCCAGGGATTTTTGAAATGAAAAATGGAGAAACCTTTTCTGATTTATTAAATTTTGCTTCTGGTTTCAGTGAATCTGCCTATACAGCTTCTGTAAATGTGATCCAGAAAACAGGAAAAGAACTTAAAGTTCATGATATAAATGAAAGTGAATACAATTCTTATACACCTAAGTTGGGCGATGTTTTTAGAGTTACTAAAATTTTAAATAGATTTGAAAATCGTATTAAAATTGAAGGGGCTGTTTTTAGACCAGATTATTATTCTTTTAATGAAGGAATGCGAATTTCAGATTTGATTGCAAGAGCTGAGGGGCTTAAAGAGGATGCATATACAAAAAGATCAAGAATAATTCGTTTAAAATCTGATTTAACAACTGAAATTGTAAATGTAGATTTAAATGCAGCTTTGTCAGGTGAATTAAATGCAGATGTAGAATTAAAGAGAGAAGATGTTATTACAGTTTATTCCATCTTAGATTTTAAAGAGGAATACAAGGTAACTATTGATGGCGAGATCAAAAAGCCTGGAGTTTATGAATATTTCGAAAATCTCACCTTGAATGATTTAATTGTTGAAGTGGGAGGGATAACAGGTTCGGCATCAAAAAGGGTTGAAATTGCTAGAATGGTAAAATCAGATATAATAGATGAAAATGATTCAAAACGAATTGAACTTTTGGAACTTGAAATTACTGCGGAAAATAATGAACAAATTAAAAATTTTATTTTAAAACCTTTTGACGTAATTAATATTAGAAGAATTGCAGTTTATGAAAAACCTGAGATGGTTGTTGTTAGTGGAGCAGTTACGTACCCTGGAAAGTATGTTCTAGCAAATAAAAAAGAAACAGTTTACAATATAGTAATGCGTGCTGGTGGAGTAACATCAATTGCCAATATTGATGGAATGAAAATTAAAAGACCAATTAATCAGGATCAAATTGATCTAATTGAAAGTGTGGACTTAAATTTAGGTAAACCTAAAAATGATACTATAGATTCAAATGATAAATTAGTGAAAAAATTAAAAGAAGATTTGAAGTTTGCTACTATACCTGTTAATTGGGAAAAAATAGTTAAAGATAAAAATCATTATTCAAATGTTACTTTATTCGAAGGAGATGAAATTATTGTTGCTACTTTTAACGAAGGTGTAAAGGTAACTGGTAATGTTTTGCTTACTTCTGAAATCCCATATCGAAAAGGGAAAGGATTTAAATATTATATAAATGCTGTTGGAGGTGCGGATAACAGAGGCTGGAAGAAAAAGGCTTATATTATTTATCCAAATGGTAAGGCTTCAGTTACGGGTTCTTTTTTATTTTTTAGATCTTATCCTGCTGTTACTCCTGGTTCTCAGATTGTTGTTCCGGAAAAACCTGAAACTAAAAAAATGAGTACTGGTGAATGGGTTGGTATTGGAAGTGTACTTACAAGTTTAGCTTTGTTAATAGTTACAGCTTTTAAATAGTTTTTTATGAACGATAGAAATAATGAAAATAGCGAGATCTCTTTAAAAGAATTAATAGCTACAGGAAAGAAATGGCTCTTTTTTTTGGTTTCAGAATGGAAAATTGTAATATTAGCTGGGATTATTGGAGGATGTTTAGGAGTTACTTATTCAGTATTTAAAAAGCCAATTTACACTGCTAAACTTTCTTTTGCATTAGAAGATGAAAAAACAGGAGGTGGTATAGGTAATGCGTTAGGTCTGGCAACTTCATTAGGTTTAGATGTTGGTGGTGAAGGAGGAGGAATTTTTACAGGTTCAAATTTGGCTGAGTTGTTTAAATCACGCAGTATGGTAGAGCAGACATTATTAACCCCTGTTAAAGTCGATGGGGAATTAATTTCTTTGGCTGAGATGTATATTCAAAATAATAATTGGAGGAAAAAATGGGAAGGTGATGATAAATTTAAATCACTACAATTTTTACCTAATAATAAAAGAGTTGGTTTTACCAGAGTACATGATAGTATTTTAGGTAAAATTTATGAAAATCTATCTAAAGGAGGTTTAAATGTAGGCCAAAAAGATAAAAAGGTTGCTATTATTACCATAGATGTTTCTTCAAAAAACGAACTATTTGCTAAATATTTTTGTGAAGCATTAGCTAAACAAGTGGGGAAGTTTTATGTTGAAACCAAAAGCAAAAAAGCAAGGTTAAATATGGATATTCTCGAAAGACAAACGGATTCTGTTAGAAGGGAACTTAATGGTGCTATTACTGGAGTAGCAGTTGCAAATGATAATACTTTTAATTTAAATCCCGCTCTAAATGTGCGAAGAACCCCATCAGCGAGAAGGCAGGTAGATGTTCAAGCAAATACAGCAATATTGACAGAATTAGTAAAACAAGCTGAATTAGCTAAAGTTGCCTTACGGAAAGAAACTCCACTTATTCAAATAATAGATACACCTATATTACCGTTAGCAAAGGAACATTTAGGTATATTAAAAGGGTTAATTATCGGTGCTTTTATTGCAATTTTTTTAACTGCTGGTTTTTTAGTATTAAAAAAAACTATAAATACAATTTAATGAAAATTTTAATAACAGGAGGAGCCGGATTCATAGGTTCAAATTTATGCGAGCATTTTTTAGCAAAAGGACATCAAGTGATTTGTCTTGATAATTTTTCAACAGGACATCGATATAATATTGAACGCTTTTTTGCTAATAATCAATTTACCTTAATTGAAGGAGATATTAGAACTCTTGAAGACTGTAAAGTGGCAGTAGAAGGTGTTGATTATGTTTTGCATGAAGCTGCTTTAGGTTCTGTCCCACGATCAATAAACGATCCAATTACAACTAACGATGTTAATGTTAGCGGTTTTTTGAATATGCTAGTAGCTTCAAGAGACGCTAAGGTAAAACGTTTTATATATGCTGCAAGCTCATCAACTTATGGCGATTCAGAATCACTACCAAAAGTTGAAGATAAGATTGGTAATCCGCTCTCTCCATATGCAATAACCAAATATGTAAATGAATTGTATGCTAATATTTTTAGTAAAATATACGGATTGGAAACAATAGGATTGCGATATTTTAATGTTTTTGGCCGTTGCCAAGATCCAAAAGGAGCATACGCGGCAGTAATTCCAAAATTTGTTATGCAATTTATGAATTACGAAAGCCCTCTGATTAATGGAGATGGTAACTACTCGCGAGATTTTACCTATATTGATAATGTAATACAAATGAATGAGCTAGCTATTTTAACTCAAAATAGCGAAGCTATTAACACAGTTTATAATACTGCATATGGAGATAGAACAACTTTAAATGATTTAGTATATATGTTGCGTGATAAGCTTTCAGAATTTGATGCAAATATAAAAGATGTTGAAATCCTTTATGGACCTATGAGAGCGGGTGATATTCCACACTCTTTAGCAAGTATAGAAAAAGCGAAAAGATTATTAGGATATAATCCTGAATTTTCGTTGGAAAAAGGACTTACAGAAGCCGTAAATTGGTATTACAATAATCTTAAAAAATAAACTAATAGTAAATAGTTTCATTTTATTAATTCTAAAAGAAATTGCAAATATGAAAAAAATAGCCATTATTGGTTTAGGTTATGTTGGACTGCCATTAGCACGACTATTTGCTACAAAATACCCAGTTATTGGATTTGATATTAATAAAGAAAGGATATCTTCTTTAAAAAACGGACATGATTTTACTCTTGAAGTTGAAGATGATGTTTTAAGATCAGTTTTAGTTGGTCAACTCGATGATAAAGCTGGGCTTTATTGTACTTATGATTTAGAAAGTTTAAAAGGATGTAATGTTTTTATAATTACAGTACCAACACCAGTTGATAAAAATAACAGACCAGATTTGACTCCCTTATATAAGGCAAGTGAGACTGTTGGGAAAATTTTAAAAAAAGGAGATGTTGTTATATATGAATCTACAGTTTATCCTGGTGTAACAGAAGAAGAATGCGTACCAGTTTTGGAAGAAGTATCGGGTTTAAAGTTTAATATTGATTTTTTTGCTGGTTATTCACCTGAACGTATTAACCCGGGAGATAAAGAACATACTGTCGAAAAGATTTTAAAAGTTACATCAGGATCTACTCCTGAAATTGGAGTTGTTATTGACGAATTATATAAAAGTGTTATTACTGCTGGTACACATTTGGCACCTTCTATTAAGGTTGCTGAAGCTGCTAAAGTTATTGAAAATTCTCAAAGAGACATAAATATAGCCTTTGTAAACGAATTAGCAAAAATATTCAATTTAATGAATATTAATACACATGATGTTTTAGCCGCGGCTTCAACTAAATGGAATTTTTTGAATTTTAAACCTGGATTAGTTGGTGGACACTGTATTGGTGTTGATCCTTATTACTTGGCACAACGAGCGCAGGAATTTGGATATCACCCTGAGATTATTTTGGCAGGAAGAAGGCTAAATGATAGTATGGGAGAGTATATAGCCTCTCAAATAATTAAATTAATGATTAAAAAAGGTATTGCAATCAAAGGCGCTGTTCTATTGATGCTTGGAATAACTTTCAAAGAGAATTGTCCAGATGTCAGAAATACTAAAATTGTAGATGTTATTAATGCTCTATTAGAATATGGGATTAAAGTCTTAGTATATGATCCTCTGGCAAATGATATTGAAGTAAAACATGAATATAATTTAACACTTTGCTCTGATTTGTTAGAAGATAAATTTGATGCAATAGTTCTAGGAGTAGCTCACAATGAATTTTTAGGTTTAGATTTAAGTAAATTTCAAAAAGATTTAAGTGTTATTTATGATGTTAAAAACTTTTTAAAATCTCATGTTGATGCTAGATTATAATATTTAAAAAAAGAAAAATGAAGCCGAAAATTATAGATTTTCCTAAGATTCATGATCCAAGAGGTAATTTAACATTTATGCAATTTTCAGATCAGATACCTTTTGAAATTAAAAGAACTTTTTGGACTTATGATGTCCCTGGAGGAGAGATCAGAGGAGGACATGCATATAAGAATCAAAAGGAGATTATTATAGCACTCAGCGGAAGTTTCGATGTAGTTATAACTAATACAGATGGAAGTATTGAGAAATATTCATTGAATAGAAGTTATTATGGATTATACATTCCTGCAAAAACTTGGAGACATATGGAAAATTTTTCTACTAATTCTTTGGCTCTGCATATTTCCAGCGACTCTTTTTCAACGGGAGATTATCTCAGAGATTTTGATGAATTTAAAATTTTGAAAGATGTTTAGTGTTTTAGATTGTAAGATAGTAGATTTATCTAAAGTTCACAATGATGCTGGTAATATTACGGTTTTAGAAAATAATAAAAACATTCCTTTTGAAATTAAAAGGATTTATTATTTATATGATGTTCCTGTAGGAGCAGATAGAGGTGGACATGGTCATTACGAATTGCAGCAGTATATAGTTGCAGCAAGTGGATCATTCACATTTGTATTAGATGATGGCGTGAATAAGAAGGATTTTTTTTTAAATGACCCTTCAAAGGCACTTCATATTCAACCAGGTATATGGAGAGAAATTAAAGATTTTTCTAGTGGCTCTATTTGCTTGGTTTTGGCTTCCAAAGAGTATAGCGAGTCGGATTATATAAGAGATTATGATCAATATTTAAAATATGTGCACTATGGAATCGTTAAATAAATATAAAATTAAGCTTCGTTTAGTAGAAGAAACCGATGCTGATTTTATTATTAAGTTAAGAAGTGACGAAAGTAAGGCAAGATTTATTAGTAAAACCGATTCTGATATAAACAATCAAAAATTGTGGATTAAAGAATACAAGATTAGAGAGAAAAACAAACAGGAGTTCTATTTTATCGCAATAGATGAAAATAATAATGCTTTTGCTACTTATAGAGTTTATAATATAAATGAACATACCGCTGAAATTGGTAGCTTTGTTTCAAAACCAGATTATGATATTCCAATTAACGTGATAAAAGTTGATATAATTATTAAGTCTTTTGTGTTTTCTACATTAGGTTTTGGTCAATTAAATTTTGAGGTTAGGAAGAATAACAAATCAGTTGTCAATTATCATAGTAAGTTTAAACCGACTTTAGTAAATGAAGATGAATTAAATTATTATTATATTCTGGAGAAAGAATTGTTTAATGCGGGGAAACTTAAATTTGAAAAATTATTTTAAAAACATTAATTATGGAAAAATTTATTGAAAATTTTAAAAATCAATTAGAAGATATTGATACTGATTTATCACCAACTTCAGATTATGTAAATGCAGATTTCTGGGATTCATTAACAGCTGTAACAATTCAGATGATGATAGATGATGAATATGGTGTCAAAATTGATATTAAACAAATCTCTAGCTTTAAATCTATAAATGAGCTATACCAATTTGTTCAAGATAAGAAATAATGGAGGCTTATATAAAACATATTTCGTATTATCTACCTTCCAATAAATTGTCAAACGATGACATTAGTAAAGAGTTTCCTGAATGGGATAGTGAGAAGATAATACTTAAAATTGGTGTAAAAAGTAGAAATATTACAAGTGAAGATCAGTTTACTTCGGATATTGCTACAGAAGCAGTTAATCAACTTTGTTTGGAACATGATATAAATAAACAAGATATAGATTATTTAATAGTTTGTACACAATCTCCAGATTACTTTTTACCTACAACAGCCTGTATTGTTCAAAATAGAGCAGGATTATCGACAAATTGTGGAGCAATTGATATTAATCAAGGATGTTCTGGATATATTTATGGACTTTCATTGGCCAAAGGCTTAATTGTATCTAAAATTGCTAAAAATGTTGTATTGGTAACTGCCGAGATGTATTCGAAATATATACATAGTAAAGATAAAGGTAACTTAAGTATTTTTGGAGATGCGTCTTCTGCGACTCTAATTTCTAGTGAAGGAAAATATAGATTAGGTGAATTTTCATTAGGTTCCGATGGTAGTGGATTTGAAAATCTGATTGTAAGAAATGGAGCAATGAAAAATGCTAAAATTTTGGACAATAGCGAGCCAAATGACAATCATCTATATATGAATGGTTCTGAAATATTTAATTTCACAGCAAAAGCTGTTCCTGAACTAATAAGGAATACATTAGAAAAAAATAATGAAACTATTGATTCTATTGATCAGTTTATTTTTCATCAGGCCAATACTTTTATGTTAAATTATCTAAGAAAAAAGATAAATATACCTGGGGATAAATTTGTGGTGGACATGGAGAACTACGGAAATACCGTTTCTTCAACAATTCCAATTGCTTTAAAGAATAGAATAGATATGTCTTTACAAGATAATAAACTTCTTTTGGCTGGTTTTGGAGTTGGATATTCATGGGGAGCTTTAGTAATTTATAAATAAATTATAATGATTGAATTTTTAGATTTAAAAAAAGTAAATGCGCAATACAGAGAAGAATTACAAGAAGCATTTACACGCGTACTAGATTCTGGATGGTACATAATGGGGACTGAATTAAAACAGTTCGAAAAAGATTTTGCAACTTACTGTAATACAAAACATGCAGTAGGTGTTGCAAACGGTTTAGATGCATTAATTCTAATCATTAGAGCTTATAAAGAGTTAGGTTTCATGAATGATGGTGACGAAATAATAGTACCATCAAATACTTATATTGCAAGTATATTGGCTATCTCTTTGAATAATTTGGTGCCTGTTTTGGTAGAACCAAACATAGATACTTATAATTTAGATCCTTTAAATATCGAGTCTAAAATAACTTCTAAAACAAAAGCCATATTACCAGTCCATCTATATGGACAGTTATGTGATATGAAAAGCATAAATTTAATTGCAAAAAAACATAATTTAAAGGTGATCGAAGATTGCGCACAAGCACATGGAGCAATTATTGAAGATATAAAAGCTGGAAATTGGGGAGATGCAGCTGGTTTTAGTTTTTATCCTGGTAAAAACTTAGGAGCTTTAGGAGACGGAGGTGCAATTACAACAAATGATGATGAATTGGCAGAATGCTTACGTGCTTTGCTAAATTATGGTTCTCATTTCAAATATCAAAATCTGTATAAAGGAGTCAATAGTCGTTTAGATGAATTACAAGCAGCTTTATTAAAAGTTAAATTGAATAAACTAGACTTAGAAACGATAAGAAAACGCGATACAGCCAATAGATACCTGACTGAAATTAGTAATCAAAAAATTGTATTGCCAAAAGTTACTGATGATTTCGCTCATGTTTGGCATTTATTTGTAATCCGAACTGCAAATCGTGATGACCTACAAAAATTCTTAACTAATAATGGGGTACAAACTGTTATACATTATCCAATTCCACCTCATAAACAAGAGGCCTATAAAGAATTCAATAGTTTAAGTTTTCCTATATCTGAACAAATACATAAAGAAGTTTTAAGTTTACCTTTAAATGCTGTTTTGGAAAAAGAGGAAGTAGATAATATCATTAAATTACTTAATGAATATTAATGTATGTTACATTTAATTAAGAAGCATATTAATAATTATCCAAGTTTTAAAGCTTTTTTAAAATCTCCTTCGAATTGGTTTTATGCAGCATACCTGACATTGCGTTTTGTAGATGAATGGAGTGCCTTTCCTGCAATTCAAATTAATGGATCTATAACCATAAAAATTCAAAAGCGTAAAAATGCAACATTGATCGTAAAAAAAAGATTGATTTTGGAACAATGGCTTAAAGGAGATGGTTGCGCTTCTCTGCTATTAGGAACCGGTGCAAAATGTATTATAGAAAATGAGTTTACATTAGGACAAGATGTAAAGATATATGTTGGTTCTGATGCTCAATTGATCTTGAAAGGAAAAAATATTGAAAGTGCATCAGGAATTACTGCTAATTCTGTTGTTATGGTAAATGATTATCTGGAAATTGGTGCAGATTGTATTATTGCCTGGGATACTTTTATTACTGATTGTGATTGGCATGGTATTGAAGGAAAAAAATCCACTAAGAAAACTATAATTGGAGACCATACATGGATTGGAGTTGGTGCAAAAGTATTAAAAGGAGCCGTTATTAGTAAAAACTCAATAGTTACATCTCTTTCTGTAGTTTTAGGTGGTGAATATCCTGAAAGGTCGCTGTTAAACGGATCCCCAGCTAAAGTGTTAAAAACAGATATTCCTCAATGGCACAGAGAAATGTCAGATTCAGATAATATAGGCCCTGTCTAGTTATTCAGAATTATAACTTAATTAAATAATATTATATTGAATCTTCTTAAAACATCTTTCTTTTCAGCCATAATTACTTTTATACGTGTTGCTACTGGTTTTGTTACAGGTAAAGTCATTGCACTAATTACTGGGCCCGCTGGAGTAGCTTTAGTTGGCGCTTTTTCTAACTTTCTAACTATTGTACTTACTATTGCAAATGGAGCTATTAACACAGGAGTTGTAAAATATACCGCGGAATATGATGAAGATAAAGATAAATTAAAATCCTTATTTAGTACTTCTTTTAAAATAAGTTTATATTGTTCAGTTTCCATAGGAATAATCTTGTTTCTTTTTGGATCTTTATTTTCACAATGGATATTTGTTACAGATTTATATAGTAATCCTATTAGAGTGTTGGGTGTTACTATAATTCTGTATTCTTTAAATTCTTTAATAATTTCAATTTTAAACGGTAAGAAACAGATAAAAAAGTATACTACAGTTAATACAATTGGTAGTATTACTGGTCTGGTTTTTACTTTGATTTTAGTTTATTATTTTAAATTAGAAGGTGCGTTATATGCAATGGTACTCTCACAATCCATTGTTTTTTTTATTACTTTATTTTTGATTAGTAAAAGTGATTGGTTTTCGTGCAGTTATTTTAGTCTTGCTTTTGATAAAGTAATTGCATTAAAATTAAGTCACTACAGTTTAATGACACTTGTTTCAGCATTAACGGTTCCTATTTCACAAATTTTATTAAGAAATGTAATCATTACAAATCTAGGAGTTGATTCTGCGGGATATTGGCAAGGTATGATGAGAGTGTCAGACGGATATTTAATGATTATAACCACATCACTTAGTACTTACTATTTGCCCAAGCTATCATCTCTTAAAGAAGAGAGTGAAATTAGAAATGAAGTTTTCAAAAGCTTTAAAATTATAATGCCTTTAGTAGTTTTGGGATGTATTGTTGTGTATTTTCTACGTTATGTAATAATTTCACTTTTATTCACAAAAAATTTCTTAGATATGCAATCCTTGTTTTTTTGGCAATTATTGGGTGATATCTTTAAAATTGCTTCATGGATATTAGGCTATATTATGATAGCAAAATCTATGACAAAATATTACTTGATCACTGAAATCGTGTTTAGTTTTAGTTATGTTTTATTTGGATGGTTATTTCTTAAGTGTTTTAGTATTCAAGGTGTTACTATGGCATTTGCTTTGAATTATTTACTTTGTTTATTTTTTATGATATATGTTTTTAGAAAGATGTTATTTAAAAGAGCTGCCAAATAAATAACCATCTATTAAGTTTTTTAAGAACATTAATTTGTATGAATAAAGAAAAAATTAAAATCGCTTTTATAACTCCACTAATGATTATAGGTGGGGCAGAAACTTATGTAATTAATAAATGTGAATGGTTAATTGCTAATGGATTTAATGTAATAGTTATTTCAGAGGGAGGGGAGAATGTAGCAAATTTACCGCAGGGTACTGTTCATATAAAATTAGAAGGAATTAGTTTACCACCTTTAGTATTTACAAATAGTCAATATAATAAATTTAAACAAAATTTAAAAACAGTTTTATTAGACAATGAGGTAGATGTTATTGAAGCTCATAATTCATATCCCATTGTTCATGTGGCTTCTGTTTATAAGGACACTAAAATCCCGTTTTTCATAAATGTGTTATCTGAACTATCGTATTATCGCAATCCATTGTTAAAGATAATAACTAAAAAATTGAACGGTTTTGATTTACTCTATCTTCTTACTCCTAAAATGAATCAATATATAGAGGAGGTTACAAAATTAAAATTAAATCCCAATATAATTCAAATTCCCGTAAAGCCAATTTCTATTAATGATATCAATCCTAATGGCAAATATATCTTATCTGTAAGTCGATTATCTGAAGATAAGGATTACGTAAGATATTTGATTGAAGATTTTACTCGATTACATGAGTCTAACGATAAATTCAAAGAGTATAAATTAATTATTGTTGGAGATGGTAAATCGTATAATGAACTGAATGAATTGGCAGCTACTATAAACAAAAGATTAGTTAAGGAATTAATTCAATTGAAAGGAACAGTAGTTGGTAAGGATTTGGAAGAATTGTATCGAAACTGTAATATGTTTGTAGGAATGGGGATTACTCTTTTATTAGCCGCTTCATGCGCTAAACCTTCAATTATAGCTGGGTTTACTCCTGAAACAAATAAATTTGCTTGGGGTTTTTGGGGTGAAAATGACTTAGATGCAAATATCATAGCTATAAGCTCTCCAGAAAACAGAAATGGAATAAGTTTTCAATCAGCAATAGAAATTATTATTGAGTCTGATACAAGGAGAAATATTGCCGGTAGTGCCGCTTTTAAAATGTTTAAAGAGAATTACGATTATGATTATATAATGATGCTCTGGAAAAAGCAATATTATAAAATTATAGAAATTTGTAAAGTGGATGGTGCATTGATTGAGAAAGAACTTAAGTATTATGATTGGTCAATAAATTTTTATAGGCAGATCCGTCGTGTTGTTAAATTGATTGGAATATAATATTATATCGTAAAATAATATATAAAAAATAATTTTAAATAGTTGTAAAATATTATAATGAAAAAAAATTTAATTGTTTTTGGAACAAGGCCTGAGGCTATAAAAATGGCTCCTCTGGTTCAAGAGTTTAAAAAACATTCTGATATTTTTGAAACCAGAGTTTGTGTTACTGCACAGCACAGAGAAATGCTGGATCAGGTTTTAGATTTTTTTAATATTCAGCCAGAATATGATCTGAATTTGATGAAAGCTAATCAAAACTTATATTCGCTAACGGGTGATATTATAATCGGATTAAAAGAAGTTTTAGAGGATTTTAATCCAGATTATGTTTATGTACATGGTGATACAACGACGACAATGGCAGCAAGTTTGGCGGCGTTTTATTCCGGCGCTAAAATTTGCCACGTCGAAGCAGGTTTGCGTACAAATTTTAAACGTACGCCTTTTCCCGAAGAGATGAATAGACAATTGACAGGAAGAATTGCTGATTATCATTTTGCTCCGACTGAAGCTTCTAAAGAAAATCTTCTCAAAGAAAATATCGATTCTAAAACAATATTGGTAACGGGTAATACGGTTATCGATGCATTGATTGACAGTTCTAAAAGAGTAGAAAATATTCATAATTCGGAAATTGAAAAATTAAAGAAGATCATAAAAAAAGATGCAAAAACGATTCTCGTTACTGGTCACCGTCGAGAAAATCATGGAGATGGTTTCATTCGAATTTGTGAAGCTTTAAGAGAAATTGCTTTAATTAATCAAGACGTAGAAATAATTTATCCAGTACATTTAAACCCTAATGTGAAAGGACCTGTTTATGAAATACTATCGGAAATTCATAATATTAAACTAATAGAACCTCTGGCTTATCCTGCTTTTGTTTGGTTGATGGATAAGTCGTATTTAATTATAACTGATAGTGGAGGAGTTCAGGAAGAAGCACCAAGTCTGGGCAAACCGGTACTGGTTATGCGTGAATCGACTGAAAGACCTGAAGCTGTGGCTGCAGGAACAGTAATTTTAGTTGGGACGAACAAAGAATTAATAGTGAATGAAGCAAATAAATTACTGCATGATAATGATAAGTATACCAAAATGAGTGTACTTCACAATCCTTATGGTGACGGAAAAGCGTGTGAAAGAATTGTGAACTATATATCAAATTTAGAATAAATGACTAATATTTTAGTTTATAATCACGATATACAGAAATATCCACCTATTCTAACGACAGTTAAAATATTACTCTCTTTAGAAAAGAAAGTTGTAATTGTAGGATATTGCAGCGATAAAAATACAATTTCTGATTTAGAATCTCAAGGTGTAGTTTACTTTGAAACAATTATAAATGATACGAAAGAAAATAAAATTGTAAAATTTTTTAAACTATATTCATATAAGAAAAAAGTTGAAAAAATTGTAAATAAAGAATTCAAAAATGATTCGATTTTATGGTTATATGGGAACCAAAATATATGGCTTCTTTATAACTTAGTTTTTAAATTTAAATCAATTTTGTACTTGTTTGAAACTCCACAACTAAAAGTAGGATTGAGATATAAGCTTTTAAGTCCATTTCTTAATTATGCAGATACGATGCAAAAAGCATGGAAAGTAGTTTGCTGCGAATATAACAGAGCACATATTACAAAAGCTTATTTTAATTTGGCAAAACTGCCAATGATAGTTCCAAACAAACCTGATTTTGATCTCTCTAAATTAAAAAATATACTTGATGACGAGACAGAAGCTCTTTTTAGAGATAAAAAGGTGGTTTTATATCAGGGAATTTTTAACTATCCTGAGAGAAGATTAGATGAGTTATGTGAGTCAATACAGTATTTGCCAAACGAATATATGATTTGCATTATGGGAGGAGACGATAGTAATAAAGCTAGACTTGTCACTAAATATCAGTCAGATCGTGTTGTGTTTTTACCTTTTAAATCGGCTCCTTATCATCTCGAAATAACCCAAAAAGCACATGTTGGCTTTCTGTCCTATTTTTCGCAGCAGGGATCAATAGAAACAGCAATTAATACACTTTATTGCGCACCCAATAAAATTTTTGAATATTCCTGTTTTGGTATACCAATGATCTCAAATGATGTTCCTGGCTTGTCCAATTTATTTGATAAATACAATGCAGGAAAAGCAGTTACTGAATTTGAACCCAAGGAAATGGCAAATATTATTTTAGAGATTGATAAAAAATACGATGAGTTTAGTAAAGGTTCTTTGTCTTTGTATAATTCGGTAAATATTAAATCTTTAGTTAGTAAATTAATAGAGGGGTAAAGAACTATGGATTTTTTTAGTTTACCATATCTCGCTCTGATACTATGTTATGTTTTTTTCTATTTTTATGAAAAAAGCAATCAACAGTCAAATAATAAAAGTATAGCTGGATTTTTGTGTGCTTTTGTATTTATTTTATTTTTTGGGTTTAGAGGTTTCATAGGGAGTGATTGGTTTAATTATGAAAATTATTATTCAGAAGCGACTTTAGATGTGTGGACAGCTTTTGATTATGAGATTGGTTTTTCCTTTTTAGTAAAATTATTCCATGATTTAGGTTTTGAGTATTCATTTTTTGTATTCTTTATAACCTTAATACAAGTTTTTTTGTGGCATCGATTCTTAAAAAGAGAATCCTATAATATTTCGTTAGCTTATATTGTTCTTATAAGTTGTTTTCCACTTTTAATTATTGATTTATTGCGAAATTTTACGGCTATTTTAATAGCAGTTCAATCGATTGAATACATTAATAAAAATAAAAAATTCAAAGCCTTTCTGATTATCTTATTCTCTATGAGTTTTCATCTGACTGGTATTACTTTTTTACTCCTTTTTTTTCTAAAACGAAACTATTTTAATAAAAAAGTATTGGTCATCTTACTAATTCTGGGTATTATAGTTTATTTTCTTCAGGTTCGCTTTTTAGATAGTATTATGGCTTCTGTAGGAAGAATACTCGGTGGAAGATTTGAATATTTGGCCGGTACCGTAACTGAATCAGATGTATCTTATGGTATAAGGTTTGGAATTCTTGAAAAGATTTTCATATTTATAGTAGTACTAATTAATTATAAATACATAGTAAACAATAAAATAATCTCCCCAATATATTTTAACAGCTTTTTTTGTTACTGTTTTATTCAATTATATTTTAGTACATCAGAAGCGATGATAAATAGATTTGCACTGTTGTTTTTTTGGGCCTATTTGATGATACTATGTAACTTAAAAGATTTAATTAAACATTCTGAACTGAGAAAAAATGTTGTGTTGCCAGTGATGTTATTTTGCTTTTTAAAAACGTACATTACTTTTAATAATCCTCTTTATAGATACACCAATACTATTTTTAGTAAGGAATCGTATTATGATCGAGCGCTAATTAGAGATGAATTTTATGAATCAAAAGAATAGGACTGAAAGATAATTTTAAAAATCTCACCTTAAGAAAAGAAAATAAATTACCAAGTGAAAGTATTACAAATTATAACTTCTCTATCTGTAGGAGGAGCAGAAAAATTAATTGTTGATAGTGTCCCGCTTTATCAAGCTGAAGGAATCACAATGGATGTTCTCTCTTTAAATAATACGAAGACTGCATTTAGAGAAAAGCTTGAGAAGAATAGTAATGGTATTGTGTCAGGGCTTACTTTTAAATCTATTTATAATCCTTTTTTAATATTTAAAATTATTCCCTATTTAAAAAAATATGATATAATACACTTGCATCTATTTCCAACTTTATACTGGGTAGTGATTGCAAAATGCATTTCTTTTTCGAAAATTAAATTAGTTTATACAGAACATAGTACAAACAATAGAAGAAGGGATATGTTACTATTTAAATTTGTTGACAAGATTATTTATAAGAAAATTCATAAGATTGTTTGTATAACTACAGGAGTAAAAGATAACTTAGAAAAGCATCTAAACTTTAATAAAAAGATGTTGTACGTTATTAATAATGGTATAGACACTAAAAAATTTAATAATGTAGATAATAGCAATGATTTTAATTTTTTTAAGAAAGAAGATTTTAAGTTAATACAAGTATCTAGTTTTCGTAAACAAAAAGATCAAGCAACTGTGATTCGAAGTTTAAAACTGCTTCCGGACGCAGTCAAATTGATTTTAGTAGGAGATGGGCCTTTGATTGATAATAATAAATCTTTGGCAGAAGAACTAGGTATTCAAGAACGAGTGGTGTTTTTAGGCAATAGATATGATATTCCAGAATTATTAAAATATAGTGATGTAGTAATACTGTCTTCAGAATGGGAAGGGTTTGGATTGGCTATTGTAGAAGGTATGGCCTCCAGCAAGCCTGTTATAGCAAGTGATATTGACGGAATTAAAGAAATTGTTAAAGGTCATGGTTTATTATTTGAAAAAGGGAATGAGAAAGAACTTTCTTTTTTAGTAAGAAAACTGCTCGAGGACAATGCTTTTTATCAACAAAATGCTATGCAAAGTTTGATCAGATCTAATGATTTTAGCATACATAAAATGATAAATCAATATATTGAAATATATAAATTAGTACAATGAATAAATTAGCGTTATTATTTTTGTTGTTTTTTGTATCATGCAACTCACAACAAAAAAAAGAATTAGATTTTAAATACAAACAGGTAAAATCAACCCAAATTTCTACTATTTCCTTGTCTGCAAAAAGCCAAATTAAATTTTCTAAACTAGAGAGCTATTTGCCTAAAAATTATGTTCAGGATGGATCTGTGGATTATGGGATTTATCTGCAAAAAGGAATTGATGAAAATAATTTTGTTGAATTTCCTAATTTCCCAATTTTAATTGGAGAAAAAGGACTTAGACTAAAAAGCAATTCAGTGCTTCTATTTAAAAGTAAATCAAAATTAATTTTAAAGGAAAATTCACTTTCAAATTATCACATCTTAGATCTTAGAAATATAGAAAATGTTAAAATATATAATCCTAGATTAATAGGAGATAGATATGCGCATAAAGATGTAAAAGGAGAATGGGGAATGGGGATTAATATACTTTCATCTAGAAATATTTCAATATATAATCCGGAAATAAAAAATTGCTGGGGAGATGGCATTTATATTAGTAAAATTTCTGCTGTAGAGTCAGAAAACATTATTATTAAAGGAGGAAGTATTGATAACAATCGCCGTAATGGTATATCAATTATAAGTGGAAAGCAAATAGATATTTCTAATATAATGCTTTCAAATACTAATGGTACTCTTCCGATGGCAGGGATTGATATAGAACCAAACACTAACGATGATATTTTAGAAAGTATAAATTTAAAAAAAATTAAAACTTTCAATAATGCAGATGCAGGCGTCGCAATTATTTTACTGAATATGATTGGGAAAAATGATAAGAAAGTTTCGATCAATATTGATTCTCATATTGATTACTTCTCTAAAACCAGTTTTTTAATGGGAGGGAATAGACTTTCATATCCAGAATACATTAAAGCACTTGGCGGCTCAATTAATGTTACGAATTCTAACTGGAATGACAGTCAAAATAAGTTATTAATGGCCAGCGATTTTAAATACATACCAAAATACAAATTTTCTAATTTAAAGATAACCACTAATGGAAAGCTGGATATGAAAGAAACGGAACTGAAAAAAAAACAATTGCGTGAAAGAATAATTCCAGTGAATTAAGATAATTGATTATAAGAAAATTAAAGACAAGATGAACATTATTTTAATTACTAAAAATGTTTGATTGTATTAAAAAAAATATCTGTAAAATAGAAATGAATCAAATAATTTCCGGTAAAAGTAAACAGAAGTTAATACGTATTACAACTGTTCCACTATCACTAAAAACCTTATTAAAAGGACAAAGTCGATTTATGTCTTCTTATTATGAAGTAATCGGAATATCATCTGCGGGTAAAGAGCTGTCAGATGTTAATTTGGATGAAGGAATTCGCGTTTTACCTGTAGAAATGACTAGGAAAATTTCGCCTGTAAAGGATTTAAAATCACTATATGAATTGTATAGGATTTTAAAAAGAGAAAAACCTTTTATAGTTCACTCTCATACACCAAAGGCAGGTATTATTTCAATGCTTGCAGCAAAATTTGCTCAAGTACCATTTAGACTCCATACTGTTGCGGGTTTACCATTAATGGAAGCAACCGGAAATAAAAGAAAACTATTAGATTTTGTTGAAAAATTAACTTATCAATGCGCTACAAATGTATACCCAAATTCAAAAGGATTATATGATTTTATAGTAGCGAATAAATTTGCAGATAAAACAAAATTAAAAGTTTTGGCTAACGGAAGTTCAAACGGAATTAATACCAATTATTTTGATTCAAATTTAATTTCATCAGAACATAAAACACTATTGGTTGAATATTTAAATATTAGTCCAACAGATTTCGTTTTTATTTTTGTTGGAAGACTTGTTGCAGATAAAGGTATTAATGAACTAATTAAATCTTTTAATGCAATTAGTGAAAATTATAATAATGCTAAACTAATTCTAGTTGGTTCCTTTGAAGAAGAATTAGATCCATTGAATTCAGATACCCTTCAAATTATTAATGAGAATCTAAATATTCTTTCAGTTGGTTTTCAACAAGATGTTCGTTCTTATTTTGCTATTAGTGATTGTTTGGTTTTTCCTAGCTATCGAGAAGGGTTTCCAAATGTGGTTATGCAGGCAGGAGCAATGGGATTGCCATCAATTGTTTCTGATATAAACGGTTGTAATGAAATTATTGAAGAGGGTATTAATGGTGTGATTGTGCCAGTTAAAGATGATTATGCACTATACAATAGTATGGAAAGAATGATTAATGATCGAGATTGGAATATTAGTTTGAGGAAAAAATCTAGGGAAATGATCGTGTCAAGGTATGATCAGACAGTTATCTGGAATGCTATTTTGGATGAATATAAAACGTTAGAAAATTATGTATAAGGATTTTTTTAAGCCCATAATTGATTTTTTTTTGGCATTAATAGGTATCTTAATTTTGAGTCCAATTTTTTTAGTTGTAACGTTTAGTTTAGCTATTGCAAATCAAGGAGAGCCGTTTTTTTTTCAAAGCCGTCCTGGAAAAAATGGTAAAATATTTAAAATTATAAAATTTAAAACCATGAATGACAAAAAAGATTCTCTAGGGGCTTTATTGTCTGATGCGGAACGATTAACTAACATAGGAAAATTTGTACGAAAAACATCCTTGGATGAGTTGCCTCAATTATTGAACGTTTTAGGAGGAAATATGAGTTTAATAGGTCCTCGGCCATTATTGCCAGAATATTTAGAACTCTATAATGATTTTCAAAATCAACGACACAATGTTAAACCTGGAATTACAGGTTGGGCCCAGGTAAATGGAAGAAACGCTATTTCCTGGAATCAAAAATTTGAATATGACGTATGGTATATCAATAACATTTCATTAAGTTTAGATTTGAAAATAATTGTAAAAACTTTTCAAAAAGTAATTAAAAGAGAAAATATTAATGCAGCAAATGCTGTAACTATAGAGCGTTTCAGAGGTGATTGTTAGATATTTATACGGAGCAAGTGGTCACTGTAAGGTTATTATTGATATTTTAAAAAGCAATAATGATATGGTTGAGGCTATTATAGATGATTTTCCTAATAGCGATAATATTTTTGATATTCCAGTAAAGAAATCATCTCAAATAAAATTTTCATTATCAGATAGTATTTTAATTGCAATAGGGGATAATAATATTAGAAAAAAAATAGCAGCAAAAATAAAGGGATCTTTTTTTTCAGCAATACATACAAATGCAGTTGTGTCTACCAGTTCACTAATAGATAATGGATCTGTAGTAATGGCTGGTGTTGTTATTAATTCTTCAGTCGAAATTGGCAAACATTGTATAATAAATTCAGGAGCAGTAATTGAACATGATTGTAAAATAGGTAATTTCTGTCATATTTCGCCAAATGTTTCTTTAGCGGGAAATGTTTGTATTGATGAAGGTTCACATGTAGGAATAGGATCATCAGTAATACAAGGTATAAAAATTGGTAAATGGGCTACAATCGGAGCAGGATCAGTTATTATAAAAGATGTTCCAGATTTTGCAGTTGTTGTTGGAAATCCAGGAAAAATAATAAAATATAATAAATATTAAATGAATAATTCAAAAATATGGCTGTCATCTCCTCATATGGGAGGAACGGAACAAAAATATGTACAAGATGCCTTTGATACAAATTGGGTTGCACCGTTAGGACCTAACGTAACTGGTTTTGAAGCTGATTTAGAAAATTATTTGGATAGCAATTCTTTTGTCGGGGCTTTAAGTTCTGGAACAGCAGCAATTCACTTAGGTTTAGTACTTTTGGATGTGAAGCCAGGTGATGAAGTGATATGTCAAACTATGACGTTTTCTGCATCAGCAAATCCGATTATGTATCAAGGAGCTACTCCCATTTTTGTTGATAGTGAATTAGAAACATGGAATATGTGTCCGCTTTCTTTAGAAAAAGCGATTGTAGATAGAATTTCAAATGGAAAAAAACCAAAAGCTATAATTGCTGTTCATCTTTATGGCATGCCATATAAAGTTGAAGAGATACACGCTGTAGCTCTTAAGTATGAGATAGCTGTTTTAGAAGATAGTGCAGAAGCTTTAGGAAGTCATTATAAAAATAAAAAATGTGGAACATTTGGTGATATTGCTGCACTTTCTTTTAATGGAAATAAAATTATTACCACATCTGGCGGAGGAGCAATTGTAACAAAAAATAATGAAATAAAAGATAAAGCTGTTTTTCTTTCAACTCAAGCAAGGGATTATGCGCCTCATTATCAACATAGTGAAGTGGGATTTAATTATAGAATGAGTAACATTTGCGCTGGTATTGGTCGTGGACAGATGGAAGTTTTGGATAAACATATTTTACTTAGAAGAAAAATGCATGACTTTTATAAAGATTATTTTGAAAGTATTGAAGGAGTCTTTGTTTTAACTGAAATAAATGACAGTTATTTTTCAAATCATTGGTTATCTGCAATTACGATTGATTCAACAAAGTTAAATGGAAGGACCAGAGAAGATTTAAGATTAGCTTTAGAAGAAGAAAATATTGAAAGTCGTCCTTTATGGAAACCAATGCACTTGCAGCCTGTTTTTCAAAATTATCCTTATTATGGAGAAAAAATAGCAGAAACTTTATTTGAAAACGGACTATGTCTACCATCTGGTTCAAATTTGGTAAGCCAAGATCAAGAAAGAATAAAAAATGTCTTAGATGTTTTTTTTAAATAATTTTAATACTGTTCTGGATTGTATTTTAATATGAAAATTAAAGAAACATTTATACAAGATTTAGTAATTATAGAGCCTGTTATTTTTGGCGATGAACGAGGTTATTTTTTTGAATCTTACAGCAAAACTAAATTTGAGGATTTAGGCATTTTTATTGACTTCGTTCAGGATAATCAATCTTTTTCTAAAAAAGGTACCTTAAGAGGGTTGCATTATCAAAATCCACCCTTTGCACAAACAAAATTACTCAGTGTAACTCAAGGAGAAATTATAGATGTTGCTGTAGATTTACGAAAAAATTCTTCAACCTATGGAAAATCATTTAGTATTTTATTAACAGCTGAAAATAAAAAACAATTATTAGTTCCGCCGGGATTTGCTCATGGTTTTTCAGTAGTTAGTGAAACAGCATCAGTAATGTATAAATGTGATCAATTTTATAATAAAGCTTCTGAAGGGGGAATTAAATTTGACGATCCAACTTTAGATATTGATTGGGGAATAGATTTAAAAGATGCAATTGTTTCCGAAAAAGATCAAGTGCTTCCTTTTATTGATAATTGTAATAGTTTGTTTTAATGATGAAAATTCTTGTAACAGGAGCAAATGGGCAGTTGGGTTCTGAATTAGTTGTTTTATCCTCAAAATATCCTCAATATGAATGGATTTTCACTGATAGAACTCAAATTACTTTAGATAATTTAGATATTCTTGAAATTCAACTCAATCAAATTCAACCTGATGTAATTTTTAATTGTGGAGCATATACCGCAGTTGATAAAGCAGAAATTGAAAAGGAATTGGCTTTTAAAATAAATCACCTAGCAGTTGAATTAATTGCAAAATATACCCAAGAGAATAATGCAAAACTAATACATGTTTCTACGGACTATGTATTTGATGGAACTTCATCAATAGCCTTAAATGAAGAGGAGAAAACTAATCCTGTCAATGTGTATGGGGCAAGTAAAAGAGCAGGTGAGATAGCTTGTTTGAAGGAAAATCCAAATTCAATTATTATAAGAACTTCATGGGTCTATAGCAAATTTGGAAATAATTTTGTAAAAACCATGCAACGATTAATGCAGGAACGAGAAGCTATTAATGTGGTAAATGATCAAATAGGTTCTCCAACATATGCTGCGGATCTTGCTCAGGCAATGATTGATATTTTGGAATTTCCAGAATGGATATCCGGAATTTATAATTATTCAAATGTGGGTGAAATAAGTTGGTATGAATTTGCGTTAAGCATAAAAGAATTTGGTGGATACAATTGCAATGTTGGAGGTATATCATCAGCATCCTATCCAACTCCTGCAAAACGTCCTGAATTTTCATTATTAGATAAGAAAAAAATTAAAACCCTTTATAATCTGGATATTCCAAATTATAAAGAAAGTTTAAAAAAAATGTTTATATAAAATAAGTAAAGATGATTTTAAGATTTGGTTGTAGCATTTCAGTAATTAGGAAATCTAAAATCTAAAATCTAAAGTCTAAAATCAAATATATGAAAGGAATTATTTTAGCCGGAGGTTCTGGTACACGTTTACATCCATTGACTCTTGCTATGAGCAAACAAATGATGCCCGTATATGATAAACCAATGATTTATTACCCTTTGTCTACTTTGATGATGTCAGGTATTAGTGAAATATTAATTATTTCCACTCCACATGATTTGCCAAATTTCAAAAAACTGTTAGGAGATGGTTCAAATGTAGGTTGTAAATTTAATTATGCAGAACAGGCAATTCCAAACGGTTTGGCTCAGGCTTTTGTAATTGGAGAAGAATTTATCGGCAATGATGATGTAGCATTAATACTAGGAGATAATATCTTTTTTGGATCTAATATGCAGGAACTTTTAAAATCAAATACAAAACCCAATGGTGGTATTGTTTTTGCTTATCATGTATCGGATCCGGAACGATATGGAGTGGTTGAGTTTGATGAAAATTTTAAAGCAATTTCTATCGAAGAAAAACCCGAAGAGCCAAAGTCTAATTATGCAGTTCCGGGATTATATTTCTACGATAATTCTGTTGTAGAGATTGCCAAAAATATTAAACCAAGTGCTCGTGGTGAGTATGAAATTACTGATGTTAATAAAGTATATTTAGAAAAAGAATCTTTAAAAGTGGGTATTTTAAGCAGAGGTACAGCCTGGTTGGATACTGGAACTTTTAATAGTTTAATGCAGGCGGGACAGTTTGTTCAGGTACTTGAAGAAAGACAAGGACTTAAAGTAGGCTGTATTGAAGAGATTGCCTGGAGACAAGGTTTTATTAATGATACCCAATTAGAAAAATTGGCATTACCTTTATTAAAGTCAGGCTACGGAACTTATTTAGTTGATTTACTAAAACGAAAGAAAAAAGGAGTTAAAATTTAATTTGTGTTAAGAATAATTATTTTAAAACCTTTAATTCGTATTTTTGTAAGTCATACAAAGTTTACAAAATTAAACTGAACCAAATTGAATACAGATAAATCAAACCAAATAGCCTCCTTGTTACTTAATTATTTCTCCCCAAGAAATTTGAGAGCAAGTATTAATAATCTTAGTTATTTACCAAGATGGATCATTATCGCGATAGATATTATGGTTCTGATCTTTGCATTTACATTTACTTATATGTTGTTTGAAGGAACAGCTTTAGGTTACATTATAACTTCTCATCATTTTTACTTTTTTACTAGTTTAATTGTTGTAAATGTTTTTTTCTTTTGGTTATTTAGAACTTATTCAGGGATTATTCGACATTCGTCTTATATAGATGCTATAAAATTGCTGTTTTCTCAAATGTCAGTTTTGGTGTTTTTTTTGTTTTTAAATTTAGTTTTTGAATTGTATACAGGATATAAAGCATTTTTAAATACTGCTCTATTTATCAATTTAGTATTGTCATTTTGTGGCTTGTTTTTGTATCGTGTTGTAGTAAAACAAACTTTTGAATTATATTTTTCAGAGAAGACCAATTCTAAATTAATTAGAACCGTAATTTACGGAACAGATGCTAATGCGATTTCGGTTGCAAATGCATTGAAATTTGAAACACCATCCCGATTTAAAATTGTTGGTTTTGTAGATAAAAATAATCAGAATGCATCTAAACGAATGTTAGATTTACCAATTCTGATTTTAAGAAAAAAATTGCCAGCTTTAATGCGTTCTGTAGCAGCAGAGGGTGTTATTATAGCTGATAAAAGTTTATCTAAAGAAGAACAATTAATTATTGTTGATCAATGTTTAGAATTCAATTATAGAGTATATACGGTTCCTTTAATTTCTGATTGGGAAAACCAAAAAGAAATTTCGCAAAAGGTAAAAAATATTCAGATTGAGGATTTACTAGAAAGGAAACCTATAGTTCTGGATAGTAAATCGATTTCAAAACAATTAAAAGATAAAACTGTTCTTATTACGGGAGCAGCAGGATCAATTGGAAGTGAAATAGTAAGACAGGTTTTAGGATTTAATCCTAAGATGGTTATTATTCTGGACCATGCTGAGACACCACTTCATAATTTGTGTTTAGAAACTTTAGCTTTGAATTCCGGATCAAAAATTGTTGCTGTAATTGCTGATGTAAGAAGTAAGAAAGCGTTAGATAAAGTTTTCAAAAATTATAGTCCCCATGTTGTTTTTCACGCTGCAGCTTACAAACATGTTCCGTTAATGGAGGAGAATCCGTCACAAGCCATTCAAACTAATATTAAAGGGACTAAAAATTTGGCGGATTTATCTTGTAAGTATCGTGTCAAGAAATTTGTTATGGTATCTACTGATAAAGCAGTAAATCCTAGTAACGTTATGGGAGCCAGTAAGCGAATAGCAGAGAAATACGTTCAATCATTGTATTTAAAAAATCAAAAAGAGGACGTTCAAGGCGTGACTAAATTTATTACAACTCGTTTTGGAAATGTTTTAGGTTCAAACGGATCAGTTGTTCCTTTGTTTACAAAACAAATTGCTGAAGGAGGACCAGTTACGATTACGCATCAGGATATTATTCGTTATTTTATGACCATTCCGGAAGCTTGTCAATTGGTACTGGAAGCCGGTGCTATGGGTAACGGAGGTGAGATTTATATTTTTGATATGGGTAAACCAGTTAAAATTATAGATTTGGCGAAAAAAATGATTAAACTGGCAGGATTTATTCCAGACAAGGAAATCAAGATTAAAATCGTAGGTTTAAGACCTGGAGAAAAGCTATATGAAGAATTATTAAATGATACTTCTAAGACTTTGCCAACCTATCATAACAAAATTATGATCGCTCAGGAAATACAAGACGAATATGAAAATTTGCATATTGAAATCGACGAGCTTATAGGTATTGCTGATTTCTATGATAATGATGATATCGTAACTAAAATGAAGAAAATTGTTCCCGAATTTAAAAGTATGAATTCTGCTTTTGAAGTTTTAGATAAGTAGTTTCTTATGATAAATTGAATTTTGGATTCAAATGATATTAAAGAGGTGTTTTTTTATAAAACGCCTTTTTGCTTTTATAATAATTTATAAGCGAATAAAAATCTTGTTAATTAAATAAATCTTGCTTTTCAAGAACTATTTAGGTTAATTAGTTTAAAATAAAATGAACGACAACAATACCCCAAATGATTGGTTGTTTGAAATAACACCTAAAAATAAATTCTTCTCTCTAAACCTAAAAGAAGTTTGGCAGTACAGAGATTTGTTATTGCTCTTTGTAAAACGCGATGTTATTACTGTTTACAAACAAACTGTCTTAGGGCCGCTTTGGTATTTAATCCAGCCATTATTTACTTCTGTAACATTTACTATAATATTCAATAACGTCGCCGGTATTGATACGGGTACTGTTCCTCCATTTTTATTTAATTTGGCTGGAATAACAGTATGGAATTACTTCACAGCTTGTTTAACAGGAACTTCGGATACTTTTAAAGCGAATGCGGCTATATTTGGGAAAGTATATTTTCCTCGGATTATTACTCCTCTATCTGTTGTGATTTCGAATCTTGTAAAATTCGGAATTCAATTTTTGATTTTTATCGGATTTTACATTTTCTATTATTTTCAAGGAGCAAATTTGGGATTAAATGGCCTGATTTTATTTTTTCCAATTTTGATTATTATAATGGGACTTTTAGGGCTAGGATTAGGAATGCTAATTTCGGCAATGGTCACAAAATATCGTGATTTTAGTCATTTAATTGGTTTTGGGATACAGTTATTAATGTACTTATCTGCAGTAATGTATCCTATGAGCTTAATTAAAGATAAATTGCCTGGTTATGGCTGGTTAGTAGAGTATAATCCATTAGCATATATAATAGAAACAGCTCGCTATATGCTTTTAAATGTGGGAGAAGTTTCGGTTTTAGGATTATTGTATACTTTGGCTGTTACTATTGCAGTATTTTTTATAGGACTTTTAGTTTTTAATAAAACCGAAAAAAGTTTTATAGATACTGTTTAGAATTGAATATTAAAAATTGTTTACTTCACTTACCATTTTAAATTTACAATTGAAAAAAGATATAATATTAAAAGCCGAAAATATCTCTAAACAATATCGTTTAGGTCAAGTAGGCACCGGAACTCTGAGTCACGACATTAATCGTTGGTGGCATAAGATTCGAGGAAAAGAGAACCCATATCTAAAAATAGGTGAGACAAATGATCGATCCACAAAGGGCAGCTCAGATTATGTTTGGGCTTTACAAGATATAAACTTTGAGGTTGAACGAGGAGAAGTTTTAGGAATCATTGGTAAAAATGGAGCAGGAAAATCAACACTTTTAAAAATACTTTCAAAAGTTACAGCTCCAACTACGGGAACTATAAAGTCTCGCGGACGTATTGCATCGCTTCTAGAAGTAGGAACGGGTTTTAATGGTGAAATGACCGGACGAGAAAATATTTTCCTGAACGGAGCAATTCTAGGAATGACCAAAAAAGAAATCACTTCTAAACTGGATGAAATTATCGAGTTTTCCGGTTGCGAACGCTACATAGATACACCAGTAAAAAGATATAGCTCAGGAATGACCGTTCGATTAGCTTTTGCCGTAGCCGCCTTTTTAGAACCGGAAATTTTAGTTATTGATGAGGTTTTAGCTGTTGGAGATGCTGAATTTCAGAAAAAAGCTATTGGAAAAATGCAGGATATTTCTAAGGGTGAGGGAAGAACTGTTTTGTTTGTAAGTCACAATATGGCAGCAGTGAAGAGTTTATGTACAAAAGGAATTGTTTTAGAACATGGGAAAGTAGTTTTTGAAGGAGAGATTGATGAATCTGTTGACTATTACCTAACATCTGAAAGCCTTTTAGAAGGAGAAAATTTAATTGAAAATGGTTATTTTGATTTGAACAACCATATTAATAAAAAAAATAAAAATATAGGCATTATATCTGTTGAGATAATTTGTAATGAAAACAGAACGAATACCTTGGTAACTGGTGCAAAGGTTGAGTTTATATTTAAATATAAGTTAATAAATAAATTTATCGAGCCCGTTCTTGGTGTTGTTATAAAAGATACAGATGAAGTAGAAATCATCGGATTAAATAATAGAAATACAGGGGATAAAATAGCCAATAATTTACTTGAAGGAGAAATTAGGCTTTCTTTTCCAGTTTTTAGAATAATTAAATCTAAAAAATATAGAGTAGATCTTTATTTTGGTGATCAAGAGGATAATGTTGATACTATTCTTGATGCCTTTTATTTTAATGTTTTAACATCTGTAGATGATAGAAAACCAATTCAGGAAAGATTAAATTACTATTATGATTCCGATGTTAAATTTTCGTAAGTATGGAAAAGATGAATGTTAAGTATGTCCATGAGGAAATTGTTCATAATTGTCGAGCAGCTATTGAAGTTGTACCTTTTGTAATAAAATTATTACAACCTAGATCTGTGGTAGATGTTGGTTGTGGAATTGGGACATGGTTGCAAGTTTTTCAAGAGAATAAAATCAATGATGTTGTAGGAATTGATGGGGAGTATGTAGAAAAGAAGCAATTGAAAATAAGTACTAGTAAATTTATTGCTTACGATTTGGAAACACTTTACAAATGTGAAAAACAGTACGATTTAGCTATTTCTTTAGAAGTTGCTGAACATTTGAGTAAGGAAAGTTCAGATGTATTTGTAGAAACTCTTTCAGGATTAAGTGATACTATTATTTTTTCTGCAGCAATACCAAATCAAGGTGGGCAAAATCATATAAATGAAAGAGAGCCAAAATACTGGATTGAAAAATTTGAAAAAAATGGCTTTAAACTGTATGATGTTTTAAGACCTGTTTTTTGGGATAATCAAGTGATTGATCCATGGTACAGACAGAATATGCTCTTGTTTACAAAAAACATTGATTTAAATATAGTTCTCGAACCTTTAAAAAATTTCGAAGGCAAGCATTTAGTACATCCAGAATTATCAAAGGATAAAGATGATCAATTAAACTTTCATAAAAATCAGCTAGAATATATATATAAGGGTAAAAAAGATGTTAGGTTTTATCTTTATTTACTTTTTAAGGCATTAAAAAGGAAAATTGTAAATGGTTGATTGTCAGTCTAAAATTCCAAAAATTACAGTTTTAATGCCGATTTACAATTGTGAATTGTATATAAAAGAAGCAATAGATAGTATTCTAAATCAGACTTTCATGGATTTTGAATTTATCATAATTGATGATGCATCGACAGATAATACAGTATTCATAGTTAAAAGATATAATGATTCAAGAATCAAATTAATAGAAAAAGAAAAAAATTCCGGGTACACTAATAGTTTGAATTATGGTTTAAGTATAGCAAGAGGAGAATATATAGCCCGAATGGATGGAGATGATATAAGTTTACCAGAACGTTTTATAAAACAAGTCCATATTTTAGATAAAAATCCAAATTTAGTTTTGTGTGGTACTTTATTTAGTATTATTGGTACAGGTAAAGTAATTAGCCTACCAGAAAGACATGATGAAATTAAAATAGCTTTGCTTAAATATTGTTGTTTTGGGCATCCAACAGTAATGATGAGAAAAAGTATTTTAGATGAGTTTTCTTTAATATATGATTATAACAAAGAACCAGCAGAAGATTATGATTTATGGACTCGACTATTATCGTTAGGACAATTGCATAACTTGCAAGAAGTTTTACTTAATTATAGAGTACATAATTCGCAAGTTTCCCACAAAAGAAAACAACAACAAATAGAAATAGCTGTAAATGTTAAACTAAATTTGTTAAAAAGATTAGATTATGAAACTAATCAGCAAGAGCAAGATCTTCTTTGTAGGATAATTATAAATAAAGAGTTTATTAATTTCGAGGAAATTAGACAGTATCAAATAATTAAGAGTAAATTAATTAATGCGAACATAAAAGTTTTTTTTGAAGAAAAAGGTTTTATGAAATATCTATTTGACATAGAAAACAGGATATTAAAAAACTATTTTTTGAGAAGCCCAAAATATTCACCAAAGGTCTATTTTGAATATCTTTCAATTAAGAAAGGTGGTCAGTTTAAATTCCAAACATTTAAAGAAATAAAGTTATTTTTAAAATCAATTATTTTTTATACTAAGAGATGAGAAATACATTAGTTTCTATTATTGTTCCTTGCTACAATCAGGCACAATATCTTGTTGAATGTCTTGAATCAGTTTTAAATCAGACTTATACTAATTGGGAATGCATAATTGTCAATGACGGAAGTTCTGATAATACAGAAGAAATTGCAAAATATTGGGTTGCAAAAGATAATCGATTTAAATATTATTACAAAAAAAATGGTGGCGTAAGTAGTACTAGAAATTTAGGAATTTTAAACTCTTCAGGAGAATACATTTTGCCTCTTGATGCTGATGATAGGATCGGAGATAATTATATAAGATTGGCAATTAATGAATTTCAAATTGATGACTCTTTATGCTTAGTTTATGCCAATGCGAGTTTTTTTGGAATAAGAAATGAATTTTGGCACTTACCAGTTTTTGACTTTAAAAATTTTTTACTTAGCAATTGCATTTATTGCTCGGCTCTTTTTAAAAGAGAAGATTTTTTGCGTGTAGGGGGATATGATGAAAAGTTTAAACATGGAAACGAAGATTGGGAATTTTGGATTAGTTTGCTTTCTAAGTATAATTCGCCTAGTGTAAAAAAAATAGATTATTTAGGTTTTTTTTACAGAAGAAAATTGATTTCCAGAGATGTAGAATTATGTAATGATTCTTTCAAACGAGAAGAAACATTGTTTGAAATTTATAAAAAGCACAATCTCTTGTATGAAAAATATTTTGGAGGGTATATAGAAAATATAATAGATTCAAAAAGATTAAAAGCAAATATTAAAACCTTGCTTAATAGCGAGAAATTAATATTTAATCTTTTTACAGAAAAATTTTTCAGATTCAAATTATTTAAGACTAAGGATATTAATTTTTAATAATGATATCAATAATTATATGTTCACGAACTAAAACTATTAATGATGTTTTAGCACATAATATTCAAACAACTATTGGTTGTGAATATGAGCTGATTGTTATTGATAATTCTGAGAGACAATATTCCATCTTTGAAGCTTATAATTTAGGAATTAATAAAAGTAACGGACAGTATCTATGTCTAATACATGATGATATTCTTTTTCATACCCTTGGTTGGGGGAGTATTATACTAGATTTATTTGTAGATGAAGAAATTGGTTTAATTGGTATTGCAGGTACAAAATCTAAAACTAAAATGCCTTCTTTGTGGTGGTTTTGTTCAAAAGAAGATAAGGTTGCCTTTCTCATTCAACATATATCCATTGAAGAAACAGAGAAATGGAGCTCAGGTTTTGAACGAGAATCAGTCATAGAAGTTGTTGCTATTGATGGCGTTTTTATGGCAATGAGGAAAGATAATCGTATCCACTTTAATTCACAAATGGAAGGATTCCATAATTATGATTTGAATATTTCATTTGAGTATAAAAAAAATAGCTATAAAGTAATAGTGACTAATGAAGTATTAATTGAACATTTTTCATTAGGTACTATCAAAGAAGATTGGGTTGAGTCATCATATGAATTATATAATATTTATAAAAACAATTTACCCTTAAATGTTGACAAGAATGTAAGTAATAAAAATCAGGAAATTTCTAACGCAATATGGTTTATAAACGAGTGTTTCACATTTAAAAAATATAAAATTGCATTTGCTATTTGGAAGAGATTATTTTATTTAAATCCATTTTTAAGATATCATCTAGTATTTTGGAAGAGAATTATAATAAACACTTAAAAAAAATCCATTTGAAAATATCGATAATACTTCCGGTCTATAACGGCGAGAAATATTTGGCTACATCTATAGAAAGTTGCCTCAATCAATCATATAGAAATATTGAATTGATAATTGTAAATGATTGTTCTACAGATAACTCATTGCAAATTATAACTCAATATGCAGAAAAAGATAGTCGAATTAGAATTATTGATAATAAAAAGAATAAAAAATTACCTGCAAGTTTAAATATTGGTCACAGAGTTGCAAAAGGTGAATTAATAACCTGGACTAGTGATGATAACGTTTATGAATTTGATGCTTTGGAAATCATGATGAATGAAATCTTAAAAAAGAAAGTAGATATAGTTTATGCTAATTTTTTTTTAATTGATGATAAGGGAAATCAGGTTAGAGAAGTAAACCTTCCTAGATTTGAAAATATAATATTTGGTAACTTTGTAAGTTGCTGTTTTCTTTATAAATATGAGGTTTTTAAACGAAATATAGAGTACAAGGAAGATCTTTTCTTAGCTGAAGATTATGATTTTTGGTTAAGAGCTCTTTTGCATAGTAGTTACTCTCATATAGAAAAAGCCTTATATCATTATAGAAAACATCCTGCAACCTTAACGAACCAGATTGCTGTTAATAAAGATAAAAAACAACTTTGGAAAAAAAGTGTGGCTAAAATGTATGCTAATTTTTTCAAAGAAATTTCAAAGACAAATACGGAAGAGATTTCAATTTTTTTTACACAAAATTTGACTAATCAAAAGATTGATTTCAAGTGGATTATTAGTATAAATAATAAAATTAAAGGCTTTAAGGAAATTCTAAAAACAAATGCCAATTTTCAAGATGAAAAATCACTAGATAAGGTTTTTTTGAATAAATTAATAGAATTGATGATACATGACAAAAGTTCGATAAGTAATTTTTCTAAATCATTATTTATTGTAAAACAATATTTTTTTGTTTTAGACAATAATGCTATAAAAACGCTAGTTAAATATTCATTTTTTAAGTAATTAAAAAAATAATAGGCCAATGAAGCAAGCAATTTTAATTACTGCGTATAAGAATTATCATCATCTCGAGGAAATAATCAACTCCTTTGATACTAATTTTGAAATTTATATTCACATAGATAAAAAAAGTGTCATTACGAATATTGAACTGAACAATTTAAAAAAATATAAAATTGTAAAGCTTGTTGCAAAGAAATATAAAGTTAATTGGGGGGGATTTAATCACTTGAAAAGTATTTTATACTTAATTGAAGAAGCGCTTAAAAATGATGATAATATTTATTTTCATTTAATTAGTGGGCATGATTTTCCAACGAAAAAAAAAACTTATTTTTTAGATTTTTTTAACAACACGAATAAAGAATATTTGGAATATTGTGATATTCCAAATTTAGGAGCTGCTGATAATGGGAATATGGATAGGATCGAATTTTATAATTTATATGACCTTTGGAATTCAAAAGTCCCAAGAGAATCAGGAATGATTAGAAGATGTGTCGAAATTCAAAAAAAATTAGGTTTCAAAAGAAATATATCTTCAAAAATGCCTAAACTTTATGGAGGTTCAACTTGGTGGAGTTTGAGTAGAAATTGTGTTAGCTATGTGGTGTATTTTACAAAAAAAAATAAATTTGTTTTAAATAGATTTAAATATACCTTATGTTCTGAAGAGTTTTATTTTCAAACTGTAATAATGAATTCGGAATTTGCAAATAAAGTTACGAATGATAATTTAAGACATATTGATTGGAAATCTAGAAACGGGAATAATCCAGCAATCTTAGATGAAAGTGACTTTGAAAAACTGAAAAGAACAAACGCAGTATTTGCCAGAAAATTTGATTACCCTTTGTCAAATGGCTTATTGAATAAAATTAAATTTCTATTAAAATGATTTCTCCAAAAGTGACCATTATAATGGCGACATATAATAGAGCTGATTTTATAGAAGAAACTCTTAAAACTATTCAAAATCAAAGTTTTGAAAATTGGGAATGTTTAATTATTGATGATGGAGGAATAGATAACACATTAGAAGTAATCAGTCCAGTTTTAAATACAGATTCACGTTTTAAATTTTTTAAACGTCATAATGATTATAAAAAAGGATTGCCAGGCTGCCGTAATTATGGTATCTCTTTGGCTAAAGGAGATTATGTTATATTTTTTGATGATGATGATATTGTACATCCTCAAAACTTAGAATTATGTGTTACTGAATTAGATAAAAATAAAGATTCATTTTGCAGATATCAGAGAGAAGTTTTTTTTAATGAATTCGATTATAATTTTGATTATTCTAAAAAGTATACATCATTCAAAATCGATATTAATGATTTGGGAAGAATATTAGATAATGATTTACCATTTAATTCTTGTGCGATAATGTGGAAAAGAGAATGTTTTGCCGAGAATCTTTTTGTTGAACATTTGATGTTTGCTGAAGAATGGGAATTGTATTCTAGAATTATCTCTACAGGAATAGAAGGTATTTCAATAAACAAATGCTTGTTTTATGGCAGAAAACATTCTAATTCAAATACAGGAGAGTTTTTTGCTCATAATCCAATTAGGAGGGCTTCACAGGTAGATGCGGTTATATTGGTTGTTCAGAACTTAAAAGAAAAGCAATTACTTTCAACTTCATTAATTCAGTATTTTGTAAGCTTTTCGATTGGTTTTAAAGAATATGATTTGTTTAATCAAATATTAAATGTTTTGGATTTAAGTATTTTTAAAAGTTTAAAATGGTTCTTTTATTATAGATCTTATCCTTTTCGCCAGCCTATTTATAAGATTAAAAAAAGATTAAAAAAATGAAAATTCTCCTTTGTTTTGGTACTCGTCCTGAAGCCATAAAAATGGCTCCTTTATATCATGAGCTAAAAAAAAATCACTTTGAAATTATTGTATGTATTACGGCTCAACATCGAGAGATGTTAGATCAGGTACTAGACTTTTTTGAAATTAAACCAGATTATGACTTAAATTTGATGCGGACTAATCAAGGATTAAACGACTTGAGTGCACTTATTTTATCTAAAATTGATCCAGTTCTACGAACTACAAAACCTGACCTGATTTTAGTTCACGGAGATACGACAACATCTTCAATGGTTGCTTTGGCTGCATTTCATTTAGGAATTAAAGTTGCTCATGTTGAAGCTGGATTAAGAACATACAATAAAAAAGCACCTTTTCCCGAAGAAATTAACAGGCAGATCACCAGTAAATTGGTAGATATTCATTTTACGCCAACAACAACAGCGACACAAAATTTACTAAACGAAAATATTTCTGAAGAAAATATTATACAAACGGGTAATACAGTTATTGATGCCTTATTATGGACAATAAATAAAATTTCAAAAAAAGATTATTTTCATCCTGAAATTGAAAAATTAAAGAAAGAAATTCCGAACGAAAAAAAAATGGTATTAGTAACTGGTCATAGAAGAGAAAATTTTGAGTCAGGTTTAAAAAATCTTTGCGAAGCACTTTTGAAAATTTCAGATAGAGAAGATGTTACTGTTGTTTATCCCGTACATTTAAATCCAAATGTAAAGAAAACAGTGTATGAATTATTGTCAGGGAAAGAAAATATTTATTTGATCTCTCCGGTTTCTTATCCTGTATTTGTTTGGTTAATGCAGCAATCTTTTTTAATTGTTACTGATTCAGGAGGTATTCAGGAAGAAGCACCTTCATTAGGAAAGCCAGTGTTAGTAACTAGGGAAGTTTCTGAAAGGACTGAGGGTGTAAAAACAGGATTTTCAATTTTAGTTGGAACGGAAAAGGAGAAAATATATAACAATATCAATTCAATGCTGGATAATTTTAAAGGTTTCAACGAAATATCAAATCCATATGGTAATGGAGATGCCTCTAAGAAAATAGTTGAATTTTTAATGGCGACAGTAGATAAACCAATTTATGAAAATGAAAAGCATACTTAAAGAATTTTTATATCGCAAAGGATATAAAATCAGTAAAAGAAATAAGAATAATTTATTAAATGATAATTATTTATTGGCGATTCAAACAAAAATAAGTGATAATCCTATTGTTTTTGATATTGGATCAAATTTGGGTCAGACAATATCGAAAGTAAAAAAAATATTTCCAAATTCATATTTACATAGCTTTGAACCAAGTAAAGTTTGCTTTAAAAAAATTACTCAAGACTATGGAAATATTGAAAAAATATTTTTAAATAATAAAGCAATAGGATCTGAAAAAGGTTCTTTAGAATTCAATGAATATTCCTGGAGTGCTTTAAATTCATTTCTTAAAAGGGCTTATACAAAATCAGAAATAAATGATACTTATTTTGTAGATATTATTTCTGTTGATGATTATTGTAGGGAAAATGATATTCCATACATCAATCTCTTAAAGACAGATACAGAAGGTTTTGAATTAAATGTCTTGCAAGGAGCAAATAAAATGATGAATCAAAATAAAGTTCAATTTGTTTTTGTGGAAATATTCTTTTACGAAAATTATATTGGACAATCTTCATTCAGCGATATATTCAATTATCTTTCTCAAAAGGGATTTAAGATGATAAGATTCTATGATTTTGAATATACTAGTGAAGGTTTTGCTTCAAGAACAGATGCCTTGTTTGTAAACGAAAAGTTCATTAAATAAAATTGTTTGAAAACTATATCGAAAATCCTAGTGATTGCAGACTCTATTAATATAGAGGATAGTAGTGGGTCTAAGGCAAACGTAGCTTTAATAAATAACTTGAAAGAAGCCGGTTTTGAACTTTTAGTGTACCATTATACCTTGAAAAATATTAAGTTAAAAGGGATAAAAACGGTTGCTATTCCTGAAATAAAATGGAGTTTGCTTTATTTATTAAGCAGATTACAAAGAGTTGTTAGTCGAAATATGAACATAAATTTAGCTCCTTTTTTCGAAAAGAGATTTGGATTTTCATTTACTTTTTTTAATGATACGAAAAGTATAAGTAAAGCATTAAAAAAGGAATTATTTCAAGCTGATTTAGTTCTTACCTTAAGTAAAGGAGCTAGTTTTCGGTCTCATTATGCCGTACTTAAATCGCATAATTTGCATGAGAAATGGATGGCATATGTACATGATCCTTATCCATTTCATTTTTACCCACGTCCTTATAATTGGGTTCAGGCAGGATATGATAAAAAAGAAGCTTTTTTTAAAGAGGTTTCTGTAAAAGCAAAGTATAGTGCTTTCCCTAGTGAATTGCTAAAGGAATGGATGTGCAGTTATTTTTCTGATTTTAGCGAAACAGGAATCGTTATTCCACATCAAAATTCCAAATACGAGATTCAGGATAATAGCTTTCCATTTTATTTTGATGTTTCAAAATTCAATTTGTTGCATGCAGGAAATTTAATGAAACAAAGATCTCCAAGAGGGTTGATAGAAGGGTTTAAAATGTTTCTGGAGCAGAATCAAGACGCAGCAAAAGAATCAAGACTTATCTTATTAGGCAATGCTTCATATCATTCTCAAATGCTCGATGAATATAAAAATAATAGTCCCGAAATTTATATTTATAACGAAAATAAATCTTTTGATGAAGTATATAATTTGCAAAACAATGTTTCGGTAAATATTATCTTAGAGTCAAAATCAGAAATAAGCCCTTTTCTTCCTGCTAAATTCCCACATTGTATTTCAGCCAATAGGTCAATATTGTGCTTATCTCCATATTATAGTGAAACTAGAAGATTGTTAGGTGAGGATTATGAATTTTGGGCTGAAGTAGATGATATTAATAAAATCGCTTTATTAATTGAGAAATTATATCAACTATGGAAACAAAATCCGATTGAATTATATTTGAATAGGAAAGATTTGGAACAATATGTATCTGCTATGCATCTAAAAGACACAATAAACAATTTAAGATAAACTTAAAAAAGAATGAAAGATTCTAGTTTTTCAATATTAATCACAACAAAAAATCGTAAAGATGACTTAGCTTTTACATTGAGTAAAATTCAGCATTTGATAGATAGAAGCGATGTTGAGTGTGTGGTTTTTGATGACGGATCAACAGACGGAACATCTGAATTTTTAAAACAGTCTCACCCTAAAATTATCGTGCATTCCAATACATTATCAAAAGGCTATTTATATTGTAGAAATAAAATGTTGAATGAAACAAAAGCCGACTTTGCAATTTCATTAGATGATGATGCTCACTTTATAACAGAAGGTATTTTAGAAAAAATTGAGAGTTATTTTAGTGAAAATCCTCGGACAGGATTATTAGGCTTTAGAATTTATTGGTCTAAACAGTTGCCAAATAGCATATTTTCAAATCATAAATCAATTCAAATGAAAAGCTTTGTAGGATGTGCACATGTTTGGCGTATGAATGCTTGGCGTGATATACCAAATTATCCAGAATGGTTTGTTTTTTACGGAGAAGAAAATTTTGCCTCTTACCAATTATTTAAAAAAAAATGGGAAATACATTATTTACCAGAAGTTTTAGTCAATCATAGAGTAGATGTAATAGCAAGAAAAAATAATGCCGATTATAGTTTAAGACTTCAAAGATCTTTGCAATCAGGCTGGTATCTCTATTTTTTATTTTACCCCATTTCTGTCATTCCAAGAAAATTAGTTTATTCTATTTGGATACAACTAAAGTTAAAAGTTTTTAAAGGAGATTTTAAAGCATTGAAAGCACTTTTATTAGCAATAATGAATTTATTTATAAATATCCCGAACATCTTAAAAAATGCAAACAGATTATCTTTGAAAGAGTTTAATCTTTATCAACAGTTAGAAGAAACCAAAATTTACTGGAAAACAGAATAATTTAGTTGAATGAAAAACATTGCTATAATTCCTGCACGTGGTGGATCAAAAAGATTACCTCAAAAAAATATAAAATTGCTCGACGGATTTCCACTACTTTCATTTAGTATATTATTCGCACAGGCAAATAGTGAAATTATTGATGAAATATATGTTTCAACTGATGATGAAGATATAAAAAATATCGCCCTAAAATACGGTGCAAAAGTTATTGACAGGCCTAAAAATCTATCAGGAGATTTAGAACCAACAGTTTCGGCATTAAAGCATGTTTTGCAGAGTATTGATTCAGAGGTTGATAATGTTGTTTTATTGCAAGCTACAAATCCTATTCGACCAAAGAATTTATTGAAAGAAGCTTTTGAAATATATCAAAAAGAAAACAGTAATAGTTTATTTACTGTCTCTAGAAATCATAAAAAATTCGGCAAAATAATAGACCAAAAATTTATTCCATACAATTACAAAATTGGTCAGCGCAGTCAGGATATCGAACCCCTCTACTTCGAAAATGGATTGCTTTATATTACGAAAGCCTCTTTAATTCTTGAAGATATAATTATTTCCGAAGATGCATTTCCTTTCGAAATAGATCATATTTTTGCCAGCGTGGATATTGATACGCAAGAAGACTTTGACTACGCCGAATATTTATATCATAAACATATAAAACCTAATTAAGAACCTACTTATGAATCCATATATAGAAATCGCCGGAAGAAAAATAGGCCAGGATTTTCCGCCTTTAGTTATTGCCGAAATCGGAATTAATCACGAAGGTTCTTTGCAAGTTGCAAAAGAAATGGTTGATGCTGCACAAAGAGCAGGAGCTGAGGTGGTAAAACATCAAACACATATTGTTGAGGATGAAATGAGCGGTGCAGCTAAAAAAGTGATTCCAGGCAATGCCGATGTTTCTATTTACGAAATCATGGAACGTTGCTCATTGAATGAAATTGACGAACTGGAACTTAAAAATTATGTCGAAAGCAAAGGAATGATTTTTATATCGACTCCATTTTCCCGGGCAGCAGCAGAGCGATTAAAGAAATTTGATATTCCGGCTTATAAAATTGGATCTGGCGAATGTAATAATTATCCGTTATTAGAGCATATTGCATCATTTGGAAAACCGGTTATTTTAAGTACAGGTATGAATACTATAGAAAGTGTTCAAAAAGCAGTTGCTATTTTTGATAAACACAATATTCCGGTAGCATTGCTACATACAACAAACTTGTATCCAACCCCAATTCATTTAGTACGTTTTGGTGCAATGATAGAATTGCATGAGGCTTTTCCTGATAAAGTTTTTGGATTAAGCGATCACACCTTAAATAATAATGCTTGTTTGGGAGCCGTTGCTCTAGGTGCAAGTATTTTAGAGCGTCATTTTACAGATCATATGCAACGTACTGGTCCTGATATTGTTTGCAGTATGGACGAAAAAGCATGCTTAAAGCTTATTATGAGTTCAGCTGAGATTGCCCAAATGCGTGGAGGAACTAAAGGACCAGCTCAAGAGGAGCAGGTTACTATAGATTTTGCTTTTGCTACAGTTTGTACAATTAAAAATATAAGAAAAGGAGATGTTTTTACCAAAGATAATATTTGGGTGAAACGTCCAGGGACAGGCGAAATTTTAGCAGAACATTTTAATGATATTTTAGGTAAAGTATCTAATAATGATATTGACAATGATACTCAATTAAAAGAAGACGATATAATAATTAAATAATTAGTTTTTTAATTTGACTCATAACAAATAATGCGAATAGGACAAAACCCACAGAAAGAAAATGATAATAAGTTGATAAAGAAATACCATAGAATTGTGATGGTATTTTATGTGCCTGATATTATTGATGCTGAAAGTGATTCTTATTTTTGTAATTTAAGCACGGTTTTAGATATTAGTTTACAGTCACTTATAAATACAGTGAACTTTAAAACAACTAATATTACTTTGATTAATAATGCTAGTTCAAAATCTGTCGATATAATAATTCAGAAGTTTTTGGATTATATTGATAAATACGTTGTGTATAATGAAAATAAAGGAAAAGTCAATGCAGTAATTAATGAAGCTAGAGGTGTTTATGAAGAATTTATAACAATAACTGATGCAGATATATTATTTTATCCTGGTTGGGAAAAAGCTTCTATTGAACTGTTTAGAGATTTTCGAAATGTGGGAGCCGTTTCCCCTTATCCTTTTCCATATTCTCCTTTTTATGTTAATAAATCTTCTTTTGGTTTTAATACAATATTTGGAAAAATAGAATACGGAAAATATATAAATGAAAGTGATATTGATTTCTATATAAAAGGTACTGGTCTGCCTAATATAATTAAAAGAGATGCAACCAAACAAGATTGGAAAACGAAACATTTTGTTTTAAGAAATAATGATAAAATAGCTGTAGTTGGATCTTATCATGTAACAGGTACATATAGATCATTTATATTTAAGAATGAAAAAGAATTTCCGGAGGTTGTTTTTAAGAATCAATATGAGGAAAGATTTATAGACTGTTTAGCAGATAGAAAAGGGCTTATTAAATTATCAACTTTGAAAACGTATGTTTATCATATCGGAAATAATATAGATGACGTTGTTGAGAAATATCAGTTTCATAAAATTAAAAAAGATATAATTGAAGAAAGTTTATTTGAACAAGTTATAAAAGAAAATTCTAATTTAAAATTAGGCATATATTTTAATCGTGTTTTGGGTTATTTTTTCATAAAGTATTTATGGAAAAAATTAAACTAAACAATATATAATTGAAAAAAATTTTATTCCTTACCGGCACTCGCGCAGATTTTAGCAAAATAAAATCATTAATTCAGGCCCTTGAAAAAGAGGAGGATTTCGAAGTATATGTTTTTGTTACCGGAATGCATTTACAAGAAGTCTATGGTTACACATTAATCGAAATTGAAAGATGTAATTTTAAAAACATTCATACTTTTAAAAACCACACCCACGAAACCACAATGGATTTAACTCTAGCTAAAACCATTGAAGGACTATCAGCATATTGTAAAGATGTCAATCCGGATATGATAGTTGTTCATGGTGATAGGGTCGAAACGTTAGCAGGTGCGATTGTAGGTTCACTCAATAATATTTTAGTAGCACATATAGAAGGCGGCGAGGTTTCAGGTACTGTAGATGAATTAATTCGTCATAGTGTGAGTAAGCTGAGCCATATTCATTTTGTGTCGAACAAGCAGGCACAAAAAAGATTGATACAAATGGGTGAAATAAAAGAATCAATCTTTACAATTGGTTCACCAGATGTTGATATTATGTTTTC
>Ga0247809_1000114_pt1 | contig 45029 bp, 58 predicted proteins | sample UWRJL104311B1_FD_180951 | JGI IMG/M metagenome (GOLD analysis project Ga0247809, IMG submission 180951) | Plant litter microbial communities from Arlington Agricultural Research Station in Wisconsin, United States - UWRJ-L104-311B-1 | ecosystem: Environmental > Terrestrial > Plant litter >...
TCATATGGATTGTCATATCATAATGTGATATATGTCCATAACCTATATGCATACACAGTATCTATAGCCTATATGCAGTATGCATGTATACAATATATCCTATGCTATATACAATCTACCAATATATGGGAGGGTATAGGGGCCTTTTTATGATCTTATCCTGGCTCTATCCTAAAGACACTTCCTAATTTTTCTAAACTTTTTCAGACTTTGTAGCTGGCTTTGTCAGTCCTATCTCTATAGCATCCCCAGATAGATAAAACATCTCCACAAACTATATTATCTCTTATTGGCGCCAAGGCTCTCAGAATATTATGTCCACATCACTAGCAACAACATCAGATTCTCGCTTCTCCGCTATGGATGAATCTATCCTAAAGCTCTTAGGACAAGGAGTCGCCGCATCCCAGGTAGCATTAGCTGTCGGAGTATCTGAGTCTCGTATATCTCAATTAGTTTCAGAAGATAAATTCGCCTCTAGATTGGCGGAAATTCGTCTTGGGTCTCTTACAAAACATAATGCAAGAGATGATAGATATGACTCTCTAGAAGACAGAGTCCTAACACAGCTTGAATCATCTATTCCTATGGTTATGGATCCAATGAAGCAGGTGCTAATTCTGACACGCTTAAATAATATGAAACGAAGAGGCGCTTCTTCTTCAGAACATATCCCGCAAAAAGCACAGGTAATATCTCTCCAATTACCAGTTAATATTATCAATCGCTTCTCTGTCAATGGAGCACAACAAGTCACAACCATTGATACCCCAGAAGGATCACAATCAATGGTTACTATACAATCAGGCCAAATTAAGAAGCTAGCACAAGATGCTGCTATCAAAAGGGATGAAATAAGAAATGAAAAACAATCTATACGAAACCCCGATCCAAACTCAGGTGAAAGATTCGGTCTCTAATCGAGCTATGTCTGGACTAAAAGCTCCACCTGGAGTAACTCTCGCTTCTGATGCAGCTAAAGTATCTTCTCAGCTATCTCAATTAGCTGCAGATCAAGCTCGTGCTCGGAAACTGTTACTTCGTATTCTTGATAGTCAAGTGGTATATACACAGGCTACGCCTGCATCTAGAGTAGATATTATCAATACAAAAGGCGAGTCTAATGGCTGAAATCCATACCTCAGATGTAGATGTAGAAGTTACAGAAGTAATTAATCTTGCTCGTGCAGATCTAGATTTCCTAGCTGCACTCTCTCTTCCAGAAGTATATAAATATGCATTCCCTCCAATATTCAGGGCAATGTGGACTTGGCTATGTGAACAGATAGCATTGAAGCGAGATTTCTCACAACTAGCAATTGGCTTACCTCGTGGATTCGGAAAGACTCTCCTAATTAAACTATTTGTAGTCTATACAATCCTGTTCACTCGCCGCCAATTTATCATAGTATTCTCAGAGAATGAAGCCAAATCTATATCCATTCTCAATGACGTCTTTTCTATTCTAGATGAGCCTAATATTAAGAAAGTATTTGGCGACTGGAATCTAGGAAAAGAATCAGATACTCAGACGAAAAAAGTATTCGGATTTAGAGGCAGGAATATTATTGTCAAAGGTGTAGGTGCATCTTCTGGTGTTCGAGGAATTACAGAAAAGAATGTCCGACCAGATCTTATGATCTTTGATGACATCCAATCTCGTGAATCATCTGAGTCTATTCTAGTCTCATCCGAGCTAGAGAAGTGGCTCTATGCAACAGCTATGAAAGCTAAGTCTCCAGAAGGATGTTTATTCGTATTTATTGCGAATATGTATCCAACTAAAGGATCTCTCCTTCGTAAGCTTAAATCTAATGATAACTGGGTTAAATTCATTGTAGGCGGAATTACAGAGACAGGTGAATCTCTCTGGGAAGAATTACAGCCTATTGAGCAGCTCTTGAAGGAATTTCAGAATGACCTCGCTTCTGGCCATCCTGAGATCTTTTATGCAGAAGTTCTCAATGATGAAAATGCATCAGTCAATAACATCATTGATCTATCTGCTCTTCCTGACTATCGCTTTCAGCCTAATGATATTCATCAGGGCTCTTTCTTAATCATTGATCCATCTAATGATAAGCAGGGATCTGATCTGGTGTCAATAGGCTATTTTGAAGTATGGGATGGTTATCCTTATCTTCGTCATCTTCTAGAAGCTAAACTGTCCCCAGCTGACACAATACGAGAAGCAATTAAGATGTGCCTTAATTATGGCGCAAGCATCGTAGGAATTGAATCGAATGCTTATCAATATTCTCTGAATTATTGGTTTGCATTTATCTGTGAGCAAATGGGCATATTAGGTCTCTCTCCAGTTGAACTCTACTCTGGTCAGACTTCTAAAAATGCACGGATATTATCTATGTTTCGCGCCCTCGCTAAAGGTGAAATAGGACTACATCCTGAAGTGCGTCCTGCTTCATTCATGCAGATTACTCAATTCAATCCTTTAAGAAAAGATAACACAGATGGTGTATTAGATCTTTTAACCTATGCGCCTAAAATGTTAGAACTCTATGGAACTGAGATTCTTAACGCCACAATCGTAGCAGAGCAAGAAGCTAATGCTATGGAAGTAATTGAATATAATTCTCCTTTCTGATGCTTCGCATCTTCTCCTTTCTAGACCTCTAGATACAAACTAAATATGGCAACCTCAACTAAAACTGCCGGTCGTGCACAACTTAATCTCATCACGCTCTCTGAGAACTCTCAAAAGCGTCTAGTAGATTATCTTAAGCAATGCCAAATGCTGTCGTATCAGAATTGGAATATTCGCGAAACAATGCGTAATATCGATCTCGCATATGCACGAGAAGAAGATCTGACAGAAGAGAATATCAAGGCGCGCCGAGCTAATCGCTATGGTAATTCTAATAAGCTTCAGAATATTACTGTCCCAGTAGTTCTTCCAGCGGTAGAAGCTGCAGTCACTTATCAATCTTCCGTATTTCTTACAGGTGTCCCACTCTTTGGAGTTGTATCTTCTCCAGATTACATGTCTCAGTCTAAACAACTAGAGGCACTAATTGATACTCAAGCTATCAAAGGTGGATGGAATCGTCATCTTATGATGAATTTCCGTGATGGATTTAAATATAACTTCTCTATCACAGAATGTTCTTGGGATCGCTTTCTCATTCCAGATTTCACAACTAATGTCGCATCCACTAATCCTAACTCCATCGATATCTCTCAAGTAGCTTGGGAAGGTAATGTAGTTAGGCGTTGGGATCCATATAATTCTTTCTGGGATATTCGCTACGGTGTTACAGAAGTCTCGGAGCGTGGTGAGTTCGCAGGAAATAATGATCTCATTTCTCGTGTGGAGCTTAAAAAGCTAGTAGCATCTTCGCCATTCATTATTCGAAATAATATCAAGCCTGCCTTTGAAGCACCTCAGGTAGGTATTTCTTTCGGATATGATTTCTCGCAACTATCTTATTACATCCCACAGATCTCACAATTCCAGACTGTCAATCCAACTCTTGCTAATCAATTCAATTGGATGGCTTGGGCAGGACTAGATGAAGGTCCAGGAAATAAGAAGATTGAATATAAGAATATCTATCAAAAGACTACTCTTTACGCTCGCATCATTCCATCTGATTTCGGCATCAATGTTCCAGCTGCTAATACGCCTCAAATCTGGAAACTAATCTATATCAATAATGATGTAGTTATCTATGCACAACCTTGCTCTCTCGCATATGATAATCTCCCAGTTCTATTTACCCAGCCTAATGAAGATGGCCTGAAATATCAGACTAAATCTCTAGCTGAGAACTCTGTACCATTCCAGCAAGTTGCCTCTGGAATGATGAATTCTGTCATTGCAGCTAGACGTCGTGCTATTTCAGATCGTACTCTCTATGATCCATCTCGTGTAGCAGAAGCACAAATTAACTCAGATAATCCGTCTGCTAAAATTCCAGTGCGTCCTGCAGCTTATGGTAAGCCAATCTCTGAAGCAGTCTATCAATTCCCATATCGAGATGATCAATCTGGTCTTGTGATGCAAGAAATACCACAACTGATTGAAATGTCTAATCAGCTTAATGGACAGAATCGTGCTAAGCAAGGTCAGTTTGTTAAGGGCAATAAGACTCGGAAAGAATTTGATTCTGTGATGGCTAATGCTAATGGTCGTGATCAGATGATAGCTATGGGATTTGAAGCACAACTGTTTACACCTCTTAAACAGATGCTTAAGATTAATATCTTGCAATTCCAGACTCCGGCTACAGTATATTCTCGTGAGCTTCAGACTGCTGTGAATGTAGATCCAGTAGCATTACGACAAGCAGCATTAGAATTTAAAATCTCTGATGGCCTAATTCCAGCTGAGAAGCTTATTAATGGCGACTCTCTAGGCGCAGCTCTAAATGCAATTGGAACTACACCATCTATTCAAGCTGGATATAATATGGCTCCTATGTTCTCATATCTCATGAAAACTCAAGGTGCTGATCTTACTCCATTTGAGAAGTCTCCACAGCAACAAGCTTATGAATCTGCTGCAGGTCGATGGCAACAACTTGTGATGCAGCTCTCTGAGATGGCTATTAAAGCAGGAATGACTCCAGATCCTAAATCATTTCCACCTCAGCCTACTCCTGAACAATTTGGATATGTTCCTGGTGCTCCTTCTCCATCTGTATCCCTAGCTACTTCTGGTGCGCCAATTGTCTCACAATACTCTCAGATCACAGAAGCTAAGAATACACCACCTGCTGCGCCACAAGGAGCACAATAATGGCAAGACTTATTCCTAACGACTTTCAAGAATACGCATTTGATACAGAAGCTGAACTTCGTTCTGCAATGCTTCTTACTGAATCGAATATTCAATTTATTAAAACTCAACTGGCTTCCGTAATGACAGAAAGGGCTAATCTAGAATATGACGTAATGACACCAATCACATCATTTGTCCAACAAGAGGCCGCCCTCAAAGGACAAATTAATGCATATCAATTTCTTCTAGATTCGCATAAAGCTGCGACTGACCTTAATTCTTCTGTCTCTAATTAATAGGAACCTATCATGTCTATCATGGATACCTTTCGTAACGCATTCTCTGGTCCATCGGCTGTGCCAAACAATATGAATCAGGCACCTGGTAATATTCCTAATCAGCCAGGTAATTTGCCAGCAATCCAGAATCCAATTGCAGCTAACTCTCCTGATGGTCAGCTTCCTGGTACCGCTCCACAAGCTCAGACTGACCCTATGGCAGAATTCCAGAAATTGTGGGAACCTGCTAAACCAGTAGATGGTGCTTATGTAGACTCTCCGGTCAAATTCACTATTGATCCAGCTAAAGTAAACCAATCTGTTAAAGCAATTGACTTTACTAAAATGGTAACTCCAGCTTTGATGGAAAAGATTAATGCTGGCGGTGAAGGAGCTATGCAAGCAACCATTCAAGCAATGAATGAGATGGCTCAAAATGTCATGGCACAAACCATGATGGCTAATACTAAAGTTTTGGAGAATGGACTCGAACTCGGACATAAGCGTGTTGAAGCTAGTTTGCCTGGAACAATCCGTAAGCAAACTGTTTCTGCTGCGCTCCGTGAAGATAATCCACTCTTCAATAATCCGGCGACTGCGCCAATGTTGCAAATGTTGGAAACACAATTGCTTCAACAATTCCCTCACGCAACCACTGCGGAAATTAAGGAACACGCTAAGACTTATCTGGCTGGCTTCGCGAATACGATTAAAGGACAAGAACCTGTCCCACAAGCTATTCAAGATGCACGAGGCCGTGAAGTTGATTGGTCTGCTATTCCTATCCAATAGCCTCCGGTTTAATCTAATCTAAGGAAACATATTATGTCTCTCGTTCGTCCAATGGTCCTCGATAATGGCGTAGCTCGAACTACTGCGCTTGGTGACATGGTTGCTAATTCTGAAGCAGTCTTGACTCTCACAAATGCAGCAGCTCAGCAACTTACTGCAGCTCAACTAGCTTCTGGTATTCTGCGTCGTGCAGGTCCTGTTGCTGGTTATGCTGATACGTTTCCAACTGCATCTGATCTGATTGCAGCTCTGTATAACGCACCATATATTGGTGGTGGTGCATATAGTATTAATGGTCTCGCTACTGGACTCTCGTTCCGGTTCCGATTCATTAATGGTGTTGCATTTGCTAATACTGTTGTCGCTGGTACTGGTGTTACTCTCGTAGGTACTACTGCTATTCCATCTTCTTCGTGGAAAGATTATCTTATCACGATTACGAATGGTACGCCTCCACACACCATCACAGTTACGACTACTAATGCGTCCAATACGCTCACCAGTATTTCAGTCGCTGATATGCTTGATGCTACTGTTGGCGCTATTGTGACTGGTACTGGTATTCCAGCTGGCACGACTATCATCGGTGTTACCACTAACACCATTGTTCTGTCTGCTAATGCTACTGCAACTGGCACCGTCTCTGTTGTCATTGCTCCTGCATATACCGTTGAAGGTATTGGCGGCGGCTTGAACTAATTAGTATTTCACAAATCACAATCTAAGGAATTATTATGTCTTCTGGTATCTTTACAACTGCCGCCCTTACGCAAGATCTCGCACGTAAGAGCTTTGCAGCTTACATTACTCGTCTGATGCCTAATGGCTCAGCTCCGATGTTCGGTCTGACTTCTATGATGAAGACTGAAACTGCTGTTGCTCCAGAACATGGTTTCTTCACGAAAACTATGCTCTTTCCTCAGCTCACACTGACTACCAGTGCACTCTCTACTGATACGATTCTTAACGTCTCGTCTAGTATCAATGTGCTTCCTGGCATTCTGATGCGTGTAGATAGTACTGGTGAGAATGTTATTATCAATAGCGTCCTCTCTGCTACGCAAGTCTCGGTACAGCGTGCAGTTGGTACTGTTCCAGCAGCAGCTATCTCGTCTGCAGTTAATCTGTATTCGATTGGTAACGCTTACGAAGAAGCTTCGCTTCGTCCACCAGCACTGATTATCAATCCAGTTCGTATTACCAATTTGACGCAGATTTTCCGTAATACTTGGGCTGTCTCTGACACTCTCCGTGTTACGCAAATGATTGCTGGTGATTCGAATGATGCAGAAAGCAAACAAGATTGCTCGATGTTCCATGCAGTAGATATTGAAAAGAATATCTTCTTTGGCCAGAAGTCGCAAGGTTCGCGTAATGGTATGCCTTTCCGCACCATGGATGGTATTATCTCCATCATTGGTAATCTGGCATATTATCCATCGTCGTATTCGTCTGCTAATATCTTTACTGCTGGTGGTACGACGAACTACACGCAACTCCAGAACTTCCTAGAACCTCTGCTGAATCAAGCAACTGATCCTAAGTCTGCTGGCGAACGTGTTATGTTTGTTGGCGGTACTGCTAAACGAGTTATCAATGATATTGGTCGCTTGAATGGTACGTATTATCTGCAAAATGGTAATACCTCTTATGGTCTGCAATTCAGCACTTTCATGACTGCTCGTGGTACGTTCCGTATGATTGAGCATCCACTGTTTAATAGCAACCCATCTTGGGCTAAGCTTGCAGTTGTTGTTGATCTCTCGTCTTTTAGTCTTGCTTATCTTGGTGATCGTAAGACTCAATCGCGTGACTTTAACTCCAAGGGTCAAGATGCTGCAGATAATGGTATCGATGCAGTCGGCGGTACTCTGACTACTGAGCTCACGGTTCTCGTGAAGAATCCTCCTGCAAATGGTGTGATCTATAACTTGACTGCTGCAGCACAGGGTTAATATAAGATGGGCTTGAAATATAGCCCACTTCTTCCCTTCATATTCCAACCAACCACTAACCGAGATATATCATGACAATCAAACGCGTATTTAAGAACACGATGCCTGGCACCCAATACCTGTTTAAAAATGGTAAGAGTGCAGTCTTTACTAATGGCCGATATGAGACTGATATCGACTGGGAAATTGCAGAACTGGACGAAGAAATTCGCCAAGGTATTCCACATATCTATATCGATCCTAAAGATACGACTGTAGATACTGGTCAAATTGATTTCATTCGTCAGCGTCAGATTGAAGCTACGAAACAAGCCATTCGTGACTATGAAGAGGCTAAGAATAAAGGTGAAGCTCCAGCTGTCAATGAAGTTCCTACTGGCGCTATTTCTCGTGCAGACATTCCAGGTACTGTAGATGCCACTGGTTACGCTAAAGAACCAGATGGTACGCTTGTTAAACCTGGCGCTGATGAAGCTCAACGAGTCCAATTGGACCGTAATGATGTACCAGTTCCTGACATTGGTGCAGCTAAAGAAATTAAGACTTCCGAGCATGACGTGACTATTGTCAATGCACCTCCTACGAACATGGCTAAATTGCTTGCCTTGAAACAAGCTGCGGCTACTGAAGTCAAGCCAACTAATACTGGCATTGCAACCTCTGCCAATAACGGCGGTGCTAACAGCAACTCCGCTAGCTAATTTCTAGCTCTTCTAATTAGTTTTAACCTGCGCATTCTAATATGGCTGCTACTCTCGCCTCCCTCACAGCTGATGTTATTTCTATCACAAAGCGTCCAGATATCACTGCGACTCCTTTGCATATTAAGAATGCGCTTCTTAAAGCTCATACTGCAGACTATTTTCTGAAAGATATCTATGAGACTAATTTCCAATTCGGAGCTGCAGCTTCTATATATCAGTTAGATTATAAGCTCTTGATTCCACGATTTAGGACTATTAAATACCTCACTGTAATCGATCCTATTTCTCTCCAGATGGTGAGGAGATTCGAGCCAGTTGAGATTGATAAAGTCATGGATGGTTATGGATATATTCGCACTGATGTATATTATCTAGCTGGCAACCAACTCCAGATTCGTTCTGCAGATACTGCAAAAGTATTTGGTATTGGTTGTTATCTATATCCAGATACGACACTTGTCGCACCATCCTGGATTGCAGATGAGTTTCCATTTGCTATTGTTTATGAAGCAGCTAGGACACTATTTAAAACTATCGGATATGACGAACAATCAGCTTCTATGGAACGTCTTGTAGCTGAAGCTATGGCAGAAGTTAAACAAACTGGTATTACCACACGTGGAGAATAAGATATATTATGAGTAACGCGTCTATTTATGAAGGTCAGACTTCTCTAATTCCAGTTGTTAATGCACTTGGAAATGTCTTCGAAGAGTGGCAAATAGCAACAGCCGCTCAGACGATTTTTAACATCGTATCCTTCCAATATACTCCAGGCACAAATACCCTTCTTGTTTTTAAGAATGGTATTTTTCTTCGTCGTGGGTTTGATTTTACTGAGTCCTCATCCTCACAAATTATTCTATCTTCTGGTGCTACTCTTAATGATAGGATTGCGTTCTTTGCTTGGGCTACAGAAGGTGTAGCTATTCCTAATGGCGGAGGTGTTCCTGCAGGAGGTGTTACTGGCCAAGCTCTGATTAAGACTTCTAATAATGACTATGCTACTTCTTGGCAAAGTCTGTCAGCGCTTGCATCTCTTCTAGACGCTCCTAAAGCTAATGTGGCTGCAGCTAATACAATTAATCTAGCAGCTATCTCGGCCACTACTAGAAACATTGCTATTAATGGTACAACAACTATTGCTGGATTCCAGATCGCTAATGGCCAACTTTGGGCAGTTACGTTTAATCAGGCGTGCACATTAGCTTATTCTGCATCTCTGATTACTCAGACCATAGAAGACATTAATGTAGTTCCTGGATCTAGTTGCTTTATTCGAGCTATTGCAGATAATGTGGTAGAAATTCTATCCTATGTTGCTCCATATAATCCAGCTAATAGTTTTAAAAATAAACTTATTAATCCTAAGCTCCTAATAAATCAAAGAGGTTATATCTCTGGATCTGCTGTTGGTGCTGGAACATATACATATGATCGCTGGAGGATTGTTTTTGCTGGACAGAGTTTAGTTACTTCTGTCATCGGTAATGCCCTTCGTTGCGCTCCACCTTCTAGTGGCGTAGAGCAGATTATTGAAGGATCTAATATTGAAGGAGGATTATATTCTCTTTCTTGGATTGGCGATGCGTCAGCTACTGTGAATGGTAATCCTATTCTTAGCGGCGGCACTATTGTATTACCTGCTAATATTGATGTATCTATTAAATTCTTTAATGGTACAATGCTTAAACCACAATTTGAGCGTGGTAGGAGCACTGTGTTTGAAGAGCGTCCTGATGCTATTGAAACCCTGCTTTGCCAAAGGTATTTCTATTCTTTTAATGGCACCTCTACTTATGGAATGGGGCAGGCTTATTCAACCACAGCATTAGCTTGGGTTGTACATTTTCCAGTTACCATGCGAATTAATCCTACAGCTACGTTTAATTCCATCACTGTGACTAATGCAGCACTAGCAGCTGCTACTGCAACTACTGCAGCTATTTCTAATGGCGGAACTAAAACTGTAGCTGTAGGAATTACTATCGCAGCGCCTACATTTGTTGCAGGTAATGTGAGTATCATTTCAGGTAACTCAGCTGGTTCTTACGCATTCTTCTCTGCTGAACTCTAAGAGAAAACACTATGTCTCAAGTAGTTTATAGAGGTAACCTCTCTTCTGCTTTCTTTCCATTTATATCCGAATATCAAGGTCGGACTGTAATTGTTCCTGCACAAGATAATAATTTTAACAGGCAACTTCAGTCTAGTGCAGATCTGGATAAAGACATTGGTATTCCGCAATTATATTATTGCCACAATGTCTTACCTAATGGTAATGGATTACAATCTGTAGGATATGAACAAAGAATTGGTGCAGCCTTTTCTGGTGTTCCTATGCGGCAAGCTTTCTCAGTACGAGATGACTCTATTGGGAGAAAAGCTTACATGATATATTCTGGAGAAGCTTTTTTCTTTGTTGAAAATGAAGTCATGGGTTATGGTCCAGGACAATTAGCATTCTGGAATGGGTCTGGAATGCAAGGCTTTCCTCCAGATCTAGCTACTAGACAAGTTACTACAGCGCATGTGGCTGGTATTACTTATATCTATATCGCAGGGTTATATTGTCTAAGGTATGATTTTATCAACGCACGTCTCACAGGCGTAAGTCTTGCAGGGCTTTCTCCTGCTGCTATCATTGCGATTACTGAATCTAATGGATATCTCATTGCACTGTCTTCTAATGCGGCTGCCTGGAGTTCTACACTAGATCCTACAGACTTTGTTCCATCTCTTCAGACTGGTGCAGGAGGTGGTTTAGTCGAGGGTATTAAAGGTAATATTACTTGCGCCTCTCCTACATCTAATGGTTTCACCATCTTCACAGAAGTTAATGCCGTATCTGTACTATATACAGGTAACTCTCGCTATCCATTTCAATTCTCAGAATGCACTGGATCTGGTGGTGTAGCTAGTCTCGAGCGCGTCACATATGAAGCAGATTCTGGATATAATTATATCTATTCCTCTAAAGGCTTTCAGATCATTCAATCTAAATCAGCACAGACTGTATTCGCTGATCTGACAGATTATCTTGCTGGACAATATTTCGAAGATTTCAATGATACCACAGGATTGTTTGAATATCAGACACTGTCTACGCCATTGCAAAAGAAGCTATCTTATATTGCTGCAAGATACCTAGTAATCTCATATGGTATTTCATCTCTTACTCATGCGCTTGTTTATGACACAGTGCAGAAAAGATTTGGTAAGCTTAAATTCGCGCATGTGGATGTATTTGAATATGAGCTTCTGACAGAAGATGTTTCTGATATTCCTAAGAAAGCCATTGGATTCTTACTTCCTTCTGGTCAAGTGTATGTAGTTAATTTCGCCGTTAGCTTCTCTAATAGATATGGTGTATTATTGCTTGGGAAATATCAATACACTCGCTCTAGGCATCTCCAGATGCAAAAGGTCGAATTTGAGAATGTAACTGCTGGATCAGGTTTTGGTGTAACTTGCTATTCATCTTTTGATGGAAAGAATTTTGACCAAACAACTCCAGGAGTATTGCTAGAGTCAGGGAAGAATGTAGCTACTTATGGATTTGATTCTCCAGCTGCACTAAATCATTCTCTTCTTATCTATGGCACATTTAATATGACAACAGTGGAATTAGCATTTAATATCCACGGGAGAATGTAATGGCAGGATTTAGATATTCCACTAACCTCGTTATTCCAGATACATCTTCTGTAAAGGATGTTATTGCGAATGAAGAGCTGACGTATATCTTAAATGCATTACGTACTCTCGCGACACGGATAGATGAAACTACTGGATCTCTTTCCGTACCTCAAGAAGATTGGCCTAATACTTCTCCTGCTATTTCTAATCTCGGAAATAACATATACAAGTTCTATGCATATTGTGACGTGGCAATTGCATATGGAATGTTTGTTAATTTCCATAACCTAGATCCTGTGTCTGTAGCAGCTAGGCCAGCTCAAGCTAATGGATTTGCTAATGCAGCTGGTGGATATTGTGTAGAACCTACTGGTGTAGCTGCAGGAACTTGGGGTGAATTCCAATCAGGGCCTGGACTTAATTATGGTATTTCTGGCCTAGTTCCAGGTAACTGGTATTTCCTCTCACCTACCTCTCCAGGCCTTATTACAGCTACACAACCTACTACGCCTGGACAGATTATTCAACTTGTAGGCCAAGCATTCACAGATAGAATTCTGAATGTTGGTGCATTTAATAATTGGCTCCTGATATAATATGGTCTCGTTATGGCTCCTACTCCTGATATTGGAATTTACATGTCTAAACCACGTCTCGAAGAAATTGATTATGCATTTGCAGCAGGTATCTTAGGTATCTCTCCTAGGCTTATTAAAACTGTAGCATTGGTAGAATCTAAAGGTGCTGGTTTTGATCCAGAAGGATTTCCTAAAACTCTATTTGAAGCCCATATATTTCATAAAGAGACAGATGGAAAATATGATAAGTCTCATCCAGGTCTTTCGTCTCTTAAATGGGATAGAACTCTTTATGGAAAAGGATGGCAAGCAGAGAAAGCTAGACTAGCTGAAGCTATAAAGCTAGATCGCATAGCTGCCTTTAAATCCGCTTCTTGGGGTGTATTCCAAATCATGGGATTTAATTATGAAGAATGTGGATGTGTCAGTGTTCAAGAATTTGTAAATTCTAATTGTCATTCGGAGCGCTCACAGCTCCTTTTATTTTGTGCGTATATTCAAAATAGAGGCCTCTTGCCCTATCTAGCTTCTCAGAATTGGGCGGCCTTTGCTAAGAAATATAATGGTCCTGGTTATGCTGAAAATAAGTATGATATAAAACTTAGGGACGCATATGCCTCATTCTCCAATCCCTGACAGAGCAATTAGTGATCCATCGATATTATCATCTCCTATGACTTCAGATGAATTCTTAGAGATGAAAGCAAAAGTTAAGGTATTAGAAGCTCAGATGGTTGAGAATACTGCCCTGACGAAAAAGAGTTTAGATGTCTCAGAACAGAGTCTTAAAATATCTAAAGAAGTAAAAGATTCTACGAATGAGTTAGTCGAACTAGGGCGGAAAGTATCTGGGACTATAGACCTTTTTAATATGGTAGGTAAGGTGCTAAAACCTATAGCTTGGTTAGGCATTGCAGCAGCTACTATGTATGGAATGGCAGGTGTAGTAAAGATGTGGGTAATTACAGCTCTTGGAAAAGGAATTTAAATAATGGATCCTATCACAATCCTATCTGCGCTCGCTACATTTGCTCCTATGCTAGGCAAATGGATGGGAGCTTCAGATAAAGTACAAGATATTGCTGAGAAAGCATCTGGTATTGCAGCTGTTGTTACAGGCAAGACGAATCTAGAAGAGCAAAAAGAAGCTCTTGCAGCAGATCCTGCATTACGGTATCAATTTGAACAAGCTCTAGTTGCACAAGAATCTGAGTTTGAAGCTTTGTATATCTCAGATAAAGCTGATGCACGGAAGCGAGACATTGCGCTATCTGCTAGTCCTGCTGGAAATGTCAGAGCTAATTACCTAGTAGCCTTTGCAATGTTTATGATTGTAGCTATCCTTGCTATTATCATTTTCCGAGATGTGCTAGATGAGTATGTTAAGACTACCATCACTTTGATTGTAGGTATGTTTCTTAATGAATTGAAAAATATCTATAGTTTCGAATTCGGCACTACTCGTAGGTCTAGAGAAAAGACTGACGTATTGAATAACTTGGAGAAATGATATGGCAGATCAAATTGCAGCCACAGGTGGCCTAGGAAATACAATTGCTGGAGTAGCTAATCTAGCCCAGCTATTTCTAGGTACTACTCAAAATACGACTGATAACCGTGGTACCACTACTACAGATTCAGGTGGCACAACCACTACAACTAACAGCGGCGGTACGACTACTACTGTTAATAAAACTGAAGCCGCTCCTGGTGCTGTAGATGCACTTATCCAATCTATTCTCTCTGGCGCTTCTGGCCTAGCTGCTGTTGCAGGAGGTCAGAGGACTGCTGGTCTTTATAATTCTTCTACTAATCAGCTTCTGGTGAATGATCTAGCTGCTCGTGCTGCTGCAGAAGGAGCTAAGCTTACGAGTCAGACTACTCAAACTACCACTACTGCACCCACTACTCAAACCTCTGTTAAAGCTCCACAAACTCAGACTACTCAGAATACTGGAGGAACTAGCACAGTTAAACCTGCTGCTATCAATCCTCTTATTCCTGCAGGTATTATTGGTGCATTGCAATTAACTCCACAGTCTGCTAAAGATACTATTAAGAATGCATTAGGTCTTGGCGTTAAGACTGCAGGAGCTGCTGCGGCTGCTAATGCTGCATCTGATCCTGTTAATCCAGATATTGAAGCTATTTATAATGATCCTTCTCGCGCACTTGATGTAGCTCAAGGCGCGTCTACTGCATTGGACGGAGCACAGAATGTTTCTGGGATTGGCGATTCTAATTTCTTTGCTGGTAATAGTTTGGCTGACTTTGGCCTATCAGCTGATACAGGCGAACAAGCTATCTCATCTTTCACAACAGCCTCAGATTTCACAGGAGACGCAGATGCAGGGTCTGCTTTCGATAGTGTAGGTATTGATGCTGGTGGCTTTGATTTCTCTGGAGTTGGTGAATCTATTACTGATGCACTTGGTGGATTCATAGGTGGGATTGGTGATCTTGCTAGTGATACAGCGTCTTCAGTAGCTGATGGAATTGGATCATTCTTTAGTGATTTCGATTTTGGCTTTGCTGATGGCGGTATTGTCTCTGGTAAAGATTTTAAAAAAAAGATAAGTGATCATGGCGCTAAGCGGAAACATTTCGCTAATGGTGGCGTTGCTATTTCTGATCTAGATAACGCAGGTTATATTACCAATACTGGACTTAGGAGAGAAGCTCCATCTCTTTATGATTCCACTGGTTCTGGTGGAAATAACCAGGATATTCAGAAAGCAGTACGAGATGCTGTTATTGGTGCTGTAGTTACTAAGCCTGTAAATACTCCTGGTAAACCAGTAAGTGTTGCTCCAGGAGGTACTGGCTATAATTCATCTGCTCCAGTTAATAATTACTCTGATGGTGCTGAATCTGGCTCTGCTAGTACAGGTCCAGTAGGAGATCCTGATGCTGCAGTCTCTGGTATCGGTGGTGCATTAGGTTCTGGTGTCAGAGGTGGTGCTAGCGCAGTTGGTAGCGCATTAGGTATTTCTGGCTTAGGTACTATTGCAGGGCTTGCTACAGCTACTAACCGAGGTGAAGCATTGGCTGCATTAGCTCCAGCTGCTCTTGGTATTGTTAGTCCTCCATTAGGTCTTGCACTTGCACTAGGTATTAAAGCTGTTAATGCTCTTAGTCCTTCTGATAGTGGTTTAGGCGGCGCTGGTGATGCTGCTAATTCTGGAGCTGCTGCAGGATTAGGAGCTGGCATGGGATTAGGCATGGGTGCTGGTATGGGATTAGGTGGTGTAGATATGGGATTTGGTGCTGGCATTAGTGCAGCTGCAGCTGGCATGGCCGCTAATGCAGCTTCTGACATGGCTGACGCAGCTGATGCTGATGCTGATTCTGATAGTTCTAGCTCTGATAGTTCATCTTCTAGCTCATCTTCTAGTTCTGATACCGGATCTGGAACTGGTGGAGGTAATGATGGCCAAGGTGGTGACTCATCTTCTTATAAATCTGGCGGCAAAGTAAAAGGTCCAGGTACTGGAACATCAGACTCTATTCCAGCAATGCTATCTGACGGTGAGTATGTAATTCCTGCAGACGTAGTTGAAGCATTAGGTATTCCATTCTTTGATTCGCTTCGTCAACAATTTCACACTCCAGTAAGGAGCGCATAATGGCTGGCTTTGATCTATCCTCTATTCTGCAAGATGCTATCCAAGGTGCTGAAGCCTTTGGCAATCTTGCAGAAGCTACTACAACTAACACTGCTGCTCAGATGGACCTTACAGGAGTTATGGTCTCTGAGGCACGTAATGCTCAAAAAGCAGCAACTGATATTGCTATCACTCAAGGTCAGGCTAAGCTCCAAACTCAAAAGAACGTGCTTAAAGTAGCTAATACTATGGGCACTAATGCTGGTGATACTGGCTGGCTTATTGGTGATATGGGTAAGAGAGTTATTTCTGCAGATCAAGAAGCACAAGCTGCGCTAGGTGTAATCCAGCAGAAACGATCTATTGATTTTATTGATAATCCTATCGGATATCTATACGCTCAAGCTACAATTGATACGGATATTAATGCATTTAATATGGCAAGGCAGAAGTCTGATCTTGCAAAAGATACGGCTAGTAAGCTAGAGTCTATGGGACAAGCTTCTTTCCTGACTCAGAATGCAATTGAACAATCTGTGACAGAATCTACAGTTAAGCAGAATGCTATTCTCCAAGGATATAAATATTCTAAAGAAGCTAATGATGCAGCAAAAGATGGATTACGGACTAATCTAGATGGTATGACTCGTGCTGCTCAAGCTAATGCCCAAGCTATTGATTTTAAATTCAAAGGATTAAACGCTGTCAATCAAGAGCGTGCGTATCAGACTTCTCTAGAACATCTTCGCCTTTCTCAAGCATCCTTTAATCTTCAAGCTGAAGCTAAGAAAGCTAAGCTAGATGAGGATTCTCTTATTGGGAAATTCGTAGCTAAAGGATTCTTTAATCATTCTGGACAAGATCTAGATCCAGTTCGTGCTAAAGAGATGGTAGCTTTGTATAAAGCAGGGCAGCCTGAGATTAGGAACTTCTTTAATTCTGGTATGCAGAGTTATATGATTTCTGCAGATGGTAAGCAAAGTGTTATCTCTACCTCTCCATATGATGCAGCTACTTCTTTTGGATCTGGAATGGTGCAGAATCTTCCACAAGCTCAGAAGGATGTAGGAGATTGGCTCGTTACGAAGCGCAGAGAATTTAATAACCAAGCAGTGCAATCTAAGCTTAATATTGATCCTAAAGATAAGACAGGACAAGAGAGAGCATTTAATGAATTCATTAGGAATACTGCTGGCTCTGCTGCTAGGACAGGGGCTGATATCTATACTCCAGCATCTCTTGTCACAGTCGCAAATAGTACTCCTGAATTGGCTAAGCTTCCTGTGTGGAAAGATGTTTTGGCTCCTATGGTTACTGCAGGTGCTAAGCTTGATGATCCTAATCTGGTACTAGGTGCTGTTACTTCTGCCATCCAAAAAGGAACTCTTTCATATAATGATGCATTAGGTCTGGCTACATTATATGGTCAGGGTGTGAATCTGAATAACATGTCTCGCAATTGGATCTCCACTGGAATGCCGAACGGTACGGGTTATATTGCTTCTGTAGGCGCATACGGTAAAATGGGTAAGGTATCTGTTGATCTGACAAGACAAGAACAACTAGCTACCTTGCTAAATAAATCTTCAGCGTCTGCTGCTGCTATGCGTATGAGGCAGCAAATGTTTAATAATCTTCCAGGCACTGGAAACTAAGGATAATATATGGCATACGAAGAACAGATCCCATCTGCACTAGGTGATTTGTCTGGAACATCTATCAATCCAGGCTATGCTCAAACTGCATTTCCAGGATATCTTACTGGTGCAGACTATCATAATGTAGGTAATACTGCTGGTGCTAGCTGGTTCGACCCATCTACTTGGGGCGATTCGATTGCTAATATTCCTAAGTTTGCAGCCGTATCTGCTCTCTCAGGCGCTGCGTCTATCTATGATAGTGCGGTTACGGTAGGTAACTGGTTTGGTGCAGATGTTAAGATTCGAGATAACCAAGAATGGATCGCATCTCTGGATCAGGATCTGGGACAATATTATTCTGAGAATCGCCAGTCAGCTGATCTTGCTGGCTTTATCGCTACGAGTATTATTCCTGGCATGGGTGGAGTTAAGATTCTTAATGCCGGACAAGCAGCACTTAAAGCGGCTAAGAATGCAGGAACACTAGGCGCTAATATGTCTCGTGTGACAGGCATTCTTGCTCCATCTACAGAGAACTTCGTTAAGCTTGCAGCTGCTGATATTAAAGCATCTCAGACAGTATTCTCTACTCTCAATGGTAATACACTTAAAGCTCTTGCATCTGGAGTACAGCAAAATGTTCTTGAAGGAGCGGCTTTTGAAACCTTTGTACAGGCGACTATGTTTAAGTCTCCGATACTTGATTCACAAGATAATTGGGATATTGCTAAGAATATTGCAATCGGTGGTGTTCTTGGAGGCGTTGTTGGAGGAGCATTCGAAGCAGCAAAAACGTTAGGCACTATTAAGTCTGCACGCTATGCTGAAGATTTCAGAATGAAAGACTTTAGCTCAAGGGAAATAGTTCAACCTGGAACGTCTCCTGCAGATCGTATTATTCTTGGTGCTGAGAATCGTGAACTTACTCCTCTCGCTAAAGCTCCTGAGTTACCTCCTAATCCAACTGCTGCAGATAAAGCTTTGTATGACGCACAACTAGCTAATGCGCAAGCAGCAATTAATAAGAAAGCTAAACAGATTGATCTAGACGCACGTAAGGCTATGCATGAAATGAATGCAGGCGCATCTGATGATCTTATTAATGCTGTTGCTGATACTCAGATTGGTATGACTACTGAGAGAGCTTTATCTAATTGGCATGGTGCTGTTGAGATTACTCATCCTACAGTTGTAGGGAAGCTAGAAGCAGAAGCTGCTAAGAATGGTACAGGAGATATCTCATCTCGCTGGATTAATCTAGCTGGAGAGAATTCTGGTATGGTATCTTATGAGATGCCTGCAGTATTGTCTCTTGCAGATAGATTAGGAAAGCGATCTGGATCTATTGCTGAAGCAGTATTGAGTGAAGTTAAAGGATTTAAATTCAAGCCAGATTCTGTGTGGGATCCACTGCCGTCTTCGACGCAGAAGACTTCCTGGAAAGAAGCTGAAGCTAGGCATATTTGGGCTGATACAGTAGACGCTAAAAAGCTCTTACCTGATATGTCTATTGGGCAAAATGATATTCCTCTTCTGGAGAGAATGGTTAAAGATGGTCGTACTGATTTCCGTCTCCAAGGCCGGGGTGGTAAAGAGTATGTATTCGATTCTCCATCTGATGTATTAGTTTATGTAGAACAACGGAAGGATCACATTGCAAATGAGATATTGCGCCGTCGTCTTGGTAAAGAAGGTTTGGAAGATCCTGTTGAAACTACTACTGCCGCAATCGCAAAGATTGTGAATGTGGAGCAAGGTTATCTTGAGGGAACTCGTGATGCTCTCAATTCTAAAAAGGGTCTATTTGCTTGGCAAGATCAAACTGCCGCACATCAAGCAGATCTTATTAACCGCGGTTTGCTGGGTGCTAATGATCCCGTTACTCCTATTTATCTTAAGCCTAAAGTTGCTAAGGTAAATTATAAGATTGATTCAGATATTAATTCTGATGGTCATGTGCTAGATGGAATGACTTGGATTAAATCTCAACAGAAGATTGCACACGAAGATGCAAAGAGAGTATTTGCTAAACAAGCCGGTGAAGATATCTCAGATCGTGTAGGAGATATTAAGCTTGAACAACTTCTTCGTGCTAATTCTGGTGGTGCCGGTGCTGGCTTATTTACTTTTGCAAAATCTAAGTATGGCGCCCTAGAATCTGAGATGCAAAAGCTAGGTGGCGTATCTAAAGATTTGCAAATTACTGCTAGGCGTGAAGTAGATAATAAGATGCAAGCAAGCTTGTATGCCTTAGAATCTAATAAGGAAGCTGCTATTGAGTGGTCTAGTGTGAATCAGCTTCTCTCTAAAACATCTGAGGATTATGTATTTGATACGAATAATATTCTAGGTCTTGGTAAAGATACTCTGATTCCTAAGAAGGTCAGAGATGCTGCAGCTAAGCAAACTGATGATATGGAATTTGATGCAGCTAATATTGCATTACAAGAAGGCGCCCCAGAATATATTAAATTCCAGAATTGGGAAACAGCTCAAGCATTCAAAGCACATACAGATCTAAATAGTGCTAAGCAAGTTAATCGTACTGAGAGAAACGCCGCACAAGGTAAGCAAGATACTCGTGATCCTGAGATTGTCCGGAGTGTGAATCCATCTCCTAAAGACTTCCCGTATTTCGCATTCGTAAAAGATCCACGTGTGACTGGAGCTGGACACACGACTATGCTTTTTGGGAATACTGAGAAGGAACTACAAGCTCTTATTACTAAAACTAACAGAGAGTTTCCTGAGTACGAAGTGCTAACGAAAAAGGATACTAAAGACTGGTATGAGGCGCATCAAGGTTACGAATATGAGCGCGGCCTTAATGAGAATTATATTGATGCCTCTATGAAGAGAGAAGGTATTTATAGCAATTTCTATACTCAGACTGATCCAAAGAAAATTGTCAATGATATTCTTGGATATCACTATCGTGCTGCAGACATGGAAGCTGCTGATCTAATGCGCTTGCGGCATGGAGAAGTATTTGATTGGCTAGAGAATCAAGCACAAGGACATTCAGCATTGGAAAGTTCTAAGTTCCAGGGAGGTAAGCTGGAGACGATTGCACAAAATGAAAAGAATCCTTATATCTCTTATATTAAAACTGCACTTAATCTCCCTTCGACTCCGACAAGTAATCCGTGGTGGTCGCTGAATAAGTTCATTGACACACAAGGATCTAAGGTGGTTGGTCAAGTGAGACAAGCATTTGATTCGGCTGTGTCTCCTGCTGATCTTGCTAATACGAATGCAATCCTACAAAAATATGGATCACAGACTGCATTGAATTCCGGGAGCGAGGCAGCTCTTATTAATCATACAGCTCCTAAAGCTGAGATATCTAAATTCGTTCGAGGCGCTAATGCAATCATGTCCCGATTCACTCTCGGCCTCGATCCTCTTAACGCACTTAACAATGCGATCGGAGCGAATGTCTTGCGTGGAACAGAGCTTGCTCAAATTACAAGAGCAATTGGAAAAGGAGACTCTGAGATTGCAGGAGAACTCGCTCAGCTTGCCAAAGTTAAAATTCCAGGAGTAGAAGATTATGTCCTCTCGCCGGCAAAGCTTATTGGTAGGTCGCTCCAAAGATTTAGCAATGCAGAGACAAGAGCGGCTCTATTGCAAGAATATAAGGGGCAAGGATTTATCCGATCAAGGCTTGAGCAATTCGCGTCTATACAAGACGACCTCGCATTACATGGAACAGAATCAGTCGGTGAACTCTCTGAAAGACTTGGATCTGCTTTTTCAAAAGCGAAAGCATTAGCTGGGAAAGGTCTAGACGCAGGTGAGAAATATACTGGCAATAATTTTGCAGAAGAGTTTAATCGCTTTATCTCTGCAGATGTTATGCGTCAGGTGACAGACTTAGGTCAGAAGCACGGATTGCTTTCAAAGTCTGAATCTCTTTCATACATTAATAATTTCGTCAATCGTGTCGAAGGTAATGTAATTGCTTCTCAGAGGCCTGGTCTTTTCCAAGGTCCTCTTGGACAGGCTATTGGTTTATTCCAATCATATCAATTCAACATGCTTCAGAACATATTCCGATATGTAGCTGAAGGTGAGAAGAAAGATCTTGGAATGCTCTTGGGATTACAGGGTACATTTTATGGTCTGCAAGGTACGCCTGGATTTAAATTCCTTAATGACCATGTGGTAGGAACTCTCTCAGGGAATCAAGAGCATCGAGATATCTATGATATCACACGAGGTATAGCTGGTAAGACTGGTGGAGACTGGTTATTGTATGGTGCTGCATCTAATATTATGCAGACTAATCTTTATTCCAGAGGTGATATCAATCCACGAACTCTCACCATTGTTCCAACTAGTCTTGCCGAAGTACCATTCGTTGGTGGCATGGGTAAAGTATTTGGAACACTGTATGAAACTGCTCAGAAGATTGGTCAAGGTGGAAATGTTTGGGAAACTATTCGCCAAGGTATTGAGCACAATGGAGTGTCGCGTCCTCTGGCTGGACTAGCTCAAGTGTCTAGAGGTATTACTGGACCAGAAGTATTCTCCACATCTGGAAAAGGAAGTATCTTAGGATCTAATGATCTCATGAGTTTGGCGAGTCTCTCACGTCTAGCTGGTGGGCGCCCTCTAGATGAAGCTATTCAGAATGACACTATGTTCTCTATTAATTCCTATGAGGCAGTAGATAGGAAAAAGAAACAGATGCTAGCTGAGACAATTAAGACAACTCAAGTCCCAGGTCAAGAAGCTTCTGGTGATCAGATAGTTAAATTTGCAGAACGGTATGCAGAATTAGGTGGTAAACAATCTGGCTTTGCTAAATATATGATGGAGAATTATACAAAAGCAAATACAACTCAAGCAGCAATCATGGCAGCTAAGCTGTCTAATCCACTAAGCTATAAAATTCAAGCCCTTATGGGCGGAGAGGAAATGTAATCATGGCAATTAATGATCGTCCAAGTGACTCGTTAGGTTTCTCATATATTGATCAATTGCAATATAACTCTGCAGGTATTCCACCACTTAGGAATTTTACTGCTTATCGCTTACGCGGTGAAGTAGGCGAAGGTAAAAGAGCATTTGTTTTAATTCATACTGGGTATGACAGGACTGGTAACTGGACCAGAGATGGAGCTAATATTGGTGGGCAAACTAATCCTGATGGATATGTTGGTACTTCTGCAGATGTAATTGGAACTAAGATTACTTGGGTGCCTACTAATGCAGGAGGCTATGTTATTCCTCCGATGGTAGTTCCTATTGTTTTACCTGCGCCAGTTCCTAGTACACCTCTGGCTAATACTTATTATAACAACTCTCCTGATACACTAGCTTTCCGGAATATGCTTTCTGGTGTCCTTGCTGGAACATCTCGAACTTTTGTTATGGAAGGTGATTCTACCACAGCAGGCGTAGGCGCAGGCACAAGTGGAATTATTGGTGCTTACGCTAATACTTATGCCAGTAAGCTAGCTACTGAACTTGTTGCTGCAGGATATAATGCTAACAATGATGCTATTTTCGGTAGCCAGTTCGTATCAGGAACTGCTACTCCGTACTCTCAATACAATCCAAAGCTACAACTTACGGGTGCTTGGGTTGTTAATACGGCCCTGGTACCAGGTTATCAACCTTGGACTGTTGGGGCTGCTGGAGCTAAGTTCACTGGTGCGTGGGGAAGTCGTATTTATAATGCAGTGGATGTGTATTATATTCAGTTTGCTTCTAACGGCACAGTAAACGCTAGTGTCGATGGTGGTGCTACTATTCAGAATATTGATATGTCTGGTACGTCAGGCCCTGTACGAAAAGTTACAGTTCCTGTTCCTCGTGGAGCACATGCGTCTTTTGATCTTACAACTACTTCAACGTCACCGGTATATATTATTGGCATTGTTCCACGTGATACCACAGTGGGTGAAATTAATATTATTCAGTGGGGCTTCTCTGGTGCATTGACTGCTAGTCAGGCTACTACCACTAACCAGTATAGTCCGTCTAATGCTGCAATGCTTGCGCTGGTTGCTGCTGATATGGTAATCTTTCAGTCTACTATTAATGATGCAAGGACTGCTAATAATACTCCGGACGCTACTTATAAGGCTAACCTTAACACGATTACGGCAGCCTGGATTACCTCTGGTGCTAGGATTATGTTGATGAGTGGTATTCCATCTAGTCTTGCAGATACTACTCTGGCTAAACGCAATTCGATTAAACAACAAGTTGCCGATGTTGCTAGTGAGAAGTCTTTGGTGTATATTGATTTCGATGCTAGGTGTGTAAGTTACGATGCGTTGACTGCTAAAGGTTGGACAGCAGGCGATGGCTTGCACGGTAACATTCCTTGCTATGCTGATGAAGCCCAGTGGCTGGGTCAAATCATTCGTAACATGTAAGATGTAATATAAGGAATATATAATGCCTAGCTCATTTCAATTAGGTGCGTTCCAGCAAACAGGTATGGGAGGTCCAGGAATTGCGCCTCCTAATATTACCACTCTTGCTGGTGCGGCAAGGACTGTAACTGGTACTGATAATATTGGTGCAAATGATTTCACTATTCTAGCTGATGCATCTGGAGGTGCGTTTACTGAGACACTTCCTGCTGCAGTATCATATCCAAATAGGATTTTCAATATTAAAAAGATTGATGCATCAGCAAATGTGGTTACAGTAGGTGTGACAGGAGGTAATACTATTGATGGCGTAGGGAGTAAGACTCTTACCGTGCAATATCAGAGTATCATGGTGCAATCTAATGGGGCCAATTGGTTTGTGATATGACAGGAAACATAATATGACATACCTAGTACCTAGAACAGCATTCGTTTCCAAGATGGTTCCATCTACTGGAAGCACTATTAGTATTCCTGCACAAGATACTCCTAGCATTATTGCTATGATTAATAATGTAGGATTGTTGCTTGCGCTTACTATTAATTTGCCTGTAGGTGCTAGTCCTGGTCAAATATTGCGAGTGACATTTAATGGCGCTATCACTGCCGTTATCTGGGGCGGTGCTGCTAACAATGGTGGATTGACTGCAGCATTAGGCGGAGGTTATGTTGTGTTTGTTTGGGATGACACAAATAATATCTGGCGTAGATGTGGATAAGATATGATTACATTTATCTTTGGATTCATTCTAGGTGCTGTGATAGGAATAGCACTCTGGACATTAGCAGGTAAATAGTATAGACGTAAAAAAGCCCTCTTGGATATTACTCCTTGAGGGCTTTATTTATTCTGGAAGCTTTGTAAATGCTGGCAAGACATTATTTGCTAACCATTTCTGTCCTTCTTCAGTCAGTAACTTAGCTGCCTCTTCTCTGTTCTCTATTACAAAAGATGTGATTCGTAATCCAACAAGAAGCTGACCTACTCTAACTTGTCTTAATTGAATCTCTCTTGTTCGTGGACTGTAAAGATTGATAAGCATATATTTCTAGCACGAGATTACAAAGTGCATTTTATTTGGATCATCTGCACATTGAACTGGATTAGCTTCAGGGCGCTTTTCATCACAGCGATGCACGTGACTCCAACCATTTGTAGTTCCACACGGTTCAATTTCATTAGCTCGTTTAACAAGCTCTTCGTCCGTGATATCTTTAGGTGCACAGAAGATAGCATTGAAGAGGCGTACCTTGGTACAAATTACATCTGACATTTCTAACTCCTTATTGTAACGGCAAAATCTTCTGAGCTTCTGGCATAATACGCTTATTCTTCTCAAGCCTCTTCTGTAATTCTCCACAAATTTTTGCAATATCTTCTGGCATATATTCTCCATCCAGAATCAGATCACAGTATGCAGCGATGTGTCCAATACGTTCTGCGAAAGAAGTATCAGTTGGAAGATCATGTAAGATCTTTCGTAGCGGTTCGTGAAGTCCATTAGCAAGTTCTCGATTAAGAGCGATTACTTCTTCTGGATAAAAATCCATTGACCAAGGCATAGTTTATTCTCCTTTCATATTCTTAATAACTAAAGACCTAGGCTCACAGAACAATGCACCTTCTCCAGGTTCTTCTAGTTCAATCATAACCATAGGTCCATGGAGTTCAATTTTAGCTACGTAACGAAATACGTGATAAGCGCCGTCTGAAGATACTACAGTACATTCAGTCTTTTTGTTTTTAATTTCGATCATAATTATTCCTTTACGTTTGTCGATTGGTTAATATCAAGATTACGAATATTCTTTAAACTAATATTCCCGTGACTTGCTTCTACTTGCATTTCATCTAGCCTATCCAAAATCCATTCAATCCGTTTCCCCTGGCTAATTGCATCTTCCAGTGCGTCATGCTTAACAAGTGGTGCATATTTAGGATATTCAATATCCAAATACTTACACACATCATTTAGTGTCCGTGTATTCTGACCTACATAATACTTAAATGGATATGATCCATGGGCTGCATAGTATGCATTCTTAAGCCATGTGATATCTTGTTCACCTTTAGTATAAATCTTAAGATCATTTAGATTTCCATCTCCACATACTTCTAGGCACCAGATATGGAAAGAAGAGAGAGCAGAAGATAGATCAATGACTCCACCAAATACAATAGATCGAGTTGATTCATCTTGTGTACTCCACCATTCCATAGTTCCTTTATCTACATGAAGACCAAATGCTTCAGAAGATTTAGGATTGATATGGATATTAAAAGGTTTATGTGCTAGAATTGGATCAGAATGGTTATTGATAACACATGCTCCGATCTGAATGATTGCTGCATTATCTTCTAAAGACATTGTTTCTAGATCTAGAGAGATACGTGTGATTTTAGACTTATGCATTTTTATCTTCTCGTGCGATTGCAGCTTGGTCAGAATAGCTTCCGTCTTTATATCGCACTTTCAATTTAGCGATATTAGCTTTAATGCATTCTTCTCGTGTGATTTGAAGCATCTGACGCAAACCTGCCATATAGAATTCTAAATCTCCTAGCTCTTCAATCACATTAGTTACATCTAACACTTTACCATAACAAGTGTATTTCTTAATTGCATCAATCAATTCACCTGTTTCACCGCCACATCCGAGAAGCATGTGGTCTAGATTACTCTGAATAGAGCCACGATCTTTAACTAGATTACAAACAAACTCTTCATATGTAATCCACTTAGCTGACTCGCCATCACGAATCATTGGGAAGACTTGAGTTTCTGCGATGAGACCATTGTATGGGATAGACATTTATATTCCTAATTAAGCTGATACATCCAATTCCTCTGAAGTGAGGAAATCTCTAAATGAAACCAGGCCATCTGGTTCCTCCTTCTTCTCGACAATCAGAGTTCTGACTGGTAAGAATCCTGCACCAACAGCTTGAATCTTATCAGCGAAGAGAAGCTTTCGGAGAATTGCTCCTAGCTCATCTGGCTTTTCCAATTCAGACTGCACTTGTTTCCATATATCTTTTAGTGTGACAACACCTTCTGCTTCATAAATATAAGATACTACTTTATGCGCCACATCTGCTGACTTAGCTTTACCGAATTCTCCTAATGCTTTAGGCATGAGACGTTCGATATATGTGAGATATGTATTCGCTTGAATGACTGTTGTTTCTGAAATATCTTTTTCTAATCTTGCTGCTGCTATAACTAGACAGAGTTTTAAAAGATGTATAGTCCTGCGGTTAGAGTATGACTCGAACTTAGGATCGTCGATAGGGACGTAGGTCTGATAGATCGCATCAAACAGACTGTATGCTCCTGGTCTAAATTGGTAAGCACCCGTGCTATTCGTTCTAATTGCTTGCAACAATCCAACAATGTGAGATGTTTCGGAAGAGTCAGGACGGCGAGGTATTGTGATTCTCTTCCCATTTGGCTCTCCATATATAAGTAACAGCCTGGAAAAAAATCCTTGTCCGATGATTTCAGAAGGAAAGGCTCTAGCGAAGTTTGATGGTGTATTACCAGATAACACTGTGATGGTGGGATTGGGAATCCAGTCGGAAGTTCCGGTCTTAATTCTATTTTCATATTTACCTTGCCAATCCCACATAGATCCTAGCATCGATAAGAAGTCTACATTGTTAACACCAAAGAAGTCATTAGCTTCATCGGCTGCAATTAAGTTCGGAGTGCAAGCATGCATATTCATTTCTGCTGCATCACCAAATAGGTTTGAATCTAATACATCTGACTCTTCTGGAGCTGTCTGCTTAGCAAGATCATGAAGATATTTTTCTTTAGACGTTCTCTCTGCAGCGATAGTTGTATATCCTGCTTGAATGAGAAGCTTCTTCATTAATCGAATTGCAGATGATTTACGAGTTCCTGCATTTCCAATAAGCATCGTATACATATTAGGATATATATCTTGATGCCCAAATTCTACCCAAGCATTGCGTTCCAGAAGAGCTGCTATTCCTACAATACTAGACCAGCGGTTAAAGCACACAGGCACCTCACCCCCGGATGTATAAGAAAGATAGTGTGAGAAAAAGTCTTCTGACATTTGGAAGTGAGGTATATTAGATTATTCTTGTGCGTCTGTATCAGCTGGCTGAGATTCAGAACTCATAGTTGCATATGGTTGTAATGCATGACCGGTAGTAATGATGTCAGCGAACTCTTTAATTGACGGAGGTGCATCTGCCCAAGTGGCTACGCCTCTTTGAATAAGAGTTTTAAATAAATTCATCTCACCTACGCCACGAACTGTGATTAGAACTTCGTTCTTTACGCCTTTGAATTTTGTGACTGTAATCATGCTAGCCCCTTGCGAATTTAACCATACCACAATTATTGCAGCCGTAATGTAGATTGTCATCCCAAAGATTATCAGATCCACATTGATAGCAGCGTCCAGTAAAGTCTCCGGTAGGCTGGTTACTTGGATTGGTTTCACGAGGAGGAAGATTAGGATACTTGTGAGGAACTTGATTCTTATTCATAGGTGGCTTTCAGAGAGTTTACGAAATGGTGGACGACCAGACTTAGCTAGTTCGAAATCATATACAAGATAGTCTTTCTCAGGAGTATCTGTGTAATCATGTCCCCAGAGTTTGATGTAAGAAAGAGTTTTACCATCAATCATTCCTGAGTTTAGGATTGTGATATATTCATCTACTGTGACTAGTGTAGAATATTCTCGTGTGCCGGAGGTATGTTTAAATGTGAGATCGATCATTGGATATATTACCTATTAAATTCTTTGGCTTCTGTATCTGCAAGCATGATATCATCCATAATAGCTCTATTCAGTTTCACTCCAATACTTTGCACCGATACCTTCGACTCCAATTTTAGATGCTGCAGGTACGGTGAAACGTCGTAACTTCCCGTCAGCACCGATAACTGATACCGGAATTTCCATTCTTTTTCTAACCTCTTCAACAAGGTAGGTGTGTCCAACTCTGTACTGGAAAAGTATGCTATCGTGAATCTGCGCGCAGAGCTTAAAGTTTTTGGAATGCTCAGGGTGTATAGCCAGGTCATAGAATACTTTCATATATGCTTGGTTAAGGACCATAGCATTTAATGATTGAGATGGATGTGCGACGTACGAGTTAAGAGCTGGCTTAGACTTAGTAGGATCTGAGAAGCAGTAACGAGTCCAGCCTGTTGCACCAGTAAGTTTTTTGTGTACTTTAATTTGTTCTATGAGATAGTTGTGATAGCGTCCTCTAATGACTGGGTATGTTTTATCGAATCGATCAAGGAGAAAGACTGCGATTTCTCGTGCGGTCCATTTAGGGTTAAGACCGAGCAATCTACCAGCTTCGTAGATTGCTTTTTCTCCCATGGTGTCGACAAGAACGTCAGGTCCCATGTTGTAATTAGCTCCGTGATTGACCCGTTTGGCAAGGTTCCTAAGCTTCTTATCCTTGGTGACTTTTCTAACAGAGTCATAAATAGATTCGTATGGAACACCGAAGAATGCTGAAGCATTAACAGAATGGAAATCTCTTTCTCCCGATACGGCGGATATGAGTGCTTCATCTCCAGCAATGTGCGCGACGTCTCTTGCCTCAGCTTGTTCCAGATCGCACTCGCCGAATAAGAATCCTTCATCAGCAATAATTGTCTGCTTAACTGTATTCCCGACAGGAATATTTTGTATATTGAATCCACACCAGAAATGGTGTTCCTTAGATGCAAGACGTCCTGTATCTGTTGCATGTGGATTGAGTGCGTATAGGACTCTACCTCTGAAGTCTTTACTTCCTTTATCATCTCCTTCTTTTGCTGAGTCATCTTCTGTCCTTAGGTATGTTGATTTAACTTTTCTCAGTGCACGAATACCCATGAGTTCTAGATCATCAGTCTTAGGTACACCACGAATAAGATCAATGACACGAGAATTAATTGGATGACGATAGGCTGCTTTAGCCATATGCTTATCATCTCTAGATGGCATGTCTTGGCATCCGAGAACTGCGAAGAGAGCTTTCATCTGGATAGGAGAGTTGACATTGAAATTCTGGACATTAAGAATTTTATCTAATGATGCAGATCTTTTCTCTACCATCTTTTCGATGCCAGCTCTTGCACCTTCAAGTCTAGATTCGTCTCTTTTAACTCCAAGCATTTCAGATAAATGACACGGGAATTGCACTGGGAATTCGAGAGTGTAGTTTTTATACGCCCAGTTAGGCGCCTCTTTAATCCAAGCGAGGAATACGTGTGCAGTGGCCCAAGTGTCCTTGGCGTTATACAGGTAATATTGTTCAAGGTCTTGTGTATCTGCCAGATCTTTCCAGTACGCCGCTTCACGAACAAAGAATGATTGAAGGAATGCAAGATCTTTTGGTAACTCAGAATACCAGCAATGAAAGAGCGCGGCTGTATCCCAAAGATAGTTATATATAGGCGCATGGTATCGCGCGAGGTAAGATAGATCATATTTTCCATTCTGAAATATCTTCTGTGCTGGATTGGAATTGATAGTTCTCATTGTTTGCACTGAGGACATATCTGTCATAGGAATCACATAAGAGAATGATTCGTAATGTGTCCCACAATCTTTGAGTCCGGTGTAACCGATACAGCGTATAGCTGCGTTCTGCTTAAATGTCTCAATGTCGCAGGCAATGATTCCACAATCGTTAAGAAACTGAATTGCTTCCTGTTGCTTCGCATAGGTATCAGCGATACGCCATTGAAATTTCGTCGTAGTAAGCCATCCCTCAGGAGCGACCAATTTACTTGCCCACCGCTGAACGAGAAAAGATCCATACGGGACTGTGTACATCTGTTCGAGTGGATCACAAAATACATATTCAATCCCATCTTTTAAGAACAAGCTGCCTGCATAATTATCTAGAGTCGCATTAGACTTACCTGTAATTTTTGCAAGTAACGCCTGTGATGTAGATAATACTCCAGTGATATTTCTAGTATTATGCTTACAATACATAGAGACTTCAGATACTGTGGAGACAGGACGAGTATCTACAAATACTTTCTTGCCTCCCATAAGAGGCTTAAGTCTTGCGAGATGTGGTTTGTCATCCTCAGTTCCTAGAAATAGAAGATTGTCGTGATTCATAATGGTGTTGGACTAGAATCTTTATGAGAGAGAATCTCTTTAATTTCAATCTCAAAATATCTTACATCTGCATCGCCTGGAATTACTGTGAATACTTGTGTTTTAATATTCATTGCGAACACATCACCACGAGTAGTCACTTCGTAGATAAGAGATGATTTGAAAAGAGACTTAGCTGGTGCCATAACAATAAATGCCTGGCCATTATAGAGAAGTGCTTTCATGGGTAGCTCCTTTTTTCTAGCTCTGCCCATTGTTCATTAGCTAGATGTTTAAGTTCTTGGATCTCAATGTCTTTAGCAAGTTGTAGCCTATGTTGATAGTCCATATAAATAGACCAACATAGGTATTTAACAGCTTGAGTAATCGCGGTTGGTCTCATATCATTTCCTAGAATGGAATGTCATCATCCATATCGTCATATGAATCAAACAGATCTTTAGCTCGTACTACTTGCCTATTAGGATCTGGATAGATTTCATCTCTTGGATCACGAGAGCGAATAGCAGGTTGTGCTTGTCCTTTAGGAGGAAAGATACCTTCTTCTTTAATTGCATCATAGAGTTCTCTAGAACAAGTATCTTTATTCTGCACTTCGGGGAATGCCCACAAGAGATAAGACCTACCATCTTTTGTGCAAGCTAATTCATTTGGTGTCTGTCCTTTATACTTACCAAATGTTAGCGGTGTGTCATCAATAGGTTCATCACCTTCTTCATGACGAGAATCTTCTAGCATGTTATCCATAGTTTATACCTCATGGTTAGTTGCTCGGATGAGCAGGGAAATATAAATTATGAATCCCTCCGAAGAGGGACCAGATACTAGACCTTATGCGTCAATATCAATCTTCTTCAAGAGCATAGGCTTCTCACCATTGTACTCATTACCAAGTGCAGTAACAATAGTAACGGCAACTCCTGGCTTAGTAGCTTCAATCAGCTCACGAGTATTACCATCCAGACCTGCTTCTTTCAGAGGTTTCAGAAGCATCTTCAACTGACCTTCACCGAATTCATTACGCGATCCATCTTTCTTATAGATGCTAATGAAAATAGTTGCTTCATCACCTTCGTTAGGAGCAGCTGCAGTAGCATCAGAGAGTTCGATAGCTGCTTTGTATTTGAATTTAGCAATGATCTGTTGACGCTTACCAGCTTTAGGTACTGGTGCAGTCAAGAACATATCTGCAGAATGCACACCTGGAGGGAATGCTTTCGTTTCTGGGAGGTCAGCCAAGTCATCAAGGGTAGCGTCAAGGAGAGAGTCGTTCATGATAAGTAATTCCGGAAATGTATGTTAGGTTATGGTTACGAATGGTTAGGTTATGCATGCATTTATTTTTTCATTTAATTTCCTTCTGTTGAATTAGTACTCGATGAGAGAAGAAGACTGCTTTCTCTGCATCGTAGATTGGATTGTTTCCTTTTTTCTTCTTACCTAACCTAGCTGCTGCAATGCGCCAGATCGCTTTGAATGTATTAGCTTCAGCATAATTCATATTGAGAGCTTCGATAATATCATTACACTCAACATCATATGGATCAAATTGAGAAGTAGGATGCTGGATACGAATCTTATAATAGTTTACTGAACCACCAGTATGTTCGCCGTCGTCATTATCCTGCTGCTTCTTTTCGTTTGGCTGCGAGTCTTGCTGCGAGTCCAACGAGATTGCTTGCCGCGATTGATCCTGGAGTTGCATTGCTGCTTGTTTGCGCGCTTGAATTGGATTCATCTTTTGTTTCTCCTGCACTTGTTTGTGCATCTGTTGTTTCGGTGTTAGTGGTGGGATTGATTGGTTCATTTTGCTTACTAGGTTGTTCTTTGAAAAGAATATTATTTCCGCCTCCGGCAAAGATACTTTCGAGGGATGGTTCATTCATTTTCTCCAGTGTCACATCAGTCCTAGAACCTACCATGATATTCATAGTGCTAGTTGTACCCGAGGTGAATTTATGTTTCAGATTCGATACTTGTGCATAGATACAATGGCCGAAATATTTAGCAGTGTTACGAGAAAAATTCTTAGTACCTGCTGTTGGAACTAGCTTAACTTTCCCGTCTTCTAATTCCACTTCTGTCTCATGAGAGATACAGACTACATTGAACTTAGCTTGCTGCACATGGGATAGAAAAACATCCATAAGCTTACCAAGGTTACCCCAATCTGTAAAGTCAAGCTTATAGTCATCAGGCTTATCTTTAGTGATGTGGGAGATGGCACTATTAGTAAGCTGAGTAAGGGAATCGAACACAACAACGCTGTTAGAGTCAAGTGCGTTAAGTTCGACATTTGTAAAAGGTGCTCCAGATTTTTTGCATATTCCACAATCAATCTTACCGTGTGCTTCACAGATAGCGCACTTACCTCCTTTGATTACTTTCAAGCATGTCTCAATTGCAATCGGATAAGAGCGAGTATCTGCTAGAGAGATAAGTTCTACATTCTCTTGTGCTTCTGGAGGAAGTTTGAATAATGTAGCGTGTCCATTCTCAAGATCGAACCAGATAAGTTTATGCTTAGCTGCGAGAAGAGATACGATCTGAGTTTTACCAGTCTTAGGAGGACCGAATACTAATACAGATTGTCGCGCTCCTCGTGGTGCATTAGTTAGTTTCATAGAATGTAATCTCCATTAGTGTCTGCTGTAATCACAGCTGGAATTTCTTCTTTAGCAAGCTGAGAAAGAATTAAGTCTTCCATCGTGACCCTGACTTGGAATTTTTCAAGTTCCTTTTCCATTCGGTCTTCCTGTTCGGAAGATAGTTTTGTTGTGAGATGCTTGGTTGAGAGAGTGCATGTCCGGAAATACTCGCATTCACGGAAGTAGCTATAACAAGATTCGCCATGCATAGGATAAGTTTCGTGTGCTTCATACATTTTAATCTGTTCAATATCCAGAAGCAATTCTTGAATCCATAGTGCACGAGAGTGATATGATTTCTCAAATGGAAGCTGGATATATTCTTCAGACTTAGATTGATATACTAGATAGATGACTTTATAAGACGATAATGCAGGGAAAATCGCATCAAGCACAATTGAATAACCAATCGCTTGCGCTGAGTTTTTATACTGAGCAGGATTAATATTGGTCGCACTGGAAGTTTTGCATTCCAATACCACGACCTCACCTGTTGTCTCATGCTGTAAGACGGCGTCAACAAAGCCGCGATATATGAATCCGTCTGGTAAGCTGATACTGAATGACAATTCATTTGCAGGCTTACCTTGATACCAAACAAGTTTATATCCATCTAGATACCCATTTTCTCTCATTGAAATGAATTGCCTGATTGCAAGCCATGCTGTGAAGAATGACTTATTTTGCTTATCATTCTTATCGAATAGGTCACATGGCCAGGAGAGAAATGCATTCTTAAGACATTCTTCTTCTGATTTATCTTCTAGTGCATCTTGAATTCCAGTACCTACCATGTGTCCATAAGCAAAGGTTAGACTAGAGCTTAAGTCTTCAGCCGATTCCGAATCTGGTTTAGCCGAGAGCTTATAGAGCTGGAATCTTCGTGGACATTCGTGGAGTTTGAGGAGACTTGAGTAGCTGAGATTGAGGATTCTTTTGTCGATTGGATTAGAGTCCATAGTATCTGTTGCTCCTGGTATGTGAGACATGTTTCGATATCGCGTAACCAGAGATATATTTTAAATACTTCTGATAGGATATCTTGTGTGTTAGTTAATAGAGTTGTTTCTATTAATGGGATATAGACCTTGCGCTCCGCGGGAAGGATATATTGGTATACATCTAACCACTCAGCTAGTAGCTTGTATTTTGGGAATGGCCACATTCGTGCAGCCAATCGTGTTCTTAGCTCAGCCTCCTTAGAATCCCAGATCATCTGTAGACACTTTCGAGAGTGCTTTCTTAGCCGCTGCGGATGTAGGTTTAGAGATCTTAGTTGCAATCTCTGTCTGAGTCTGAGCTTTTAAACCTGAGATAACAATTGCGAATTCTTCTTCAGCTAGGAGTGTGACAACAGCTGGATCATTCTTAAGGTAGCGATGAATCTCTTGGAGAAGAGAAGGCATGCGAGGATTATTTTCTAGGAGTGCAGATTGAAGATTTAAGATCTTCTCTTTGATCTGTTCGTGTGATGTCATTTCAGCCATTTGATCGCTCCATTTTAATATACTTCCAAGGGTAGGTAGCAGAATAATCTTGTCCAGGACGTCCGAATGGATTCTGTTTATTAGTGGTGAATACTACTAATGGCTTATTACCTGGAAGACTTTCTGTATTGTCTAGATAATGCATGTAGACTACTTTGGGTAGAAGAGATTCTATAGGAGTAGTTCGATATTTCATACTAAATCACTAAGTCCTATACTGTGTTTAAGATAAATGATAAGCTCTGCCCCATTATGCTTATGAGATATAAGAGCTCTCTTACAATCATCTGCCATCTGATGCTTATAAAGAGTGTCCATATCTTTTTCTTTAATTACTGCTTTTAATATGCGAGCATGTACCCTCGGATTAGCCGAAATCTTTACGACAAGATCTTTTTTTAATTTATTCCAAGCTGGCTGATAGGTACGCATATTAGGAGAGAGGATATAGATAAAGATTTAGATCTGGAAATATCTTTATCTATATTCTTGCTACTGTAGAGCAGATAGATTAGGCAATAAAAAGCCCCGGACCTTGTGAGTCCAGAGCATTTATATTCTAGCTAATTACAGTCGGGTGAACTTTAGCTGAAAGTCTGCCAAGCTACGAGAGTAGTAACCTTGATCGTTATAATAAAAGGCTGCATCAACCCATTCATCATTAACTTTCATTTTACCGTGTGCAAGGAAGATGTATTCAGTTCCTGTTGCATTATGCTTGTAGCGTTCGGCCATCTTAGAAGCCCAGATTTTCAGCAAGATTCGTATTCTTCTCTTGAGTCAGAAGCGAGTCTGCTTTCTTCATCAGGAAGTCAACACATTCACCGAAGTTCTCTGCTTGCTTAGAACCATTCAGATAGATGGTAAGCTGATCCTTGAACTTAGGCAGGAGAGTGTCCTTATCTTCATGATTCTTCAGAGGATTAAGCTTCTGTGCCAGAACTGCAGCTTGCTTCTCAACTTGCTTAGCAGTCTTACCAGTGAGTGCAGGCATAGATGCAATGTAATCCTTGAAGAAATCTTCCCAGACTTCCTTAGCAATACCACGACCACGACGTTCAGATTCTGGCTGATTAGCAATAGCTTCCCAGGTGAAATCTGCATAAGGGAAGTTGTCAGAGGTAATAGAAGTATCTTCCGAGAGACGAGACTTAACTGCATCTTCGATAGTATTCTGAACAGCTTGTTGCAGAAGTTCCAGTTGCTTACCACCAGCTTCGAGAATAGCGATGATACCTTCAACAGATGGAACTGGGAGCTTAGTTTCAACAGTTGGACGCTTTGTTTCTACGCCAGTTTCTTCATCTTTGATTTTACGGAAACCAAATTTAACTTCCTTGATATCGATCTTAGGATCGCTATTTGCAGTAATAGTGCGAGTAGCTTCTTGCGTTTGACCTTCGACGTTTTCCAGAACTGCTTCGTTTGACATAATATTTCCTAGTTAAAAAGATTAGAGAGATAGGTTGTGAGATGACTTTTCTTCTCAACCTGGAATGGAGTATGGCATGTGCATGGGCATGTGTCAACCCCTCCCCAGGTAGAAGAAACTAATTAGTGATTTTAGTTTTGGATAGAGGTATGATCTATTTCTTTCATAATATCTACACCTTCTGCACATAGGACTAGAAGAAGGAAAGTCGCAGTATTTTCCCAGTGATTTACACCTTCTTCTCTAATAGCTAGACTATCAATTGGAATGTAATGTTTTTTATATACTAGATTCCAAATAGTGTCATCTACTGGAAGAGAAGGATATCTAAAAGATAGCTGGGAGTAGATTGCATCTTTTTGTGAGGGAAGTATTTGCATATTAATCTTTCTTAATAATCAAAATCATCATAAGATGGTCTATCTTCTGGACCTGCTTGTTTAGTATCTCCACAGATACAGCATTCTAACCAGCAAAAAGAATGTGTACCATTTGGAATACTTGGATCACCTTCATAATCTTCTTTGTATTCGTATTCATGATCACATTCTTCTAACTCAGGAGGTTTATTTGCAGATATCATGATTGTAATTCATTCCTATCAAGCTTACCCTTAAAAAACTCAGCTTTCTCTGCAAGAGTATTACCTTTAATTCTTTGATTCTCAATTCCTTTTGTGAATGTGTCTTCTTCGCAGATAACAAAGAGTTCTTTCTTAGGGCGCGTTACTGCTGTATATAGAAGTTCACGAGAGAGCATAGTGTTATGAGAATGATGGAGACATAGAAATACTTTCTCCCATTCTGAACCTTGAGATTTATGCACTGTGATTGCGTAACCCAGGATGAGATTATTTAATGCTCCTGCATCTTTGATTCGGATAGTTTTCTCTGAATCAATTAGCGTGAGTTCAATGACATGAGAAGCTGCACGAACACGATCGTCGTCTCCTGAAGATACTGTAACCTGCTGTAGAAGGAAGTCGATATCTCCTTCGCCGTCGCTCTTTTGTAAGCTAGCTGATTCTTTATTTTTAGCTTTATGTCCCCAATAATCAAGGTCACAAGATTCAGATTGTGCAGATGCCCCAGTATATTCTGGATTGGCATAGATGTTTGTAATGATAGCATCTTCACGATCATACAAGCATTTGTCTCCAACTGAATAATATGATTTTCTAAATCCGTGAATGATCTCCCAGACAATTCGCTGATCTCTTTTCGCAATCGCACCAGCGATGTATTTATTAAGTTCGTCTGTACCACAAGACTTGTTAAATGGGATGAGGATTGCGTCTGTTTCAGGATTATAAGTGCCATCTGATATTGCCATTAGAAAGAATTTAGAGAGTGTAATTACTGCAGAATCAGCTGAGATACGTTTTTTCCATGGATGGATAGTTAGTTGGGAGGGTACTTTCCATTCTGGATATTCGCTAGAGGGAATTGCCTGTCCAGACAAAATACGATGTGCAAGCCGAATAATCGGACTCTCCAAAGCTTGGCGGTACACCTCTGTAAGTTCAACCACTGGTAATTCGAGCATTTTATAGCCAAGAATTGCGGAACCGAATACTGGCGGTAATTGCTGAATATCACCGAGAAAGATATATTGGACCCCATGTTCCATCGCATCATTAATTTCTCCAAACAATTCTACTGATATCATTGATGATTCTTCGAGAACGCAAACACGAATATCCTGAGGGAGAGGATTAGATGCATTTCGTGCTGGCATGAAAGACATTGTAGTCTTTTCTTTACCTGTCTCTTCATTTAAGACTGTATCATAGACTGGCTCATATTCGAGAAGCTTATGAATTGTTAGTGCATTGTTTTGTAAGTCTGAGGATAGATTCTTACGGATATTATTAGTAGCTCGTCGAGTATAGGCTGATATAGATACACCTGGAGTTGCAGATGGTAGATATTTATGGCCATGATTAGACATAGGAGGAAGCATTCCTGCATCAATCATGGCTTGAATCATTCCTTTTTGGCAAGTTGTTTTACCTGTTCCAGCAGCGCCAATTAGGATGCAAGATTTACCTGATAGAGCTAGATTGATAAATTCTTGTTGCTTTGCGTTATAAGTAATGAGATTTCCGTGTTTGTCAGCAATGACCATGCCGGACTGTTTCCCATCATTCTGCGCCATTTCAGGTACCACTGAAGTCGTTTCTTTGCTGGAGTTAGACGAGACTTCTGTTTGCGAGGTTGATTGTGTTTGGACATGATTTGTATGAGATGGATTCTTTAGCGCATCAAGACGAGACTTATGTGCAGCTAGGATTTCTTTAATAGTTGGCATAATATGTATAGGATGATATATTTATGTGTTAGGCCAGGATTCTGAGTCTGGTTTAGTTTGTGGTAATTCTTCTGGCATGATAGCTTTAGCTAATTTCATAACAGTAACTGATCCTGATGATGCAGTACATACTTCTTTATGAGCCGCCCTAAATACGCCATCAGTATCTACGTATGTACGAGGATAATTAGCATCTTCTCCTTCTGGAATAAGAGCTACCCATTTTGTTCCAGTATTACCCCAAGCGAATGGAGTATTGCAATATTTGCATAGTGGCATGATATATTTCCTAGGATCTAGATATAGACTCACGAATTAGCACATAAGGAGGAATATTAAATTCTTTCTTAGGTGCACGAAAAGAGAGTTTAAGCTCTAGCTGTTTCCAGTATTTCTTTCTGAGATAATCTGGACAGATGACAATATATGATGTATCTTGATGAGTAATTACACCTTCTGAATACCAATCGAATTCAGGACACATTTGAGATTTTAGATATTCTCCTGTCCAATGATGGATGTAATATTTATCTAGAGAAGATCGTTCTGAATGAGAGAGGTAAAAATCATTGATTAGAACTGAGTGTAAGACTAGCTCTTTAGGATGTTTAAGAGTATGAATTTGATCTAGAGGAATATGAAGCTGTGTCATGATATATTTCCTAATGTCCTGTCCAATATCCGAGAATGTTTTTATGACTCATACCACCTAGAGATGAGAAACGTATTTCTGTCACTGGGAGATGTGTGATATGAATACATTCTGCGAATGCATGTAAGACTTGAGATCTGATTAGATGGAGAGAAGTTATTTGAGAGCGAGAGATTGGAATGCCATAAGAGTATGATTCAGTAATTCTCATTTCTTTTCTCCCATACGATATAGAGTCCCATTAACTTCTTTATACAGATTTAGACGTGAGTCATACTGAATATTTGTATAAGGTAATCTGTGACTCCAGATATTAGCCATGGTAGCTTTTTGAACTTTGGATCTAATATCTAAGCACTTAAGATAGAAATTCCAGTCTGTAATAGTGAGAGACATTATAACTTCTCTCCATTTTCTTTATACCTTCTTGCCATATCCCAATTAGCTTTAGCTTTTAGATATGAGAATTTATTAGGATAATTCTTAGCTAGAGGTTCCAGTTCTGGTGCTGCATTAATAGCAGCGATTTTATTCGCATCTTCACTGGAACTCTCCGAGTCCAGAATTGTGAATGATGTAGCTTGTTTACCACCTAGATCTATGTCTGAGAATCCAAGGTAATCTGCATGTCGTTTCTGACCGTTGCGAAGCAACTTCATCAGAGAATGAGATTGGATATTACCATGGATAATATTATCTTCACAATGATGAATTAGTTCAGATATGTCTCCAGATGGAAAACGCCAGATAGCATCATCATTTGCACATGCACGAATTATTTGTTTCCAATATTCATTAATAGGAATAGGACGGCGTGTGATTGGATGAGAAGTTAGGAATTCAGGGAAATTACCTGCTACTTCTGCCCATGATGCTAAGACGATAGATAGATCTTCGACTGATGTATCTGCAGTTTTAATAAGACGAGATAGAGATGTTTCTCGTGATTCTAGCCGAGACTTATATTCTTCTCTCTCTGATGCAGATTTAAGACCATCATACCATTCATTGTAATTAGCTATCCATGCTTGAATCCAATGATATGAGTTTTCGAGATTACATGTATCTGATGATATTGCAAAATGTGGGAGGACAAAAGATGGATGCTGAATTACATCTACTTTGCCGATGATATGGATAAGAGCTTCCATATTATTAGCTACGATAGATGCTGTTTTAGCTGTGTATTGTGCAGGAACTCGCCAAATAATTAGCTCTGTAGAATTTAAGAGAGCTAAATATAGGAGATATGATTCAGTGGGAGATAGTTTTCCGATATGCCATTGTCCAGCAAGAGAGATAAGTTTCTTTTTGGATATGGAGAATATAGGATGTGATACTTCTCTAGATGAGAGAGATAGAGGCATATGCTCACAAGCGAATATGACGCTTGATTTAGCACAAACGATTGATGCCATAGGATTGTCCTAGTTAGAATCTATTAGAATCTCTGGCAAAGCCAGTATGTTGAGACAGAATTATCTCTATATGTAGCCTATGAATTAAGCCACATATAGAGATAGGGTAGCATAAATCTACCCATATGTCAAGAGCTATTTACTAGAAGAGATTAATGAGTTCTGATACTCTTGTTCTTGTGATTCTGTCATAAGATCATTAGTCCACATATATGCTTGAGCTGATTTAATTTGTTCTAAGTTACATGCACTTGGGTCATGAATATATCTTAAATAGTCTGCATACTGTTTCTTATCTCTGGATAATGTTTCACTGTTTAGCCTAGCATCTATATCTTCATCCATACCCATAGCTTCAGATAGTCCTATCTTAGGAATTAGGCGATATGATGGAGAAATAGATCCATTTTGGATTTTATATTCAAACGGTGCTAGGATAGATATGCATAGAAGTGATTCAGATGAGAGATCTTTTTTGCATAGAGAGATTAGATGAGATATTTGAGATGCAGTTAAGACTGGTCGATATTTCTCTTTACTCATTTCTTTTCTCCCATACTTGCAATGTGCCAATCAGATTTATTAAGAATCATATCTTTTTCATCATCTGAGAGAATTAGACTAGACGCGAATAGATTAGATGCAGAACCTTTTGTCTCCAATCTAGAGATTCTATCTGCATACATCTTAGCTTGATTTTCTAAATGCATAGCTTCTAGCTTATGACTCTCAGCGAGAGTTAGGCATTTTAGACGATTTAATTTAGCTTCTGATAGTTGAGTCTGGACTAGCTTCTCAGGTGTGAGAGTAAAGAGATTACAGAGTTTTGTAAACATATTAGATTTCTCCGTGAATTGCGGCCATGATAAGAACAAAATAGATCTGAGATTCTAGATCTAGCATAGATGGAGATTGGTCTAGATTCATATATTCATCTAGCATAATGCTGAATATATGCTGTGAACAGAAATGGATCGTATTAGTTTTAGCATCTAATATCTCTGCTAGTGCTAGGAATGTTTGTGGTACTTGAGAATACATTTTTAAGAATTTTCCATTTGTGTTAGGAATTTGGCACGATATGACACAGTGCCAAGATGCCAGAGGCAGGGTACCTCCTTGTCTCCTGCGTGTCAAGCCCGGAGGTGATAAGAGTATTGTGAGGTATTGAGAGGATAGATAGTGCTATTTGATATCGTATTGCATAGTATATTAGGGGGTTCAAAAAATGGAATTTAATATTTAAATACCCCTCCTATATTAGCTTATATCTATATCTATACCCCATATAATATACATGTGTGCGAGAGAGATAGGAATATAGATATAGGTGCGAGAATGAGGGGCGAGAGAGACATGTACACCCCCCATCTGGCATTCTGGCATTCTGGTTGTTTTTGCCATATCGTGCCAAATTGCCAGAATGAATGGAATATTAAGAACAATTAAAACAAATGCGATTCTTAATAAGCCATTGGATTTTATCCATAGCAGAATCAGACCTAGAACCAATATCAAACCATGCAGATTCATGTTCAGAATCTGTAGAGAAATGATAGAGCTTATGATTATGCACAATGATGTAATAGTCTAAACCATCATCATCGATACATTCAAAGTCTTTAGTAACTGCCACATCAGATGGAATATCTGATACATTGAAATGACATTGCATACCCATAGGTTTCTCCTAGTATCTAGACCCTAATTAGAATCTATTCCATATCCCACAATATTACATATGGGATACAGAATAAGATTCTATTTAGACTTAGGTTCGTCCTCTACGTACATTTTACGTGCGATACGAATGATTTCATGCATATCGTCAGCATCTATATTATTATCTTCAGCAAACCTTTCTACTGTCAGATAATCATTTAGATATGTGAGATACATTGTTTTAAGTGTTTCACGCATATTCATGTTAATCTCCTAGCCTAGAATCCAAGTGCATCAGAAGAGAGTTCCAATTCTTTAGCTTCTAGAATCTTTTTAGCTTTTCCGAGATAAATACTCATCCTGGAATCAATTGCATCCTCTGGCAAGAATTCACCAAATTTAAGCATAGCTTTACACTTAGGAATCTCAGGAGAATATTTACCCGATGCGAAACCAGAGAACATCCCAGACAATACATTGATTTTATTCTCTACAACTTGTAGCTGTTCAGGAGACAAATCCTCCAATTCTACGCCCCACTTACATGCGACAATAATGAATTCTGCAGCTTGAACAGAATATGTCTCTTTAAACCACTCACTCAAATACTCAGATGTGACACGCGATCCTTTTGCAGATGATTCTAGAAATGCAATGCAAGATGCGATAGAAATATCATCATCAGAAATCTCAGTACATCCGGATTCTTTTCTCTTCTCTGAGATAATTGCATCCCGTGTATCTTCAATCATTGCGAGGATATGTGGCGTAAGCTGGACGATATTCTCAGAGATAACAGATGATTCTAAGAATGGAATAGATACGCAAAGAGATTCAGGCAAATTAGGGCTATATCCGCCATCCTTAGAAGCTTTTGCAATGACACGAGACAAGCGTTGTCCAGAGAGAGGTTTAGACGATTTTGTGAGTGGTGCGAATTGGTGACGATTAGAGTGAGACATGATAATATATTCCTAGTATCTGATGCGATATTGCATCCATTAGCTCACTAGATAACTAATAAGCTAATAGCAGAAATATCATCTAATGGTATCAAACACTGAACTATCCCATGCATATGAGCCAATCTCAGATACAGAATCCAATTGTGCCATATCTGCACCACTCATAACAATCCTCTCTCTCACAATCTTACCCCAAAATCTATCTACGACAATCATCCTCTCAGAGCAATATGGAATCCAAGAATCAGCCTCTGCGAGAGACCAGCAAAAGATTCGAGTCTTATATGTATCACATACTTCATAAGGCGCAATTGCTCTCTTAACACCAATGGCAATAGAATCAATAATCTTACGCATTTTCATTTTAGAATCTCCTGTTGATGGAATATAGGATGATGACACATATTTTAGAATGTATCCAATAGCTTGTAATGCAGGCTATTGGATACAATCTATGCGAATAATTGATTAAGCATAACTAATGCAGTCCTAAACGCATCGGCTTTGTCATCAGTGTAATACTCAGCGATACAGAGTTTGCTTTGTGTACCATACAGATAGAGAACATATTCTTTATATTCTGTATTCCAGTACACATTAACAATTGCACCTTCTAGTGTGTATACCGCTACATTACGCATCATCAATCTCCAATCTATGTGACCTAACAAATCAACCGGACCGATAATCTATAAGCAATTCATGTGCCAACCTTAAAAACAGACCTATGTGGCGTTATTTGTCTTAGATATCCAATCTCAGCCCCATATTCTGACATTATTGTCACATCATACCTAACAAAATTGTCATACAGGGTGACATATATGTCATATCATCATATGGATTGTCATATCATAATGTGATATATGTCCATAACCTATATGCATACACAGTATCTATAGCCTATATGCAGTATGCATGTATACAATATATCCTATGCTATATACAATCTACCAATATATAGGAGGGTATAGGGGCCTTTTTATGATCTTATCCTGGCTCTATCCTA
>Ga0247809_1000115_pt1 | contig 45002 bp, 42 predicted proteins | sample UWRJL104311B1_FD_180951 | JGI IMG/M metagenome (GOLD analysis project Ga0247809, IMG submission 180951) | Plant litter microbial communities from Arlington Agricultural Research Station in Wisconsin, United States - UWRJ-L104-311B-1 | ecosystem: Environmental > Terrestrial > Plant litter >...
AAACGTTTAGGGAAAACTTTAAAAAATGTTCCTAAATATATTTCTTACTCTCAATTAACAGAAGAAGTTATCAAACAAGCTGAAGAAGATGCTAAAGCTGAATTAAAAGCTGAAGGTAAACCAGAACAAATCTGGGACAAAATTATTCCAGGAAAAGTTCAACGTTTCATTTCTGACAACACTACTTTAGATCAGGAAAAAGCTTTACTAGATCAAAACTTCATCAAAGATGACAGTAAAAAAGTTGGTGATTATGTTAAAGGATTCAACGTTGAAATTACAGGTTTCAAAAGAGTTACTTTAGGTTAATATATTATTTCAATAAAAAGAGTCCGAATATTAATTTATTCGGACTCTTTTTTTTACTTAAAGTGTATCTTATTTCTTCTTCTCTACAATCGGAAAATTTCTGGCTCGCATTAAAGCATCAGATTTAGGGGCTCTTCCTCTAAAGTTCTCATACGCTTTTTCCTGGTCAATAGTATTTCCAACACTAAAGACAGTATCATAAAGTCTTTTTGCTACTGCTTTATCATAAGGCCCTTTCCCTTCGGTAAAAGCTTCCCAGGCATCTGCATTAATAACATCGGCCCATAAATAACTGTAATATCCGGCCGCATATCCGTCGCTAGAAAATATGTGTCCAAATTGCGGAATACGGTGTCGCATCACAATTTCTGATGGCATCTGAAGTGCATCTAAAGTTTCTTTCTCAAATTTATGAGGCTCAATCGGTGTTGTTGTCAAATGCAGTTTCATATCAATCAAAGAACTGGAAATAGTTTCTACAGTAGCAAATCCTTCTCCAAAATTAGATGCTTTTTCTATTCTATCTACTAATACCTGAGGCAATGCCTGATTGGTTTTATAATGCAAGGCAAATTTATTTAATACTTCAGGAGTAGCCAGCCAATGCTCCAACAATTGCGAAGGAAACTCTACATAATCTCTTGCAACAGATGTTCCTGCTAAACTTGGATAGGTAACATTCGAACATAATCCGTGAAGTGCATGTCCAAATTCATGAAATAATGTTGACGCATCTTCCCAGGAAATTAAAATTGGTTCGTTTTCAGCACCTTTGATAAAATTACAGTTATTGGATACGATTGTCAGTACATCACTATCTAATTTTTGTTGATTACGATATGCATTCATCCAAGCTCCCGAACGTTTTCCTGCACGTGCATACGGATCAAAATACCATAAACCGACTGTTTTTCCTGTAACTTTATTGCTTACTTCCCAAACACGCACATCCGGATGGTAAACCGGAACATCTGTAATTTGTTTGAAACTTAAATTGAACAATTCACCGGCAACCCAGAACATTCCTTCACGTAAATTCTCTAACTGCAAATATTGCTTCACTTCATTTTGATCCAAATCATATTTGGCTTTTCTCACTTTCTCAGCATAAAAACGATAATCCCAAGGCTGAATTTTAAATTTACCACCTTCAGCATCTGCTATTTTTTGCATCTCAGCAACATCTTCTTTTACTTTTTTAACCGCAGGTTCCCAAACGGACAACATCAAATCCAATGTTTTCTGAGGATCTTTTGCCATTTTATTTGACAAACTCCAATGTGCAAAAGTAGGATATCCAAGTAATTTTGCTTTTTGGGTTCTTAATTCCAAAATAGAAACCAATGTACTATTATTATCATTATCATTTCCGTTATCCCCTCTTTTAACAAAAATATTAAATGCTTTTTCTCTTAAATCCCTGCGTGTTGAAAAAGTCAAAAACGGCTCAATTGAGGAGCGAGTGTTAGCTACACATCCTAAGGCATCAATCTTTCTTTGCTTCGCTTCGGCAATTGCAGCATTTTTAACCTCTACAGGCAAACCGTCAAAATCAGCTTCTGTTTTTAGTGCTACATATTGATTTTGCTCTTCTGCTAATAAGTTTTGGCTAAAACGGGTAAAAAGCGCTGCAAGTACTTTATTTGATCCTGCTACTTTCTCTTTATCCTTCTCATTTAATTTCGCTCCCTGACGGACAAAATTCGTATAATACAACCAGATCAAACGCTGTTGTTCACTCGTTAGTTTTTTGCTTTCCTTCGAATTATAAAGTGTTTCTATTCTTGTAAATAATTTTTTATTCTGATTAATTTTATCGTTAAATTCAGAAAATTTTGGCGACATTTCTCTATCGATACCACTAAATTCTGGGCTGCTTAAATTCGACCTGTAAATTCCGTAAACAGTAGAGACCCTATCCATTGTTTCACCTGAACGCTCTAGAGCTGCAATGGTATTATCAAATGTTGGCGGCTTTGGATTATTGGCTATAACATCGATTTCATTTAATTTTTCCTGAATAGCAAATTCAATTGCCGGTTTAAAATCTGAAATCTTATATTCATTAAAAGCAGGCACCCCACCATACGGTCCTGTCCATTTTTTAAGCAAAGGATTATCATCCTTATTTTGTGCGTTTATCGCAAAAAAAGCTGTTCCCATGAGAAAAATTGATATTAATTTTTTCATATTATTATTTTGAATTAGTAATACTTCAAAAGTATCCAAAATTCACGAATCAAAAGTATGTTTTAACATTTGTAAATAGATACCTGATTCAGTTTGCCTTCCATTCAAAAAACAACTTATTATTTTGAGGGATTTCTGCACAATAAATTTAGAAAAACTAAATTCTTAAACGAATTGATGTGATACTATTCTATATTTGTTCATCAAAAATATTAAAGCCAGCCCATTGAAAAAACTACTTCTTATTTCATTATTATTACTATCAATATTTCTTCAGGCTCAAAATAAAAGCTTATTTTGGGAAATATCAGGAAACGGCTTAGCCAAAAGCTCTTATTTATATGGTACTATGCATGTGAATGACAAAGTTTCTTTTCATCTCTCCGACTCGTTTTTCAAAAATCTTTTAGGATCTGATATTGTTGCTAATGAGAGTAATCCGGAAACCTGGACAGATCTGAACAACCTCATGAAAAATGATAATAATTATAATCTGTACACCAAATTTTATACAGAATTTTATCTATTTCCAACAACGAAAGAGAACATCAAAACCATTTTCAACAATGACAGTGCAAGGTTTTTTAAAAGCATGTTATCGGGTGTGGAAGGTGAACAGGCCGATTTTCAGGAAAATACGGTACTGGATATGTTTATATTTCAAACCGGGAAAAAATATAAAAAAAGAATTGTGGGACTGGAAAATGCAAAAGAATCTATTCTTTCTATTCTTCAAATAGCAGATGAAGATGCTAAACCAAAAGATGAAAATAAAGCTGCTTTAATGAAAATTTTAAAGAACAGAAATCCAACAGAAGCACTCAAGGAATATTACAGGGAGAAGGATATTGTTATGCTGGATTCTATCTATAAACTGATGTTTTCAAAAAAAGCACATGATGCCCTCATCGTAAACCGCAATAAAATAATGACCAACAGCATAGATTCTATTGCTAAAACCGGAAGTTTGTTTTCTGCCGTAGGAGCAGCACATCTTGCAGGAAATGAAGGTATGATTGAACTTTTAAGACGTAAAGGTTACACGGTAAAACCCATAATAGACATTTTTACGGATAATGGAAAAAATCAGAAAAAGACAATCGAAGCTTATTTTCCATATCCTAATTTCTCAACTTCCTATACAAATGACAAAATGGTACAACTGCCATTGTACTCCACTACGATTGAAGAAAATGAGATTTTAGGATCACCCGATTTTACTAATGGGGGCGCTATTACCATAAAAAGAATTCCCCTGAATTATTTCCTGAAAAAGAGCGATATCTTATATAGTGCCAAATCATTAGACAGCTTATTTTTTGAAAGAATAGCAGGTGATATTATCGAGAAAAAATATTTTGAACAAGCAAATTATTCCGGATATGACATTAAAAACGTTACCAAAACTGGCAACAGCCAGCATTCAAGATTTTATATAACGCCTTTGGAAATTATCGCCGTTACTATGACAGGACCTGGAAATTATGTTAGGCAATACGAAAATGAAGTCTTCAATACTATAAAAATAAAGCCCTTTAAAAATGAATGGGAGAAAATAAAACCAATAAAGGGCGGGTTCGAGGCAGAAATTCCATCCTTTAATTTAGTCTTTGGAAACAGTATCGAAAAAGGAACCAATATTGATATTCAGGGATATGACAATCAGGAAAAAGGATACTATTTTTTAAGGGAAAAAACGTTAAACGATACTGAAATATTAGAAGATTCGGAGTACGAACAAAAACAGATCCATTACGAGTTTTACCTGCAGCATGATCTTGATTCAACAAAAACTCATTATAACAAGGCCGAAAATTCTTTTATTTCATACTCTGTAATTGGAGAAAGGAATATCAAAATAAAAACCATTGTACATGGAAACAAATATTATTTATTAGGGACTGTAAACGCATCAGACACCAATACAAACCGATTCTTCAATTCGTTTTTGATCAGACCATTTGATTATAAATTTAAATCAAAAACATTAACGGACTCTATTGCAAACTATACTATAGAAATCCCTGAAAAAGAAAATGAAAATTTGTTTCTAAAATTAAATGCCAAGCAATACGAAGCCAAAAATGCCTTCAGGGAAGTGAATAAATTTCAGGTTTTCAACTCAGAAAGCGGCAGAAAAATAAATCTGCAGTATTTTAAATATCATAAATACGAACGCAATTTACCTATTGATTCTATTCAGGATAAACTTAAAAAGGGGTTTTTGAAACAATTTAAAAATGATTATGAAGAAGATTATTATGGAGATGAAGATTATGGCAATACAAATTCTTTATTAAAAATTGAATTATACGGGAAGAAAGGATTTTCTAAATCGTTATGGGACAAAATCCTGTCTGATAAAAAGGATAATTATGAACTTTTAAGTGAAAACACCTATTTCAACAAAGAAAATGACACTTACACGATTGATGCCACAGTTTCCAAACCGAATGCAGTACAGGCTATTAAATACAAGGCTATCTATAAAAACAATACGTACTATTTACTAAGCACTCTGGTAGAAAAAAATTATAAAAAAGAGGATCTATTTATAGAAAAAGCTTTCAACTCATTATCGTTATTAAAAGACATACAAAATGATGCTGCGGATGACAAGATTAAACTTTTCATAGAAGATGCTAAAAGTGAAAAAGATACCATTCGCTATTCTGCTTTAAAATCAATTCACAATCTGGATATTACAGAAAATGATTTTGAAAATATCACTAATTTCATAAGCTCTTTTAATTTTAAAGAAAATGAAACCGACGCTATTACGGGACTTTTAGAGAAATTAGGTGAAATAAATGATGCAAGAGTAATCCCGTTTCTTGAAAATTATTATAAAAAAGAATCCACCAAAACTGAATTACAAATTAGCATACTAAAAAGCATTGCACTTCAAAAATCAAAAACCGGATATAAAAAAATCAATGAATTATTAGAATATGATTTGCCGATTTCTGACAATCAATATGAAATAACAAGTCTTTTCTATTCTTTTGAAAGCGATCCGGAAAACAGTAAGGAATTATTCCCAGAAATTTTTCAGTATTACAGCATAAAGGAATACAACAAACCCATCATTAATTTCTGCAATCTGTTATTGGAAAAAAAATTAATATCCATCAAAAAAATAAAGGCATTCAGAAAGATTATTCTTACCAACACAAAGCTGGAATATAAAAGAGTGGCGAGCTGGAATCAAAAAAACAAGATAAATGATGATTCTGAAGCAATGGCAGAAATTACAGATTCTTACGTAGAACCTACCGAATCATTAGCCGATTTAATAAATTACACCAATTTAATTTATAATTACGCTGACGACAATACTGTAAAAGAAATAATTAAAAAAATAAAAAAGCTTGATATTCCAGAGTTAAATATTGAATTAGCGAGATTAGGAATTATTCATAATAAAGTAAGCAATTCAGAAATTGATTCGTTTTTGAAGGATCCGAAAACACAATTTGTCACAATTAATTTGTTATTAAATCAGAATAAAAAGGAACAGATCAATTTTACAGATGAAGAAATTTCAAAATCCGCAGTTATAAATTTTCAGAATTTATCTAAAAATGATTCTATTGCTTTAGTAGAAAAGAGAATTATAGAAAAGAACAATCAGGAAATTTCATTTTATTTTTATGAAATCAAAAGAAAAAAGACAGATTTTGAATTGGAAAAAAAGCAATTGTATGCAGTTGCATTTATAAATGAAAATCAAAAAATAAATCCTTTGGCCTTTAAGGCATTCAATATAATTTCTTTAAATCAGGATGATGATTTAGAAAAAAAATATGAGTTGGTTATCAATGAATTCTTAAACGAAAATCATCCAAGAGCCAGTTTCGAAAAAGAAAAAGCAGTAACCGATTTATTTCTTGATGAAGGATATTAAGGTAATTAGAGCTTAAATAAGTAACTTTGAACAATCAGAATTTATGACAAATCAATATGTTTAAAACTAAAAAAGAAATTGTTTTTGTAATCCTGGCAGGAATATTTATTACCAATGCTGTTGTAGCGGAATTAATTGGCGGGAAACTGATTCAGATAGGCCCATTTGTAATGAGTATTGGCATTTTGCCTTGGCCAATTGTTTTTCTTACTACTGATTTAATTAATGAATATTTTGGGGAAAAAGGTGTAAAAAAACTGTCTTTTATTACAGCTTGTCTTATAGCTTATGCCTTTCTTATCTTGTTTTTGGCCATTGTCATTCCGGCAGCAAAAGGCATTAGCCCTGTAAATGACGAGCAGTTTCAGGCTGTTTTTGGACAAAGTATGTGGATTATAGTAGGAAGTATCATCGCATTTATGGTTTCTCAACTTATAGATGTTAGTGTTTTTTGGTTTTTTAAAAACAAAACAGGAGATAAGAAAATATGGCTTAGAACAACTGGTTCTACCGTAATTTCACAGCTATTTGATTCGTTTATTGTACTGGGTATTGCCTTTTGGTTGCCCGGAAAAATAGATTTTGATACTTTCCTTTCATCTGCCTTAGTTGGTTACACATTTAAACTTTCGATTGCAATCGTTTTGACTCCTTTAATTTATTTGGGTCATTATTTGATCAAAAAATATTTAAATGAGCACACATCTCTCACAGATTAGGGTTACCTTAACCTTATGAAAAATTTTGTGATAATCATATTATTTTCAATAACTTACTTCTTTTCAGGCTGTGGTAATGACACAAAAAAGCAGCCTAAAAAGGAAATAATTGCGTCTGTAAATAAATTAAAGCCTGTTGCTGAAAAAAAATTTAAAACAAGTGATCTGGAAAAGTCATCCCTAAAAAATTTCGAAAACAGGTATAAAAAAAATAATTTTCATTTAAACAAAGAAACATCTGAAAGACCGGAAATACAGCTTGTAAACACTGCTACGGAAAGTAATAACACAAATGTAAAGCAGCCCAATAAGACTTTGATGACATTTGATAATTTAAAAAAAATACTTGCCAATAGTGAGATTGGAGACACCTTTACACAACAGGAATTGACGCAAAATCTTGAAATTCCAAGGGAAGCTGTCAAAATCGTTAAAAGTATTACAAAAACTGCTGAAGATGAAATTGCAGTTAAATGGAAATCGACGTGGCTTTTAGAAAAAGTTTCAGACGCTAAATTTCAGGATGGCCTAATAAAGATCACATTTAGAGCCAATAAATTATACACTTCCGGTACAGCTATAGGAATTAAGTATGAAAAAAAAATCTACAACAACTTAATTATAATAGGTTCTTCTGCATATATTCCAAGTGTAAAGGGTTATAGTTGGCAAATTGGAAAATAATAGACTACTGAAAATCAGCTTATTATATTATTTAACAAAATAAAACTCAATAAAACACATTACTACTATTAATATTACAAAAAAATATATATTTTTGTCAAAATTTTAACAAATAAAATCAAGCAAAATGAAAAAAATTACAATTCTTTTTTTGTCAGTATTGACATTAGGTTTATCAGTAGCATCTTGTAGTAGTGATGATGACAATGATGGAGGTTCTGCTTCTATTGAAGGAAAGTGGGAACTTAGTCAAGTAGGAGCAAGTGTTGGTGGTCAGGAAACATTTGAAGACGTTAAGAATGGATCTTGTTCTAACGATACATATGAATTCAAAAACGATGGTAAATTCATATATACAGAATATTATTCTAACGAAGGAAAGTGTGAACCTGAAACATATAATGGTACATGGACAAAAAATGGAAATACACTAAAAATTAAATTTACAGGAGATGATGAAGAATCTTATGAAACTGAAATTTCAGGTAATAAGGTTAAATTAAAACAAACTCAAACAGTAGGAGGACAAACTTTTACTTATATAGAAGTATATGTAAAAAAATAATTTCAAAAAATCTACTTTTTTAAAACCTCAAACTTTTTGTTTGAGGTTTTTTTATACATTTAAAATAAAAATCATGGAAACAATTCGTTGTGGCTGGTGCACTTCCAGCGATTTATATAAAATATACCATGACGAGGAATGGGGCGTTCCGGTTTATGATGACCCCATTCTATTCGAATTTTTGATTCTCGAAACTTTTCAGGCGGGATTAAGCTGGATCACCATTTTAAACAAAAGAGAAAATTTCAGAAATGCTTTTGATCATTTTGACTATAAAAAAATTGCTAATTATTCTGAAAACAAAATCGAAGAATTGATGCAGAATTCCGCAATCATCCGAAATAAATTAAAGATAAAAGCTGCTGTCTCGAACGCCCAGGCATTTATAAAAATTCAGGAAGAGTTTGGAAGTTTCTCCAATTATATCTGGAAATTCACCAACGGGAAACCAATCATAAACCATCCCAAAACTTCAAAAGATGTTCCTGCCACCACTCCCCTTTCCGACGAAATTAGTAAAGATTTAAAAAAAAGAGGTTTTAAATTTGTGGGTTCAACAGTAGTTTATGCACACATGCAAGCGACCGGAATGGTCAATGATCACGCCGAAAATTGCTGGAAAAGAACAAAATAAAATCAGTTTTTCAGTCTCAGATTTAACGACAATTTTCAGTTTTTTTACAACTTGAAACCTGAAACTTAAAACTTTTAAACAAAAATTATCTATATTTGCTTCACACTTTAGGGGTGTCTGCTAATAAGCAGGCTGAGATTTTACCCTCTGAACCTGATCTAGTTCATACTAGCGTAGGGAAAAGTAAGATGACTTCTGCGCGCATTTATGCGTTTTTGTAGCCATTCCTAAAGTATAACTATATACTAAATTCAACAGGAATGGAACTAAAAATCAACCAACAAATCAAACAATTCAATGTCAAATCGCTTAGCGTTCAGTCATTGCTTGATCTCGAAATTCCCAACAAACAAAACGGAATCGCCGTTGCTATTAACAATACCGTTGTTCCAAAAATAAACTGGAGCCAGCACTTCTTATCCGAAACCGACGAAATTCTAATTATTTCCGCCACACAAGGAGGATAATTTAGCTGCACGAAACGGGCTATCCGTTACAAGTCCGCAGTCGTCAACCACAAAAACATAGTCATAACAAAGCTTCCGCTGGTCGCTTTTTTATTCCTTGTTTTCTACGGTTTCCTTCTTTACGGGCTTTACACTCCTATCCCTGGCAGAAACCAATTAACGAGAAATTTAAAATTTCAATCAAATAACAATAGCAACTTCAAAACAAATCAGCAATGACAAACGAAGAACAAATATCGAGAACACCATTTACAAACTCCAGAAAAATATACGTAAATGGCGAAATTCATCCTATAAAAGTTGCCATGCGCGAAATTCATTTAAGCGACACCAAACTTTCTAATGGCGGAATCGAAAAAAACCCTCCCGTAACCGTTTATGATACTTCCGGTGCTTATACGGATCCAAATATCGAAATCAACATTCGAAAAGGTTTGCCACGCTTGAGGGAACAATGGATTTTAGACCGAAATGATGTTGAAATCTTAAACGGAATCACCTCAGATTACGGGCAAACCCGCTTAAAAGATGAAAGTCTAAACCACCTGCGTTTTGAATATTTACATCAGCCAAAACGTGCCAAAAAAGGCGCAAACGTAACGCAGTTGTATTACGCCAAACAAGGCATCATCACTCCGGAAATGGAATATATTGCAATTCGTGAAAACCAACGAATTGAGCTGATAAACGAGCAAACCAAAGCCATGAAATGCCAACACCAAGGATATAGCTTTGGTGCGAATACGCCAAAAAGCAAAATCACACCCGAATTTGTACGAAGCGAAATTGCCTGCGGTAGAGCTATAATTCCAAACAACATCAACCATCCCGAAAGTGAACCGATGATTGTGGGACGTAACTTTTTAGTTAAAATAAATGCCAATATTGGAAACAGCGCCGTGACTTCCAGCATCGAAGAAGAAGTGGAAAAAGCGGTTTGGGCTTGCCGGTGGGGAGCTGACACGATTATGGATTTATCTACAGGAAAAAACATTCATGAAACCAGAGAATGGATCATCCGTAATTCGCCGGTTCCAATTGGTACGGTTCCTATTTATCAGGCTTTAGAAAAAGTAAAAGGAATCGCGGAGGATTTAACCTGGGAAGTTTTTCGTGATACTCTAATCGAACAGGCAGAACAAGGTGTTTCGTATTTTACAATTCATGCAGGTGTTTTATTACGCTACATTCATTTAACTGCCGATCGAGTTACAGGAATCGTTTCCCGCGGTGGATCAATCATGGCAAAATGGTGTTTATTCCATCATAAAGAAAACTTTTTATACACGCATTTCGAAGAAATCTGCGAAATCATGAAACAATATGATGTTGCATTTTCTCTTGGCGATGGTTTGCGTCCCGGATCGATTGCAGATGCTAATGATGCTGCTCAATTTGCAGAATTAGAAACTTTAGGCGAACTGACCAAAATTGCCTGGAAACATGATGTTCAGGTTTTTATTGAAGGTCCAGGCCACGTTCCAATGCACATGATCAAGGAGAATATGGACAAGCAATTAGAACATTGTCATGAAGCTCCATTTTACACTTTAGGACCTTTAACTACAGATATTGCACCAGGTTACGATCATATTACATCTGCAATTGGAGCCGCAATGATTGGCTGGTACGGTTGTGCGATGCTATGCTATGTAACACCAAAAGAACATCTTGGTTTACCCAACAAAAAAGACGTTAAAGATGGTGTGATCACGTATAAAATTTCCGCACATGCAGCTGATTTGGCAAAAGGTCATCCGGGAGCACAATATCGAGACAATGCCCTGAGCAAAGCCCGTTTTGAATTCCGTTGGGAAGATCAGTTTAATTTATCATTAGATCCTGATACCGCGAGAGAATTTCATGATGAAACTCTTCCTGCTGATGGCGCAAAAGTGGCTCATTTCTGCTCTATGTGCGGACCGAAATTCTGCTCCATGAAAATATCTCAGGAAATTCGCGATGTGGCTGCAGCCGAAAAAGGCATGCAGGAGAAATCAGAAGAGTTTATTGAACAGGGGAAAGAGATTTATATTTAGAAAGAGAATAGAAGAAAGAGTAAAGAAAAAAGAGATGATTATAATTACAAATCCTTCTGCTGTTAAAGATGAAATAGGCAGTATTAATTCTTTATTTGAAGAAGGATTGTCTTTGCTTCACATTCGGAAACCGAATTTTTCTGAATTTGAAATGGCACAATATGTTCATCAGATCAAACTCGAATTTCGTTCTAAATTGGTTTTACACAGTCATCACCAATTGGCGGATGATTTTGGTATTAACCGAATCCATTTTTGTGAAAGGGAAAGAAAAACAATAAGAGTGAACAACGTTGAAAGTAAAATAATCTCAACAGCAACCCATTCAATTAAAGATTTGAATTCGTTATCATCAGACTATGAATATGCCTTTTTAAGTCCGGTTTATGCCAGTATTTCAAAAGAAAATTATTTTCCAAAAACCAATCTTTTGGAAGATATAAAACAAAGAACAAATTTTGATTCGAAAATGGTGGCCTTAGGCGGAATACATTCAGGAAACATTGAAGTAACACTTCAAAATGGTTTTGACAATATCGCTCTTTTAGGAACAATATGGAATAATGATCATCCAACAAAACAATTCAAATTATGCCAACAAATCGTCCATTCGTACTTAGTATAGCCGGTTTTGATCCTTCCGGAGGTGCTGGTGTTTTAGCCGATATTAAAACATTCGAGCAACATCAGGTCAATGGTTTTGCCATTACAACAGCCAACACGATTCAGACTGAAAATATGTTTTATGAAATTCAGTGGACAGATCTGAGTTTTGTAATCCGTTCGATTGAGACCTTATTCCTAAGCTATGAAGTCAGCACGGTCAAAATTGGAATTGTTCCAGGCCTACATTACTTAAATCGAATTCTTTCATCCATAAAACTATTATCCCCGGCAGCAAAAATCGTTTGGGATCCGGTTTTAAAATCATCCACAAAGTTCAAATTTCTTGAACTAAACAATGATTTGATACTTAATGAAGTGCTATCCAAAATTGATTTGATAACGCCAAATTATGATGAAATACTGATGCTATTTCCAGATTTTGTATCTGATAAACCGTGGGTAAAAAATGAAATAGGAACAGCTATTTTGCTTAAAGGAGGCCATAATGAAGAAGCCTTGGGTACAGATTATCTGTTTATGAAAAACAGTGTTACAGAACTTTTGCCCACTGATGTCAATTTTCAGCCTAAACATGGATCAGGCTGTGTTTTATCATCAGCAATTGCGGCAAATTTAGCTTTAGGCTATGACTTAAAAACCGCTTGTTCAGAAGCTAAATTATACATCGAAAAATATTTAAGTTCCTCATCATCACTAATTGGCCATCATTATGTTTAACAAATTACAATATATTTCACAAGGTGAAACGGTTGAAAAGCAACTCTACAACATTCATCAGGCATTGGATGCCGGTTGTGACTGGATACAAATGCGATTCAAAAATCAAACTGATGAAAAAAGATTTGTTTTGGCAGAAGCAGTAAAAATGTTATGCAAAGAATATCTGGCAACTTTTATTGTAAATGATGATGTTTTACTCGCTCAGGATATTGATGCAGATGGAGTTCATTTGGGTTTAACCGACATGAGTATGAATGAAGCCAGAGCTATTTTAGGAGACAGGAAAATTATCGGTGCCACAGCAAATACTTTTGAAGATATTGTTTTTCAGTCTCAGAACGGCTGCGATTATATCGGCTTAGGACCTTTTCAATTTACTGAAACCAAAGAAAAATTAAGTCCTGTTTTAGGTGCCGAAGGTTATGTTTCAATTCTGAATAAAATGAAAGCCGAAAACATTTTAACACCTGTTTACGCTATTGGCGGAATTACTTTAGATAATATAGAAAGCCTTGTAAAAACCGGTATTCATGGTATTGCCGTTTCTGGAATGATTACAAAAAGCATTCAAAAAGAAAAACTCGTTCAACAACTTAACGACAAATTATATGCAAACGTCATTATTTAAAATTGGAGATAAAATCCTTACTTCCCGATTATTTTTGGGAACAGGGAAATTCGGTTCTAACCTGCAAATGGAAGAAGCTATTTTAGCTTCAGAAAGCGAATTGGTAACTGTGGCCTTAAAACGCATAGATCTCGAAACCGATACGGATGCTATTTTATCACATTTACAACATCCCAATATTAATTTATTACCCAATACATCAGGTGCCAGAAATGCAAAAGAAGCTGTTTTTGCATCGCAATTGGCACGTGAAGCTCTCGAAACCAACTGGGTTAAACTTGAAATTCATCCGGATCCCAAATACCTAATGCCCGACCCGATTGAAACTTTAAAAGCTACCGAAGAACTGGCTAAGCTTGGTTTTTTTGTTTTGCCTTATATTCATGCCGATCCGGTTTTGTGCAAACATTTGGAAAATGCAGGAACAGCTGCTGTCATGCCTTTAGGGTCACCAATTGGAAGTAATAAAGGTTTAAAAACCCTTGATTTTTTAGAAATTATTATCGAACAGAGTAATGTTCCTGTTATTATAGATGCCGGAATTGGTGCTCCGTCAGATGCTGCGAAAGCAATGGAAATTGGAGCCGATGCGGTTTTGGTTAATACTGCTATTGCTGTTGCGGGAAATCCAAAATTAATGGCTGAAGCTTTTAAAGAAGCTGTAATTGCTGGACGTAAGGCTTTTGAAGCTAAAATTGCGAATCAGCAAAATTATGCGGTTGGTTCCAGTCCCTTAACGGCTTTTTTATATGACTGAGATTATTTTAAGCTGATCTGAAAAGATTTTTATTTTTTTCTACACTGCAAGACATAAAAGAAAGAAAATTCTTTATTTTTAAAAAATTGAAAATTTAAGAATAATGACAGAAAACGAAATATCATATAAAATAAGAGGAGCAATTTTTAAAGTGTATAATAAGTTAGGTCCTGGATTATTCGAATCTGTATATGAAAGCGCATTACACTATGAATTAATAAAACTTGATTTAAGCGTTCAAAGGCAAGTAGCAATTACAATTTCATACGAGGAACTTATATTAGATGTTGCTTTTAGAATTGATTTATTGGTGGAAGACAAAATAATAATAGAATTAAAATCAGTTGAAGATTTAGCACCAATTCATTATAAACAAATTGCAACTTATCTAAAACTCACTAATAAAAAAATAGGTTTATTAGTAAATTTCAATACTCTAAACATATTGGATGATATTAAAAGAATTGCTAATAAATATAAAAATGACACACAAATTTAAATAGACTGTAATTGGATAGAAATCATTTTTTATCTGCTCTAAATGTGCCAAAATCTGCGTGAAATAAAACAACACAATGAAAACATTCAAATCTGTTTTTGAAAATTATGATTGGGACACCATTCAACGTAAAATATATCAAACCTCATCAAAAGATGTAGAATATTCTTTGTCAAAAACCAAGCGTAATCTCGATGATTTCTTAGTTCTGATTTCTCCTGCTGCACAAAATTATTTAGAGCAAATGGCACAAGAATGTCATGAAATTACCAAAAAACGTTTTGGCAAAACTATTCAAATGTATGCACCGCTTTATTTAAGTAATGAATGCCAAAATATCTGTACCTATTGTGGTTTTAGTCTGGATAATAAAATCAAACGAAAAACACTTTTGGACTCTGAGATAAAACTAGAAGTTGAAGCCTTAAAAAAACTTGGTTTCGATCATGTTTTGTTAGTTACAGGTGAAGCTAATTATACGGTAAATATTAACTATTTTCTGAATGCAATTAATTTAATCAGGGAACAATTTTCTATTATTTCGGTAGAAGTTCAGCCGCTTTCTACAGAAGATTATGAGCAATTACACGCGGCTGGAGTGTATTCAGTTTTGGTTTATCAGGAAACCTATCATCAGGAAGTGTATAAAAAATATCATACGAAAGGCAAAAAATCCAATTTTGACTTCAGGCTTGAAACTCCAGACCGAATTGGAACTGCCGGAATTCATAAAATAGGTTTGGGTGTTTTATTAGGTTTAGAAGATTGGCGTACCGATAGCTTTTTTAATGCTTTACATTTAGATTATCTTCAAAAGAAATATTGGCAGACCAAATATTCCGTTTCATTTCCGAGATTGCGTCCTGCAGAAGGCATTATCGAACCGAATTTTATTATGGATGACAAAGATCTGACGCAGTTAATCTGTGCTTATCGTTTGTGGAATGAAGATCTCGAAATCTCAATTTCTACCAGAGAGAACGAAAAATTCAGAAACAATATTATTCCTATTGGTGTTACAAGCATGAGTGCAGGTTCTAAAACTAATCCGGGTGGTTATGTCGTTGATCCGCAATCACTGGAACAATTTGAAATCAGCGATGAACGTTCAGTAGGAGAAATTGCCACAATCATTACCCAAAAAGGATACGAACCCGTTTGGAAAGACTGGGACAAAAATTTTAGTCCGAAAGTCGAAAGTCATAAAGTCTAAAAGTATCTATCGACCATTTCCTGTTATTTTATTTTTACATTCTTTTACCAAAATTTGACTTTCAACTTTTGACTTTCAACTTTTGACTTTCAAACTTTTGACTTTTCAACTTTAAGACTTAATTACAATGAGCATCATACAAGAATTTTTACGTTATAACCGACAAACCATACTTCCTGAAATTGGCGATGAAGGTCAGGAAAAGCTAAAAAAAGCAAAAGTTTTGGTAATCGGAGCCGGAGGTTTGGGTTGTCCGATCTTACAATATATAGCAACAGCTGGCGTAGGTTATATTGGAATAATGGATTTTGATACTATTGAAATTCACAATTTACATCGACAGATTTTATATACCGAAACTGAAATTGGCAAGGAAAAAGCAGTTGTTGCCCAAAATGTTGTTTCAAAACTGAATCCTTTAATAACAGTTGAAGCAATTTGTGAAAAATTAACAGCTGAGAATGCATCCAAAATTATTCAGCAATATGATATTGTAGTAGATGGTTCTGATAATTTTGCAACCCGTTATCTGGTAAATGATACTTGTGTTGAGCATCAAAAACCTTTAGTTTATGGAAGCATTTTAAGATTTGAAGGACAAGTTGCGGTCTTTAATCATAACGGAAGCAAAAACCTGCGGGATCTATTTCCGGAAATGCCTGATCCAAAAGAGGTTCCAAATTGCAACCTCAACGGAGTTTTAGGAACTTTACCCGGAATGATCGGAACAATGATGGCACATGAAACGCTAAAATTAATTTTGGAATTACCAACTTTAAAAAATGAATTGGTACTTTTTAATACTTTGAATTACAGCTTTACAAAATTGAATTTTTAAAAAATAACAGCATCTCCCACACTAATAATCCCTGAATTTAAACTTACCACGTTTGTTGCAAAAAAAACAGAATTTCCAACTTTTCTGTAGGTACTCAGTGTTTTAAGAGGTTCTTTTTTTACTATTCCTTTTTGAGGATCATTATTCACCATAATGCATCTTTCACATGGTTTTATATTTTTAAATTCCACATCACCAATTTTAAAAGCAGTAAAATCATCTTCTTCATGAGGTCTTTCACTGCTTATTACAATGTTTGGACGAAATCTTAAAATACTGATTTTATTCTCTAACTTTTCATTTAAAAAATCCAAACTTTTTGTTCCAATTAATAAGTAGGGATACGCATCAGCCAGACTAACATTTAAAGTTTCTTTTAACTTGGAACTTTCATGCTTACGATCTCCTGGTTTAAGCATTTTGACTAATTTACAATCAAAACCCAACTGTTCACTAAACCATTTTGATGTGGATTTGCTAACTTCGACAACTTCGCTTTTATCGTCCCAAACTTTTGATTCTATTATACTTTCCAAATGTTCATTAATTGCGAATTCATGTTTTTCATCTTGAAAAGTAATATTCACTTTTCCTTCTGAAATTTGAGGATAAAACTGACTCAAAATTGGATATTCTCTTTGAGTTATGTGCACATTTTCAGCATCGATCAGCATCCATCTACGGTCATTTTCAAAACCCATTTCTTCTGCTACAGCACTTTTACAGTTGATTGCGGCGAGACTTTTTATCGGATAAATATAAATTTCCTTAACTATATGAATAGCACCCATCTTACTTTCTTTTTAATATAGACATAAACTCTTCACGATCAATTTCGCGACATCCTAAACTTTCTAAATGCGGATTATAAACCTGGCAATCCAACAATTCATAATTCTCTTTTTTCAACTTATTTACTAAAGATATAAAAGCTACTTTCGAGGCATTTGACACTTTCGAAAACATACTTTCACCACAAAAAACATGGCCTAAATCAATTCCGTATAAACCTCCAACCAAAACCTCATCCTGCCAAACCTCAACTGATTTTGCAATCCCTAGTTCATTCAACTTACAATACGCATCGATCATTTCATTTGAAATCCAGGTTCCGTTTTGACCATCACGTTTTATTTTCTGGCAGTTTGAAATTACTGCTGCAAAGTTCTGATTAAAAGTTATTTTAAACTGATTTCTATTCAGGATATTACGCATGCTTTTAGAAACAATCAACTCATCAAGAAACAAAACCATCCTTGGATCGGGTGACCACCAAAGGATAGGCTCACCTTCATTAAACCAAGGAAAAATGCCGTTTCTGTATGCCAGCTGCAGTCGCTCCGGATTTAAATCGCCGCCAATCGCCAAAATCCCATCTTCATCGGCTTCTGTAACGGGTGGGAAAAATAAGTCATTGAATACGTAATACATTTTTTTTTAAATTCCGATAAGATTAAATTCCAAATTCCAATTCTCTTAATATTGTCATTTGGAAGGAGGCGAAATCACAAAACTTTCAAAAACAAAATTCCAAATCCCAAATACACATTAATGATTTGGAATTTGGAATTTTTATTATCGTAATTTATCCTTTTTTAGAAAGGTAAATCGTCCGGTTCGTCTTCGTTTAAGTTAGTAGCCGGAGCAAAAGCTTCTGCAGCTGGCACTGGAGGAGTTTGTGAAGGTCCTTCAGGAGCTAATCTTTCGATTCTCCATCCCTGGATACTATTGAAATATCTGGTTTCACCTTGTGGATTAACCCATTCTCTTCCTCTTAAATTGATTGAAACTTTTACTGCTTCTCCTTGTTTGTAGGTGCTTAATAAATCGCATTTATCTTGTGTAAATTCAACTAAAATATGTTGCGGATACTGCTCATCTGTCGTAACGACCAATTCTCTTTTTTTGAATGATGCACTAACCTGCTGTTCCGGATTAATCACTTTTACTTTTCCTATAACTTCCATCTCGTCTATATTAATTATTATTTCGTTTCTTATTTCTTTGCTAAAAGCACTTTCCAGGCCGATGCAACATCATCATTATCAAGGTATTTCTTGGCTTCCAGATGTATTTTTTCCTGATCGTCAGAGCTCAAAACTCCTTTAACCGAAAAATTTTCTTTCACAAATATACTAACTTCTTCTGTTGTAGGCAAGGCTTCTATGTTTCCTAATTTTCCAAGATCATTTCCATTAAAAACAGGACTTTCTCTAATATTATTCGGAATCACATCTACTCCAACACCTAATGTCGTCAGTGGTTTTTGTACCTCAAAAAGTCCCTGATTCGATCTTGAATACCAATTATTTCCCAATCTTGAAACCAGATCTATTTTATGCTGATCGATAGCACCGTTCTCATCTAAAATTGATTCGTGAATATGAATTTTTACCACTTCACAAAGAATCAAATTTCCTGCTCCGCCTTCTTCTCCCAACGGAATAATCTGCGTTACTTTGCACTCAAACTGTACCGGGGATTCTTTTACACGATAAGGTTTTACCAAATCAGACGGAATCTGCGTTAATCCGGCTTTTATGAATTCGTTTACACCATCACCATATTCCGTACTTGCCAAAGAAGTCTGCTGAACCAAATCATAATTTACTACATTTATAACGACTTCCCGGGTTGCTTCGGCATTGATCAAAGTGTGTTTGATTGTATTATCACGAACACGTCTGGAGGGCGAAAAAACCAAAATTGGCGGATTGGCACTAAAAACATTAAAGAAACTAAATGGCGACAAATTCGGAATTCCTTTTTCGCTGATTGTACTCGCAAAAGCAATAGGCCTTGGACCAATGGCACTTTGCAGATAACCCTGTAACTTTACCGTTGCAATTTCTTTTGGATTAATACTAATCATAATTTTTCTTTTTGACCGAATCACTTTTTCAGTACTACAAAAGTATTCAAATGCCGTATGCCAAAGAAATAGTTTTGGAATTAAAAACAAAAAATCTTTAGATCTTAACAAAATATTAAATGTGTTTATTTCGTTATATTTATACCTCAAAAATTAATTTATGTTTTTTTCCGAAAGAAGAAATACAACCCGCTGGATTATTATTTTCATTTCCTTTTCAATCATTACACTGATTCTTTGGAATACCTACACTTTTTTCCAGATTTTTAAAAATGAGGAACGCCTTAAAATGAATCTATGGGCAAGCGCGCAAAAAACATTAATTAATGCTGATGAAAATACAGACTTAGATTTATCTCTTGAAATTTTAAACAATAATACTTCGGTTCCTGTAATGCTAACGATGTATGATAAAATAATCAGCTCTGTCAATGTTCCTGAAAAAATTCTTGAAGACAAGGAAGAATCGATGTCCTACCTGAATAATCTAAAAGGTGAAAATGAACCGATTGTAATTGAATATACACCGGGAAAGTTTCAGAAATTATATTATGGCAACTCTGAACTGATCAATAAACTCAAATATTATCCTATTGCGTTATTGCTGATTATCTTTTTATTTGGCGCCCTGATTTATAATTTTTACAAAAGCACCAAAATGGCGACACAAAACAAACTGTGGGCCGGAATGGCTAAAGAAACGGCACATCAGATTGGGACACCTTTATCCTCCTTAATTGGTTGGGTTGAAATATTAAAAACGGAAGAAATCGATCAGTCGATTACTTTGGAAATCGAAAAAGACATTGAACGCTTACAGACTATTACCGATCGTTTTTCTAAAATTGGATCAGTTCCTGTTTTGGAACCTCATGATATTATTTCGGAAACCTGGAATACGTATGAATATTTGCAGTCCCGTTTTTCTAAACAAGTTACTTTTTCTTATCATGCTCCAAAAACACCAATTTTAGCGATGATAAATCCCACTTTACATAGCTGGACAATTGAAAATCTGGTAAAAAATGCGATTGATGCCATGAAAGGCAAAGGAACTTTAGAACTCAAGATAGAACAGGATTTACATCATGTAAAAATAAATGTAAAAGACTCCGGAACAGGAATTTCAAAAAAACAATTCAAAACGATATTTGAACCCGGCTTTACAACTAAAAAACGAGGCTGGGGTTTAGGACTTTCCCTGACTAAAAGAATTGTCGAGGAATACCACAGCGGCAAGATAAAAGTTTTACATTCTGAAATTGGGAAAGGAACTACTTTTCAAATTCAGTTAAATAAAAAAGTGTAGCAAAATAATTTCTTGCTACACTTTAAAATATGTTTAAAATGGAATTATAAATTCGATTGAATACTTTTTGCCAAAGCTTCAAATTCTTCTTTAGAAAGTGATACCTTATTTTGAAAACGCATTTCATCCATTTCGTTTAAAGGAATCAAATGAACGTGTGCATGCGGCACTTCCAATCCTACAACTGCCAATCCTACTCTTTTACATGGGACTGTTTTCTCCAAAGCAATTGCGATTTTTTTAGAAAACTTCATCAATCCTATATACAGCTCATCTTCTATATCAAAAATCTTATCGACTTCCTTTTTTGGAATACAAAGCGTATGCCCTTTTGCGTTTGGATTCACATCCAAAAAAGCCAGAAAATTATCGTCCTCCGCTATTTTGTAGGCAGGAATTTCTCCGTTTACTATTTTGGTAAATATGCTCATTTTTTTGATTAATTAGAACCCTTAGATTGTTAGACAATATAGATCTTAGTCTCTTGAAATTTCAAGGATTTCAAATTTCAAAACACCATTTGGCACTGTAATTTCAGCCACTTCTCCTACAGATTTACCTAATAAACCTTTCCCGATAGGAGAAGTTACAGAGATTTTTCCGGTTTTAAGATCCGCTTCGCTTTCAGCAACCAGTGTATATTTCATTTCTGTTCCGTTAGACTGGTTTTTTATTTTCACATTTGAAAGCACCAATACTTTTGAAACATCCAATTGTGACTCATCTATTAATCTGGCATTTGAATACACTTCTTCCAGTTTAGAAATTCTCATTTCTAATAACCCTTGTGCTTCTTTTGCAGCATCATATTCTGCATTTTCAGATAAATCACCTTTATCTCTTGCCTCAGCTATATCTTGAGATGCCTTTGGGCGCATTACACTTTTTAAGTGCTCCAATTCCTCTTTTAATTTTTTTAATCCTTCTGCGGTATAATAAGATACGTTACTCATAATTTCATCGTTTATATAAATACAAAAAATCCCATCGGGACGGGATTTTGTATTACAAATATACTATTATTTTTAATAGTACATAATTATATGTTAATCATATAGAAATCAAAATCAAATAAATTATTTTTGTTTCTCTAATTCCAATTAAAACAATGAAAAAAATCTGGTTTTTAATTTTATTTGTTCCTGTTCTGTTTTCGTGCAGTGACAATGATACCAACAACAATAATCCATACATACCAAATTTTACGGTAAATTTTACAATTGATATGAATTTGCCTGCATACTCTAATTTAAAATATGTGAGTAATGGAGTTATTGTTCCGGGATATGGAGCCAAAGAAGGAATTATTGTTTTTAATGCCGGAAACACCTATAACGCTTTTGATACCGCTTGCCCTAATCAGGAACTGAGTTCATGTGTCGCCATGAAAATCAGTGGTATCAATGCAGTCTGTTCTTGCGATGAAGCACAATACAGTTTATTTACCGGTTTAGGAGGAAAAAAATATCCGCTGAAACAATATCGGGTAGAAGTCAGAGGAACGATAATCCATGTATATAATTAAATAAAAGCCTGAAAATTAAAACTTTCAGGCTTTCTTATTTAAATCATTAGAATTTCAAAGTCAGTCCAACTAAAAAATTGGTTCCTGCCTGAGGATAATAACCTGCTTCTTCAACTGTAGTAATAGCAGGCGGATTAGAATCATCCTCATCATCGTAAGTATAGAAATATCCATTGCTCTCGTACTTCAAATCGAAAATATTATTCACTAATCCTGATATCATAATGGATTTGAAAATTTTATCAGTTTTGATTTCATAAGAAACATTCAAATCATTTATAAAATAACTGTCTAGTTTTGACTTCTCAGAATCTATATTTCCCATAAATTGCTCTCCGACAAATTTGGAAAGTAATGACAATTGTAAATTTTTCACTGGCATAAAAGTCAAGCGGTTGCCGGCAATAATATCAGGAGAAAAGGCAATATTGGTTTCACCCAGATTTTGCAGTACACCATCTCTTGTAAAATAAAAGTCCTTGTTTTTGTTTTGACTCAAAGTAATATTAGGCTGAATAAACCATTTATCTGAAATCTTAAGCGTGGCATCTACTTCAAGACCTGCTCTGTAACTATCACCACTGTTGGTTCGCATTGGAGCACCTACATCATTTAGTTCACCAGTTAAAACCAACTGGTCTTTGTATCCCATCAAATAGAAATTGGTATTCAGTTGAAAGTTATCTGAATTGAATCTCCATCCTAACTCAAAATCGTTTAGCTTTTCTGGTTTTACATTACCTCCTTCGTAATCGCTTCTGTTGGGTTCGCGATTGGCTCTGGCGTATGAAAAATAAAGTGTGTTTTTTTGATTGATTTCAAAATTCAAACCCGCTTTCGGATTAAAGAAATTGAAAGTATCATCAACCAATCCGGTCTCCCAGCTGTTGGCTTTATACTGAACGGTTCGAAATTGCAAATCTCCGTATAAACTCAGTTTTTCTAACAACTGATAATTCGCTTTTAGAAAGATGTTTCCGTCAACCTTTGTTGAAAAATCATCATAGTAATGATCTCCTAATTCCGATTGTGAAGCATATCTCGCCCAGATTACTTTTCCGAAATGACTTCCTTCATATTTGTTCCAGGCTTCACCTAAAATAACATCCAGTTTTTCATCTTTATACTTTAACGAAAATGTTGCACCGTAAAAATCATTATCCAGCCATTTTTGTCTAATCAGGTCAGTTGTATTTACTGCGTCCACAGGATTCAAACCATAATCCCCCATATCAGCATCTTCTTTATAATTTTCATAATAGCCTTTCCCTTTTGTATAATGGAAAGCCAGGTTTGTACTCCAATTATCAGAAAAAGATTCATTCCAATGCAATTGATAATGATTCTGATTGTAATTATCTGTTTCATTATCATAAAAACGCTCCACTCCTGCTTCATCAGTAAATTTACCTGCCGTATTATATCTTCTGTTTTCCTTTAATGTTGTGCCATCGATACCGTTCCAGGCCTGATATGTTGTCTGGTTTCCACCAAATACTAACGCTTTAATCAAGGTTGTTTTCCCAATATAGGTTCCTTGTAAAAAATAAGATTTTAAATCAGAACTTGCCCTGTCGATATACCCATCGGATTTCATTGTAGACAAACGACCTGCCAGTTCAAAATGGTCATTTAATAATCCTGTACTAAATTTTACTGTATGCTTGCGGGAATTAAAGCTCCCAAATGAGTTAGAGATTTCTCCATTTGCCTTAGTTGCATAATTATCCGTAAGCATATTAAGACTGGCTCCAAAAGCACCAGAACCATTTGTTGATGTTCCGACACCACGCTGTAACTGCAGGCTTTCTACCGAAGAAGCAAAATCAGGCATATTGACCCAAAATGTTCCCTGACTTTCAGAATCGTTATATGGAATTCCGTTTATCGTTATGTTAACCCTTGTCGCATCGCTACCACGAACCCGAATACCAGTATAACCGAAACCGTTTCCTGCATCAGAAGTAGTAACAACAGAGGGCAGGTAATTCATTAAAATTGGAATATCCTGACCCAGGTTCCTGGATTTGATATCTTTTTTATCCAGATTACTGAAACTAACCGGCGTTTTTGAAGTAACACGAACTGCTGAAACCAGTACATCATCCAACTGATTTACCTTGGTGGAATCCTGTTCTTGTGCAAAAGAAAATAGAGTAAAGAAAATAGAAAACAGAGTAAAGAAAAGCGATTGATAATTAGCCCTGTTTAGGCTTTTAAAAACTTTGTAACTTTGAGACTTTGCAACTTTGAGACTTAAATAAATTTTCATCCGTAAAAGAATTACGAATAAAAGGGGGAATTATTCTTTTGTTAAATTAATAAATGTGTTTCACGACGATACATAGTGCAAACTAAAAACTGTCGTTTATTTCCCTTAGCAACATTACTTGCTCAGGTTCGTTGGGTATGATCTCAGCTCGTTATTTAGAGCACCCCTTTGAGACAGTGCAAAAGTAGTATTTAAAATTGCAAAAATCAATATCAATACTTAAAAATAAGGTTTTAATCCAAATTAGGTTTCTTTCTCGATTTTTTAATTTCAGAAATATTCTTTTTATCCTTGATTCGCTTTTTAATAACTGATTTTGGAATTTTAGTAGCTTTTCTAATCTTCGGAACATACAATCCTTTTTTTATGAGTTCCAGAAAACGTTTTACAACAATTTCTTTATTTTTAAGCTGGCTTCTGTCTTCATCACAATTCAAAATCAGTATGTTTTCGGATGTTAGACGTGTTGCAAGATTTGTTTCCAGTAATAATTTTTGTTCTTCGGATAAAGCCTGAGAGGCATTTAGATCAAAACTCAGCACTACTTTTGAGGAAACTTTGTTTACATTCTGACCTCCGGCACCACTGCTCCTGACAGCCTTAAAACTTAATTCTGATATAATCTTTTCTGTATCCATTATTGTGGCTGATGAGCTGGTTTTAATAAATCATTTACTGTTTTTACAGGGTTAAAAGTGATAATTGGCACAGTAACAAAAACCGTTAACCAGTTGGCCATTGCCCCATTCCATAAACCGGGTAATTCGTAACTTTTTACAGTTTCACCCGCGTTACTTTTTTCAACGATAAAACCACTGTTCTTATCAACAAATTGTGTCAGATCAAATTTTTCGTTTTTATAATTTTTGATGCCGCAAACTAAATCAACTGGGTTAAAATACGTGGCATCGGCTAGAATTGATTCTTGCTTTTTATTTGACAAATCAACCTGAGAAGCTTCTACAATCTGAAGAGAAATTTTTCCTTTTTCATCCATAACCCAAAAAGGTCCTCCGCCTGGTTCTCCTTCATTTTTGACCATTCCACATACACGAATGGGTCTGTCCAGAAGTTCTCTTATTTTGATTACTTTATTTTCAAAAGTAAATTTATAGAAGTCAGAAGTCAACTCTATATTGATATTTCGTTTTAAAAACAAAATGATTTCCTCTAAAATTCCTGCATTTATCAGGTTTTCATCCATTCTTTTTAAATAACCAAAAACCTGCGCTTGCAATTCAATTAAAATTCCTGCCAGCGCTTTTTTATACAAAGCAATTTTATCAATATGATTCTGAATAACATTATCAATATTTTTAATGAAGATAATGTCTGAATCTAATGTATTAAGATTTTCAATTAAAGCCCCATGCCCTCCCGGCCTGAAAATTAGTTTTCCGTTTTCACTTCTAACGGGATTATTTTTTAAATCAACCGTAATTGAGTCCGTCCTTTTATTTTGATAGGAATAATTGATTTCAATTTTTATTCCCGATTCTGATTCAATTTTTGCTTTTACCTGCGCAACACATCTTTCAAATTGTGTCTGGTGTATTTCTGAAACCGTAAAATGTAAGTTAGAAATATCATTTGAGCTCGCATAATGTACACATTCGTTCAAATGTTCTTCAATAGGATTTGCTATATGATTTTTATATTGATGAAAAGGCAATACCGCTTTTGGTTTATTTGCAAAATCAAAATAATCCGAAGACAATAATAATTTTATAAAGTAATAATTTTTATAATCCCTGTGTAAAGAATCGAAATCAGGATATACTTGTTTTAATTTCTGATAAACCGCTTCAAAAAAAGGAAACTTATCCATACCCACAATAAAAAGAGATAACTGGCTATCTTTTTTTCTGTTGATATAGGCATTAACGCTTTCTTTTTCAATATTGAAATCATTTAGAAAAGCAGTTAAAAATTTAAACATTCTGCTTGCGGCTCCTGAAGCAGGAACAAATTTTTTTAATTTTAGTGCTGCTTTATTTTCGTCAAATAATGCTGCCTTTATTTCAAAATCCGCTTCTGATAAATTCAAAATTCCATTTGAAATCGTTGCGGGACTAATTAAATTGCTTTTAGTAATTCCTTTTTTTAAAATAGACAATTGCATCTGAATTTTTTCAAAAGGAATTCCGTGTTCATAAATCTGAAGAAAATCCTGCGATGAAAAACCCATTTCTTTGGCAAGTGTCAAATCATCTACAATGGCTATAGCTTTTTCGAGGCGACTTTCTTTATTTCCTGAAAGGGTAATGAATGGCTTTTTTGATTCAATCAGAGTCTGCCTAAAGACAGAAAAAACAGTTTCCCTTCCCTCAGGTTTATCTCTTATATCATCTTTCTCCCAGGGAACATCAATATCGGTTAAAAAAAACAAATCATACTCATGTTCAATTGCAGCATCCATTAAATTCGGATTGCAAAAACCATAATAAACTTCCGAAAAAACTTTGGTAACCATTAGATTAGTATCGCAAAACAAATATTTTTTAGCCGATTTTAATTTCTCATTCTCTAAAGCTACCTGCCCATAAGCAATAGGCATCATATCTTCCAAAGTACAAATTTGCTGATTTTCTTCCCATTTTAACTGGAGATAATCACGCGCAAATTCTGGCACCCATTCTGTATTGTAGTAGGCTGCCAGTTGTTTTGCCAATGTAGTTTTTCCTGTACTTTCAGGTCCAAACAAGGCAATTTTTATGATATTTGTTTTTTGCTGTCTAAGATTTTTCTCCATTCTAAATAGGCTGAAATAGCCAAAATTGTAAAAATTAAATACTGTAGTGCCAGCATCCCTAAGCCACGATAAGCATAAAGAGGGACTACAATAATATCACCGATAATCCAAAGTGTCCAGTTTTCGATTTTTTTCTTCGCCATATACCACATTCCGGCAAAAAATATCCCTGATGAAATCATATCGACATAATTGTCTGCTTTGATTTCATAATCGAAATATTTATAAATTCCGAAAACTACAAAAATGGTGACAAAAAATAGTAGTATTCCGATTATTTTTTCATTAAAATTTGTTCTGGTAATCGGTAAATTGTCATCGGCAGTTCCTCCTCTTGCCCAATTGTACCAACCATATATACTCATAATTGAAAAATAGGAATTTAAAAGCATATCCCCTAAATAGCCTGCAATATATAATAGGTAAACCGAAATGACTGTTGCAATTAAACCTGTTGGATAGACCCAGATATTTTCCTTTTTAGCAAACCACACACTTAAAATTCCGAATACAAAAACCAAAAATTCTAAAGCAATATGCCATAGTGGTGCATTTTTGTAATTATCTAAAAAAAAATCAATCATTTGGTTGAATGTCTTTGGTTATTTTTTGAACCTTATAATTCAAAAAAATGGTTGTCATTTTCAAAAGCAGTTCCTATTACGACCAGATCGGCTCCTGCAGCATACGCCTTTTGAATTCCCTGCAAATTTACAATTCCTCCCCCAACAATTACAGGAATATCAACATTTTGAGCAATTCTGTTTATCATATCCAATGGAACGGATTGTTTTGCTCCGCTCCCGGCCTCTAAATAAATTAGCTTATTTCCCAACATTTCTCCAGCCTGTGCAGTAGCCAAAACCAGATCCAGATTTTCCCGGTGAAGCGGTTTCGTTTTACTGACTCTGGCTACTGCTGTTTCATTTCCACTTTCTATTAATATGTAACCTGTTGAAATCACTTCCAGATTCGTTTTTTTAAGAATTGGTGCAGCCTGAACCTGGTATTCGATTAAATAATCCGGATTTCGGCCAGACAATAAGGACAAAAACAAAATTGCATCTGCCTGGGGCGAAATCTGTGACGGATCACCTGGAAAAATAATAACGGGAAGACTTGTTTTTTGTTTTAGCTGCGCAATCAGATCTTCCAAAATCGTACTCTCAACAATACTGCCTCCAACAAAAATATGGGTTGCAGGAGAGTTATTAATTTTACCTATTAAGTGGTCTAAATTTTCCCAGACAATTTTATCCGGATCCAAAAGAATGGCCAATAGCTTTTGCCCAGTTTTCTTGGCATCTGAAATTTGATGGTGAATAGTGCGTATCTTTTGCTCCATAATGGCTGTAAAAGTAAAAAGTTTTTAACGTAGAAGAACTATTTGAATGAATTATATTTGTAGAACATCTGTTTAAAACTAAACAAAACAAATTATGATTGCTGCTGAATTGTTAGAAAAACATGGTGCTTTGAAAAAGTCTTTCAGTAAAAATGAAATTATTTTTGAGGAAGGTAATTTGCCAATGTACTACTATCAGATTATTTCCGGCGAGGTTAAAATGAGCAATTATAATGATGATGGAAGGGAATTCATTCAGGGTATTTTTTACAAACAACAATCTTTTGGAGAGCCTCCATTGTTCCTCAATCAAAAATATCCTGCTAATGCTATTGCAGTTGAGGAAAGTGATGTTTTTTTTCTTCCTAAAATTGATTTCATGAAATTACTGGCAGAAAACCCTGCTGTCAGCCTAAAAATAATCGAAAATCTTGCGCAGCGTTTGTATTATAAATCCATAATGGCTGCCGAAATATCAACGCATGAGCCCGAACACCGGGTTTTAAAATTAATTGATCATGGAATTGCCTATTTTAATTTTAAAAAAAACGAAGACGGCTATTTAATCAATTTTACCCGACAGCAGATTGGAGATTTAACGGGTCTTCGTGTAGAAACCGTTATCAGAGCCATAAAAACCTTGGAAAAAAAAGGCGAATTGAAGATTATAAACAGAAAAGTATATAGATAAAAGAGTTCCTGTTTTATGATTTAAGTCATAAAACGCAGTGGTATTGTGACTGTATCTTTGTGGTATAAAAATCTCAATATCATGACACTATATCAAACAACATTCGAAAATTTCAATAAAAGTTACATGGGTTCTGCTGCAATGGCAGTTATTGGTCAAAGCTGTTTAGGCGGCGCGGCGGCAATGTACGTTTTAGCTAACGGAACATCAATTGGACAAATGATCCAGTTGGCCATCATTGTATTAGCCTGTATCTTTGTAAACACTTCAATTTTGGCACAAATGAAACACAAAGTTGTTTTTAATCTTTTGATCCTTAGTACTTTTTTAAGTGTTTTCTTTATTTTATTAAATACCATTATTCTGTAAAATCGCAATTAAGAATAGTTCATACAAAAAACTATTTTCAAGCGATTACATAAATGACCTATAAAAATGTATTATACTTATATGAAAAAGCAAATTGAAAATAGAACTGATGTCGAATTTTTAGTGCATCAGTTCTATACTAAAATAAGAGCCGATAAAGAAATCGGCTTTTATTTTAATACAATGATAAAAGACTGGGATGCGCATTTGGAAAAGCTGACTGATTTCTGGGAAACTAACTTGTTTGCCGTACAAAAATACAAAGGCAATCCACTTTCAGCACACAATGAAGTTGATGCTCGTTTTGAAGGCAAAATTACCTCGAATGAATTCGGAATCTGGCTGAACTATTGGTTTCAGACGCTAGACGAACATTTTGAAGGCGAGAATGTGGAAATATTAAAACGACGTGCCAGAAAAATGGGAACATTTTTATTTGTTAGTATGTTTGAGCATCGGAAGAAAGTGGATAAAGATGCACCTGCAGAGTAAAGCAGTTCAGCGTATTTTGTGTCATTTCGACGTAAGGAGAAATCACACTCGTAACTCGACAAGATTGATGATTTTCTTTGCGGAATTTCTAGTGTGATTTCTCCCTCCGGTCGAAATGACAAGATTGAGCTAAATCTTGAAATTAAATTTAAAAACTACTTCTCAAAAGCGTACACCAAAGTAAAATTGCCTTCAAAATTTTCTGAGTGTATATTTTCATAATGGACATCAAAATCTTTTACTAAATCATCAAAATGAAGACTTGCCATTGTTTTAGGCTGGTCTAAAGAAAAGTCATCTACGAAAATATGATCTTTAAAACTGATTCCTTTTTCGTTTCTGATTTTAAAAATTGCTTCTTTCGCGCCCCAGATTACAGTTAATTTTTTCACATACTCTTCTGTCAAATCAGGCTGCAAATAACTACATTCATAATCAGTGAATTTATCGGCGATGCGAATAATTTTTTCACGCTGGAGTTCCATATCGATTCCAACAGTTTCATGGCTGATAATGATGGCAGCAAAATGATAGGAATGTGTGATCGAAATATAATTATGACAATCGAAATACGGTTTTCCAAATTCATCATAATGCAAATCTTTGTCTGTAAAACCCATTTCCTGAATCAGCATGCGAACACTCAAAAAAGCACGCTGATGGGATTGAGATTTCATTCCCTCAAGCCTTCGCTGTGTTTTTTCTTTTAAAACTACCTTGCTCAATAACTCCTCAAGAGATTCTGTTATTTCCCAGATTAAAATTTTGGTGGTATCGCTGCAATGTATGGTTTGAAATAAAGGCATTACTTCTTTTAATTTTGAATTATGAATTTTAAATTATGAATTATTTTCTTTGTCTGAAAACTAAATTCTGTTTAATCCGTGATTTTTTAGCCCTGATGGAAACGGCATCCTTTTGTGGCGGGGTTCGCCATAAAAGATATAGTGTACAGCAGGATTAGCTTCTTAAAAATAGTAATCTGTTAATATTCTAAAGATTAAGAAATTAAACATTTCACAAATCTTACAGAAGTTAGTAAAAATTCAAAAGGTATTCCGTAAATTTGCAAAAAATTCTACAATACAAATATACTATAAATGAGTACTACAACTACGCCTTATGTGGCTTTCAAAGTAAAAGACATTTCTCTAGCGGCTTGGGGAAGAAAAGAAATTGAACTGGCTGAAGCTGAAATGCCAGGTTTAATGGCGCTTCGTGCTGAATATAAAGACGAACAGCCTCTTGCAGGTGCTCGCATCGCAGGATGTTTGCACATGACGATCCAGACTGCTGTTTTGATCGAAACTTTAATTGCTCTTGGTGCAGAAGTTACATGGTCTTCTTGTAACATTTTCTCTACTCAGGATCAGGCTGCTGCTGCTATTGCTGCTGCAGGAATCCAAGTTTACGCCTGGAAAGGTCTTGACGAAGAGTCATTTGACTGGTGTATTGAGCAAACTTTATTCTTTGGTGAAGACAGAAAACCATTGAATATGATTTTGGATGACGGTGGAGATTTAACCAACATGGTTATTGACCGTTTCCCGGAATTGGTTCCTGGAATCAAAGGTTTGTCTGAAGAAACTACAACTGGAGTTCACAGACTTTACGAAAGAGTAAAAGCCGGAACTTTGCCAATGCCTGCAATCAATATTAACGACTCTGTTACTAAATCTAAATTTGACAACAAATACGGTTGTAAAGAATCTGCTGTAGATGCTGTACGTCGTGCTACTGACTTAATGTTAGCTGGAAAAAGAGTAATTGTTTGTGGATACGGTGATGTTGGAAAAGGAACTGCTGCTTCTTTCAGAGGTGCAGGATCTATTGTAACGGTTACTGAAATCGACCCAATTTGTGCTTTACAAGCTGCAATGGACGGTTACGAAGTTAAAAAATTAAACACTGTAATTGCTACTGCTGATATCATCATTACCACTACAGGAAATAAAGACATCGTTCTTGGATCTCATTTCGAACAAATGAAAGACAAAACTGTTGTTTGTAACATCGGACACTTTGATAACGAAATTGATATGGCTTGGTTAAACAAAAACCACGGTGCATCTAAAATCGAAATCAAACCTCAGGTTGACAAATATACAATCGCCGGAAAAGACATCATCATTTTGGCTGAAGGTCGTTTAGTAAACCTTGGCTGTGCTACAGGTCACCCAAGTTTTGTAATGAGTAACTCATTCACCAACCAAACTTTGGCACAAATCGAATTATGGAAAAACAGTGCTGCTTACAACAATGATGTTTATATGTTACCAAAACATTTAGATGAAAAAGTGGCTGCTTTGCACCTTGCTAAATTAGGTGTTGAATTGGAAACTTTACGTGACGATCAGGCTGCTTATATTGGTGTTGAAGTTACAGGCCCTTTCAAACCGGAATACTACAGATACTAGTAAAATTTTAGATTTCTGATTTAGATTTTAGATTCTGAATCTGGATTTCTTTAATACATATTTCAAACCCGATAAGTTTTTAAATACTTATCGGGTTTTGTTTTTTAATATAAAATCAGAAATCTACAATCTAAATAATTAGGACGTGCCACCATCCCGATAAAAGGGCTAAATACTTTACGCATATACGCCCTTTTATCGCGATGCTGTCAGGCTATCCGGGCTACTTCGGTAGCTTCCTCCTATCCTTCACGCAATCGTATTTCCACAAATTTCAAAACTGCCAGACTATTTCATTTTCAAAAACGTTGTATTATATTTACTGGAAATACTTTTTTATGAGACTTTCTTTTTTTACATATCTATTTATTTTTTTCAGCTGCACAGCGTTTTCTCAAAACAAAGACACCTGGATTTCTTTTCAGGATAAAGATTCAACCTACATCGGATTTAAAGACAAAAATGGTACTATCAAAATAGAACCAAAATTCATGGGACTGACTTCCGCCAATAAATTTGATGATATTATTGCCGTAATGGAAGAAGATAAAGAAAGCTGGAAAAGTTATTACCTCACCAAATCCGGAAGAATCGTTGGCATTGACAGTTTATATACGTTTGACAATAGTTCTGACTGTGAAAATGAAGGTTTCATCAGATTCAGAGATCCCAAAACCGATAAAATGGGAATGTTTAATGCTCAGGGAAAAATTGTAATTCCCGCATCATATAATGACCTGACAAAAGCCAGAAACGGAATGGTTATAGTATTACAAGACGCTAAAAAGATAAAAGATAATCACGAAGGCTGCAATCATTTTAGCTGGTCCGGCGGAAAAGAATATCTTATCGATACCAATAATAAAATCTTAATTGAAAATTTTAAATACAACGATGATTTGAATTTTTATTCTGTACAAAAATCTGCTACACCAAGCAAAGATCCAATTAGGGAAAATTTTCCGGGAGTTGATGGACAATATTATTCTTTTATAAATTTTGATAAGGAATTTGAGTTCTGGGTCAAAAACAATCTGCTTACTGATTTATCAAAAGATAATTTATTAAAATCCTCTTTTGATAAAATTAGTTTTTGGAAAGAACCGGACGGATGGATAAATGAATCAAAAAACAAATTCATCAACCAGAATTATACTTTTATAAAACTAAAACTAGAAGAACTGATTGCTGCTAAAACGGAATATTTTATTTCTTCAGATGGTTTAAATCCTTTTATTTTTGAAACAAGCGAATATGAAATGTATTTCAACAATTGCAATCAATCAAAAGAATGGTTGTATCCGGTTAAAAACATCGTAATTTCACCCAAAAACAAATCCGATTTCGGACAAGATCATTTTCAATTTTTGAGAACGGATGATGGTTATAAATTAATCAGTATTTCGACCCGAAAGGAAATACTTAAATAAAAATCAACACTGTAAATATCAAAATAAATGGCAGCAGGCGGACCCGGAGATCATCCTTTAAAAGACATACTTCATTTTGACATGAATGTTTATGATGCGGAATGTGACAATCTAATTAGGGAACTTGCCAAGTATGTTCCTGAAAATATACTATATCAAAGTATCGATTGGTCTACAGCTTTTAATAGTAATGAAGCTGTATTAAAAGATTTAAAAATTGAACTTTTAAAGAAATTGGATTTTGAAAAGAATAAAATAAGATCTTAATTGAACTCCTTTTCAAGTTAGTGGAGATACAGCCAAAAAACAATTTCCGCAAGTTTCGGATTTTATGACTGCAAAAGCCGGTCGATATTTGCATTATAAAATTGAAAGAAATGAGCACACAGGAAAACATCAATTATAACCGAATTGCAGATGCGATAGATTACATCAAAGCCAATTTTAAAGCGCAGCCCAATCTTGATGAAGTTGCCGAAAAAGTGCATTTGAGTCCGTTTCATTTTCAGCGCTTGTTTACCGAATGGGCTGGTACAAGTCCAAAGAAATTTTTGCAATACATCAGTGTCGAACACGCCAAAAAAATACTGAAAGAAGATAATCAAGCAACATTATTTGACACCGCTTTTGACACAGGACTTTCCGGTACAAGCCGTCTGCATGATTTATTTGTGAACATCGAAGGAATGACTCCGGCAGAATATAAAAACGGAGGTAAAAAACTTGAAATTAATTTCAGCTTTGCCGAAAGCCCGTTTGGGAATATTATTGTGGCTTCGACCCAAAAAGGAATTTGTTTTATGGCGTTCGCCGAAAATCAAGAAATCGGCTTTGAAGATTTAAAACACAAATTTCCAAACGCCACATTCAATCAAAAACTAGATTTAGTACAGCAAAATGCCTTATTTATTTTTCAAAATGACTGGAGTAAATTATCTGAGATCAAACTCCATTTAAAAGGTACAGATTTTCAATTGAAAGTTTGGGAAACCTTGCTTAAAATTCCGATGGGACAACTTTCAACTTATGGTTCGATTGCACATCAAATTGAGAAACCAAATGCTTCAAGAGCTGTTGGAACTGCAATTGGCAGTAATCCTGTAGCTTTCCTGATTCCGTGTCATCGTGTTATTCAATCGACAGGAACGTTTGGCGGTTATATGTGGGGAAATACGCGTAAAACTGCTATTATTGGCTGGGAAGGTGCGCAATTAAATTCAGATCTCTAATTAACTTCAAAACATAATGCTACGCAATTATTTTGGTTAAAGCTGAGTTAAGAAATAAAATATCATGATCCAACATTCTGAAATTCTGGATTTACATATCCGAAATAAAATTAAAAATGCTGAAATTTGCTTTGGCGGAAATCTAAAACTAAAAATCTACGGAACTTTAAGATGCTCTTCCGGAAAAAGAATGAAACGCAAAAATCGGGTTTTCTTTTTATCCGAAAAAGAAGCCAGGCAAAATGGTTTCAGACCTTGTGGAAATTGTATGAAAACCGAATATCAAAAATGGAAAAATGGACTTATTTAATCCACATACAGACGAAACGACTAATTTGCTTCCAAAAGATGGAACTGTAAATTATTACGGAAAATTATTTTCTCGAGAAGAGTCAAATCATTATCTGGACATTCTTTTAACTACAATTGATTGGAAAAACGACGAAGCCATAATTTTTGGAAAATTAATACTGACCAAACGAAAAGTAGCCTGGTACGGCGATTCAAAGTTTGAATATACGTATTCGAATACAACCAAAAAAGCGCTTCCGTGGACAAAGGAATTACTTGAATTAAAAGCAATAATAGAAGAAAAAACCGGAGAAACTTTCAATTCCTGCTTGTTGAATTTATATCATTCCGGAGATGAAGGAATGGCATGGCACAGTGACGCCGAAAAGGATTTAAAGAAAAACGGTGCAATCGGTTCGGTTAGTTTTGGAGCGGAGCGCAAATTTGCTTTCAAACACAAACAGACTAAAGAAGTTGTTTCTTTGATTTTGGAACATGGAAGTTTATTAGTTATGAAAGATACCACGCAAACACATTGGCTCCATAGGTTACCACCAACCAAAACAACTTCAAAACCTCGGATAAATTTGACCTTTAGAACAATTATCGAATAAAAAACAAAACCTAACAGGTTTAAAACTGTTAGGTTCGTCATTATTTCTTTTTTGTAATTACAGTTTCATAAGATAGTATCAAAACATCTTCAAACATTTCGGGTTTTCCTTTTGAAAGTTCCACAATTGTCCAGCCTTGTTTACCCCATTTATTCGGAATTGGGCAGAAAATCATTTCGTTGGAAGAACAAAAAACTGACTGATCAATTTCATTTAATTTTAAAACTGCCCGATTATTCTTCTCATCAAAGGTGGCGAATATTTTTTTGTTGATACGGAAAGAAATCTTCTCAAAGTGTGGTTCTTCAGTAGCATCTGGAAAAGACATGGCTAATTTTCTAAAAACCATAATCGTTATTCAAAATTAATCTTTAAAGTATTATATATAATCTAAAGTTCTTTCTAAAGCCATACCACGTGATCCCTTAATCAATATAGTACTTTCTTCCTTGAATTTATTTCCTTTTAAATATTCAGCAAACTGGTCGAAAGTTTCAAAGAAATTAAGTTTTTCATGTGGAATAAAATTCACGAAAAAAGCTTTTCCAATTAAATAAACCGTTGACTCATTTTGATTTGCTAAAGAATCTACAATAATCTTATGCTCTTGCTGACTTTCATTCCCAAGCTCGAACATATCTCCTAAAATCATTATTTTTTTTGAATTGTCCAATTGCAAAAAATTAGTAATTGCGACAGCCATACTACTCGGATTTGCATTATAAGCATCCAGAATAATTTGAAATGACTCTTTTTTTAACAACTGAGATCTATTATTTGTGGGAACATAATTTTCAATTGCTGTCTTAATGTTTTGTTTGTCAACTTTAAAATAGGCACCAATAGCAACTGCTGCGTTAATATTGTTAGCATTATAAAGACCAATTAAATTAGAGTTTACAAAAAAGTCATTATAATTAACTACGACAAATGGATTAGCTTCTATTGTTTGGACATTTAAATCTGCAAAGCTATTATCTAATCCGAATGTGAAAGATTTTATTTTTTTTGATTTTTCAACCTGAATAGCATCATCCAAATTAATAAAGGCTAATTTATCATTTTCAAGCAAGTACTTATACATCTCGCTTTTTCCTTCAATTACTCCTTCAACACCCCCAAAACCTTCTAAATGTGCTTTTCCGAAATTAGTGATATAACCATAATCCGGTTGTGCTATCTCACATAAAAATTCAATTTCTTTTTTATGATTAGCCCCCATTTCTACTATACCAATTTCCGTTTCATTGGTAAATGATAATACTGTCAGCGGAACTCCAATATGATTGTTTAAATTTCCAACAGTAGCTTTTGTATTGTATTTTTTCGACAAAACAACATTTATAAGTTCTTTTGTCGTTGTTTTTCCATTGCTCCCTGTTAAGGCAACTATAGGTATTTTTAAGTAAGTCCTATGAAATTTTGCCAACTCCTGTAAAGCTTCTAAACTATTTTTTACAAGAATTGTTCTTTCGTCAATTAAATATGATGGATTATCAATTACTACAAATGAGGCACCACGATCCAGTGCTTCCTGAGCAAATGTATTGGCATCAAAATTTTCTCCTTTAATGGCAAAAAACATGGAATCTTTTTCAATTTTACGTGTATCAATTGATAGAGATTTACATTTCAAAAACAAGTCATGAATTTCTTTAATATTCATTTTATAACATTTAACAGATTATAAAAATAGAAAAAACAATAAAAAAAATTCCAAATTCCTTACTGAAAACAGTTTTGGAATTTGGAATTTTTTATTGGAATTTCTAAAATTTAATTCCTTGGTGATTTTCTTTTTTCAGCTTTAGAACCTACTCTTGACATTGCACATCTAAATCCGATGTAGTCAGTAGCCATATCCTGAGGAAAATATCTTCTTTGTGCAGGATCTAACCAGTAAGCTCTGTCTCTCCATGAACCTCCTTTGTAAACTCTTGCATTATCATTTACCAAAGTAGTTCTTTTGCTTGAGCTATCGTATTTTCTAACCATATTTCCTAAACTGTCTGTTGTAACATTGTGTTTTGGAGAATTGTACATAGCGCTTTTAGGATCCTTTTCAGATGTTTCCTCACCGAAGTCATAATATCTTGAAGATTGCTTATCACCATCTCTATAATTAATATTATCACTTGTACTGAAGTTTTGTCTTAAATACGTTTCATTTTCATCAACTGGGACCTGAGCAATTTCTCCTGGAAGATTTCTTGCAACAATTTTACCATTGCTCAAAGTATCGTATCTAATATTATCTTTCGTTACAATTTCGATTTTACCATCCTTACCGATTTTGTTTTTACCATAAAGGTTACCTCTAAAGTAATTGAAATCATTAGCTTCATTATCTATTACAGGTCTGTAAACATCCGCAACCCATTCTGCTACATTACCTGCCATATCGTATAAACCGAAATCATTTGGCGGATAGCTTTTTATAGCATTGGTAATATCTGCTCCATCATCTGACCAACCAGCAATTCCACCATAATCACCATTTCCTTGTTTGAAGTTTGCCAATTGATCTCCTCTGTTTTTACGTTTTGATGAACGTGTATAATCACCTGACCAAGGATATTTCTTTTGACCTTTATAAATATTATATTCTCTTTGTCCAACATCTGCAGCAGCTGCATATTCCCATTCCGCTTCTGTAGGAAGTCTGTATTCAGGTAAAATAACACCTGAAGAACGTTGTGCATAAACATTTTTCTGTTCTTCTGCAACACCATCTTTTCCAGTTCTTGGTCTTCTTCCGTTAGGGCTTTTCTTTAACACCAATTCTTCATTTCCACCGTATGTAGTAGAAGGAGAAGCTAAGTATGCTTCTGTACTAAATATACTTTCAGCAGTTACATCGTTGGATTTTGCTCCTTTTTTAACATATCCGTTTTTTTCCAAAACAGCTTCGTTAACACGATCGGTTCTCCATTTACTAAATTCCACTGCCTGAATCCAGTTTACACCCACTACCGGATAATTTGCATATGAAGGATGTCTCAAATAGTTATTGGTCATTGTTTCATTATAACCTAAACGATTTCTCCACACTAAAGTATCAGGAGATGCACCGGCATATATATTTTTATAATTTTCTTCTGTAGGAGGAAAAACTTTTTTCAACCATTCCAGGTATTCTAAGTACATACCATTGGTTACTTCTGTTTCATCCATATAAAATGACTGAACGTGTTGTTGGGTTGGCGTGTTATTCCAATCATGCATAACATCATCCTGTACTTTACCCATAGTAAATGTACCTCCTTCAACAAAAACCAAACCAGGACCGGCCTGTTGTTTTTTTCCTGCATTTCTAGCAGCCGTTCCATTTTGACTATCGACATCCCAACCTGTTGCTCTGGAGGCATGGCTTGAACTCGATTTTTTGCTACAACTAGCCGTGCCCAACATCAATACCATTGACATCATTACTTGCAAGGCCAAAATTTTGTTTACTTTCATACTCATTCTTAGGTGATAAATTTAGGTGCTGCAATATAATAATTAACATTTAATTAGCAACATCTGTTCTAATAATTTTATTTAACTGTTTTTTACCAGAAAATAACCTATAATTCCGAACGCAAAAATATACTTTTTATTATTACTATAACATTAAATACTATATTTTTACTCACTAAAATATTTTTAAATAATTTTCGTTTTCTTTTGCTATGAAACAAGCCTTAATCTTCTGTTTTTTTTTACTGCCAATAATTGGTTTTTCACAGATAAATGGAAACATTTCTCTGGAATGGCATAACAAAAAAGAAATGAATTTTGGAGATACTAAAATAGTGGCTCCTTATTTTTCAGGCAATAGCTTTCGGTTTGATAGCACAAAAAAATCTATATCTCTTTTATTCAGATTAGAAGAATCTAATTTCTCCAATCTAAACACTATAGAAATTACCAATGTGGTGTACGAACCTGTATCCCGATTGGAATTAGGCGACTTATCAATAGAGAATATCACTCAAGCACCAAATGAAACCCTTAAATCGGCAACCTCAAGAGATCAGCAACAATCTTTCATCTCTTTATCTCCTATATTATCTGACGGAAATAATTTTAAACGTATTAAATCTTTTTCTTATTCCATTACTACTTCGACATCAAAAAGCAACAGCTTTTCTTCAACTGCAAAATCGAATGTGATATCAAATTCGGTTCTTTCATCAGGTGATTGGTATCGTTTCTATATTGAAAAATCAGGTGTTTATAAGATCTCCAAATCATTCTTACAAAGCCTTGGTATTGATACAAATAAAATTAATCCTCAGAAAATTAAAATCTACGGAAACGGAGGTAAAATGCTACCACTAGCCAATAATATCTATTATCCGCAGGATTTGACAGAAAATGCCATTCAGGTTATTGGCGAAAGTGATAATGTATTCAATAATGATGATTACATACTTTTCTATGCTGAAGGAGTTGATACCTGGAATATTGAAAGTCAGACCAATCTTAATCTGTACGACAACAGATCCTATTATTATATAACCGTCCAGGGAGAAAACGGTAAAAGAATTTCAACCATAAATCAACCGGCGGGAAATAGCAGTCTTGAATTAAATACTTTTGATGATCGTCAGTTTTACGAAAAAGACCTTACCAATATTGCTCATTTAGGCCGACTGTGGCTTGGAGAATCTTTTGAAATTAACCAAGAACAGGAATTTGAATTTGATTTTCCTAATTTAGACCTTTCTACTCCCGTAAAAATTGAAACAGCAGGTGCTTCCGCAGCTTTCACTCCTACATCTTTTGCAATATCAGCTAATGGAACAAACGTTGGAAACATCAACTTCAGTTCTTTAACTGCCAATTCAGATACAAAGTTTTACACTGGCAGATTACCTGCAAACAGTTCATTTACAGGATCTGATAAAATAAAAATTAAAATAAATTATAACAATAACGGAGTTCCGGGATCAAAAGGATACCTTGATTACATTAATTTAACTGCAAAAAGAAAACTGATGGGCACGGGTAAACAATTTCGTTTTCAATATAATCTTGCAGGATCTTCTGCCGGAATCGTAAATTATACTATAACAAACGCATCAGGCATTTCACAAATCTGGGATATCACAGATATACATAATATAACAAAGGCTGAAAATAGCAATCAATCGATTTTCAGCTTCAAATCAACATTAGGAGAAGTTAGAAAATACACTACCATTGATGCTTCTGATTATTACACTCCTTTAAAAGAGAATCAATCAAAAATAGCCAGTCAAAATCTTAAAGGAACATTACTAAAAAACAATCAAAATACTTTTCAGGACATTGATTACGTAATCGTATCTCCAAAATCCTTACTTTCTCAAGCTGAAAAACTGGCCAATTTTCATCGAAATAACTCCAATTTAAGCGTTAAGGTTATTTCCCTGGAAAACATTTATCAGGAGTTCTCTTCTGGAAAGCAAGATATTGCTGCCATTCGAAACTGTATAAAATACATTTACGAAAATGCTTCATCACCTGAAAAAAGGATAAAATACATCAATCTTTTTGGGGACGCTTCTTATGATTATAAAAACAGAATTACCAATAACACTAACATTATTCCCATTTACCACTCCTTAAATAGTAACAGCAGCGGAGAGTCATCCTTTGCTTCAGATGATTTTTACGGATTAATGGATACAAACGAAGGAAATATTATTTCTTTCTTTGGAGGAATTGATATAGCTGTTGGCCGAATGTTAGTCTCGGATGCTGTGCAGGCAGAAGAAATGGTCAATAAAGTTATAGAATACCATAATATGAAAGCTTATGGAAATTGGCGAAATAATTTTGTTTTGATCAGTGATGATTCAGACAAAAGTTCAGATACATCTCTACAAGTGCGACAGAACACTTTAGCAGATATAATTAGTACACAGAAGCCATTTTTAAATGTTAATAAAATAATCATGGATTCTTATACTCAAGAAGCATCAGCCGGAGGATCCCGATATCCAAAAGCAAAAACTGATTTTTTTGATGCATTTGAAAAAGGTGCTTTAGTATTTAATTATTTAGGCCATGGCGGAGAAGACGGATTGGCATCTGAAAGAATTTGGGACAAATCAGATGGTCAAAACCTGAATAATCAATATAAGTACCCACTATTCATAACTATAACCTGTGATTTCTCGCGCTTTGACGACCCCACAAGACCAACAGCTGGTGAATATACTTTTTGGAATCCAAAAGGCGGAGCAATTGCCATGTTAACTACCATAAGATCTATTGGGCAATTTAATGCCGAGAATTTCAATGACAATCTAACTAAAAACCTTCTCTCCTTTGGCTCCAATCAATATACTACCATTGCAGAAGCTCTGAGAATTTCAAAAAATGAAAATCCAAGTTCTTCCAGTAACGTCGTTTTTTATATTGGAGATCCTGCACTTATGTTAGCAATTCCTAAACCTAAAATCAATTTAACGAAAGTAAACGACGCCGTGATTACCGGTCCAATTGAAGATTTTAAATCACTTTCAAAAATTAAGATTTCAGGAGAAATAACAGATGAAAACAATAATCTTTTAAGCAATTACAATGGAGAACTCTCTACAGCTATTTTTGATAAGTTAATCACAAATTCGACCCTTAATAATGACGGATTCAGCCCGGCAATGCAATTCAAAACCCTTGGACAGACGATTTTCAGAGGAAATGCATCGGTTACGAATGGTCAATTTGAGTTTAGCTTTATAGTTCCCCGCGACATCAGAATCCCAGTAGATAACGGCAGAATTAGCTTCTATTCAAAAAAGAATCAAGCGCTGGAAAATCAATCAGGATATAATACTCTTATTAAAATAGGAGGAATAAACGAAAATGCACCTCAGGACAATATTAATCCAAAAGTAAAGTTATATATGAACGATGAAACTTTTGTTTCAGGCGGAATAACCAATGATTCTCCGTTTTTATTGGCTTTGCTTGAAGATGAAAATGGAATCAATACAGCAAGTGGCATTGGACACGACATCGTAGCTATATTGGATGGAGACGTAAGTAACCCTATGATTTTAAATGATTATTATCAAACAAAATTAGATGATTATACCAATGGAAATTTACGTTTTCCTTTACGCAACCTGAGCCCTGGAATACATACAATAAGTTTTACAGCATGGGATGTATACAATAATCCTGTCACCAGTGAAATACAATTCGTTGTTGTTGGAGATGAATCCCTGACACTAACCCACGTTCTTAATTATCCAAATCCATTTTCAACATATACCCAATTCTGGTTTTCCCATAACAGACCTTATGAACCGTTGGATGTACAAATTCAGGTTATGACTATTACAGGCAAAGTAGTATGGACAAAAAACCAGATTATTACAACAGAAGGTTTTTTATCAAGGGAAATAACCTGGGACGGAAAAGATGATTTTGGTGACAGAATTGGAAAAGGGGTTTATATTTACAAACTCACCGTAAAATCCAATTTAACGAATAAAAAAGCAGAGAAGTATGAAAAACTTGTCATTCTATAATATATATTTGCAGAATTAACACCATTACCAATTTAAATGAAAAAAATATACCTCTTATTATTTTGTTTTACTATATCGTTTGCGAAAGCGCAAGACAGACCAATCACATCCGGAGTACCTTTTTTACAAGTTGCAGCTGATGCCCGTGCAGCAGGCCTTGGTGACCAGGGTGTAGCAACATCTGCAGATGTTTTTTCCCAACAATGGAATCCTGCCAAATATGCCTTTTCAATAGACAAACAAGGCTTGTCGGTAAGCTACACTCCTTATTTGACAGATTTAGTAAATGATATTTCATTAAGTCAGCTAACCTATTACAACAAAATTAACGAAAGAAGTGCATTTGCAGGAAGCGTACGTTACTTTAGCGTTGGAGATATTGAATTAAGAGCAGATGCTACAGGACCGGTGAACACCGTTAAACCTTCTGAATTTGCAATTGACGGTTCTTATTCTCTAAAATTAAGTGAGGAATTCTCAATGGCTGTTGGAGCCAGATTTATAAGTTCCAATCTAGGAATTACAACTGAAGGACAAAGCTTATCTGCTGCTACTTCTTTTGCATTTGATGTTGCCGGATTTTATCAGTCTGAAGAAATTGCGTATAGCGATTTCAACGGTAGATGGAGAGCTGGTTTTAATTTTCAAAATCTTGGACCAAAAATTAATTATGATTTAAGCGAAGATACTAACGGAGCGGGATCTAACTTCCTGCCTGCGAATTTAAGATTAGGAGGAGGATTTGATTTTATCCTGGATGATTATAACAAGGTAGCTGTTAGTGTTGAATTGTCAAAACTATTAGTACCAACTCCGCAAATTCCCGTTCCTATAGATTTAAATAATGATGGGGACACTGAAGATTCAGGAGAATCTAATGGCGTTCAGGAAGCAAATAACAAATACAATTCCATTGGCTGGGTACCTGGCATTTTCAAATCATTCGGAGATGCTCCTGACGGTTTCAGCGAAGAATTAAAAGAAATAACCTATAGTCTAGGGGCTGAATATATGTATCAGGATTCATTTTCTATGAGATTGGGTTATTACCATCAAAGTCCTGAAAAAGGAGCCGTACAATTTTTCT